>ENA-UPTF01000932-UPTF01000932.1-marine-metagenome-genome-assembly--contig:-NODE-932-length-19446-cov-6.909236_pt1 | contig 19446 bp, 20 predicted proteins | sample MGYA00238166_ERZ767019 | MGnify/ENA primary metagenome ERZ767019 (study PRJEB28930, sample SAMN06266391) | marine metagenome | isolation source: Sea water from 250 m depth | place: Atlantic Ocean | study... | reverse complement strand
AATCGTAATATTTTCTAAAAAACTACGCATTTATAGATTATTAAACTTTATTATCACCTCAATTGATCATATAGAATAAGATTAGGTAAAAAGGATAAAACAACAATGGATCTTAATGCGGATTTAGGGGAATTTACCACTACAGGTGAACTTGATCTTGAATTAAAACTTCTCGAAATAGTTACCTCTTGTAATATTGCCTGCGGCGGTCATATTGGGGATGAAGCAAGTATCTCGAAGATTATTGCTGCTGCTAAAGAGCAGGGTGTAGCTGTGGGTCCACATCCCTCCTACCCTGATATTGAAGGCTTTGGAAGAAGATCAATAGACATATCAAAGCATGATCTTAGGGATTCCTTATCCTCACAAATTAAAGAGTTCTTAGATGTTGCTAAGAGCCACGATACGTCTGCTCGACATATAAAATTACACGGTCAACTTTATAACGATGTTTCACGGAGTAGAGAATTAAGTGAAGTTTTTATTTCAGCGATCAAAGATAATGATTTATCTTTAAACGTCGTTGGACCTTTTGGTTCTATCACTGAAGAAGTCTGCAGTAAATACGAACTGCCTTTTATATCCGAGGCTTTTGTTGATCGCCGATACAACGAAAATCTATCTTTGGTTAGCAGGAGCAAAGACCATGCCTTAATCAACTCTATCGATAAGAGGCTTTCTCAAGCAAAATTGATTGTATTAGATCAGTCCATTTTAATTGATGGCAAAAAATTCAATATGCATGCACAAACATTATGTATTCATGGCGATAGTCCAAATGCCTTGGAATCAGCTCAATTACTTAAAGCTGCACTTGAGTCAGAGGGAGTAAAATTTAAATACTATGGTTAGCCAATTTCCAATTGTAATTGAAGAAATTAGTGAGGATCTTCTCCAGGTTAAATTAAAAGAAAACAAAATTGATTACCCTTATTTTTTCTGGCAACTCTCACAACATATTCTCAAATCACAAAATAATCTTGAAGTTGTTCCAGGTGAAGATTCTTTAGTCATACAATTCAACCCAGTATTGCAAGATAGAGAGGAGATCAAAGAAGAAATATACAAGTTGACTGAGTCAATAGATGCTCCAGTTAAGAACAAGCTTGAGCGATCTATAACTGTTCCGGTTTGCTATGACGACGAGTTTGCTCTTGATATGAAAAACATTCTAAACCATACAGGATTGTCAAGACGCGAAGTTATTGGTGAGCATTGTCATAGAAAATATGAAGTAAAAATGATTGGGTTTACCCCAGGATTTGTTTACCTAGGGGAACTGTCTGAGAAAATAAAGCTACCCAGATTAACTAACCCTAGGCCATTCGTACCAAAAGGCTCCATAGGGATAGCCAATAACAGGACTGGTATTTATCCAATTCAAGGGCCTGCAGGATGGTCCATTATTGGCAGAACACCAATAAATTTGTTTGACACAAAGAGAATTAATCCGTTTTTAATTTTGCCAAGGATGGAGTTAATTTTTGAACAGATCACAAAATCAGAATTCAATGCAATGTTAAGGGATTGATATGAAGGATATTGAATTTATTTCCTCTGGTGTTTTGACCACGATCCAAGATCTTGGAAGAAGGAGATGGAGAAACATGGGTGTTCCATTATCAGGTGCTGCAGATCCAGAGTCATCTGCTTTAGCTAATGCTTTAATGGGAAAGAACATTAATTCCCCTGTGTTAGAGTCAACATTTGTTGGCCCTAAATTTAAACTTCATACTTCTCAGAACATCGTTCTTGTTGGTGCGATCATGGAGCTTAAAATTGATGGTATATCGGTCCCTCATAAAACAGTTATTACAGCTGATTCTGGAAGCATTGTTGAGATTGGTAGAGCCACCCATGGGTGTCGCTCTTATCTGGCTTTTACAGACAATATCATTGGCGCTGATTTTCTAGGCAGTGTTTCAACGTACCTTCCATCTAAACTTGGTGGCTTAAAAGGCAGGATGATTCAGAAGGGTGATTTTATTAGCCTGGAAAAGAATGATTATAAGGAGGATTATCAAGAAGCAATTGAAACAAGTCAGCAAGCAAATTACAGTCATTCTTGGTTAATCAGGGTTACTGAAGGCCCTGAATATGATCTACTTTCGACCTCGTCAAAAGATGAAATTGAAAATAACCAATATCTCGTAGACAAAGACTCCGACAGAATGGGTGTAAGGCTCAATGGCTCACCTCTTAAAATTGATGAACACGGTGACATGATTAGTTCACCAATGTTTCCAGGTACGATTCAATGTCCTGCTAATGGTCAACCGATTATGCTTGGACCTGATGCTCAAACTCTAGGTGGTTATCCTAGGATTTTGCAGGTGGCTAAAATTGACCGTGCATTGATTGGACAACTAAGACCTGGAGATCAATTGCGCTTCAAGAAAATTAGCCTACAAGAAGCTGGAGAACTATGGAGAGATAAGGCGATAAGTTTTCCAATTATTTCTCATATATAATAGATAAAAGTGCGCCTGTAGCTCAGCTGGATAGAGTACCTGGCTTCGAACCAGGTGGTCGGGGGTTCGAATCCCTCCGGGCGCGCCATATTAAATTAGGAGATTAACATGAGTAATGCACACCCTTGGTTAGATCAGATACCCTGGACAACCAAACCACTTCCACGAGACATGCTGGAACACAGAATTCAACGAGCTTTAACATTAACCAATCTTGGTATGCTGGGAACCTTGGGTTTAAAAGGACCAATCGTGAGTCCATTGGAGTTCTATGCTGATAAATTCACAATTTATATTTTACCTCAACCGGGTAGCCCAAAACTAAAGGCTATGCAGCGTAATCCTAGGGTTTCTTTTGCAGTGGCGAATCCAATGGCAGGCTGGGTGGTTGCCCAGGGTGCTCAATTATTTGGAAATGCTGAAATTTTAGATCCAGGAACACCCGATTGGGAATATGGAATGACTATTTTCAGATGGCAGGCATCAGCTGCTGAAATTAATACTGGATTTGAACAGCCGCCACAATATCAGCTGATGCGATTGGATCCGGAGCGGATCGTCTACACTGAACATTTTTTAAGGAAAGACGGTTACGGACCAAGACAAATCTGGCGAAGAGATGAAAAATCTGAACAGGCTTCTGATGGTTTTACCGAAGCAAAACATACCTGATTAATTGGTATCTTCATTCACTTTTATAAACTGAAAATAGATACCTAGAATAATTGCCACCAGCCCTCCGTAATAGAACGGATAAGTTGGATCGACGTTATATAAGAAGGCACCAATTGGTGGTCCAAAAATCATTCCAACAACAGGCGCTCCTGCTAAAAATCCAGCAACTTCACCTTGTTCTGAAGGTTTGACGCTTAGGGTAGCTGCTGAATTCAATCCTGGTGTAATCATACTGAAGGCAATGCCAATCCCACCAAAAGCAAGATAGAATTGTGTCAAATTAGTTACAAAACTGATTGATGTTAAAACAGCACCAAAAATTAGAAAGCACATTCTTAGAAGCGTTTCAGGTTTTAGTTTAATAACTTGCAACACCACTGCTTGCATAAAAGTTGTCATCAGTGCCATAGAGAGCAATGAGATACTGGTTGCCTTGATTATTTCACTCTGACCTACCACGCCTAGTTTATCTTCAATAAAGAAGGCTGCAATTACTTGTGTACCGGTAAAGACCAGGAACGCTATCATCCATCCAAGAAGATAGGGTGAGATTCTGTTGTCATAGAATTTTAGTGTGCCATGAGCTTCTTGAACTGGTTCTATATTGGTTTGCTTTAGATATTTGATTGCAAGAAGACCTCCGCCCACGGCAATGAATGCACCAAAATACATTGGAAATAGTGGGTGAATAAAGGCTAAACCACCGCCAATGACAGGTCCTATCATTGTTCCAATTCCAGAGGCCATGCCAATTAGAGCCATCCCCTGTGCTCGATCTGAAGCTTCGGTGGTATCTGACATATAGGCGACAGCAGAAGGCTGAATTCCACCAATTAAGGCACCATAAATTAGTCTAATGATAAAGAGCAAGATAAAAAGATAGATTGGCTCTAAAAGCTTCCAGATTCCAATCTGGATACCAAAGGCAAAGAGTGAATAGGCTAGAGCATATGAGAATAGACCAATAATGAACACTCTTTTTCTTCCTATGATTTGGCTTCTTTTACCCCAGTAGTATGAAGAGAATACGAGAGCGACATTAGAGATAGCGATCAGTATGCCAAATTGGGTCGTTGAAAGGCCAATGCTTCTAGATAATGGTGCAAAAATAATATATAGCAGTGAAAATCCAGTACCGTATATTACTAGACCTAAGATGAGTACAATTTTATCAACACCAAACTTTCGTTCAGCGTTCATTTTTTCTGCCGAGCCTTCATAGCTTGTAATTGCTCTTCCGAAGCTGGCTTTTGGTATTTCCTTTTCCATTCGCCATAATCCATTCCGTAGATTAGCTCTCTAGCGTTCTCTTCGTTAATTGATTCGCCTAATTGAGAAGCTTCTTCAACGTACCATTTGCTCAAACAGTTTCTGCAAAACCCAGCTAGGTTCATCAGATCTATATTCTGTATTTCAGGTTCATTTTTCAGGTGATTTATTAGCCTGTTAAATACAGCTGATTCAATTTCAGTTTGTTTGCTCATAACACTCGAATGATTTTGGGTGATATCTAAACATAATATCCATTAGAATAGTAATATATTCTTCCTAAATTATGTGACTTTGATTATGGACGATTCATTACGCCCTTTGTCGGGTATAAAAGTGATAGAAATGACTCACATGGTCATGGGACCTGCTGTAGGCTCTATACTGGGTGATTTAGGCGCTGATGTTATAAAGATAGAGCCGGTAACAGGGGATAAAACAAGAAAATTAAAAAAATCAGGGTCTGGTTATTTTCTGACTTATAATCGAAACAAGAGAAGCATTGCTTTAGATATTAAGAGCCCCGAGGGTCGGGAAGTAGTTTTAAGTTTGTTATCAACTGCCGATATTTTTATTGAAAATTTTAGGCCCGGAGCTATGGATAAACTTGGATTTGGCCATAAAGAACTAGAGGCAATTAATCCCCGACTAATTTATTGTTCAGCTAAAGGCTTTCTCAATGGACCTTATCAGCACCGAACAGCATTAGATGAAGTAGCTCAAATGATGGGAGGGCTTGCTTATATGACTGGACCACCAGGTCAACCCTTAAGAGCTGGCTCATCAGTGATAGATATTATGGGAGGTATGTTTGGCGTTATAGCAATTTTAGCGGCCCTACAAGAAAGGCAAAAAACTGAAAAAGGTCAGAAAGTAACTAGTTCACTTTATGAGAATGTTGTTTATCTTATGGGACAGCATATGGCTCAAACAGCAACCACTGGTGAAGCTCCACCACCAATGTCAGTCAGGGTGTCAGCTTGGGCTGTTTACGATATATTTGAGGCAAAAAATCAAGAGCAAATATTTATTGGCGTTGTTAGTGACAGCCAATGGAAAAGTTTTTGTCAGTCCTTTGGTTTAGTCGATTTCATTGAAGATAAAGATATGGATATTAATAGCGGTAGAGTGGAAAAAAGAGACATCATCATTCCCAAGCTGCAGGAACTCTTTAAAACTTTTACAAAGAAGGAGTTAATGGAAAAACTGGATCAAACCGGATTGCCATTTGCACCAATCAACAAACCCGAAGATCTTTTTGATGACCCTCATTTGAATGAATCAGGAGGGCTTCTGAAGATTGATATCCCAGATGGCGGCTCAACAAAATTGCCTGCCATGCCAATTGAAATGAACGAACGACGTTTTGATGTGCACCAACAAGTCCCAAAAGTTGGTGAACATTCGAAAGAAATTCTAGAAGAGCTTGGGTTTAGTGATGAGGTAATACAGTCACTTTTTGAAAAATCTATTGTGTCTTAATCTGCATCCGATTCAGATAAATATTCTCTATAGTGTTTCACTCCCTTAAACCCTGCGTAAGCTCCTATTATCCCAACTACTAAGGAGACTGTAGATATAGAGTAGGTGATTAATGCTTCGTCTTGGAAGACAAAATCAGTCAATAAGGCGACACTGGTTGGACCAAGAGTATAGCCGGTCATACTAATTACAAAAAAGTAAATAGCAACCACTTGACCTCTTAGTTGGTTTGGAGTGATATTCACTATTGCTAAGGGAGCTAGGGCTGTCTGACCAGCTGCCATCAGGCACTGAGGAACAAACATCAAAGTCGCTGTTTGATAGGACGGCATTAATGGCACCAGAGTCGCTGCAATAGTTAGTACAATCATGGTGTAACCAAATAGTTTAAGATGAGCTCCTTTGTCGCATTTATTTAAGAGGTAATCACCCAGCCAACCTGTCGAAATTGCACCTATCGGGCCAGCAATCAAAAATGCAGAACCCAGCCATATAGAAATAACATCAATGCCAATATTATAGGTTCTCATATACATTGCAGGCATCCATGAAAGGAACGCATAGCCAATAAGCACTGAACAAGCCATTGAGAGGAATAACCATCCGTAAGCTTGTTTTCTTTGAAGCAGGAAGTCTATGGTCTCTTTGATGGAAACTTCTTCAGTTTCTTCTCCAAGCTCAGTCTTAATTTTAATTTTTTCTTTTCTCTTAGGTTCTCTGACTGTAACCATTAGAGCAGCGACAATTAGTCCTGGAAGACCCACATATAAAAACAGAGCTTGCCAAGCAAAAATTTCACCAAAAAAGGGCAGTACCAATGGTGGTGAGTTGGCCACATAAGCAACGATCTGACCGCCCACAATTAGTGCTATTCCAGATCCCACTGAGACACCCATGTTGAAGAATCCTATAGCCTTTCCTCTTTTTTCTTTTGGAAAGTAATCGCTGATCATTGATAAGCTGCTTGGGCTTAAAGTAGCTTCACCAACGCCAACTCCAACCCTAGCTAGAAAGAGTTGAGTATAATTTTTAGCTAGCCCACAGGCGGCTGTCATTAAACACCAAAAAGTAATTCCAACACCGATAATAGCTCGCCTGCTTTTTTTATCTGCTAAGCGGCCTATTGGGATCCCCATGGTGGTATAAAAAAGGGCAAAAGCAAAGCCCAGTAAAAGGCTGACTTGTGTATCACTAAGATCCAGGTCAGCTTTGACATCTTGGACTACTAGAGACAATAATTGTCGATCAAGAAATGAAACGACATAAGCTATGGTTAGGATAACCACAGCATACCAGGCTCTAGAGTTAGAGGGATATGCGTCTTGTTGTTTTAAATCTGTGTCCAAATCAATTACCTATTTTGCACCCAACTGAAATCAGGATCTTTATGTTGATCTAGCGTTGAGTAGATTTTACCAATAGTTTCATCATCATCGATAGCTTTCATGACCATGCTTGCTAAGTCCTGTCTTGTCATGGTACCCAGAATGCACTCTTCAGTTAATATTCCATTTCCTGTTGCTGGGTCATTGGTTAATTGTCCCGGTCTTATTATGGTGTATTTGAGATTACTAGATCTAAGAACATTTTCTGCTTTTGTTTTTTCTTCTGCCACTGGCCCCAAAAAAGGTTTTAGCATTTCGGGTAGCTGCGGTTTGCTTTCTCCTGCCCCTATAGAGGTTACAAATATGAAACGAGAAAAGCCAAGTTCTTTGCAGGCATCAATAATATTTTTATTTGCTGGAAAATCTGATCGAATTGCTAATTCAGCATTCTGGCCTCCAACTAAGCTGACCACAATTGATTGATTATCTATTGTTGATAACACCTCACTTACTTGTTTCTTATCTAAGGCGTCAGCAAGCATAATTTTTGCTTGTATTGATTCTAGCTCTGAATTGTTTTTGTTGGATCTGGCTATTGCATAAAGGGCATAATCTTTTTCACGAATCTGGCTACACAGAGCCATACCAGTTCTGCCTGTCGATCCAAATAAAACGACCGATTTCAATTTAATCCTGCCCTGCTTAATCTTCTAGAGGGGGCGCAGGCGTTTGTTCTCTTGAATAGTACTCAAGGCTTGAGATACTTGGACCATAATCTTCTGTAGGAGCTGAGAGCATTCCAGGATATCTTTCTTCTGAGAAATCTCTGACATGTTGAGGAATAATATCAATGCTATCTGATTTAATCATTGTGCTCATGTACAGACAATGTCCTGGTGTTTGACCCATCAACATCCATGGAAGCCAAGGTGTAATTCTGTTCCAAGTCCCAGTAAAAGGCACCGAGGTAAGTTCAGGATTTTCTAAATCCTTAGCCGATACAAAATATCTCATCATTTCTGAGACTTGCGCCATGGGTCCTGATGATTCTCTAACCCATTTATCTGGTTGTAGTGCATTGGGGTAATACAGATGCATATCAGTGTTTAGAGTAATAATGTCTCCAGCACGTTTCCAAGGGAAGATTAAAGGAATCTTTCTGGGTTCACCTTTTTCTCCTCCTCCAAAGTCTTCTGGTGCCAAAATCAGCCATTCAGAGATGGTGTAATTAAAGGGATCATTAGCGACATGAACGACTTTAACTACTTCATCTGTCCAAGGATTGGTCCACTCATCTATCATTTGTCCTGTTCTAGAATCGGTGTAAAAAATAACTTCTTTATTAAGTCGCCTTATACTTCCGTCTTCAGCTGCTGGCATTAATCTGGTGCACAAGAAGGTCTCAAAACCACAGAGTTCTTTAACAGCTTCTCCTGGCCTAACTCCTAAAATTTGCCCAGTGGTGTAGCAAATAGATTCTTTCTCAGAGTCCATATCGGCCTGAATTCTTGCCCAGGCGTCTCTATTCCAAGTGTTGGATTGAAAATTAATTTCAGTCTCAAATTTTATCCCCATTTTAATCTCCCTTATTTAGATTCTCGAATTAAATAGTTAATTATAAGTTCCCTGGTTTTTGCGTCTTTTATTCCTTCAACACGCATCCTGTTTCCAGGAACAAAGTTCTCTGGATCTGATATGAAAGCATCGATTGTTTCTGGTGTCCAGACTAATCCGTTTTCACGCATGTTGATCAGAACATCTGAATATGTAAAATTCTCAGAAACCGCTGCAGGACGACCTAAAATTTTATAAAGACTTGGTGCCATCCTATCTCTGTCATCTTTCCTTACAGCATGACAGAATCGACATTTACCTCCCTCCCAACCATCAAAAGCTTGTTTTTCTAATAATTGTTCTGCTTCTGTCGATTCATAATCATAGAGTTCATAATAGTTTGGAAGGTCTAATTCCTCGACAATGGCTTCAATTTGTTCTTGTTCAAGATTAACTCGTTTTGCGATTGGATAAGCCCCGAAGATTAGATACGGAAGATATGCTGAGACTGCCAATAGGATAATGATCAGTAACCAGTGCCTTCCTCTTGCATTTATAAAATAGTTTCTCATCTTAGTTAGGCAAAAATATTGATGCTGAATACTCTGTAACGAACCAAATGATAAATTCTAAACAAAATAATGAACAGAATAAGGGCGATGTAAAAAAAACCAAAAACGCTATGCAGATAACCTGATGTCGTCCAAAGCAAATGATTAACAGTATCTGCTCCTGGGAGAAAAAGAATCAACCCATCAGACCAGGCGGCTAATATCCCGGAAATACCTTGAGCAATAAAAGTCACATAGAGCATAAATTGGAGGATATGCATTTGTGTGTATTCATGGTCAGGCAATAGTCTTTGTGTGTTTTGAGGAGGAGAGTAAACCCATAGATAGACTCTAAAAAAACTTAAGACAAACAACAATGTGCCCACCACAAGATGAAAGTTAGTCAGAACTTTTCGCTCCAAAGACTCTGTGGGGACTCTTGGGGCGAAAGACATATTTATAAAAATAACCATAAAAACAATAAACACTAACCAGCTGGTAATTGACGAGAGTCTTGTTGCAATCTGATTATCCATAGCCATATCCAAATCTTTATTTTTGATTTATAAAGGCTTTAAAATAATTCGCAATCGATTTTGTATCAAGGTCCAATTCTAAATTTTTACCTTCTACGACTTCTAAAATAGATTTTTGATTAATTGTTGAGGCTCTTTCAAAGAATGGAAACATAACATCATCGGGGGCACACATTATCAAGCTGGCGCAAGTTATTTGTTCATAAAGCTCTATGTCAGAGTGTTGCCAAATGGCTTCGTGAATTTGTTTTGCAGAATGATGCGCTCTAAGAGCATCGATTGTTTCACGATGCCGAAGATCTAGATCTGTCTTTGCCCCTAGTATTTCTCCAGTAAGATGCCAGACTTGCTGCAGATGAGAACCATCATCTTTTGGACTCCAATCAGAGCTAATATTCTTCTTCATTTCTTGTTTTTCTTCATGCGTGGCCAGAAAGGCTCCCACCATTGTCAAGGATTTAGTGCTTTGAGGTTGATCATAGGCGATCTGTAAAGCCATTGAGGCTCCTGTGTGATGTCCAAAAAGGTGATATTCCTTTAATCCAATATCGTTCATAACCTCAGTTAACCAACAGCAATATTCACCAATAGAAGGATTGTGGTTAGGATCAAAACTCTGACCAAAACCTGGTGTATCTATTGCAAACATATTCATGCCTTTGAGTTCATGCATGATGGGTTCATACATCAGAGAGGAACTGGGTGTTTGGTGAAAGAAAACGACTGGTATGCCGTCACCCTCCATATATCTATAATGACATTGTCCCCCTGAAGTTTCAGAGTATTTTTTCTTTATGGGATTAGCTTGAGCCATAGTAATCCCCTGGCGATTTAATCCTTACATATACAGCACCAAAGAAGATTACCGCGTGGGTAGAGCATATCAGCAGAAACGGCCCCTTAGGACCGAACACATCAAATAATATTCCTCCGACTGAAGTGGCAACAAGTATGCCGCATGCACCAAAGAATGCACTCACACCAATAACGCTACCTCTTTCTCTTATGGGAGCTTCTTGACCGATTAAACTTCCTGTGGCGATCACCGTGCCGATAGCACTGGCAGAGATTAATATAAAAATCGGCAGATAAGAATAATTTAGAGGCGTGTCTACAAAAATTATTGATCCATAGGCTATTGCGCCAAGTCCCATGGCAATCACCATGGCTGTCACCCTGTTAATTCGATCAATCATTGATCCAAAAATAAAGGCCCAAACAATACTTAGAAGGTTGGTAACCACAATCACAGGCACAACTTGCTTGAACGCTTCGCCAGTGGTAATTCCAAGGTCAACCGCGCTGGTTGCAGCCCAAAGGGAAATAAAGATACCGTTCACAGAGACATCAGCACGAGCTAAGAGTGTGGCTGCAAAAGCCAAAGAGATTCTGAGGTTTTTCATGGATCTTATTGCCGTGGCAACAAGATGTTTAAAGGTTGGTTTTTCATCCAGAGTTTCTGGTGTTCCTCCTTTCAGGCCAATTGCAAAGATAATCCCAGATAAAAATGCTACAGCTGCAACAAACAACATGGTGTATCGTCCAGCTGTAATAGGGTCATAACCAAGGTTTGTTAAAACAGTGGGTAGTCGACCCAAAAAAGCTGCAAATATGGCTACACCTAGGGCATTTAGAACAGAATGCAAACTGACAAATTTACCCCTTGATTTTTCAGTTGGGTAATCATTTACAATAATGGCAAGCACTGAGGATAGTGCTGCCGCACCTATTGCAAAAACTGATCTAAAAATAAACAGTTCATTGATATTTGAGGCATAGGGAAATAAAGCGAAACCTATAGCAACAACCATGGTTCCAAAAACCATAACTGGCCTGCGACCAATACGGTCAGATAATACTCCGAAGAAGGAGACAGAAAGAATAGCAATAATTTCCTGCATAAAAGCAAGGCTTCCACTAATGGTTCCTTGCTCTGATCTTGGTATTTCCAAAACCACACTGAGGATGTAGGGTTGGATGAAATTTAATCCTGCAAGAATCCCTATACAAATGATGCAGGCGTATAAATAAGTGACGGCATTAAATCTAGAAATACCTTCAGCTAATTTTATTGGCCCAATTTTTGCTGTCATTGAGATTCCTTTGATAAGAATAAGACTAATGTGTAAGTCTGACTAAAAAAATTATGGATAACAAGTAACTAAATGTAACCTTTTATAATCTTACAAGATGCATTTTGTAACAGTCAAACCCCAGGTTTTAGGATTATTTTCCAGAGAAAGATAGGTAGCATTTTTAAGATTCTTTCCAATTTCAACATAGGTATTTTTTAGAGGATGCGATTCTCGAGACAAGATAAGAATTGGATAATCAATCTCAAGTAGGCAATTTTTAGTCGGATAGGTCAATTGGTCTTTAATAGTTTGCTGCCAATAACCCTCAGATCTAATTAATTCTGTGACCTCGATATCTAATTGTTTTTCCTCTAAATCAGGTGTTCCTTCAATGATTCCAGAGATAGTTCTGTTGTACCAAGGCCAAAATAGTCTAGAGTCTCTGACCATATGCCAATAGCTTTGAAGATGTCCTCCTGACCAATCAGGCTTTATTAGTGGTATTCCGTTATCAATATAATCACTCACTTCCTGATCGCCTAAAATCCAAGGCTCAATAAGAATAATTTTTTTCATGTCAACAGCGATATTCTTTGCTGCATCAAGCGCTGAGGCGCAACTTGTCTGAAAAGCCATTATCATCAGTTCATTAAAGCTTTCATGTTCTATAATTTGCGAAATTATATCTGTGTGCGTTTTAACACAATTCGTTTCTATTAATTTTTTATCTGATTCCCCATGCCCCGGCAGATCAATTGAACAAATATCAATTTTTTTATCAATTGATTCAGTTAGAAATTTAATTGTTTTCGAGGAGCCACCCGCAGAGTGAAGACAAAACAATGGGTTATTGTTTGTATCAAAATTCTTTTCAATTTTTATATCCCCCTGTGTTGAATGAAAAATTGATTTTGTAAATTTACCATTATTAATTATTGGTGACTGCAATGAAGGGCTAGCTTCAGCGGGATGTTTTAAAAGGATTCCTTTAGATTTTTCTAAAGCTTCTTCATGTGTGTTTGAAGTTTCAATTGATACCGAATCAGAAGGTGTTAGTTCTTCCAAGCACTTACTCAAGGGGTCTGATACACCAGCAGTAATTAATGCAGGTACAGTCAACTCTGGGACAAATTTTTCAAGTCTATATTCAAACGCAGCTCCATAGGCTTGTCGGTATTTATCTCCAGCACGCATAATCTCAATCGAATTCTCATGCAATATTTCTGGAGATGAAATATCAAATCTCATTCTGGCTGCTTCTTTTCTTTCATGCCAAGGAAAGAAGATCAGCTGTTCCCTCATTCTTGACCATAGCCAAGATAGATGACTTCCATCCCATTGGGGTGTATATGGCGGTAAATAGTGTTGCCTTATATTCTCTAGTTCACTATCGGTCAAAACCAAAACCCCATTACAAGCAATCGCTTTCACTCGATCAGGATAATGATGACCCATTGCAATAGAGATAATTGCCCCAGTATGAAAACCATATAGTCCGAATTCTTTAATGTTTAAGGTGTCAGCAAGTTCAATGTTTGCCTGGGCAATTTTTTCTATTGTTACTTTATCTGTTTCAAGAACATCTGAGTCACCGTATCCAGGTGTGTCGGGTGCGATAATTGTAAAGTCCTTACTCCATTCTTCAATCTGTGGCCTATATTCATCAGCCGATTTGGGAGATTGATGGAGAAGAAATATTATAGGTCCTGAACCAGCAATTAGGAATCTTACTTGCCTGTTTCCCCAATGACTTTTTATAGTGCAATATTCAGTTTTTATTTGATTCATGGGTAATTCGTTAGACAGGTATTAAGTTTTTTTAAAGTGCTTTTTATTTTTTTTGGGCTTTATGAAGTTATAATGTGCTCTCAATTTTAACAACTTAAAAAAATTATGGCTAATAGGTTAAAAGACAAGGTTGCTCTTATAACAGGAGGCGCTTCAGGTTTTGGAAAAAAAACTGCAGAAGTTTTTAATGCTGAAGGTGCGGTGGTTTATATTTCAGATATCAATGAAGAGGGCGGAAAAAATGTTGCAGAAGAACTTGGCGTGAATTTTGTCAGTCATGACGTCACCAAAACAGAAGATTGGGAAAAAGTTATCGATCATATTAAGGTCAATGAAAGCAAACTCAACATATTGGTTAACAATGCCGGAATTGGTTTCATGGCTGATGTAGAGGCTACGACGATCGAGGAGTGGGATTTGGTTCATAAGGTTGATTTAGACTCCGTCTTCTACGGCTGTAAATACGCAATTCCTCTTATGAGAGATTCAGGAAACGGTTCTATTGTTAATGTTTCATCAATATCTGGAATAGTTGCAGGACATAATTTTGCTGCTTATAACAGTGCTAAAGCAGGAGTAAGGCATCTTTCAAAATCAGTTGCCCTACACTGTGCTAGAACAACTAAGTTGGTTCGATGCAATAGTATCCACCCTGTTTTTGCTAAAACTGAAATGATGAAATCATTCTTTGCAGACCCAAGCGATGAATTAATAGGTAAAATAGAACGACAGATCCCTGCAAGAAGTCTTGCAGATGTTGGTGATGTAGCCAATGCAATATTGTTTCTTGCTTCAGATGAATCAAAATTAATAACTGGAAGTGAGCTAGTTATTGATGGCGGTTTATCAGCTCAGTAAATCTCTTATTATTTTCCGTTAACCAATGGAATGGGGTCAAGCACCCAGTTTTTTTCTGTCTTTCTGTCTGGGCTGGGAATAGCAAACGCGGTTTCGTGTTGTTCTTCCTTAAATTTTTTCACATCAATTTTGTAGCCTTTATCTTTAAACCCTTCCAAAGTTTTTCTGTAATTACCGATAATTAAATCAGCTGGTACCATGATCTCCTTAGTTTTAACAGGAGGTGTAACCACAGGCCTAAGATCTGTCATTACCGCGATGTCTTCATTGGCGATAACCATATTGCGTTCCATCACCATATCGTCCATTTTTTCATCCATTATCCAATTTCTCATATTCACGAAGAAAATCCTGGTTTTAAATTGATTCACGGGTTGCTCAAAGAAATATTGATGAAACCAATTGATATCTTTTTTTGTGTGGATTTGAGTGATTAATGTATTGGGTCCATGATAACCACCAAAGACAGTTAGTTCTCCTGATTCTTCTCGTGCTGTGTCCCCGTAAACTTCTTTATCAAGTGGTGGCGCATCAAAGACTTGTGCAAAGTCTGCTCCCCATTCATGATCAGTGATTTGCGTGGGATTAACTTTGTAATCATTTTTTGTGCCCTCAAAGCCATGAGTAGGATGAATAAATTCATTGTGAGCAGGATCCAACCCGTTTTCGATAGAGCGTTCATAATTATAGTTGATATCAATAATAACGGTTTTATTTGCTCGCCATCCTTCGGCTTCAAATTCTTCTATTTCATAAAGAGGTGATCGTTCATCTTCAGAATCGTCACCTAAAAAAGCAAAGACAATGCCGTACCTTTCTTCAACAGGGTAACTATCAACTTTGGCTCTAGCTGGGATTTTACTGCCTGGGCCTAAAGATGGAATCTGTGTGCATTTACCAGAACCGTTGAAGCGCCAACCATGATAAGGGCAGGCAATTGTATCATCTTCACTGTGACATAGCCCTCCAGCCAATGAACCTCCACGGTGACAGCAAACATCACTTAAGCAGTGCGCTTCCCCTTTGCTGTCTCTAAAAGCCACAAAATCAAGACCAAGAATTGTCGCCTTAAAGGGTTTATCTTTAAGTTCTTTGCTTAAACAGACTGGGTACCAGAAATTAATATACATATTAAATAGCTTTTAATTTTCGACTAACTTGAATTATATGATGATATTAATCTTTTTTTAAGATGTTAAATCGTAACTAAATGTAACTGAGATAAAATAATTTTCTTCAAAATTAGGATTTTATCAAAGGGATAGAGTCAAGAACCCAGCCCTTACTCCTCCTTCTTGCGGGACTAGGGATAGCATAGGCATGTGTTTTTTGGTTTTTCCTTACCTCTTCAGTATTAATTCTCCAGCCTTTGTTTTCCCAGTCATCCAGGAGATCTCGATAGCGTTTTATTGGCTTATCCATAGTGACAAAGAATTCATTTTTAGTTGTTTCAGGGGTTAGTGGTGGATGCAGACCTGATAAGACATCTCTATCCTGAAAGGCAACAACCTGATTTCTTTCCATGACTGTTTCATCGTGCTCGGGATCGGTTAAAAAGTTTCTTGTATTAATCAAATAGAGGTTAGTGCGGTCTTCATCTATGGGGGTTTCGTACATATATTGATGAATAAAAACTTGTGCAGTAGGGTGGATATGTGTCCATAGCATTGAGATACCATGGTGGCCTGTGCCAGCCTCCATCACAGCATTTTTATCTCGACCTGATGCTTCTCGCATCTTTTTTTCCTTCAAAGGAGGAGCGTACATCTTACTCCAAAACCCTGTCCCCCATTTTGTTGACTTCATATCTATCGGTGGTGACTTGTATTCCTCGTCTTCACCAGAAAATCCATGCGTAGGATGAACAAATTCATTATGAGCACCATCGATACCGTTTTCTATTGATCGCTTATAATCAATATCAAATTGAAAATACTGCATTGTCGTTCGCCAGCCCTCTTGTTCGTACTCACCAACTTTCATGATTGGACATCGTTCTTTTTCTGGGACATCACCTAAGAAGCAGAAGACCAGTCCATAGACCTCTTTTGTGGGATACGAATCAATTTTAGCTCTGGAAGGAATTTTTGCATTCTTGCCCAGAGATGGAATTTGTTGACATTTTCCAGCCCCATTAAACTGCCAACCATGATAAGGACACTGCACACAGTCTTTAACAATTTTACCGCCAGATAGTGAACCGCCTCGATGAATGCAAACATCACTAAGGCAGTGAACTTTACCTTTGGAATCCCTAAAAAGGACAAAGTTCTGTCCCAGCATCATTTTTTTAACTGGTTTATCAGTTATGTTTTTGCTTTCATCAGCCACATACCAAAAATTGATAAACATTATATTCCTCTAAGAGTAATCACGGCTAAACTATAACATCTCCTGGGTGATAATTAAAAAGACCCAGCTCTTCTTCATTTTTATGTTCTTCTTTTGTGTATTTTTCAGGATCTATTCCTGTGAATCTGGCCCCAGCACGTTTTGAATGTTCTGTAACAAAATGAGCTCGCTCAACTCTAGCTGACTCGTATCTAGATACAATCTCATCTGAGCTATCTGAATCCTCTATTATTCTTCCTAAAACCACACCATCCTCAATCGCAAGACTAGCTCCTTGTCCCATGAAAGGCTCCAAGGGGTGGGCGGCATCACCTAGAAGAGTTATATTTTTAGTTGACCATTTAGACACAGGTTCTCGAGCAAAAATACCCCACTTAAAAAGATCTTTTGCTGGCGTTGCAGCAATAATATTTTTTACCTGTTGGTTATAGTCAGAGAAAATATCCATGACGATATCAACTTTTGAAGGGATAGCCCATCCTTCTTCTGCCCATTCATCAGTTGCTAGAAAGGCCACATAATTATAAAGCTCACCATTGCGAACTAGATATCTAGCAAAGACTCGACCAGGCGCTATAAAGGCAGAAGACCCACATTCATCAAAATCATCCTCACCAAGGAGTTCAACTGGGACTAGACCTCTCCAGGCCACATAACCGGCAAATTGTGGATCGTCATCTCCTAGAATTATTTTCCTAACTACTGACCTATTGCCATCAGCTCCAATGACAAAATCAACCTCATGGGTTTCGTTATTACTGAAAACTAATTCAACACTATTATTTTTTTCGTTAAGATCAATGAGTTCATGATCAGTGTAAATTGTATTGGAATTGTGCAATTTTAATTCGTCAATCAGCACATTATGCACATCTGCTCGATGAGCCTGAAACTGATAGGCTCCGTATTTCTCTAGCATCTTCTCACCACGCTCTAGCGGCACTATCATTTCACCTGTTTCAAAGTGCCTAACCCCCTGTTGTCTATGAGCCATGCCCACTTCTTTCATTTGTTTTTCAAGGCCAAGATACATCAGACCTTTAGTTGCATTAGGGGTAATTGTAAGTCCTGCGCCGACTTCACTTAGTTCTGGGGCTTGCTCAAAAATACTGACTTTTACTCCCTTCTTAGCAAGGGTTACAGCTGCAGTCATTCCCCCAATTCCTGCCCCAATAATAGCTATATGTTTATTGCTCAATTCTTGTACCTCTAATGATTTGAATATAGATAATATTACGATATAGATTTCTGGATCTCCATCGTTACAAAAAGTTACGTTCAAAGCTAATAAAATATCGACTTTATTATTGTTTTTAATCCTTTATAAGTCATAATGGCTGAAAATTTCACTATATAATTTGGGGAATAGATGGCTGAGATTATGTATATATTTCCAGGTCAGGGATCACAATACAAAGGTATTGGCAAAGATTTATACTCTGAATTCGATGTAGCTAAAGATATTTACGATCAGGCTAATGAAGTTTTAGGTTACGATATTGTTAAATTGTCATTCGACGATGAAGATCACAAAATCAGCCTAACAGAATTTACTCAACCGGTATTATTGACTCACCAAATAGCTTGTTTGGCTGTGTTTAATCAGTTAACAGAGAATCATTTAAAACCCAAGCTAATGGCTGGACATAGCTTAGGTGAATACGCTGCTTTGGTTACCTCAGGATGCATCAGTTTTGAGGATGGATTAAAGCTTGTGAGTCGACGCGGTCAATTGATGGGAGCACATGGCCAGGGATCCATGTTGGCTCTGCCACTTAATTATCAAGAGAGCTCGTCTCTAGCAGAAGAATATGATTGCCAAGTGGCCACGATTAATTTGGAGCAGCAAACGGTTGTGGGCGGCACTGAATCCAACATTGCTTCCCTTCAGGAAGGTATCTCTAAACTTTATCCAAAGAAGAGAACCGTCAAGCTAGATACCGAAGGTGCCTTTCATACAGATTTGATGACGGTTGCAGCTGAAGAGTTTAAGAACACATTATCAGAAACTAATTTTTCACCAATGAAAACACCAGTCTTATCCAATCACTCAACAGAAGTTCACAACGAGTCTGGGTGTGATACAGCTGATCTTCTATTTCATCAGTTATACAAGACCGTGAATTGGTTAGGTTGTATGAGAACTTCAGTTAATTATGCCATTGACACCATTATTGAATTTGGTGGTGGCATAGGAGGAGGAAAAGAGCCGAGTGAAAAAAGACCAAATCTAGAGGCAATAACCAAGAAAAACTTTAGAGGTTTTAAGCATGAAATAAGTTATTATGCTGCCATTAATACATCCACAATCAATGAAACAGCGAATAGTTTAGGCAATGCATAAATTTATCACAATCATAATCCTTTTAAGCGGGCTCACAACATCTGTTATGGCTGAAATAACAATCGATGGGGTATTGGATGAGCCAGAATGGCAAGAAGCACAAATTATAGAAGAATTTTTTGTTGTTAGCCCGTTCAGTTTAGAGGCTGCACCTTTGAAAACTAAG
>ENA-UPTF01000931-UPTF01000931.1-marine-metagenome-genome-assembly--contig:-NODE-931-length-19454-cov-9.688600_pt1 | contig 19454 bp, 13 predicted proteins | sample MGYA00238166_ERZ767019 | MGnify/ENA primary metagenome ERZ767019 (study PRJEB28930, sample SAMN06266391) | marine metagenome | isolation source: Sea water from 250 m depth | place: Atlantic Ocean | study... | reverse complement strand
GAGAAAATTTTATGATAGTTCAAGGCACTGATAATGTTTTGCAATGGTGGTTTTATGTAGCCACACCTTTAGCTTGGGTGTTACTAATGATCAGAGTTCTTCAAAATTTGTTAGAAGATATAAAATTATTTTTAAAAGGGAAGCCACTCCCAATACAGAATGCAATGACAAATATAAGTGAGTAAATTGAGATATAGGATAAATGATGGATAATTCAACTTGGGTTTGGTTAATTTCAATTGGAATAACGGCTTTGTTTTTTCTAGGAGTACCAATTTTCCTTATTATTGGTCTGTGGGTTGTCTCTATTAGCATTTTGATTGATTTTACCTTGGCTAACGTGGGGGTAACGCTCTACGAGGGATTAAATTTTTATGGTTTACTGGCCTTACCTTTGTTTATTTTAACCGGAGATTTAATCAAAGCAGCTGGAATCGCCCAGCGTCTTTCTGATTTCGCTTACAGTTTTCTCGGTTGGCTGCGTGGAGGGCTTGCAATGTCAGCACTAGGAGCGTGCGGCTTATTCGCTGCGATATCTGGATCGAACTCTGCTACGACTGCTACAATTGGCTCTATCATGCATCCAGAAATGACAAAAGGAGGATACGACAAACATTTTGCTGCTGCAACAGTTGCAGCCGGAGGCACGGTAGGAATAATCATACCCCCCAGTATCATTTTTATCGTTTATGGTTTTTTGATGAATTTGTCGATTAGTGATCTTTTTCTTGGGGGATTATTCCCAGGTATCCTTATGGTCATAGCCATGCAACTTGCGTGTTACTTGGTTTGCAAAAAAAAAGGGTGGGGAAAACTAATTCCCTTCAACTTCAAAAATAGTCTCGTGAAAGGAGGACAAGCATATTTAGGATTCACGGCTATTTTAATAGTAATTGTTGGAATTTACGGAGGAATCTTTTCCCCTACTGAAGCAGCCGGGGTAACTGCAGGATTCTGCTTGTTAGCTGGGCTATTCATTACGAAAGGTATCACAATCAGAGCTATACCAGATATTCTTCTTCGTTCTGGACAGATCACAGGATTGTTGGCTCCTTTAATTGCTGTTTCAATTGTTATGCAGCAAATTCTATCATTACTTGGTGCTAGAGCTTATATCACTGAAATAATTAGCGCATTAGGAGGTTATTACCCTATTTTGTTTGCTTGCATGCTATTGGTTTTCATAACAGGGACTTTTTTGGAGACTCTACCTGATACCATCATTTTGGCACCAATATTGGCACCAATTGCTGCAAATATTGGGATTGATCCCATTCATTTTGCAGTAATCTTTCTGGTGGGCGATGCCATTGGGTTTATTACTCCGCCATATGGACTTAATCTCTATGTCGCTAGTGGTATAACAGGGATTCCATATTTCAGAATAGTCAGACATGTTTGGCCATATTTTATTGCGCTGATGATAGCATGGTTCATTATTGCCTTTTGGCCTTCTTTGACAACCGTACTACTGGTACATGAAGGTGCCGGTGTGTTCCAATTATATAAACCGTAGAGTAAGTTTAGTTACTGCTAAGCTTTGTGGGCATGATCCTTCAACCAATGACAGGCTACGGATGACTCCTAGGATTTCCGCTTGCTCGGTAATGATGAATAACGGTCTGTGTGCTTCCTGGAAAAGTGGTTACAATAAAACTGCGTAACACTCATATCGTGTGAGAACGATTCATGTATGAAAAATTAGGTTTCTTTATTAATGGAGAGTGGCGTACTGGGTCCGGAAAAGGTGAAGATGTGCTTAATCCGGCCAATGAAAGTGTGTTGGCATTTCTGCCACATGCCTCTCAGAAAGATCTTGAAGATGCTCTTGAATCTGCCCAAAGAGGTTTTAAAATCTGGAAGAATGCCCCGGTTCAGAAGCGTGCTGCGATCCTTCAAAAAACTGCAGATTTGATTGAAGAACGAAGTGAGCAGATTGCAAGAATCATAACTTTAGAACAAGGCAAACCACTTAGAGAATCTCAAGGAGAATTACAACGGACAGTTGAAACATTCAGATGGAATGCAGCATATGCCATTGAAAATATTGAAAAGCGCTCCATTCTTCGTCAAACCGGTTTAAGACAAAGCGTAAGAGTTGAACCTGTGGGGGTGTCTCTAGGTTTAACTCCCTGGAATTTTCCGGCGTTCCTTGTGGCAAGGAAACTCGCTCCAGCATTGGCAGCAGGCTGTTCAATGATATTGAAAGCATCAGAAGAAACTCCTGGCACTGCTGTGGCGCTAATTCGTGCTCTCTCCGATGCAGGTCTTCCTGAAGGTGTAGTCAATCTTGTTTTTGGTGTACCTGCAGAAATTTCAAAGAAATTTTTTGCTTCTGATATTGTTAGAAAAGTAAGTTTTACAGGATCTGTCCCTGTTGGCAAACAACTCGCCAACCTTGCATCTTCAGGACTAAAAAGATGTACTTTTGAGCTTGGAGGTCATTCCCCGGCCATTGTATGTGAGGATTCCGATATTGATGCCGCACTCTCCACTCTTACTGCTTTTAAGTTTCGAAATTCAGGTCAGGTTTGCATTGCCCCAAGTCGTTTCTTCGTTCACCGCAGTCTCTATTCTTCTTTTGTAGAGGGCTTTGTAGAAGCAGCTAAATCACAGTGTTTGGGTGACGGTTTTGAAGAAGAAACAACTATGGGACCAATGTCAAATGTTCGTAGGATAGAATCAATGGAAAACCTAGTTCAGGATGCTGTAACAAGGGGTGCAAAGGTACTAACAGGAGGAAAACGCAGGGGGCAAGTTGGTTTTTTCTGGGAACCGACAATTCTGACAGATGTTCCGGAAGACTCCGAAATAATGCTAGTAGAACCATTTGGGCCACTAGTGCCGATAATAGCTTTTGACTCTTTGGAAGAGGTGATATTAAAGGCCAACTCCCTGTCTTACGGTTTGGCCGCGTATGTCTTTACACAATCGGATAAGACTACTGAGAAACTTGTTGAATCACTCGAAACAGGAGGGATAGCTGTAAATTCTGCTGCACCCGTACCGAGTGATTTGCCTTATGGCGGATTTAAAGACAGTGGTTATGGATACGAAGGTGGGATTGAGGGTGTTGAAGCGTATCAACATAAAAAGTTGGTGAGTCTGGCCTGAATATTTGAATAAGTTAGTTTTCTTCCAAATTCCAAATCTTACTTTAACTTTGCAGAGGTGAATAAATTAATAAATGAATTCTAATTCAATTCAAGACAGGATAGGTTCTGCCTCGATATCTTTAAATAAGTCTGTGGTTGCAGGTGAATTAATCAACTTTACGATTACTTACACTGCCGGCTTTTTCGGAATTGACGATTCCGGCAGCATAAAAATCTGTACTCGTTTTGCTACAGATATGGGGAAACCACAATTCACTGCTCCAGATAAACCGAATTACGTCAGTATTGTGGCCAGCAATGGGGCCACCTTGGAGTATAGATTTGATCCGAAAGACAACATTAGACCATGGGACAAAACAATTTACATCAAGATTGTCAAGGGCTTTTTTCGTGAGGGAGACCAACTTCTTGTACATTATGGTGATCCTATTGGCGGTAGTTCTGGTATGCGCATGCAAACATTTTGCGAAGATACATTTGAATTAAAAGTTTTGGTTGATGCTTTTGCAACATACCAGTACGTTGAAATACCGGAATCTCCTGTTCTAAACATAGTTCCGGGGGCTGCAAAAAAGTGGGTTATGCAGCTTCCGACTATGCGAAGAGTGGATGAACAGTTCCGTCTTCAACTTAAGGCTGAAGACCGCTGGGGAAATCCTACGACCAAAACTGATGCAGAATTTCAGCTCACTTCGAACTTGCCGGTCTATGGACTCCCGCAGGAGATAAAATTAAGTCCACACAATGATGGAATATTTTTACTAGAGGGACTCTTTGTAGCTGAAAAGGGAGACTTGTTAATACAACTTAATGATTCATCCGGTACTTTTGTTTGTCGTTCAAATCCGCTGAGAATCGTCGAAGACTCTGAACTGTTACCATATTGGGGAGAACTGCACGGTCAATCTGAAGAAACTATAGGCACAAATTCTATTAATGACTACTTCGCCTTTGCGCGTGACAAGGCAGGTCTGGATGTAATTGTCCATCAAGGCAACGATTTTCAGATTACAAATGAATTCTGGGAAAAAATTCAGATTATGACGCAAGAGTTCCTCGATGAGGGACAGTTAGTAACTTTCCCAGGATATGAGTGGTCTGGTAATACTGGCTTGGGCGGAGATCGTAATGTGCTATTTTTTTGCGAGGGTGAAACCATACGGCGAAGTTCACATGCACTTGTTTCAGATTTGACTGATGTGGATAATGACTGCAACAGTTCGGATGCTTTATTTAAGTCACTCAAAGGAACTAAAACTGTTGTTTTTGCGCATGTCGGTGGACGGTATGCGGATATACAATCGCATGAGGGAAACCTGGAGCGTTCTGTTGAAATCCATTCTGCATGGGGAACATTTGAATGGTTGCTGCAGGATGCTTTGCGTAATGGTTACCGTGTGGGAATTGTGAGCAACAGTGATGGACACAAGGGTCGTCCCGGAGCCAGTTATCCCGGTGCATCCATGTTCGGAGCCTATGGTGGTTTGACTTGTATGCTGGCCCGCAAGTTGACTCGAGAGATGATCTGGGAATCATTATTGCGACGGCATCATTATGGTACCACTGGTAATCGTATGTTTATGGATGTGAGGGTGCAATTAGACAAACCCGGACGTAGTTTCATTGAAGATCCACAGTTGGGAAAAACTGATGCAGAAAGTATTCAAGTTGGAATTATGGGTGATATAATTCAAACCGAGGAGTGCAAAGTTCAACTTCTAATAGATATAATTGCATCGGCTCCAATTGAAAAGCTAGAAATTCGCAATGGACTGAAAGTAATTGAAACAGTAAGGCCTTACAAAAAAACAGAAATTGGGAATCGTATCCGAGTGATCTGGGCAGGTGCAGAATACCGTGGACGGGGACGGGAAACCGTTTGGGACGGCTGTGCAACACTGACTGGCAACACCATTGAAACATTTACTCCAATTAATATGTATAACTTAGAGAAAACAGTTACGCAACTTGATTCCAGGCACCTGGAGTGGAAAGCAGTTACTACCGGGGGATTTGGAGGTTTTGACTGTGGCTTGACAGATCATCAAGAAGGGTCTTTAGCTATCGAAACCTCTCAGGTTAATTGCGTTGTACCTGTGGCAGATATTGGTTTTCAAGATTTTCGTATTGATGCTGGAGGGTTGGAACGTCATCTACGACTTGTACGTTTGCCTGACACAAATCCACATCATAAACTAAGTTTGGAAAGAACCATCCCTTTGAATTCCAGTGGAGATAATCCCTTGTATGTATGTGTTTCTCAGGAGGACGGTCATCAGGCCTGGTCAAGTCCGATTTATTTGTTTAATTAAGTTACTTAAATGAAATAAATGCCGCATATTACGGCATAATAACACTTCAGTAAAGGAGAAAAAAATGTCTACAGTCGCATTTATAGGTCTCGGTATAATGGGTGAACCAATGGCTCGCAATTTATTAAAAGGTGGGCATATAGTTCGAGCATTTGATGTTCGTACTTCAGCGATGGAAGCAATATCATCGAAAGGTGCAGTACTCGCGACTTCACCAGCCAATGCGGCAGTAGATGCAGAGTTCATTTTCACAATGTTACCGAGTGGGAAAGAGGTCAATCAGGCAGTATTCGGTGAAAATGGTTTTGCACAATCAATGACTGAAAACTCCTTGTTCATTGATACTAGCACAATTTTACCTGCAGACACTGATGAAATTTCAGCTAAACTTGCTGCTAAAGGCCTTAAAATGATGGATGCACCAGTAGGCAGATTAGCGCAAAATGCTATAGAAGGGACACTGTTGTTCATGGTAGGGGGTTTAGAATCAGACCTCGAAAATGTACGTCCGCTGCTAAATCTTCTGGGAGACGAGATTGTCCATTGTGGAGCTGTAGGTATGGGGGCACGCATGAAGATAGTTAACAATTACCAGTCAACTGCTCTCAATATCTTAACTGCTGAGACACTTACCTTGGCCAAAGCAAGTGGGTTAGATGTAAATCTTGCAGTAGAAGTGATGCGAGAGACTACTGCAGGGCGGGGTCACATGAATGCGACCTATCCTAATCAAGTTCTCTCTGGTAACATTGAACCAGGTTTTATGATTGATCTAGCCCATAAAGATTTGGGATTGGCATTGGAAACTACAGCTGCCCTTCGGGCCCCGGCTTTCCTTGGTGCTGCAGCTCGTCAAGCATATTCTATCGCTCAGTCAAATGGTCAGGGCAGGAAAGATTGGACTTCTGTTTACCTAACATTACAACAGCTTGCAGGGATGGATACATCGACATGAGAGGCTTATAATGACCTCTACATTAGCTACCAATTTGTTTAATTTTATAACAAGATCAATTTTACAAAAGAGGGTTTGTTAATTTATCTTTGTTTATGTGGCTTACAAATAGTGATATAGAACAATACTATAGAACAAAAGATAGAAACCTCCAAATCAGTTTGTTATATTAACTTTCAATTAATTAAATCACTTTAATGTCGGATAATTTAGTTAAAATAGAAAATGTAATCAGAATTTATCTGGACCTTCTGTACAAGGGAGACATAGGCCTAATTGAATCAGTTTTTTTCCAAGAAGCCACAGTCAGTTCGGTAAGTGATGGAAAAATAATTAGTATTAATATGGACGGGTTTCGAGAACGAATTGCCACACGCTCATCTCCTGAGAGTGTTGGTGAAACACGTCAAGACAAAATAATTATGATTGATATTTCAAGTCCAACAACAGCGATAGTCAAGTTGGAATGTATGATCTTGAAAAACCATTACACTGACTATTTGTCTTTGATTAAAGTCAGTGAAAAATGGGGTATCATCTCAAAGGTTTTCCATATGAAACATGGGACATAGGTATAGAAATTAATTTTCTTTTAAATTATGAGATTAAAGCTAACGTTCTTCAAAAGTTAAATTTTTAATCATACATACACAACTGTAGAGGTTTTTTATGAAAACAGTAATCGAGCATTTACTTTTTTCCGAGTTGCCAAAAAAATCACGTGGTCGTGGTATAATTAATCATCTAATTGCAAGCAAAAAGATAGGGGCAGGTAATATTCATTCTGGTATCACATTTATTCCCCCTAAGACTTCGGTACCAAGCCATTCGCATAATACAGAAGAACAAGTAACAATTTTAAAAGGTACGTTGAAAATTATTTTGAATGGTGATAAGGATGTTATCTGCAAAAGCTACGACTCAACTTTTATTTCATCCAATGTTCAGCATGAACTAATAAATGAAACTGAAGAGGAAGTTCATGCTTTAATCATCTATGGCTCAGCAGATGTCACCAGAACGTTTACCGAGAATGGAGAAACGGTGGAAGTTGGTTCCAGTAAAGACATTTTTTCTGGTAAGCAATAAGTATGATAATGATTAATTTGAAAAAGTGGCTACGGTAATTTGGTTTTCGCAACTGAAAAATGCAACTGGTATTTACAATAATTTTATAATGCAAATGAATTTATGAGTTTTTCTGGTTACTTTACACATAAACCGGGAGGCGATCGCGTATTTTCGGTCGAAGCCCCTAAGATTAAATTCGGACGCGGGTCGCTTCAGGAAGTCGGAGATGATGCAAAGGCATTTGGTATGACTCGAGTTGCAGTATTCACTGATCCCCGTGTTGGCCAGATGGAACATGTTAACAAAGTTGTTGAATCACTTAAATCAAAAGGGCTAGACGCAGAGGTATATGATCAGGTTGCTGTAGAGCCGACTGACATTTCGTTCAAGCAGGGCTCACTGTTTGCCAGTGAGGGTAAATTTGACGGCTTTGTTTCTGTCGGTGGTGGATCTGTGATGGATACCTGTAAAGCTTCAAATCTCTATTCCTGTTATCCCGCGGATTTTCTTGATTATGTAAACGCGCCTATCGGCAAGGCAGTTCCGGTCCCCGGTATACTCAAGCCACACATTGCCTGCCCTACCACTTTCGGTACAGCAAGTGAATGTACCGGTATCGCCATTTTCGACCTGCTAGAAATGGAAGCAAAAACGGGAATTGTAAGCCCAAGAATTCGTGCTAATCTTGGTGTCCTGGATCCAAGTGTATTGTCTTCATTGCCTCCTCTAGTAAGGTCTGCAAACGGATTTGATGTCTTTAGTCATGCCTGTGAGTCAATCACAGCACGGCCGTACACGCATCGTCCTGCTCCAGAATCTTCCCAGAAACGTCCACTAAATCAAGGTGCAAATCCATATAGCGACATGGCCTGTCTGGAAGCCATAAAGCTCGTCGGAGAACACATCGTACAGGCGGTCAATGAACCTGTTGAAGAAAACTATGACGCACTGATGTTTGCCGGAATGTTAGCAGGCATAGGTTTTGGAAACGCAGGATGTCATCTTCCTCACGGTATGTCCTATGCGGTGGCCGGACTTGTAAAAGATTATGCTCCGGAAGGTTGGCCTGCCGATCATCCCATGGTTCCGCACGGCATTTCCGTGATTGTCAACTCTCCGGCAGTTTTTCGCAAAACTGGCCCAGCCTGCGCCGAACGACACTGGCAAGCCGCCGCGGCCATGGGAGCAGATCTCACCGATACAAAGGTCGAAGACGGTGGAGACATCCTCGCCGATCAAATCCTCGGCATGATGCGAGAAACGGACATTCCCAACGGACTCTCCGGAGTCGGTTATTCAATGGACGATCTCGACGCACTAACCGACCGTTCTTACGCTCAAAAACGTTTGATAGACAATGGCCCCATGCCGATTTCCCGTGACGAATTGAAAGATCTCTTCCGCAACTCAATGACCCTTTGGTAATTTCCGCAATTTCAATACACAACGGTAAATGAAAAATGGCTCTTGAATTTTTAAAAAAAGCAACCAAAAATCCGCAAACTGGTGAAGAAGACACACGTAGCGTCGTCACGGAAATGCTGAATGCCATTGAAAGCGGAGGCGAAGACAAGGTGCGTGAATATGCCGAAAATCTCGACAATTACACAGGAAACATCGTTGTGACTCCGGAAGAAATTGCGGACGCAACGGGCAAAGTTCCGGTACAACTCAAAGACGATATCCGTTTTGCTTATGAACGGGTGCGTCTTTTCGCAGAACAACAGTGTGCAAGTATGACCGAATTCGAGTCTGAAATTGCTCCGGAATTATTTTGCGGACAACGGTTGATTCCGGTAGAAACCGCTGGATGTTATGTCCCCGGAGGTCGCTACGCCCATGTTGCTTCAGCAATCATGAGTATCACCACAGCGAAGGTTGCCGGAGTCAGTAATGTCGTGGCCTGTTCGCCCCCCAAATCCGGAACAGGAGTGCATCCCGCAATTCTCTATGCTATGGACTTGTGTGGAGCCGACACGATTCTCGCAGTCGGTGGAGTGCAGGGTATCGCCGCAATGGCTTTCGGATTTTTCAGCGGAAATACGGCAGATATTCTTGTTGGCCCTGGAAACCGTTTTGTGGCTGAAGCCAAGCGTATTCTTTACGGACGGGTGGGCATTGACCTTTTCGCCGGGCCTACCGAAATAGCGATCATTGCCGACAAAAATGCAGATCCTGGCATGGTAGCCACTGACCTCGTCGGCCAAGCCGAACATGGCCCGGATTCACCCGCATGGCTTATTACCACAAGCCGTAAACTTGCTGATCAGGTGATTTCCAGAATGTCAGGATTGATTGCAGATTTACCGGAAGTGCAATCCCAAGCCGCAGAAGCCGCTTGGCGTGATTTCGGAGAAATTGTGCTGTGCGAAAACCGTGAAGAAGCGGCCCAACAAAGTGACATTTACGCCGCCGAACATTTGGAGGTGCAGGCCGATGATCTTGATTGGTGGCTGAAACGCCTCCGCAATTATGGCTCGCTTTTTCTCGGCGAAGAAACGACTGTGGCCTTTGGCGACAAGTGTTCCGGAACCAATCACATCCTCCCCACCAAAGCCTCGGCCCGTTACACGGGTGGTCTTTCTGTAGGTAAATTCATTAAAACAGTCACTTATCAGCGCATGAGCAGAGAAGCCAACCGCGAGGTTGCCGCCGTCACGGCCCGCATTTCACGACTAGAAGGCATGGAAGCTCACGCTCGTACTGGAGATGAACGACTGCGGAAATATTTCCCGTCCGAAACCTTTCAAACCACTGGCTGAAATGAACGTCAACCAGTCTTTGGAGCAGTTTCCTGCAAATGACGGGGAATGAAGTTAAATTTTGATTTGGATCTGCGCAGGAGAAAGACAAAAAAACCGTTCACTAAATTATCAGCAAACCGATTTTTGGGTTTTAAGTTGTTTATTATTTGGTGCCTAGGGCCGGACTCGAACCGGCACGGTGTTACCACCGAGGGATTTTAAGTCCCTTGCGTCTACCAGTTCCGCCACCCAGGCAGGGAAAAAAGGAACTGGAGGCGACGAGCGGATTTGAACCGCTGTACAAGGTTTTGCAGACCTCTGCCTAACCACTCGGCCACGTCGCCTCTGGTCATCTAAAATTACCGAAATTTGAATGCAAACACAAGTTCAAAACGAGACGATTGAAAATACGATAGAGCTGGCAAAGCTTTATGGAATTCTGAAATATTTGCCTGATGGTCAGCTCACTCATGCCCCTTTTTCCCTTAGTCCTTATAAAATTTCTGCAGCAGACCTGCAGGAAATGACAGAACTGACTGCACCATTCAGTGAGTTGATGATTAGCATATCTCAGAACTGGGATTTTCTTGAGCATCATTTGGAACCTATCGCCAAAATAGACCCATTTTTACGAATGCTGATGGATTGCAGAACGGATGAAATTACTCAAAGCAAACAGCTTCTTGTGCAGCGAAATGATTTCTTTTTGATCAAAGATGAGCACAAAAAAACAGGGCAGGCAGGTGATTCCCCTGAATCAAATTTTGCTGAGTCAGCACTTCGTCAAGTTGAACTGAACACGGTCTCTGCCAGTTTCCCGTTTTTAATAACTCAAATATCTCATTTACACCGCTATTTATTCAAGCAAAATCAATTACCAGAAATTATTCCAAACAATCCGCTGAGTCCTGTAGTTGATGCCTTTGCAAAGGCAGTGAGAGACTACGGTCACCCTGAGGGGGTGATGCTGCTGATTTCCCAACCTTCAGAGGGCAACCGTTTCGATCAGTTGGGGCTGGAACAGTTTTTATGGGATGAACATAAAATTAGTACTGTCCGGAAAACTTTAGCCGATGTATTCGAAGGCGGATGCCTGCGTCAGGGACACCTAGTTCTGGAAGGAAAAACAGTTGCCCTCAGCTATTACCGTGCCGGCTACACTCCTGATGATTATCGAACAATTGAGGCAGTAAAAGGCCGCCAGCTGATTGAGTCATCATCAACAATTCAGGTACCGGATTTACAGATGCAGCTTGCTGGAATGAAAAAAATTCAGCAGGTCTTGACCAGGCCGGAAATTTTATCTAATTTCACCTCTGCTGAAACGTCAAAGCATTTATTAAAAACATTTGCAGAAATGCACACACTGGACGAAATTATTGAGACACCTGGAGGTGAAATGCAGGCAGCCGAATGGGTCTCCGGCAATCCTGAAAATTATGTTCTCAAACCTCAACGGGAAGGTGGCGGGAATAATTATTTTGGCAGCGAAATTCCAAAAATTCTCAAAACTATCAGGCAGGATGAACAAAATGCTTATATTTTGATGGAAAAAATTCTTGCACAAACTCACTCTGCAGTACTTGTGGTGAACGGACGTGCAGAAAGATTAACCAGTGTGAGTGAGGTTGGAAGATATGGAATTTGTTTTGCTGATAACGGAGTGCTGAAGAGCAACAAGGATGCGGGATACCTGGTCCGTACAAAGGCCGAAACCATCAATGAGGGAGGAGTGTGTGCGGGCTTTGCCTGCTTGAATTCACTTGTTCTGGAAGCTTAAGGCTATCATTAATTTTCAGGATTACATCTAAGTATTAAAACTTCTCAAGATGCGAGTTCAATTGTAGCAAGCAAATCAATTTCTTCAAGCACTTTACCTGTTCCAATAGCAACACTGGTAAGGGGGTCATCTGCAAGAAAAATCGGCAAGCCTACTTCCTGTCGAAGCAAATCAGCCATGCCTGAAAGTAATGAACCTCCACCTGCCATTACTATTCCGCGGTCAACTATGTCAGCCGCCAGTTCCGGAGGAGTAGATTCCAGGGCATTTCGGATTGTCTTAACTATTTGTTGACAAACATTACTGAGAGATTCCAGAATTTCTTCTTCAGCAAGAACCAGTGTTTTAGGTATACCGGTTACCAAGTCTCGGCCGCGTACTTCATATGATTTTGGTTCTTCTTTAATATAAGCAGTCCCTATGTTGATTTTAATTTCTTCTGCAGTCCGCTCACCAACGAGCAGATTATATTTTTGCTTAATGTATTCGGTAATGCTGTCGTCCATTTTATCACCACCAATCCGAGCAGAATCGCTATAAACAATACCTGCTAAGGAAATCACAGCAACCTCTGTAGTTCCTCCTCCAATATCAACAATCATGCTGCCTCTGGCTTCTGTCACCGGCAATCCTGCTCCTAGTGCAGCGGCCATTGGTTCTTCAATCAAAAAAACTTCTCTTGCTCCTGCAGATTCAGCAGCTTCTTTGACAGCACGACGTTCTACTTGAGTAATTCCTGAAGGAACGGCAACTACAATACGCGGCTTAAAACGAGCGAAGGAATATTTGCTTTGCGTCAGCTTGATAAAGTAACGCAGCATTTCCTGGGTAATATCGAAATCTGAAATAACGCCGTCCTTCATTGGCCGGATAGCTGTAATTGAACCTGGAGTACGACCCAGCATTTGTTTGGCTTCCTCCCCAACAGCAAGTACCTGAATCCTTCCACGGCTGTCTTTTTGTACAGCCACCACTGATGGTTCACGAATCACAATCCCACGTTGTTTAGTATAAACCAGGGTATTAGCTGTTCCTAAATCAATCGCTAAATCCTGTGTAAAAAAACCGGCAAATTTATTTATCATCGAATATTCCTAGTTTTGTTTTCCAGCATAGTCAACTCACAGTCCATGTATTGGCATTTATAAAAATATTGAAATTCTTTAGTTTATTGACATGCGAAAATCCTGTGTGCAAAAACAGTATTTTTACGTTTTTTATGCGCCTCAGAAGGTAATACAGAAGTAATGCCAAAACTCAAAGAGACTTGATTTATTTTGTATATCATCAAAAGTATTTTGCATGTATGTTCAGCAAACTACTTTTAAGTTCTAAAACAATTTTTTATGCCGGAACTTCTAATATTTTCAGTCCTGTATATGGTTTCAGAAGTTGAGTAAAGAAGCAGTAAACTAAATTTTTCCAAAAGTAGTATCATTAATTTTAATCAAGGAAAGTCTAGAAAACAAGAGGAAAAAGGACTTTCTCGACTTAAGTGATCTTTTCTCTGTTGCTCCGGACGTGATCAAAATAATGTAAGTCGTCAGCCGATCCGCATTTCAGGATTCCCTCCTGCAGACATTCGTACTGCACAGAACTTTACTTCCGGAATTTTTCCAAAAGGATCCAGCACAGAAGTAGTAATCAAATTGGCGGCAGCCTCATTGTAAGCGAAGGACATAAAAAGATTTCCCTGTTGAACACCGGGATCCTGCCGGGAATACGTTGATATTTTTCCTCGACGTGATTCAATAGTTACGGCTTCTCCAGGTTCGACTCCCAGCTTTTGCAGGTCATCAGGGTGAACATGGACCACCGGATAAGGTTCAATGGCATTCAAGACAGTTGCACGCCGGGTCATGCTGCCTGTGTGCCAGTGTTCAAGTTGGCGTGAAGTGATGAACACAAACGGAAATTCTTCATCGGGCATTTCGTCTGCATGAGTGTATTTTGCCGGAACGAAGCGGGCTTTTTTATTTGCTGTGGGGAAACCTTTTCTAAATACGATTGCTTCTCCGGGATCTCCTTCTTTGTTGCAGGGATATGTCACAGAATGTTCTTTCTGTAAGCGTTTCCAGGTAATACCGGCCATGCTGGGAGTTGCTTTCCTGATTTCAGAAAATATTTCTTCAGGACCATCATAACTCCAATCAACACCAAGTCGTCGCGCCACTTCCTGTATGATCCACCAGTCTTGACGTGCGTTCCCGGGAGGATCGATGGCTTGTCGTCCAAGTTGAACTTGGCGGTTGGAATTTGTGAAGGTGCCGCTCTTTTCCGGAAAAGCGGAAGCAGGAAAAATTACATCCGCAAAACCTGCTGTTTCAGTCAGAAAAATATCCTGCACCACCAAGTGCTCCAGCATGGACAATGCACCACGAGCGTGATTAAGGTTTGGATCAGACATCGCCGGATTTTCACCTTGAACGTACATGCCGCGGACTCCTCCGGAATGCACTGCATCAACAATTTCCACAACCGTTAAACCAGTTTTTGGATTGAGGGAAGTTCCCCAAAAATTCTCAAACCATTTTTTGTTTTCCGGATCTGTAACTGATTTGTAATCCGGAAAGAACATCGGAATCAAGCCCATATCAGATGTTCCCTGCACATTATTTTGTCCTCGCAGTGGATGCAAGCCGGTTCCGGGACGTCCGATCTGACCTGTCATCAGCGACAAAGCAATTAGACATCGTGAATTGTCTGTACCATGAATGTGCTGCGAAATTCCCATGCCCCACAAGATGATAGCTGATTCCGCAGTAGCATAAGTCCGGGCAACTTCACGTAAAGTCTCTTCGGGAATTCCGCAAATTGGAGCTACCTTTTCAGGACTGTAATCCGCAACATTGGACTTCAATTTTTCAAAATCAGTAGTGTGTTCTGTGATGTATTTTTCGTCGCATAATTTTTCTTCGATGATGACATGCATCAGGGAATTGAGCAGTGCCACATCGGTATCCGGACGAAACTGAAGGTCGTAAGTTGCATGGCGTGATAACGCAGTACGGCGTGGATCCAGCAAAATCAGTTTTTTACCAGCTTTGACTGCGTTTTTCATAAACGTGGCGGCCACCGGATGATTCCCGATGGGATTTGCTCCAATCAGAAAAATAACTTCAGCATCCGTCACATCTGTGAATGGATTTGAAACTGCTCCGGATCCAATGCCCTCCAGCAAAGCACTTACCGATGAGGCATGACAGAGACGGGTACAGTGATCAATGTTATTGGTTCCAAAACCAGTACGAACTAATTTTTGCAGCAAATATGCTTCTTCGTTACTGCCCTTGGCACAGCCAAAAGCGGCCAATGCATCCGGACCGTTTTCATCCCGGATTTTGCTGAAACCATCGGCAGCAAAATCGAGTGCCTCTTCCCAAGTTGCTTCCCTGAAAACTTTTTGCCAGTCCTTAGGCTGGAGCAGTTCAATTGTTTTTGGAGCATCTTTAATACGTATTAACGGCTTTGTAAGACGATCCGGATGATGCACGTAATCAAAACCGTAACGTCCCTTGACGCACAACCTTTCATGATTTGCCGGACCTTCGCGTCCATTGACCCGTAATAGTTTCCCTTCCTTGACATGATAAGTCAGCAAACAACCAACTCCGCAATAAGGGCAAACGGATTCGACCTTTTTGTCTGGGGCCACTAAGCCTACATCATTTGCCGGCATCAACGCACCAGTCGGACAGGCCTGCACGCATTCTCCGCAGGCGACACAAGTACTGTCACCCATTGGATCGCCGAAGTCGAAAACAATTTCTGCGTGCGATCCCCTATAGGCCATTCCGATCACATCATTTACCTGCACTTCGCGGCAGGCACGCACACAGCGGGTACACTGGATGCAGGTATCCAAATTAACTGACATCGCAGGATGTGAGTTATCAAAAGCCGGTTGGACCCGCCTTGAGAATCGGGGCTTACTTAGACCTAATTTTTCCACCCATTCATCAAGTTCCGAATTTGGTGTGTAAGGCGATTTTCCGGATTCAGGCATATCAGCCAGCAACAGTTCCAGCACCATTTTTTGTGAATGGACTGCACGTTCGCTCTTGCTGTTGACTTTCATACCCTGCTGCGGGTAACGACAGCAGGACGGCGCCAGTACGCGCTCACCTTCAATTTCCACCACACAGGAGCGGCAATTGCCGTCCGTACGGTAACCCTCTTTGTAACACAGTCGAGGAATGTCTGCGACTCCTGCACGATCCGCCGCCTGCAAAATCGTTTCGCCGACCAAAGCCTCAAGCGTTTGTCCGTTAAGTTCAAATGAAATTGTCTCCATTTTACACCTCCTGCGGAAAGTATTTCATTACACAGCGTAACGGATTCGGTGCGGCTTGACCCAAACCGCAAATTGAAGCATCTTCCATTGTCTGCGAGAGTTCTTCTAAAAGGGATTTATTCCAGGTTTTTTGTTCCATCAGTGGAATGGCTTTTGCTGTTCCAACCCTACAGGGAGTGCATTGTCCACAGGATTCGTGTTCAAAGAATCTCATTGCGTTAAGTGCCAGTTTACGTGCACTATCCTGATCAGAAAAAACAATCACTGCAGCAGAACCGATAAAAGTGCCATGTTCCTGAAGCGTATCGAAATCCAGCGGCAAGTCTCCAAGTGAAGCTGGAAGCATTCCTCCGGAAGCACCTCCGGGGAAATAACCATAAAAGCTGTGTCCGGGCAGCATTCCGCCACAATATTCGTCAATCAATTCGAGCATCGAAATTCCTGCTGGAGCAAGATGCACTCCCGGTTTTTGCACACGGCCGCTGACCGAAAATGCGCGCAGACCTTTGCGTCCTCTTCTGCCGTGAGAAGAAAATGATTTTGCGCCTTTTTCTACAATATCACGAATCCAGTGCAGAGTTTCCATGTTATGTTCCAGTGTTGGACGGTCAAACAAACCAACTTCAGCAACATACGGCGGACGCAAACGAGGTATCCCGCGCTTGCCCTCAATCGATTCTATCATCGCCGACTCTTCACCGCAAATATATGCACCGGCTCCACGGCGTAAATAGATTTGTGGAAGTATATCCGGAAAAGCAGATTGCAGTTCTTTAATTTCCCGGAGCAGAATTTCATTTGCCGCAGCGTATTCGTCTCGGAGATAAATATAAATTTCATCAATCCCAACGGCCCAGGCTGCAATCAAAGATCCTTCCAGGAAACGGTGCGGATCAGTTTCAAGATAAAAGCGGTCTTTGAATGTTCCCGGTTCTCCTTCATCAATGTTGACTGCCAGCAATCGAGGCCCTGAAAATCTTTTGACAATTTCCCATTTACTTCCTGCAGGAAAACCTGCTCCGCCTAAACCTCGCAGACCAGATTTTTTCAGTTCATCAATCACAGATTCGGCAGTTCGCTTTCCTGAATTGCATTCCTGAAAAAGCTGATATCCACCGGTGTCCCGATATTGCGAAAAACCCACATATTCAGGGATTTCCGGACGAACTTCTTTTTTATTTACTGCATTCTGTACAGATTCAATTGTTGCCAGATCAAGCGGGTTTTTACCCACCACAGCCACAGGCGCATTTTGACAGCGTCCCACACAAGGCACAGGCTGAATCCGGACACCTTCACCTAAAACATTTTTTAGTGATTCCGTGAGTTCTTTTGCTCCGGACATTTCACAGGTCAGTGAATCGCAAATCCTAACCGTCAAAGGTGGCGGGGGCGCATCGTTTTCTTTGATCACGTCAAAATGATGATAAAACGTGGCCACCTCAAAGACTTCTGCATGAGCAAGTTTCATTTCATGAGCAAGTGCCACCAGATGCTTTGCAGATAAATAATGAAATTCGTCCTGAATTAAATGCAGAGCTTCAATCAGCATGTCCTTACGGAGCGGCATGTCCGACAGCAGTTTCTGCACTTCAAGCAGAGCTTCTGAATCGACCAGCCGGCCTTTTTGTTTCCCAAGTTTTTTCTTGTTCATTTCTACAAATTGCTAATTAAAATCCACAAAAAACTGTGCAAGGTCTTCAAAAGTTTCAGCCCGCCGAATGAGACGGCTCTGCCCTTGATGCACCAGTACTTCCGCTGGACGCGGACGGGAATTATACTGTGAACTCATCGAAAATCCATATGCACCAGCATCTAAAAAAGCGAGGCGTTCACCGATAACTGGAGAAGGCAACTTGCGCTCAATTTCATCTCCGGATCTACTAAAAATATCACCGCTTTCGCAAATATATCCAACGACAACAACATCCTCTTCATCACCTGAATATCGACTGGCATTAAGGATTTTGTGATAGGATCCGTACAACGTCGGACGCAGGAGGTGATTGAATCCTGAATCTACTCCCACAAAGCGGTGTTTTGGAGTATCCGTGATGTTTGTGACAGTTGTCAACAAAATTCCAGCAGGTCCGACCAGCAATTTCCCTGGTTCAATTTTCATTGATATTTCTCTGCCGTAACACTGCCTGAATTCCGTAAAGCGCCTGGTCATTTTTTGACTTAAATCTTTCATATCCAAAGCCTGCTGTTCCGGTCTGTATGGAATTCCAAAACCGCCGCCAAAATCAATGAACTCCAAATCCGGAAATTTTTCAGCCACAGCTAAAATCATTTCCATGGCCTCCAGCATTGGTTCTGCAGAATAAATTCCAGTACCGATGTGAGAATGAACACCGTTCAATGTCAGTTTATATTTTGTTGCCAGTGCAAGTGCAGCATCGATTTGATCGTGATAAATTCCAAATTTTGAATCCGGACCACCGGTGATACAGTGTGCGTGATGACCAGCACCAATTCCAGGGTTGATCCGCACAGATACGCTTGTCTGTGGAAATCGTTGACCAAATTTTTCCAGCAAAACGAGTGAACCCAGATTGACTGAGACCTCCTGCTCCACACAATATTCAATTTCTGCAAGGGAGTTGTTATTACCGGTAAAAATAATTTGCTGCGGCTCAAATCCTGATTCCAGAGCCAAACGCACCTCGAATTCTGATACTGCGTCAATTGACGAACCTTCTTCTCGGAGAATTTTCAATAGTGATGGATTAGAATTTGCTTTCATGGAATAATGTATCTCCAGCAGTCCTTCAGGAAACCCGGAAGACAATTGACGGAACTGTGAACGTAAGACTGACTCCTCATAAACATAGAGTGGTGATCCATATTCCTGCATCAGTGTTTCAACAGATATGTCTTCCAAAAAAAGTGTGTCGTTAATAATATTCATTGAACAGTTAATTTTTTATCAATTTTAATCCGGCTTTCAAAATTATTGTATTACATTGCATGGACCTGAACTTTCAACCCCTGCATTATACCTACTACAAACCAAAAATGCGAATCAAAATTGCCTTACGGCGTGTCATAAAATCAGGAACTAAGGTGAACAAGTGAATAGAAAACGTTTTATCAGACTTTTGCTGCTCTGGTTGTCCACATTTTTAATGGGTGGAATAGTTTCAGTACTGATCTATGTACAAATGGCTGTAAATCAGGAA
>ENA-UPTF01000929-UPTF01000929.1-marine-metagenome-genome-assembly--contig:-NODE-929-length-19485-cov-2.860315_pt1 | contig 19485 bp, 16 predicted proteins | sample MGYA00238166_ERZ767019 | MGnify/ENA primary metagenome ERZ767019 (study PRJEB28930, sample SAMN06266391) | marine metagenome | isolation source: Sea water from 250 m depth | place: Atlantic Ocean | study... | reverse complement strand
CACCGTTGACCCAAAGAAGACGCTGCGCAAGATGGTCGAACTTAACGTCTCAGTTTCACAGGATCGTGCTGCAGCGATCGAATTCCCCAAGAGGCAGGTGTCTCACTCAATATTACAGTGGGAAGCGCTGAAGTTTACTCCCGAGGAGTATGACCGGCTCGGCGTGAAGCGGGAAAAGGTGTTAGAGCTCAAGGAGGCTTACGCTCGAGGGGCTACGATTGAAGAAGCCGCTTCGATGGTCACCGAAGAGATGGTCCTGAACTACTATGTTGCTGGGCGTCCGGCGGAGGTGGCGGACCAGATTGTCGACCTTGCCAAGAAGGCTCAGGTCATGGGGTATGATGAGATTGCCTTTGCTAAGCTCGGTCCGGACTATGACGAAGCCATCAATATGCTAGCGGACAGCGTGATTCCGCGGCTACGGGAGTAAGGTCCTAGATCGTTCGTTGCTGTTGTCGCGCGCGTAATGTTTCGAGGTTTTGTCGTGCACCCTCCGCAAATGGGTGGATGGCAAGCGTTGCCTCGAATGCGTTGATGGCAGCCTCCTCATTTCCTAGGGCGACCATGATGAGGCCCAACCCCGAGAGCGCGCCGAAGTGGCGAGGCTCGAGCTCGAGCGTCCGCTCAATGTCTTCGGCCGATTTGAGATAGTCGCCTATCAGGTAGTAGGCGGTGGCCCGTTTGTTCCATGCTTCGGCCCACGTAGGCCATCGACGAACCATGCGGTTTAATCCTTCGTTTGCGTCAGCCAACGAACCTCGGCTAAGCGCTTCGACAACTTGCTCCATTGCTTCGACGGCTTCCGGTTCCTCATGGTGACACCAAATCTCCCAAATTTCGTTTTCTACCGATTGGCTCTCTGGACCAGGCTCCATGAGTTGTAGCTTTGCGAAAAGCGATGCGAGTTCACCTTGTTCCTCCGCGTCGGTTGTCATCATGGTGATAACAATTTGCTCGATGAGCAGAGAAGCAGAATCCAGACTCACAACAATCGACGCAACAGGGGATCGACGCAGGTGATGATCAGCGTCAGAAAGGTACTCGGTTTCATCTTTCGCAAGATCGAGTCAGGCATCGTGACAACTTAGAACAACCAAGTTCCTATTCGCCTCTATGATCAATAGCCAACGGTTTTCTCCGCCATAAGGACATTTACCTCGTCGGGCGTCAAGCCAAGCAACTCGTATAGGACCTGTTCGGTATGCTCACCCAACATCGGCGGTCGACGCGTAGCCGGCCGGCCTTGTTCTCTTAACAAAACTGGAATCCCCGTGTAGTGGCGCGTGGCTGCCGACGGATGTGAGACCGCCGGGAAAAATCCCGACGCATGGGCGGGTTCATCGGCCGCCATATCGTCACCCGTAACGACCCGCGAACAAGGGACGTCCGCAGTTCGCATGATTGCTTCGACCTCATCCAAGCCTTTGGTCTTCGCCCATTCGCTAAAGAAATCATCAAGCGTATCGACGGCGGCGATCCGCCCTGCCGCCGTCTCGTACGCAGCATCGCTCATCCACGGTTCGTTCAACGAACTTCGTAAGCGATACCACTGTGCATCGTCTTCCACGGCGAACGCGACCCAGCGATCCTCGCCCTGCACTTGGTAACATCCGTGGGGGGCCATGTCAGCGCTGCCATTACCCTGCGGCGGTACTTCAGTATCTTGATAAAACTGCTGCAAGAAACGATCGCCGATCAGATACGCCGCTGTCTCAAACTGGGCGGCTTCGATAAAACGCCCCTGCCCGTCATCCCCGCGTTTGATCAGGGCGGCAAGTAACGGTACCAAGGCTTGTTTGCCGGCCATATGATCAGGATGGTTGAGGTTGGTGCCGACCGGATATGGATCGTCCGGATGTGCCCATTGTGACGTGACGCCAGAGAATGTTTGCAGATTCGGGCCGTAGGTCTGAAAACCGTCGTACACGCCTCGACCCAACCCTTGACTACTTAAATACACGACATCAGCGCGTGCGGCGCGGGCACCTTCGTAGTCGAGACCCCAACGGTCGACAACTCCGCCGCGCATATTTTCCATCACAACGTCGCAATGCCCAGCCAAATCGCGAACTAGGCCTTTGCCTCTGTCGTGTGTCATATCAACGGCGACGCTGCGGGTACCCAAATTCAATTGGTTGAAGCTCGGGCAGTTGTTGACATCCATGTAGCCGTTCAAGCCCATCTGTCGGAGAAAATCGACACGGGTCGCCGATTCCACCTTAATCACATCCGCACCAAAAAGACTCAACAAAGACGCTGCCTCCGGAACAACCGCTCCAACCCCCAACTGCAACACACGGGTCCCAACCAATGGTCTGGCAGGATCTACTGTTCCGACGCGAGGCGCTATTTCGGGACAAGGTTCCTTCGCGATCTCCATGACTTCAGGATTTGCGTTAGCCAGGGCTGGCGCTGGCACAATAACGGCGTCGTCGTTGGATTCGCCAATCTGAATCGGGGGCCGCATAAGTTCGAGCATGCCGAACTCAGGATCCTCGATCGACTTAAATAAACCTCGACCTTCTACGTGTGGATCCTCCCGAAATGCGGCCATCGAGTAGACCGGCGTAATCGTGAGTCCTGCGGATTGGCCACGCCGGAACATGTCATCAACCCGCATCGTCCGAGTAATCTCGGAACACAGCAGGTAAAGCGCGTCGGCATTTTCCATTCGGAAAGTCAGATCTGCCCAAGGGCCACTAACGAGATCCTCAGGACAACCTAAGACGTCGACAAACGCAGTCCATTGACCCGGGGTCACCGTTAGCGCTCGAACATAACCGTCAAGTGCTTCGTAAATAGGCAACGCGGCGGCACCAACGCGCGCCGTCACGGTGCCTTGCCCAGACGCGTGCATTCCGTATGAATGCAACGGCCGCGTCCACGGTGTAATTGCCGCGACCGCGGCTTCTTCAAACGGAATCTCGTAGCGCATCAAACCGCCACCCCGGCGATACGTCAGGATACCCATGAGCGCCATAATCGCCGCATAAATCGACGTCCCATCCAAAGCCAACCATGACGGTGCGTTGCAAGGTGGTTGATGAGGCCAACCGCTCGATGCCAATCCACCGCTAGCGGCAAAACTCACAATGGAAGAAGTTCCGAGTCGACGGCTGTCGGTGATGGTCACGGTCGTTGGCACGGTTTCGGCGTCAAGACACGAAATAAGTTCGGAATCGGCATGCGCAATGAGGACATCGGACCGTTCGATCAATCCATTAAGCAAATCCCTGTCGTCACCGCTCGACGCGTCGATGACGACGCTCTTTTTATTCATATTGCGCGAAAGGAAGGCGATGCTACCCCGCGTTGAATCACCCGCTTCGGGAACCCTGGGTTTCCGCTGCCTCGTCGCCGATCCTTCCCGAGGCTCGACCAAGTAGACATCAGCACCAAGGCCAGCAAGCACCAAGCCTGCGTATTCGGTAAGCGGATGAGCGATTTCAACCACCCGATACCCCTTCAAGAGCGCTTCGCTCATCACCGTGTCTCGCGGTCAGTTATTTAGTGCTATGCGGTAAACGTCGGCTGCAGTACGGAACAGGATGTTCTCCTGCGTCTGCCGATCCTGATCACCTAGACACGCTTCAACATGATCTCTAACGCCAGGATAAAGGCATGTCGGATGAGGAAAATCGGTCTCAAACATAATGTTTCCATTCCCGAGAACGTCGACCGTATGCGCAATACTCCTTTTCTCAAACCAAAACGACGCATAAATTTGCCGTTTAAAATACTCCATGGGGCGGAGTTCAAGACCACCCCGATCCACGAGGTTTTCGTCCATCTGGTACTCGCATGCTTCGAGCATGAACGGCAGCCAACCCACGCCGCTTTCCACCGAAACAAATTTCAACGAGGGAAAACGATCCAACAATCCACTGAAAATCAAATTGGTCAGGCAGCGCATATTGTTCATGAACATCATCGTCGAGACGGCGGCGAGGGAACGGTTGTTTCCAAGCCCCTTCCAGGCGGGCAAAGAGGTCCCCGACCCGATGTGGAAATTCACGGGTAATCTGCGCTCCTGCGCCACGCTCCACAGCGGGTCCCAAAAATGATCATGCAGATAAGGAAGCTGCCACTGTTCCGGCGCGTCCGTCATCGTGAACCCCGTGAGCGAAAGCTCGTCGTCACATCTCTCGAGCTCTTGCACCGCCAAATCCAAGTCCCAGAAAGGTAACAGAGCCTGAGGATATAGCCGGCCCTTGCCCTCGGACTGCAGATCGGCGACAGCATCGTTGTACGCCGTCACGCAGAAGTTGCGGACCTCCGTATCTTTCACCTGCATGATCCGGCTGCCGGCAAATCCCAGGATATTTGGATAGAGGATCTGCACGTCAAGACCCAGCTCGTCCATTGACGCAAGTCTCGCCTCCGGAAGCGTTGCGGCTTCGGTCATCGCTTCAAAACTATCGAGCGAAAACGTCCCGTAAGTCTTGGCACCCTGCTTATCGATAACGCAAAAGCCTGGCGGACCCAGGGCTAGATCTTCGACCACCCATTGCTGTTTTCCATCGGCATTCAATTCGATACGTGGAGCAACATCCCGTAACTTCGAGGGCGCGCGTTGCAACCACAGATCTTTCGGCTCGGTGAAATGGGTATCAATGTCGATAATGGGTATCTCAGCAAGCGCAGTATTCATTCGATTCTCCCTTGTCGTCCCCATCATATTGAGTTTCGCTGATCGCATCGACCACCGCTTCTAAGGTACATTAGCCGCCATGAATCTCGCAAAACCCGCCATCGACGTGGGCTTGTTCGTCGATGGTGATAGCGATGCTGTGCTCAATCACTGGTCGCACACCATCGGTGTACCCTTCGACGAAATGCTTCCGACCGGCGGTGGTGTCCGGCAACATCGACACGCGCTCGGAAATTCCGTGATCAAGATCAACCACTCCCGTGACGCCCTGGACCCCTCACCGTCCGCCGGGTACCGCGAACTGCTCATCGCGAACGCAAAGGTCGCGAGCGAAACCGACGTCACCGATCCTGCAGGCAACGTCGTTAAGTTGGTGCCACCGGGCGACGTCACGCAACTCCGGCTACGCGTGGCGACACCCAACGCGGCTGAACTTCTAGACTTTTACCGCGAAGTACTCGAACTCGAGTTGGTCTCCAATTCCGTGGTCAGTTGTGGCGACTCGCAAATCGAGGTTGTTTCCGGTCCTCGTCCCTCTGCTGCGCCACTTCGAGGTCAAGGGTTTCGTTCTATTACGATTCAGGTCCACGACGTCATTGCCGAACATCGCTCGATCCTCGAACGGGGCGGAAAAGAGGGTGCCAAGCCCGTGCGCCTCGGCGACGTGGCCTACATCTCCTTTGTGAAAGACCCTAACGATAACTGGATCGAAATTTCCCAACGAAAGTCACTTACGGGAACGCTAAATTGACGGCTTGGCGCGCAGTCCGACTGGCCGCTTTGCTCGGCTTGATAAACGTTTCGTCTTTTATCCAAGCAAACGAAGGCGTCGTGGTGTTGGGTAGTTTCAAGAACGGTGAGAACGCTGAACGCCAACAGCGCCAGCTAGAAAAGCTACTCAAGACATCTATCAACATCGCAAACGTAACCGTGGACGGTGTGCGCTATTACCGCGTTGTCACCGATCCGATACCCAAGGCCGAGGCCCAAATCCTGATCGCGGACGCTCAATTACACTGTGTCGCGGGTTGGTTCTCACCCGGAACCGATAACCGAAATCAAGCGCTCCGGATGGCCCAACCGCCCGGTACGACCGTCCCCTCATTCGCCTCCCTGCGTCGTACGTCTCAGGAGACGGCGACACCGGTACATCAACCATCGGGGTCCACGCGAACGGCCCCACAAACGGGCGACGTGATCGAAATTCCCTATTTCGATCAAGTTGACATCGTGATCGACGGAAAAATTGATGAATCGGCTTGGGCTGAGGTGCCCGCGTACGATGACTTGCGGGTGACGAGTCCGGACACATTGGGATCGCCCACGTATCAGACCATCACGCGATTGCTTTACACCAACCAAGGTCTTTATGTCTCCGGATTCATGGAGCAACCGCACGATACCCTGGTATCGCAGCTGTCTTCCCGCGATAAATACGTTAATCGAGACGGCTTCGGCATTACCTTGGATACCTCGGGCGAAGGGCTCTACGGTTACTGGTTCATGGTGAATCTTGGTGGGTCGGTGCTCGACGGCAAGGTGGCGCCCGAAAGGAGCATGAGCGAGCAGTGGGACGGCCCCTGGGAAGGCCAAAGCACTAGGGTGCCGGGCGGGTGGAGCGTTGAGATGTTTCTGCCCTGGCCAATGATGGCCATTCCCGATGCCAAACAGGCGAGAACCATGGGTATCTGGGTAGTTCGAAAAATAGCTTCCATGTCCGAGGAGTACAGCTGGCCCGCGCTGCCCCGTTCGCAACCGCGGTTTATGTCCGCCTTACAATCGATTCGATTGCCGGCACTCGAAACAAAACAACAACTCGCCGTATTTCCGTACGTCTCGGCCAATCACGATGCAATGAAAAGTGACCAGGACATGCGCGCCGGTACTGACATCGCTTGGCGTCCCTCAACGAACCTTCAATTAACCGCCGCCTTGTCACCCGATTTCGGTTCCGTCGAATCGGATGACGTTGTTGTCAATCTGACGGCCTACGAAACGTTTTTCCCCGAAAAACGACTTTTTTTTCTAGAAGGCAATGAAGTCTTCACTACCACGCCCAGGTCCGACCCCAATCGATACGGTTCCAGCCGCGGCGGCGGGTCCCGGGCAACCGCTCCAACCTACACGCCCGAGCCAACGACGTTCTTGAATACGCGGCGAATTGGTGGTCCCCCGCGTCATGTATCCGTCCCGGATGATATCGAAGTTGCCTCCGTCGAACTCGGCAAGCCCACCGACCTTCTCGGCGCCGTTAAACTAACGGGAAGTTCGGGTCGAATGCGCTACGGCGTCTTGGCTGCCTTCGAAGACGAGGTTGAACTTCCAGGCGTTGTAAAAGCGACGGGCGAACGAATCACCGTCCAAGAAGACGGGCGAGACTTCGGCGTTATACGCGCTCTATATGAGCAGAGCGATGGAGCCCGGCGTTCCGTCGGTTACATTGGAACCGTGGTGACGCTTCCAGACGACAATGCCATGACGCATGGCATTGATGCCCACCTTTTGTCATCCAAAGGTAAGGTTCAGGTCGATGGACAACTCCTCTACAGCGATGTCGGCGAACAGCCAGGTTATGGAGGATTCGTCGACATATCCATCGCGCAACGACGCGGTATCAATCACAGTTTCGAGTTCGACTACATCGACAAGAATTTGGACATCAGCGATCTCGGCTTTATCAGTCAAAACGACATGATCGCCACACAATACGGCGTATACCGATTCGTGGGTCATGGGCTGAAATACTTTCGTCGCGTGACAACCTCAGTTTTCATGGGTGCACAAGCCAACACCGATGGGTTTCTGACCCGGATGGGCATCTACACGGGACAAGGATTTGAATTCCCCAATTACTCGAACCTCAGGCTTTCGCTGAATTACTACGCGCCTAAATGGGACGATATCAACAGCCGCGGCAACGGCATGTTCAAGGTCGATAGCCGCATGTTTCTCCATGCCGCTTACGGCACCAATTCAGCCAAGCGGATTTCGTGGAGCGGGACGTTGGGCGCGCAACAAGAAGAGCTCAATGGTCAATGGGGTTATAGCGCGGACGTCGGATTCACGTTAAGAGCGAGTGACCGCATGACGTTCGATCTCGATCTTCGATATAAACAGCGTGATGGGTGGTTACTGCATCGCTGGGGCCGGAATTTCGCAACCTACGAGGCCAGCGATTTTCAACCCAGGATCGAAATGGATTATTTCTTCAATGCGCGCCAACAACTTCGCTTCACGATGCAGTGGGCGGGCATTCGAGCAAAATCTCTCGATTATTACCAAGTCCCAGAGTCTGAAGGGGAATTGATCGCACGAGATTTGACCGACGGTGCTCGCAACGAAGACTTTTCTCTGTCACGACTCACAGCGCAACTCCGGTACCGTTGGGAACTCGGGCCGCTCTCCGATCTATTTATCGTGTACACGCGGGGTAGCAATTTGGCAATTGGCGACATGAACGATGGATTTGGGGACCTTTTCGCCGAGGCGATCGACGAACCCGTGGTCGATTTTCTAATCGCCAAGCTTCGGTATCGCTTTGGACGGTAGTTGAAACAAGCGTGCCCTCAGCCTTTATTCTCAGCTCAGCAATCAATCGGCCACGTAGGGGTTTTTTCGTGAGCGATCTGTCGATCAGCAGAAGGGATAAGTGACGGTGGCTGACGATCCCGTCGACGTCCTAATCATTGGCGCAGGTGCGTCCGGTGCGGCCTTAGCATGGTCGCTCGCCGAAACCCGCATGCGGATCGTTTGTCTGGAACAGGGCGATTGGCTCAATCCCGCAGAATATCCAAGCGCTAGTAAGGATTGGGAATCCCGACAATACAGCGACTTCAGCATCAGCCCAAACCGGCGAAAACGCGTCACCGACTACCCGGTCAATGATCAGGATTCACCCATCGCGGTTGCAAATTTCAACGGGGTTGGGGGCAGCACCATTCTTTACGCCGGCCACTACCCTCGGTTCCATCCCTCGGATTTCCGCGTGAAATCGCTCGACGGCGTCGCCGACGATTGGCCCCTTGATTACACCGACCTGGAGCCCTACTACGCGGAAAACGACAAGATGATGGGGGTTTCGGGGCTCGCGGGCGATCCAGCCTACCCACCGAAACCCGCCGTGATGCCGCCCCTGCCCTTAGGCAAGTCCGGTCAAGTTCTAGGTAAAGGGTTCAACGCGATGGGCTGGCACTGGTGGCCATCCGACTCCGCCATCGCCTCCACGGCCTACGACGGACGCGACAAATGCGCCAACCTTGGAGCCTGCACAATTGGATGTGCCCAAGGCGCGAAGGCGAGTTCCGACATCACATACTGGCCGCACGCGATACGCGCGGGCGTCGAAGTGTGGACGCGCTGTCGCGTTCGCGAAATTACTGTTAACGAAAACAACATGGCATCGGGCGTGACCTATTACGATGCCGATGGCAACGAACGGTTCCTCGCGGCAGAAGTCGTGGTATTAGCCTGTAACGGCGTGGGCACACCCCGCATCCTATTGAATTCAGTATCGAATCAATTCCCCGACGGACTCGCCAATCGTAATGGCCTGGTCGGCAAGAACCTTATGTTCCACCCTTACGCGTCAATCCAAGGTCTTTTCGACCAACCTTTGGACGGCTACATGGGGCCAGGAAATTGCATTTGGAGCCAACAGTTTTACGAGACGGATCGCTCGCGAGATTTTGTCCGGGGCTTTACTTACGAAATCACCCGTGGCCGAGGTCCCGTCGCGACTGCTCTAACCGGGATGTTTTCAGGTCGGATTCCGTGGGGCGAAGATCACCACCAAAGATACCGCGAACTTTTCAACCGAATCACGGGCATGGTCGCAATATGCGAAGATTTACCCGAACCCCACAACACCGTCACCCTCGACCCAGAGCTCAAGGATAACGACGGCATTCCAGCGCCGAAAATCACCTACACGTTGTCCGATAACAGTCGCCGCATGCTCGACTACGCGATCGACCGAGGTACGGAAATACTTGAAGCGGCTGGGGCAATCGACGTCATGACCGAAGCGCCGATTGCCGTGGGCGGCTGGCATCTGATGGGGACAACGCGCATGGGGGTCGATCCAGAAACATCTGTTGTCAACGAATGGGGCCGCAGTCACGACGTCCGCAATCTCTTCATCGTCGATGGCAGCATTTTCGTGACCTCAGCTGGCGTCAATCCGACAAGAACTATCCAGGCTTTGTCGCTCTATATCGGCGACAGCATCAAGAAACGCCTCACTACACTATTCGATTAAGAGTCGATCATGAGCAACCGAGAAACGCTATTGGCAAGCGATTTACCGTTCTCCGAGCCCCAACGCGAAATACTATGGGGACTGGTCGGATCGATCATTCCCGCCAGCAAGGACTACGATACGCCGGGCGCAGACGATCCTTTAATCTTTAAGGATATTCTCGTCACAGCACGCCCATACACGGACATGTTCGCTTCCGGGCTTGAGGACATCGATCAGCAAGCGATACGGAACCACGACGGTGTCGGTTTTGCCGCTCTCAGCGCTAACAATCGGCACGCTATGGCCCAACAACTGAGCCGATCATTGAACGCGTTCTTACGCACCTTGGTCAGCATTACCGTGCAGTGTTACTACCGCGACGACCGTGTCATGCAAGCCCTCGGGATGGAGCCGCGACCCCCTTTCCCGGAGGGATTTACCGTCGAGGAAGGTGACTGGACATTGCTGGATCCCGTTCGTCGCCGCGGCAAACTCTATCGAGAGGTCGATGTCTAACGAGTCCACATCGTGAAACTAGAATCGGCAGCGCCCGCCATGGGCTTGAGGATCGATCAACTCAGCCTTGCAAAAGAAGGAAACCGAGCGGTCGACGAATTACGTGCATTGCTTCTCGAACATCAACTGCTTGTCATCACAAAGCAGCAGTTAACGTCGGAACAACTCATGGACTTCGGGCGCGGCTGGGGCGAGCTCATGACACATCCATCTTCCATGGCGCACCCAAATCCTTACGTTCAGACGCTCGCGAACCAAGGCGAAGTGAGAGGTAAAGGCTTCGGCGCGTGGCATTCCGACATGACATGGCATCCGACGCCACCGAGAATCACCATGTTGCACGCTCAGAGGATCCCCAGTTCGGGCGGAGACACCGGCTACGCTAATCAACATCTCGCCTACGAATCGCTCGATCGCGCGTCCCGCGACAAACGCCGGATGTTCCGTCGCCACCTAGCAACACAAAAAGAGCTCGTAGGTCTAAACGCTTTTCACGTCGGCAAAGGGTTTGGCGAACACGTTCCCGATTCAGTGCATCCAGTCGTACGTACGCACGATGAAACCGGTCGGAAGGCACTCTACGTCAACCCCGAATTTACCTCACACATCGTCGACGTGAGCGAGCACGAAAGCGAGCGATTACTGTGGCCCCTTTGGCTACATGCCATCACCGAGGAATTCACGTACCGCCACCGTTGGTCAACGGGCGATGTGGTCATTTGGGATAACCGCTCCGTGATGCACACCGCCATCCTCGATTACGAAGAACCGCGATCCATGTCCCGCGTCGTCATCCAGGGCAACGAACCCGTCTGAAGGTGATTAATCGACGACATTTCGGCATGGCCCTATTGACGGTCAGTTTTGCGGCATGCACGTTCGAAGAATCTGACTTTGACGCCAACGTTTCGTATCAGAAAAACGTGGAGAGCTGCCTATGTCGATTCATGGATTTCGAGGCCGACTCGCACTCCGGTCTACTCTACGCGCACATGCAAAAACGCTGCAATGAAACGGTGCACGAAGCAAACCCGACCCGCTACGAAACCACGCTTTACTCAGAACCCGACATCAATGCACTTCGTTGTCGAGACGAAGTCGACGCCTGGCTTATCGTCTCGGGAAAAAGAACTCCGTAACCTAACCAATTACCTACGATTCGCGACACGTTGCCTTCTTTCGATTAACGTGCGGTGTAGCCGCCGTCTACGGGAAGCACAATCCCGTTAATAAAACTCGCTTCGTCGCTGGCCAAGAACGCAGCAGCGGCTGCAATTTCTTCAGGCTGTCCCAGACGCCCTAGCGGGTGCAACGACTTTAGATATTCCGTCGCGCCATCAATGTCCCGAATACCTTCGGTCATCGGCGTCTCAATATAGCCAGGTGCGATCGCGTTGACCCGGACACCTTTGGCTCCAAAGGCGACAGCAAATTGTTTGGTTAGTCCCGCCACGCCGTGTTTCGCGGCAATGTATGCACCTGTCCCAGGCGCCATCTCGACCGGTTGGTCTTCGGATAGCGAGCCCAACGTAAGACCCACCAACCCCGCGATCGACGCGGTATTAATGACGGCCCCCCCACCTCGTTCAACCATGATCGGTACGCCGTAAAACAACCCGTAGTAAACCCCACTCAAGTTAATGGCAATGGTCCCATCCCAACCGAAATCCCCGCCGCCAACCCCGGCGTTGTTGAAAAGAATGTCCAGACCACCCAGTTCTTGGACCGTTTTTTCCACGGCCCCTTTGACCTCCGATTCCGACGACACGTCAAGCGCTAGGAAGGAAGCGCTGCCACCACGCTGCTCAATGGTCAGGGCTGTCTGTTCCGCCCCGTCGCCATCGATATCGGCGCACATAATTGCGGCACCTTCCGTCGCCATCCGTTCCGCGCTTGCACGCCCTATTCCACTCGCAGCGCCGGTGATTAGCGCTATTTTTCCGTCAAGTCGCGACATGACCGTTCAGTCCTCACCGTATCCACTGCCCGACTGGCCAGTCTTTTTCTGCGGGTCCATACCTGCAACGGGACGGTCTTTGGGTGCGCTTTCGTAGGCCCCACGAAAGTCCCGAAACGGTCCATCACGCCATTCCAACGCAGCCTTGAGGCCTTCATCGCGTACGCGCCGGCCCCATTCAGATCCGGCTGCACGCATAGCGCTCAGCGCCTGTATCTCCGTTCCTGAATGCAACCCCTCGCGGATACCCATCGTTTCGTATTGACGATTAACCGATCGTTTGGAATACATCAACATTTCATTGTCCACATGCGCCATCCGGCGAGCGAATTTTTCCGTAAAGCCCCCCAACTCTTCTTTCGCAACGGCGTAATTGGCCCAACCTAGACGTTCCATCTCGTTTCCCGAAAACGAATCGCCTACGTACGCAAATTCTCGTGCCTTGGCCGGCGGCAGCAACCAAGGAGTCCACATCATGTCCATCGTCGTCATGGCACGAACCGGGGGATATCCAATCTGCGCGTCTTCAGCCACGATTCGAAAATCGCACACCGACGCCAATTCAGTGCCACCCGCTAAACAATGTCCTTGAATTTGAGCGACCACGGGCTTGGCAAGTTCCCATATCGTCCAGTTCGTCATGACCACGTGTCTTGCCCATTGTTGATTTCCCGGATGCGTCGTGCCAGTCCGAGGGAGTTTCGATCGAGGATCAACAAATAGATCATCGTCAGCCGACCGTGCTGGCGTCAGGTCGTAGCCGGCCGAAAACGATCGACCTGCGGCCCTCAGCACAATTACGCCAATCTGGTCATCGGCCTCGGCCTCCCGCATCGCTTCCATGAGCTCGCCGCGTAGGTTATTGCTGAGCGCATTTAGCTTTTCCGGCCGATTGAGCGTGATGTACGCCAGCCGCTCGTCCGTTTCATACAAAACATCCCGTAATTCCATAACATTCCCCTTCCAATGCGCCCCATCATAACGCCTTCTCGCGCCGGCGAAATCGGCGGCCTTTACGGTATGATCTCAACATGTTTCCGCGCCTCGATCTTTCTCAATGCGGCCGTTCGATCGCTGAAAGCGTCGACATTGTTCAACGCGCGGAAGCGCTCGGCTGGGAAGGGGCATGGGTATCTGAAATTAATGGTGCGGACGCCGTCACCTCGGCCGCTTGTATCGCCGGCGCATTGACCAAAGGCCGAGTCGGATCGGCTATATTCCCAATGCAAACGCGTGACCCGTTGTTGCTTGCCATGACGGCAGCTAGCCTTAGTCACATTGCACCCGACGGATTCGTGCTCGGACTGGGAACCAGCACACCGATCATTATTCAAGATTGGCACGCCACGCCATGGGGCAACTCCCCTCTCACTCTGACTCGCGAATGTGTCGAGCTGGTCCGCCGATTCTTGGCTGGGGAGCGAGTGACAACCGAATCTGGTCGGTGGTTATACCGCCGAGCATCGTTAGCGGCGGCACCAAAATCGGAAGTTCCAATTTATCTTGCAGCCTTGAACGACCACATGTTGCAACTTGCCGGGGAAATCGCGGATGGCGTCATCTTAAATTTCGTCAGTACCAGCGACCTTGCCCACGCTAAGGCGCAAGTTGCCGAGGGTGCTCGCCTCGCGGGCCGATCACTCGACAACTTTGAATTCGTGATCTTTTTTCGGTCGACGGTTACTGAGGATTACGAGCTGGTTCGCGAACGATACCAACGTGAACTGCTCACCTACGTTATGGCTCCCGTCTATCAAAAGATGTTCGCTCGTGAAGGACACGCAGACCTCTGCCAACAAATTCAATCGCTCTGGCGAGACGGCGAACGGGACACTGCACTCGCGACCCTTCCAGAAAAATTTATCCGTGATAGGACCCTGATCGGAAGCGCCGAGGACATCCGTGCGAGACTCGTGGAGTATCAAGAGGTCGGTCTCGATTCAAGCATGATATTCCCCGTCGCCATCCCCACCAACGACTACTTTGATGACACGTTACGAACCGTCGAAGCGTTAGCTCCTGGGGGATGACTATGCTGTCCGAAGAACAGCGAGAGAGTTATCAATCCGACGGTTATCTACTCTTACAGGGGCTTATCGACACCGAATCACTCGAACGCTATAACCATCGATTCATCGAATTCGTCGAGGGCAAGGCAGACCCATCGAGCGAGATGAAACTCATGCAAGACGTCATGATCGCCAAGGGCGCAGTCACACCGGAAACCCCCCTGCATGCCATCAATAAGCTACTGAACTTCGAAGACGATCCTGACCTCTACCAGTACGTGCGACACCCGGCCCTGTTTGAAACGGTGGTTGAATTGCTTGGAAGTCACGAGCTTTACTCGATCGTCACCAACATCTTCAACAAACCACCGGGTGTCGACGGGCGCCATCCCCTGCATCAGGATCTCCGGTATTTCCGTCTACGGCCACCCGAGTCGATCGTTGCGACGTGGACCGCAATTCTTCCTTCGACTCGCCGTAGCGGCTGCTTGGCCGTTATTCCCGGTAGTCACAAAGGACGTTTGCTAGAGCATGCAAACCCAGATTGGGAGTACGTTAACTTTGCGTTTTACGGGATTGAGGCACCCAACCTGGAAGACCGCGTGCACATCGAGATGGAACCAGGTGACACGCTGTTTTTTCACCCGCTCTTAATTCATGGATCTGGGCGAAACCGCGATACCAAATTCAGACGCTCCATCTCGACGCACTTCGCGCGGGCTGATTGTGTATCGGCCGGGGAGGACTGGCGTTCAAGTAGCCGCGTTCGCCCGCTCCACTAGAGGATGACGGTACCCTGGATGACAAACCGGGGGCGGTCGCATCAACGGAACTGCGGGACCACTTCCTCCGCAAACAATGCCGCCGGCTCGACCGTGTCCTTACCGAAAAATTCCATGACCAGCATCGTACAACCCATCGCGACGTGCTTCTCGATCGCCTCACAACACTGATCAGGAGTACCCGTGATCGCGATCGGGCCTTTCGGATCGCCCATGTGACCGCCAAAAATTTTCTGCGCCCGGTCTGCCATCGGTCCAGCTTCCTCTGCCGTGGCTGCAATGGTCACTAAGCACTGTTGGCTCGGTGTAATTTCACCAAAGTCCCGACCCACCGCATCGCAATGACGTTTCAATACGTCGATTTTGTGTTCAAGAACCGGGTGTTGACCTGCTAGGTTGTTCCAAATATCGGCTTCCTGCGCCGCAAGTTTCAACGTCACCTTTTCACCCGCGCCACCAATCAAGACGGGGACACGTCGCGGCGGTTTGGGCTGGCATACCACGTTTTCCGTTGTCACGTATCGACCGCTATAGCTGACTTCTTCCTCCTCTCCCCACATTCGTTTCAGCAGTTCAACGGTCTCAGCCAATTGAGCCAAACGCTCGCCCGTCGACAGAAAGGGCGTGTCAAAATCGGTGAATTCCCGGGGCATCCATCCAGCCCCGAGCCCAGCAATAACGCGCCCGCCCGCAATATTGTCCGCGGTGGCAATGATCTTGCCCAATTGCGCTGGGTTGCGCATGCCAGCGGGAGTCACAAGGGTTCCGATCTCTACTCGCTTCGTGATCGCAGCGAGCGCCGACACCATCGACCACGCCTCAAGGATCGGAAGCTGTGGCGATTGCGGCCCGTAAAAATGGTCGCAAACCCAAATTGAATCGTAACCCTGCGCCTCAAATTGCTGTGCGGCATCTGCCGCCGCCACCCACGGTCGTTTGATCTGCGGTACCGTCACCCCAAAATGCACACTGCTCATTCACAATCCCCCTGTTACTGGTTTAGCTTACCCCGAAAGCGCGACCCAAGCAGATAACCAAAAAACAAGCCGTCCATATCAAGCGAACCCTATAGGCCGCGCGCCTGAATTCGTTGCCTTAATAAGGCGTGAATGAAATCAATAGTTGGCGTCGGTTGTTCAAGCAGACGAGCGACTTCCATCACCGATTCCACCAACGCCGCAATTTCTAGCGGACGGCCTTGCTCGAGATCTTGAAGCATCGACGTTCGGTGCGCACCGACGGATCCAGCGGCGTCAATTCGCTGATCGACGTCGACTGCAAACCGAATACCGTGTTTTTCGCCAACGGCCTGCGCCTCGACCATCATCGTCCTTGCAATGGCTCGGATCCCTTCATCGTAGGCTAGGACATCGAGGGTCGCTGTCGTTAACGCGCTGAGCGGGTTAAAGGAAAGATTCCCCCATAACTTGACCCAGATTTCGTCGCGAATACGTGGCCTTACGGGGGCTTTTAACCCCGCATCAATGAACGCCTTCGCCAGACTTCGAACACGCTCGCTTTTTTCACCCGACGGTTCGCCTAAACTAAATTTATCGTCTGATAGATGGCGCACCACCCCTGGCTCAGATACTTCAACGGACGGATAAACAACGCAGCCAATCGCTCGCTCTGGACCTATTCGTTTCCAGATCACGCCCTTGGGATCAACACTTTCGAGAGGACGTTCGGCAATAGGCGACGCAAGGCGATGGAAATACCACCAGGGAAGGCCGTTCACGGCACTCACGACGGCGGTATCCGGGCCGAGGAGCGTACGAAGATCGGCGGCTACTCCGGGCAACGCGTGTGCTTTCAGCGTAACCAGCACGAAGTCCTGGGGTCCAAGCTCCACCGCTGAGTCCGTGGCCCTGATCGCGTACGTTTGCGATTTTCCGTTACGCCATAAGGTCAGGCCATTCTGCTGGATGGCCGCGAGGTGCGGCCCACGCGCGACCAACGACACGTCACAACCTGCTGCCGCTAGCATCGCGCCTAAATACCCGCCAACGGCGCCCGCCCCAAACACACAAATTCTCACGTGGCGAGCCCAAACGTTTTTGCTAATCCAATTCGCTGGATCTTACCGGTCGGGCCTTTGGGGATCTCGTCCACAAACAGAATCCGTTTCGGTACTTTAAAGTCAGCAAGCCTCAACGCGACAAACTCTCGTAACTCCTTCTCGGTGACTTCGCCACTCGCCCTTAGCACCACGGCAGCGCCCACCTCTTCCCCGAGCTTTTCGTGTGGAATGGCGAACGTGCAGACTTGAGCTACCGCACCATGATCAAGAATGACTTCGTCAACTTCGAGCGGCGCAATTTTCTCACCACCTCGGTTGATGATTTCCTTCAGTCGGCCAGTAATTTTGACGTAACCATCTGCATCCATGAGTCCCTGATCGCCGGTACGGAACCAGCCACCTTCATGAAAAGCATTCGCATTCGCTTCCGGGTTCTTAATGTAGCCCAAAGTCACGTTCTTGCCTCGAATCACAATTTCACCAACGTCATCCGTCGCCAGCGCAACGCCATTCTCGTTCATAATCGCCACCTCCGGTCCGGCGGCCGGGCCCACGCAGCCGGGCTTTCTGCTCTCCGGCGGTAGCGGATTCGAACACATTTGATGCGCTGCCTCAGTCATGGCGTACGCTTCAACGACGGGGGCCGAAAAAGTAGCCTCAAGTGCCTCCATCACCTGCGGCGGCAAAGAGGCTGAAGAAGATCGAACAAACCGTAACGACGACCGTTCGATAACCTCCCGATTGCGGGGTGCCCTTGACAAGATACCCTGATGCATCGTCGGTACCGCGCTATACCAACTCGGCCGCGCATCGTCCAACCAAGCGAAAAACCGTAACGCATCGAAGCCCGGCGTGCAGTAAACGCTCGCGCCCGAGATCAGCGATGCCAGCACCGGCGCCATCAATCCGTGGATATGAAAAAGCGGCATCACGTTTAGGCAGCGATCCGCATCAGATAGTTGCAACGTGGCCGCGATATTGGATGCTGACGCTGCGAGATTACCCATCGAAAGCGGCACCATTTTTGGCCGTGACGTCGTCCCCGAGGTATGCAACACAAGCGCGATTGCATCCTCTGCCCGAGCGGGAACTTCATCCCTCACCTCGCCGACGGAAAAAGAACCCGCCTCCTCTCCTTCTTCAATTTCAATGACGCGAATTCCAAGACCATGCGCGACTTCAATCGCGCCAGATTCCGACCCCGTCTCGACCATCAGGGCCGACGCCTCCAGATCTTGGAGATAGAATTCGAACTCATCGGATTTGTACGCGGGATTCAGCGGCGCCGTCGTGCACCATGGAGCTAAACTCGCGAATGCCGATGCCATCAGCGGTCCGTTAGGCAACACCATCGCCACGCGCGAATCGGGCGCGATCGAAATCGACCGTAATTCCCCACCCATCCGCAAAATCTGCGTCGACAGACGAGCGTACATTAACGGCACACGATCCGGCGATGCGATAGCGTCAGCATCGTCGGTATGCTCGGTTAACAATCGCAATAGGTCATTCATCCGGTCTAGATACTCCCATTTTTTGCGATTGATTTTGCCTTTTTTCCTGGCTGTTGCTTCCAGCTAGGCCCAATTTCAGGCATCTCATTTAATTCAATTTTCGCTCGACCCGCCGTCGTTTTCACTGGTACTTCGGGGTCCGCGCACTTAATCTTTAACGGAAACTTCTTGCAAGGCTCGAATACATGAACGCTGTTAAAGATATGCTGAAGTCGGGGCAGACCGCCATCGGTACAGACGGTTCAATAACCGCCGATGTCCGCTTCTTAGCAAATTCGGGTTTCGATTTTCTGCTCTTTGATACCCAACATGCGCCGGTGGAGATCAAGGCATTACAACCTCAGCTTGCCGCGATGAGAGGTCGAAATGCCATTCCCATCATTAGGGTTGGCGAAAACCGGCAGGATCAAATCTGCTACGCGTTAGACCAAGGCGCAAAAGGGATCATCGTCCCTATGGTCAATACCAAGGAAGAGGCGGAAAACATGGTCGCTTGGTGTAAGTATCCCTTTGCAGGTGTACGCAGTTCCGCCGGCCCCCGAGGCGAATGGGGCGAGTTCAAGAGTTACCGCGAGTACATGGACATCGTCAACGAGCACCTGTTGGTTATCCCAATGATCGAGACAGTGGAGGCATTGGATAGCATTGATGAGATTCTCAGCGTTCCTGGAATTGACGTGCTCTTGGTCGGCCCCTCGGATCTCTCGATCAACCTTGATGTCGCGCTCGACTATCCCAATCCAAAGTATCTAGCCGCATTGGACAAGATCGCGTCCGCTTGCACGAAAGTTGGTGTG
>ENA-UPTF01000926-UPTF01000926.1-marine-metagenome-genome-assembly--contig:-NODE-926-length-19496-cov-3.656316_pt1 | contig 19496 bp, 20 predicted proteins | sample MGYA00238166_ERZ767019 | MGnify/ENA primary metagenome ERZ767019 (study PRJEB28930, sample SAMN06266391) | marine metagenome | isolation source: Sea water from 250 m depth | place: Atlantic Ocean | study... | reverse complement strand
AAGATATGATCCTGACTGGCGGCTACAATGTCTATCCCGCCGAGATTGAACGCGTTCTCGCGGAGCATCCAGATGTGGCGCTGGCGGCCGTAGGTAAACAGCCCGATGAGATTAAGGGAGAAATTGCCAAGGCTTATGTGGTTCTGAAAGAAGGCATGACCGTAACTGAACAAAATATGATCGACTTCTGCCGTAAGTCTTTGGCCGCTTATAAATGTCCAAGAAAGATCCAGTTTGTTGATGACGTACCGAAAACCAGTACACACTGCCCTGCTTGAGGGAGAAGGGGGAGAGGCTGCGTCAGTAGTTGCTAGCCCGGATTCTGACGATCAGCGACCGCCAACTTAAACACCACCTTCAGAAAAATATTTGTACCTGATGTCCATCTCCACGTACTTTCTCGTCAGTTCTTCATCCCAACGCGGCGCCCACACGCTGGCCTGAAAGTTGACTGAATAAATTTTCTTTCACCCCAATGTAACTAGTTCACATCATGAATGTGCTTCGTTCCAGGTCGAGGAGACGCCATGCCACCTGTACCCACCGGCCACGGCAGCGCCCCTGTGTGTGCTGCCCATTCTTGGTAAACCTACGATAGATATTGCCTTAGAACCTCCAGAAGATATATGGTTCACTATCAATTCAGGTGGGCGACCAAATGCCAATAGCAATGGCAAACCAGCCATCGAACCTTGTCTGCACCACGAGTTACCTGCAAGCAGTTGCGTTTTCCTGCAAATCTCACGGGCAAAAATATCAGGTGCTTATATATATATCCGTTTGTAGTTTCTAGTTTGCATGCCGCTGAATACTTCTTTCGATTACTGTTGGACCAGTAATTTCACTAGGTTTCAGGAGGCAATATGACAATAACAGTAATAGTCTCACACGATATTAAAGACTGGGACATTTTCAAACAAGGCTTCGAAGCGCATGAGAGTACCCGGGCGGCGGCAGGTATTACTGCTAAAGCGTATAAAAAAGCGGATTCAACGAACACGGTGTATGCGATAGGGAAAATACCTTCACATGAGGTATTTAAAGAATTTTTTAGTGATCCTGATTTCCATAAACACATGGAGGATATAGGGGTTATTCAACCAGTTGACGTGACAGTTCTAGAAGAAATTTAGCCGGTGATATTCAGGGCTATCAGTTAGGCTCCTCAGCCAAAGAAAATGATTGCGTTAACGCAAATCAGTAGGTGGGTTCTAGGTTGCTAAGAACTAAATAATCTCCGGACGATACTTCATAGGATGTTGAAATGGTCGTAAGTGAAATTGCCCAGATCATTACAGGTACTGCAACCCTGATCGTTGCCTTGGCTTTGCTTTGGCAATTAAGACTTCAAAAAAAGAATCTGGATATTTCTCATCAGGATGCTGAAAGAGATTTATCACTAAGATCTTGGCAAATGATGATAGATGAAATTTATCTTGTAATTAAAAATGATGATTTTAGAAAAATATACGATAAGAGACATCAAGGGTTTAATTCTTTAACGTCTGAAGAGGCATCTGCTCTAGAGAATTTCTACTACATATTATTGGGACGAATTAATACCGATTACCGATTAGGAAGAGTAGGAAAAGAAGAATATTATTACCGGTTACATTTTGAAAGATTAATGGATTCAAAAGCTGGTATTGAATTTTATGAATCTACTGGAAGAGATATTTTTAATTACACACCTCAAAAAGGTAAGGAAGAGCATTTAGAGTTTCTTCAAGGGCTTGGCGATCAAATTTACGAAGAGATTACCGGGAGTAAATTTGACCCATCATAGAGTAACGGCAATCCAGCTATCGAACTGTAGTGTTGTTTCAATACGACCAGATAAATGCCCATTTAGATTTAGATGAGAAATAGGCATTCACGTACGCGATGACTTGGCGAAAAATGTATGCTCTTGATGCCAAACAACTATCGTTACAACCATAAATCATAGTCGGATTCTAATGATGTCTACTTATGACTTGCTAATAACTGGCGGGACAGTTCTTGATCCTGCAAATAATCGTCATGAAATTGCAGATATTGCTATTGCAGAAGGTCGTATTGCTCGCGTTGAGCCAGAAATAGATCACGCGTTAGCAAAGTCTGTAAGTGATGTAAAAGGGCAATGGGTGATGCCGGGAATGATCGATGGTCATGTTCATGTAGGTGGGCGTCGGACTACATGGGATCCAGCCGTGGGACATCGGATGCTGGCTATGGCTGGCGTCACAACCGGTATAGATTTTGGGTCTACGCCTGAGCAATTATTTGATGGTATGAAACGCCTAGGAGCGGGTTTAAACATAGGTGGTTTGTTCGTTATGCGCCCTGGCGAAACCATTCCAAATGATGATCCTCCACCTGCTGAGGTTGAGGGGATAGTCTCGGACGCGCTCCGAAGAGGTGCCATCGGAATAAAAATTATTGGAGGTTATGACCCATTTACTCCGGAAGTTACAGCAAACATTATTGCCGAGTGCAACAAGCAGAAAGCATATGTTGGTTTCCATGTGGGTACTAAAACAGCTGGGAGTAGGCTCGATGGACTTAGAGAAGTTCCGGAGCTTGTCGGAAAAGGTCGACTACACGTAGCGCACATTAATGCATATACGCGTGGCTCAATCCTGGATCCTCTAGAGGAGGTGCAGGAAGCGATTTCAATACTCACGTCAATGAAAGGACAGCTTAACTCAGAGGTACATCAGGCAGTACCTAATGGGACATCTGGTCTTTGTGATTCCGACGGAAACGTTCTAGCTAATGTCTGTCAGAATTGTCTGAAATTACGTGACTACCCGACAACTGCCGATGGTATCAGGCAAGCAATTAGAGACGGTTATGCGACCGTTATTACTGAAAAAAATGAGAGTGTTCAGCGTGTTGGTGGCGATGAGGCCCTGGCGATATTTGACGAATTGCACACTGATTGCTCATTAAGTTTTCCGGTGAATTTGCCTCAATCAGCGATGTTGCTTACCACTACAAAAGATTCAGATGGAGATTTTGTAGTTGATGCCGTCGCGTCAGATGGCGGTTCTCATCCTAGAAACATAAATATCGAATCAACAATGGCCTTGGTTAGGTTTGGTGCACTTTCGCCTGTTGAAATGGCGATCAAGCTCTCGTGGAATCCGTCCAGAATGTTCGGCTTGATTAATAAGGGTCACTTTAGTGAAGGCGCAGATGCCGACGTGACGATTATTGATCCTGATCAGGGCAAGGCCATAGCGACTTATGTTTCTGGCGATCCTGTTCTTATGAATGGAGAAATACATTCAAAGGGCGGGACGCTCCTTGTCACAGAGAAAGGTATTACACCTGCAAAGAATTCCGGTCTGGATTACGAGGTTCTAGATCTTGACAAAAGTAAGCTTTATAAAGAATTTTAGTAGTCGGTCTGATTCGATTAAAGCTGTCTAGATACTGTCCCTTCATATGCGGACAAAGGTCGCCCATAGGGCCATGGCACTAATACAAATCGGTAGGTGGGTTTCAGGGTGCTGAGCCAGTCACCACAACTTCAGCTCAGGCAGTTTTGTAATCAACTCAATATGTGCACAGCATGATCATAAATCAGTCAGTGGTTGCTAGGGTGCTGAGATTATTTATCCAAAGCATTAACTAAAGCAGCACAATTTTGCCTGGCATCAGTTAAGTCCAAACCTTCACATAAAATCATAGTGTTTCCAAATACTATGTAGTCCAGATACTTTGCTCTTACGGTGTTAGATTCACTTCCGCTCATGCCTCTTCCGCTTCTCGTTCTTCTATCTTGAATTCCCTCTCCCCAAGATGAAAGTGATTTACCTAATATTGCATCTTCACCTATTACTTCTTCAACATATTCCACTCCTTTATCCAAGGCTAATTGTTGGGAAGGATAGGTTCTTATTTCATAATCCAGAACGATAGATTTAGTGGAATCATTTTTCCAAAATCCAAACCAGGCTCCAGTGGAATCTTCCAGTTCAGAAACATCATATTCTTTGACGACTTTAAATCCTGTATTTATAAAATCTTCAATGGAATATATTCCACTCTCATTGGTGATTTTTTCTAAATCGGCATTTTTAGAATCTGCAGTACCTGTCTCACTCGAACAGGCAAACGTCAGGAGTGCAAATAAAGATATGACAAGTAGTGGAACAGTCCGCGCTAGCATATGGCTCTCCAGAGTTTGTAATTACTGAAATTATGATACAAAGTTGGTGCACCAATGCGTCGAATTTATGAGAGAGACATGACTAATGTCAGAAACGATCCCAATATTTCCTCTAAACACGGTGCTATTTCCTGGTGCGCTTATGCCTTTGCGTATCTTCGAACCTCGCTATCGACAGATGCTTGAGCGATGTTTGGACGGGAATGGGCGATTTGGCGTAGCGCTCATCAAGAGTGGCAAGGAAGTGGGTGCTTCGGCAACTCCATATGAGTTGGGGACCATCGCACGAATCGAGCGCGTCGATGAGGAGAATAATGGTTCAATTCCGATAATTGCGCGCGGCATGGAGAGATTTCGTATTGTCAGCTTAGACTATTCACTACCATATCTGGTCGCTGACGTGAGGCTGCTTGAGGAAGTCGTAGACGAGGCCGCAGAGATAGCCGCAGCGCATGCACGTGAGGAAGTTAATCGCTATATCCGGTTGTTGCTTGCCGTTCGCGGTGAGTGGCACCGTCAACCCCAACTTCCGAACGATCCTTTAGGGCTTTTGCACTTCCTGGGAACCGTTCTTCTCGGGCTTTCTGCAGAGATACGACAACGAATACTCGAAGCTGAACCAGTGAGTAATAGATTGGAGATGGCCAGCACTGTCCTGAGCGAGGCTGCAGGGGAACTTGAGAAAAATGTAATGCGATCTGGCCCAGGTGAAGACCGTTCGATTTTTGGGGCTAATTGACCTAGTCCGACAGTTACGTATGTCGAAGATTCCCGGCATGGCAAATAAGTGGAATCGATATTTGAGATATGTGAGAGGTGTGGGGTTAGTGAATTGAGAATTACAGATAACAAAGAAATTTAAGGAGATGGTAATGCCGACTGTAATTATTAACGGAAAGCTAGAGAAATCATACGACCACTGGGTCTCAGCGTTTGACGGTCATGATGATGTTCGAAAAGCCTCTGGATTAAAAGTCTTGTATCGTGGGCATGACTTGAGCGATGCCAGTGCAATTCATATTGTCTTACAAACTCCATCCATGGAAGTGCTTGGTGAGTTTATGAAAGAAAATGCTGAATACATGAAGGAATCTGGACACATCCCCAACTCAGGTGAGCGCACTGTTTGTAGTGACATGTGATCAGGTGTTGTCTTCAAGGCCCATGCAAATGGTCGCCTGTTCGTATAAACGTATCGAAGCTATAAGCACATCTCAATTGCGAAAAGATCTGTGCGGGTCTTTCGTATCCAAGTTGTGTAGGAAAAAAAGACTGGAATAACAATGAGTATTTATGCTCTGAAAATCGTTGAAGACGTAAATCAGATAGGGGAGGCTATTACGAGGTTTGCATGAAGAAAAATGCTTTTAACAAATATGCGATATTGATAACTCGCGGAATCCTTGTTGGCGGGTTAATTGGCGGTTTATTCGCTTTGGTTTCTACCTATGACGTTGTTAGTGGTGTGATTGGTGGTGCTGGTTCTGGAGCAGTACTGCTAACTTGGGTCGGGCTTGGAGGAAACATAGCGGAACTCAGGAATAAAAGAAATTGAGCCGGTAACAACTCTGCCCCGCTAAATTTTTAGCGGGGCAGAGAAAAAATCAATATTTAGTTCGGATTAATCGAATGGTCCCCACTTCCTTTTGACCTTGAAAACGCCCCGTGTAATGGATTTCATATTGCCAAGCCACTCTTTCATATCCTCTGCGATTTCAGGACGGCCACCTGGGCTTCTTGTAATAAATTCCTCAGCAGCTTCGCTCGTTGGTAGTGCTACACGGTTTGCCACCATATTTAAATTCGTTCCCGATACAGCTCTGATTAACATTGAGCCAATGCCATGCGAGAGTAGTTCGGGGCCTATTTTTTCAATTACGCGTGATCCAGATGCGATTACTTCAGCCATTTTGCCAATTTTGACTAAACCGCCGGTGAGTACAACATAGTCATGCGTCCCCAGCATAGTGCGTTCAGGATCATTGGATGCTTCCACAGCGAAAAATCCCTGATCTACCAAACTCACGCCGTGGTCTCTGACTATCTGCGGAAGGCCAGCCGATACGTATTCATCCGACTGAGATTCGCATTCAGCCAGGGACTTGTATCCTGCGAAAATTAAAACTTGGTTGGGTTTCGCAATGCTGTGAAGAATTTGGACATTCTTCTTTCCGAGTTTGTCATTAAGAGAGTTCACCGCTTCGATAAAATCTCTTGGCTGCGGTGTTTCTAACTCGCGGTATAGGCCGATTGGCATTATTCGTCTCCTGAAACTTAGTGAAGTTGACTGCGCAACAGTAATCGAAAAGAGTATTTCGCGGTATGCAAATTGCAAACTACAAATGGGTATAAATATACGGAACTGGTATTTCTGTTTGGTAGTTTGCTAGATCGCAGCAGCCTGTTGGATAACCTAATGGCGATGTATATGTGGGTGTACCGCAGGGCCATGCGGAGGGTCGTCATGGCTATGATCGTGTTTGCGCCAATCATAAGTCGTTAACTCGTCGGTTAGAGTGACTTCTCCATCGAACACGGTTTTTATTTCAGTGATGCCGCGTCCACGGTTTTTGGGATCTGATAAATCAGGTCCAACGTGGACCAGGAATAATTCTTTCACCCCGGCCTCAGCTGCCATTTCAGCGGCGCCAAGTGTTCCAGTTTGCCCTATATCTGCAGGTCTCCTTGAGTCGTATACCGATTCGAAGTTCCCGCACATAGACACCAGAGCGTCCGCACCGCGGGCCAGTTCGACGATTCGCTCACAGGGTTCGGTATCACCGGTGAATACTATTGAGCCTTCCGATGTGTCTAGGCGGTATGCTAACGAATCATGAAATGGCTCAACATGCTCGGCAGGAGCAGCGGTTACCTCGAAATCGTTCCCTGTGAACACGGTTCCTGGGCCAACATCTTTTGCCATCACGTTCATCCGAGGCCTCGGTAATATTCCGCCTCGTAGTTCATACGTTGATTTGCTCAACGGATGATTGGTGCGGGCGTTTATATCGTATGCGAAAGCCCCTTTTTCACCGATCAGTCTTTCCGTAATTGACTCAGTGTTATTCGGGCCGAATGCTCTCAACGGGTTTTCTTTACCAACGCTTTCATCCCAGCGCGTCATCATGAAACATGGATAATCAACATCGTGGTCGAAATGGTGGTGCGTGAAGAACAAATAATCGATGTCCAGCGGATGTAATCCGGTCTGCGCCATCTTGTAGGTCGTTGCAGGTCCACAATCGAACATGATCTTTCTGCCACCCACATCGACGATGTGCGAGGATCCAAATCGCGCCTTTGTCGGTCTTGGTCCACCTGACCCCAACACATGTAATTTCGCCAATATTCCTTACCCCGCTTGTGATTACCAGTCCGATAGTGCAATCTTCATGAATTCCCGGGTCGAATGCAATTTCAGGGATTATTGGTTTTTATTCGGCAAAGTTCAGCGTTCTGCTTCTCTGGGTAAACCAAATCAAAGGAGTCCTCTCAGAAATACAGGGCTTTTCTTGACATGTAAGGTTCACGGTTGGATAACATCCCTGGAAGCTCAGGTCCTAGGGAGTTAACTGATTTGATAAGTGTCGTATCGGGAGAACGTTATGCAGCTGTCTGACAGCCAGATCTCGGAGTTCGATGAAAGAGGATATATTTCTATCCAGGGTCTCTTGAATGAGATGGAAGTGAAAATCTTACAAGACGCAATGCCCGATATTCTCGCCAGGACCGGGCCGGAGATAGTTCGAGAATCTGACAGCCCGGAAACGGCAAGGCTCGCGTTCGGACCTCATTATTATTCAGAACCATTTGCACGACTCGTTCAATTGCCTAGAATTTTGCAACCTGTTCGGGACTTGCTCAGAGACGACGTATACATACATCAGAGTCGGCTAAACCCGAAGCCCGGTTTTGGAGCCGGCGGTGGATGGGAGTGGCATCAGGATTTTCCACCCTGGCACCTGATCGATGGCATGCCTGAACCGCAGTGCATTATGGTCTCGGTGTTTATTGATGATTGCACACCGGCAACATCGCCTTTGCTTGCAATTCCAGGTTCACAGCATCACGGGTTGCTTGATTCGAAATTGCACGAAGACGCTGAAGGCCGTGGATATGCACTGCACCATATCGATCGCGCTGCACTTGCCAAACTTGCAGACGAAGGTGGTATTGAGCCGATCATGGGCAAGGCAGGAACCGTCGCATTCGTGCACTGCAACGTGGTTCATGGATCAGCCAATAATGTATCACCATGGCGTAGGGCTATTAGCTATTTGAACTTCAACGCTGTAAGTAACGCGTGTAAGAGTGATGAGCGACCGTGGTATCAGAACAATCGGGACTTCACACCGCTTGAAACAACTGCTGATGATGCACTGGAGCAGTTGGCTTAGGTGTAATGTGCACTTTTGCATGCCTTATACAAATAGATGATCTTTTTTTCAGCTAAACTTCTTCTTGTTAGGTTTACTACTAGTGTCGACCACTAAAAAACGATAGAAATTTATATGCAACGCAAATTCATGTTAGCTTTAGTAATTGGACTGTTAGGCACTGCTCTTGCGGTTGGTTCCGTTTTGGCGCAGGGACCTTCTGCGTCAAAGAGCAAAGGCCACGGATTACATGCAAGGGTGGCAGAACTTTTAAATATAGATGAAGGTGAACTTACCAACGCATTTGAGGTTGCCAAGCAGGAGATTGAGGAAGAGAAACGCCAGGAAAAACTGGATGGCATGGTGGCCAAAGGGTTGATAACAGAAGATCAAGTCTCTGAAATCATTGCATGGCAAGATAACCGGCCTGAGAGTCTTGACTGGATAAAAGGACGAATGGCAACAGATGTCGGCCTTGCAAGACTGGTTGAGATAGGGAAGATTGATGAGGCTGAGGCAAGCGCTTTTAGTGAGTGGTTAGAAGATAAACCCGTCAAAGCTTATGCGGATATCTCCAAGGTAATTCCTAACGGGTCAGTAAAAAAGAAGCACGGATTCAGCAAATCACATGATAAATGGATGAAGGGTGAGTTGCGGTCCAAGTGGGAAGATAAGGGTCTAAAGAAAAAGCGTAAGGACTAGTTTTTCTGAAGTTTGATCAATCACGCGTCGGGGTAAATGTTGCAACCATATTGCAGTATTAATTGTTACTTACCAATTCCTATAGCCAAGAGTAGGGCTTCGCATCGATTCAATGATTGTGTTGAATTACGTCCCTGGCAAAGCACTATCACGTTGCCAATAATTGCGTAATCACCATAAAGTGGAGTCAAAGATCCACGCGCCGCACCGCCTCCTCGGCGATCGTTAGTACCCTCCTTCCAACTGACGTCCACGGATCGAAGGAGAGCGTCTTCTCCGGTAACTTCTTCCGCGTATTCAGTGCCTTTCTCGACTGCACTCATGTGATCAGGGTAAATTCGTATTTCATACTGAATTGGTTTGCTATCAGGTGGTGTGTAAAAACCCATATATGCTGCATTTGCCATGGGCAGTGTGGAAACGTCGTACTCTTTGGACAGTTTGAAAGGCGCTCCTTCGAAATCACTTATATCTCGAAAGGTCTGATCCGCGTTAATCTTCGAAAAAGTATCTTCACCATCGCCATCGCTAGATGAGCATGATGACCCAAAGATCGCTATGGCAATTATCACTACTAACCTAATTGCAGCGGCGTCCATCGGTATTTTTAGCATTTTCGTAGATTTAGTTTTCGATCGCAGAATTTACCAGGACCTGTAATTCTCTTCTAATTGGATAAAAGCTAGATGGCATTAGTTGTGTCATAAAGATAACGATTATTTCTTCTATAAGATGATTTGTTCAAATCTTAGGAGATACTAAATTGAAAATAACATCGGTTAAATCCGTAACAGCTAACAATGTCAGTAAAGACACCCATGCTGATAGTTCTCGAAATTTCGTCTTTGTAAAAATTGAAACCGACGAGGGGATAACTGGATGGGGTGAATCAACAATTGGCCCTAAAGCCGTAGCTACTCTGATTGATGAATTTGGATCATTACTCGTAGGCGAAGATCCGCACCAAATTGAAAAACACTGGCAAAAACTCTACCACTACCAACATTCTCTGCGTGGTGGAGCCATTCAGATGTCAGCGATTAGCGGAATAGAAATAGCATTGTGGGACATTAAGGGCAAAGCCTTAGGAGTTCCGATATATGAACTTTTGGGAGGTAAGATCAGGGATAAAATGTGGTGCTATGGCAGGTGGGACGGGTTGACGCCTGAACAATGCATCGAGCGCGCAGAAAGTTTTATTTCGCAGGGAATAACAGCTCTTAAAGGCGATCCATTCGACCATCAGGGCATTTTCATCGACAGGGAGTCAGAAAAACGCGCGATTGAGAAGATGCGCAGAGTTCGAGAACATGTTGGTGAAGATATCGAACTTCTGGTCGAAGTGCATGGACGCCTTTCAACTGCCGATGCCATTAGAGTTGGGCTTGCGATGGAGGAGTACCGACCCTTTATGTACGAAGAGCCTGTGCCTCCACAAAATCTCGAGGCACTAAAAAAAGTGTCCGATTCGATTAATATTCCAATAGCGACGGGGGAAAGGCTTTTCACGAAATGGGACTATGTTGATTTATTTCCTTTACAGGCTGTAGCGATGATTCAGCCCGACATTGTTCAAGCAGGCGGCTTATCAGAGTTAAAAAAGATAGCCGCAATGGCCGAAGCTCACTACGTGGGATTCCAGCCACATAACCCATATGGACCTATATGTACTGTTGCGTCGCTCCATCTGGACGCATGTACACCCAACTTTTTGATACAGGAGGGTGGATTACATCCATGGTTCCAGGATGCGGTTAACGGAGAATTCCCAAAACAAAAAGACGGATTTCTGCCTGTGCCTGAGGAACCAGGTTTAGGTATAAGTATCAACGAGGAGTGGGTCGAGGCAAACCCATGGGATCCCTCGGCAAACTGGGCGCCAATGCCTGGAATTATTTCACCAAGGCAGCAGGTAGCATGGCCTTAGCATTGTTATCCCAATACTTTATTGGACGTGGATAAACAGTTCTAATCACCTAGAAATATTTGGCTACTGTTCAAGTTGCGACTAAACTGAAGTATGAGGTCGACCAGAAACACTACGAACATAAATTACAAATCGGCGGTAGGAGCTTCGAGTTTTCCACCGCCCATCAATCTCAATTGAAAATCAAGGAATTCTCGTATTAATACGGGCGTTTTCCCGCGTGTTTGTTTCGATGTTGTCCTAATTTGAATCTCATTAGCAGACCGATGTCTCAGTAAACAACAAACCGCTCGATACGCAAAATATGAAAAAGAAAAAAATCCAGTTTATGGACACATCATTTCGCGATGGTTTTCAGTCGTGTTTTGGTGCGCGGGTAAAAACACGAGATTTTCTACCGGTATTAGAGGCTGCTGTCTCAGCGGGTAATGCAAATTTCGAGATAGGCGGAGGGGCTAGATTTCAAAGCCTTTATTTTTATTGTCAAGAAGATGCGTTCGAAATGATGGATGCCGCAAGAAGTGTTGTTGGTCCTGACATCAACCTTCAAACACTGGCCAGGGGTGCCAACGTTGTTGGATTAGAGTCGCAATCAAGAGACATCATTGATTTGCACGCAAAATTATTTAAAAAACATGGCATAACTACCATACGCAATTTTGATGCGCTGATGGACATAAGGAATCTGGCCTATTCCGGTGAGTGCATTACTAATGCCGGTTTAAAGCATCAAGTAGTTATTGCACTGATGGGATTGCCACCGGGGTTGAACGAAACTTATTGCCACAGTCCAGAGTTTTATACGGACAAGTTGAAGGAAATTCTCGACGCTAATGTACCTTATGACAGCGTTGCTTTTAAAGACGCTTCAGGCACGACGCCACCGGCGATAGTGTACAAATCGATAAAAAATGCTAGGGAATTATTACCTGAAGGAACAATAATTCAGTTTCATACTCACGATACTGCTGGAATGGGAGTCGCTGCTAATTATGCAGCGATCGAGGCAGGAGCTGACATCATCGACTTGGCAATGGATCCAGTTAGTGGAGGCACGTCGCAAGTAGATATTCTTACTATGTGGCACAGGCTGAGGGATACGGGATTCACGATAGATATCGATCCGGAAAAAATTCTAGAGGTAGAAAAAATGTTTACGGATCATATGGATAAGTATTACCTGCCCCCAGAAGCAGTTGCTGTCAATCCTGTCATACCGTTCTCTCCCATGCCTGGTGGAGCCTTGACCGCAAATACACAAATGATGCGGGATAATGATTCGCTTGATCTGTTTCCTAAGGTGATTGAGAACATGAGAGAAGTTGTTGCAAAAGGCGGATATGGATCGTCTGTTACACCTGTATCTCAATTTTATTTTCAACAGGCGTTTGCTAATACCGTTCAAGAAAAATGGTCAACAATTACTGAGAGTTATGGAAAAATGTTGCTCGGATACTTCGGGAAGACACCCGTTGAACCCGATCAAAAAATCAAAGAACTAGCTTCTACTCAGTTAAATCTTGAGCCTACGGATGAAGACATACACGATATTAATGATCGTAATTCAAAATTAGGCGTTGATTACAATAAAAAATTGTTGGAGGGAGAGGGTTTAGAAGTCACCGAGGAAAACGTTTTTATTTCGGCGACTTGTGGTTCACGGGGGATTTCATTTCTTAAGGGTGAAGGGAAAGACGGGATTCGATACAAGGAAGATGTGAAGCCTGACTCCACTGATGGTACATCTGCCTCTTCTCGTTCTTATAAGTTACGAGTCGACGGAGATTTTTTCGATGTTACCGTTTATCCGAAATAACTGGAACGCAAGTAGTGTGTAAAAAATAGCCGACGTTTCAGACTGATAAAAGAAGCCTGCACCTTATCTATGCTGTCTCTTTTGGCCGAACTGATTAATGTTCGCTTATAGCACTAGGATCATTCCTAAAATCCCAAACAAGGTAAAGCCAATTTTCTTTCGCCCAACTTGTTTAATGGAGCGGGATGTATAAAAGCATTGTGAGCATTAAGACGTCATTAATCCTTGGATGTCTTTTGAGTTGATTTTCCGGATGCGTGTGTATTGGCAGCTTTGACGCGATCGATTAAATCCGTGGTGGAAATTCCTTCGGTGTAACCAACAGTTCGATAAATGCCCATTTCCATGGGAATCTTGTAGCAAAGTTTTTCCAGGTCACTGGAAAAATCATCACCGTGGATCACGAGGTCGATATTGTGTTTCTCGATAAAAGTGCGGTCGATTTCCAGCGGGGCATTTGGAATTACTTCATCAGCATAGCGACACCCTTCAACAGATGCCACACGTTCCTCCATTGAGAGAATCGGACGACGCTTATATGTCATCACTTCTTCATCGGCATGAACGCCCACTAACAGGAAGTCTCCGTGTGAGCTAGCCTTCTTGAGAAAATTCACATGGCCATAGTGAAAAAGATCGGCCACCATATCAACATAGACTCGTGTGATTTTAATTGCTCCTGGCTAAGTAATTTATGTTTATAACGGGTTTTTATTAGATCGGTTAGATTCTGTTTGGTACCAGTGCATTCATTCTGCCGGAGGGATGTTCAGGATCGGGGGTGTAGATGTAATTTATGCCGGGGGAGAGTTCTTCTAAGTATAAGATCTCGTTGTACTCTTTACTTTGAACCGCAACGACGTAGCAAGCTTCCTCAGGGATACGGAAATATACATAGCCATCTTCATCGGTGTCTGACCTGTCAAGACCCGTTAGGACGGTGGTAGCAGCCAGAGATACTGATGCCTGAGTAATTGGTTGGCCATCATAATCGACGACCCTCACGCTGCTATTGTGGTTTTTAGGATCGTGCTTGTCCGACAGTAATAAAACACCTCTCGAGCTGGGGTCTCCTGCAGATGAAACTTCTTCCATGAGGTCTAGTACTTCCTGTTCGAACCCACCCGCTTGCTTTGGAGTCATCCAGTTTGGTCCGTACTTCAATCTGAAGTACTCCTCCGGTGGGTTGGGTACCATGAAAGTTTCACCGAGAAACTTGATTGGTTTCAGATTAACGTGCAAGCTAACTGGAATTTTTATTACCGGCCATTGGTAAATGCTGTCGTCTATGATTCGATAACAGGTCCAGTCCATTTGGATGCCGAATTTTTTTAGATCAACGCTTAAATGGAGCTCACTGTCAATGACCTTCATGTTGTAACCGTTTTCTTTGAAGGCATCGGCCGCTTCATACACTTTTTTTTCTGTGAGGCCGTGTAGACCAATCACCGATCCAATATCTAGATCATCGTCCCATGGAATAAATGCCTGATCTCTGACAGCCCCCAGACATGTTCCATGTCTCAAGAAGAAATTTATTCCGAGTTGACCAAGGATCGTCTTTGCTTCTTTTAAAAGTGACTCGGCAGTAGGCATATCCATAGGTTCAAAGACTATTGGTTTCATGGCTTTGAGTCAGTTTCTGGATATTTGTTTCGACTTGACAATTGCACTAATGAATGAGGATGTATTCCTGAGTTTACTGAATTAATTTCGCTCATTTTTACGTGTGTATTAATTGCTGGAGATTAGACCTTAATCATACATACATCTCTTTTTAATCTTGAGCAGATTCACGATTTTCGATTTTTTTGACGTGCGTTTTCGTGGGTCCAGTTGGCTGGTTGGTTGGGTTTATTCATAACGAAGATTTCCAAGGTTTATTTGGCGCCATTAATAAATTATTCGCCATATATATAATTATCACTCGCCATAAAATATACTCTTACTCGCCAAAATTTGGGATTTTGGATAATGATCTTCTGTGGAGCTTCTCATTCTTAGACGAAAAGACATCTCTGCCTGAACATTGGAGGTGTTGTAATTATTGGTGAAAGCTAATATTCTTTTCATATGGCTCGCCATAATAATATCGATTATTCGCCTAATATAGCAATCTCATTCGCCAACATATCTGTTGGTAATGAAACTGTGTCGTTACAGGATAAGCAGAAGCAGGAGGTAAAAAATTTAAAGCGCGATGGATATCCTGTAGGTACGCCAGTAGGTGCCCCTGCAATCGCTAATATTCTGAAAAGCAAATACCATGAGAATGCCCTTTCTGAACGAACGATTTCTCGCTTGATATCTGATGTTAAATTTCGTGGTTTGGAAGAGTCGTATTTGCCGTCTGAAGTTTCTGGTGCAACTCGTAGTTACGTGGCGCGTCTTTCACTGGTTAAAGAATCACTTATGAAAGGTCATGGACTGAGTGCTCTGGAAGCAGGTTTGAGCGATCGTGTTCTTCAGGAGTTTGACGATCCACATGGTGATCGGGTGGATCTAATATCGCAGTTCAGCATCCTGTGGGAACTTGCAGAACGAGAGATCAGTAGCGATCCGACCCAAGATTTGGAAGATTTGTTTAGCTTTGCGCCATGGAATGACGATTCGGCCCTTTATAAGGCTGCAATTGAGAGTGGTGTTGCGGAGCCACCTAAGCTGCGTCTGATTATGCCGATGATATTTGATAATGATGATGCATTCGTAAGACTATGCGTTGGAGCTTTCGCCCAGCTTAATTTGCCTTTTCTTTACCATGCTTTCGATGTATCGAATGAAAAAATCGCCTATGTATGGCGAAATTATCCGGGCATCCATCCGATGCAAAGTGCTGTCGGCGATGACAGGAAAGTTGACGCCCTGGGTAAATACTGTAATTGGCGTGTTCAGACAGAGAGCTATCTGCGAGGATCGCAGGCGGTTTTTCTAAAATCAGAAAGTCGATTTTTGTAGCTTATGCATAATGCTATTCTTCCCTAAACTTGAAGCTCAAACCCAACAGCGCTGGTGGGTGTGAAAACAATCAAAATCGAGGTGATATTAGTATGCGTGGGATAGGAATAACGGAATCTGGTGGTCCAGACGTCTTTGGGATCTGCGAACTTCCCGAGGTCCATGCAGGGCCCCAAGAGGTTCGAATCAGAGTTAGGGCGGTCTCGGTGAATCCCGTGGACACGATGATGCGGGTCAGTAAACAGTTCGATACTGATGAGCCCACCCCATTTATTGTCGGAATGGATTTAGCAGGAAATATTGATGAGGTCGGACCTAATACTGAAACCAACTTTCGCGTCGGGGATGCCGTGATCGCGATGGTGCTTCCTCGAGAAGGCATGGGAGCGTACCGTGAAAGCATTGTGCTACCCGTTGATTCGGTTTCACCAGTACCTAAAAATGTATCCATCGTCGAAGCTTCTACGTTGTCTATGAACGGGCTCACGGCCCGTCAATCTCTAGATCAACTTGATTTGAGCAAGGGGCAAACCATTGGCGTTACTGGAGCAGCGGGTTGTTACGGTGGATACGTGGTTCAACTAGCTAAGTCCGAAGGTCTTCGTGTTATAGCTGATGCTTCACCTAAGGATGAAGATCTTGTAAGGGAATTAGGAGCGGATATCGTGGTTCCCAGGGGAGACGATATAGCGCAGCAGATGAGAAAAGTTGTACCAGAAGGGGTTGATGGACTTGCTGATGGCTCTGTGCAAAATCATCTTTCCGTAGGCGCAGTACGAGATGGCGGTAGTTTCGTGTCCGTACGATATTGGGAGGGAACTGCTGAGAGAGAGATCGAGTTTCACCAAACGTCAGTCAGTGATTATTTTCATAGGGCTGATCTTCTCGATCAGCTAAGTCGACAGGTTGAAGACGGAATTCTCACATTACGGGTGGCAGAAACATTTCCTGCTGAGGCAGCAGCCGAAGCGCATAAAAAGCTTGAGGCTGGCGGCACACGCGGCAGGTGTGTAATCGTGTTTTAACTGTTGCTATTAACTGGTTTCTGCTGATTCTATTTAGAATTTCCTGGCATCAGCGTTTTCCATGTGAACCACTTGTATTTTTTATTGAGAATAGCTAGAAACACGATATATACGATCAACTGTACTGGAACGTCTGGGAACATTGCATAACGTTCTATTGGGACTATTAACAATGAGGGGGTTTGTAAAGCCGTAACCTCAGTGTTGGCGATCAGGCCTATCCAGAGATTGTTGAGTGCGTGATATCCAATAGCCAGTTCAATTCCACCGTCGACAAGAACAATGACAGTCATGAATAAAGCGAACATGAATAGGGAAGTTGCATATGGTGCAAATCCGTATTCAAATGGTTCTGGGTTGGCTAGATGCGGTAAGACGAACAGAACGCTGGAAACGATTGTGATGACAACTCTGTTTCTGGCGATTAGCGATAGTCCTTGCAGTAAGTATCCCCTGAAGAAAATTTCCTCAAAGCCCGCCTGATAAGTGGTCAATACTACTGCGAATAAAAAGAACGTTATATATTCGGAAAAGCTGGGTGAGCGGAAGGTTATTTCGGTATGTATGAACAATACATCCAAAATCAACAATGCCGAATGTAGTAGAAATCCCACCCATATCGCATAGACAACCCGGTTGTAGTCAAAGGTCTTACGACCGGTTACCACCTGAGTCAGAGTTTTCTTATGTAATACCCTTACGGCTATCCATACGCCGATTATGCCAATGATGAACATGTAGTTACTTAACAGGTAGTCAAGTAACACTGAGTCGCCCGTTATCTGCGTGCCATCACACTGGAATTGAGTTATTTCTATGTTTTGGAGGTATTCGCAAACGGTGAAAAACGGAATTGCGCCTACTGCCTGCCACATGAAGAGGACCAGCAATATTCCTAACAACCACCTGGGCCAGCGATTTAATCCTCTACGGGCGTTAGAAAGGAATAGTTCAGATGATTTATTTTGCTTCAACTGTTTTCCTGATAAGGGCGGTGAGACTGTTTTGCAGGTTACCTGTTTTTTCTGAAATCCGGGATTTTTAAGGGCTCTCCCATACGGTTAACGTTTTCCATAGAAATCGGGAAAACACTGCTCCAGGTGGCGGCGTCGTATACATCTATTGGAGGATCTATTTTGCCGGATACCGCTAACGCAAAATCTCGCATTATGAAATAGTCTCCTCCACCGTGACCTGCTTTTGTGGCTTCTGATCCGTACTCTTTCCAATAAGGGTGTTCATACTGGTTGCTTAATTCCCATAATGGCTGCCATTCAGCGCCTCGAGCATCTGATAGTTCAGGCGGTCTAGCCATATCTTTATATCCGAAGTTAGCGGGACTTACTCCAGTTGAAATTCCGTTTATCCAGACCAGTGGATCTTCATCAGTATGTCTGCCGGATATGTAGGCACCTTTGGTACCTTGCAAGCTGTGAAGTGCCATGTTGTGAGGCCTTGGGCTCGCGGAATCTTTCCTCAGGCAGATGACTCTGCCTTTTTCAGTTTGGATCAACGTCGTAGCTGAATCAGTGAAATCTGACCATGCATCTTCCGTAGCATCAATGTGTCCTTCAGGTAATACGGATAAAGCCCAGTCTCGCCTTGCCAATGAACTGGTTACAAACGTGGTGGTAAGTGTTAATCGATCGCTTCGGTTGATCCCCAGCCATTGTGCTATCGGTCCAAGAGAATGTGTTGGGTAGCCGTTTCCACGAGACGAGTGGGTTTTTTGATCTCCACTTTTACCCCATGATCCGCCCCTCCATGTTCGTGCAAGATTGGAGTCAAACATCAGGTCTCTACAATCATGAATATACGCGCCTTCAGCGTAAGTTAGATCTCCGAAAGTTTGAGAGTCGGTCATGTTCTTGATCATCATGGCCTCTCGCCGGTAGCAGTAATTCTCCGCCATCATGTACGTCATGCCGGTTTGTTCGACCGTTTCCACTAATGCGTAACATTCATCCAGCGTAGTGGCGGCGATCACTTCCGAAAGAACATGCTTGCCTGCATTCAGTGCCATCATCGATTGGGCTGCATGAAAGGGCATGGGTGTCGCAACAAAAACAGCATCTATGTTTGGGCTTTCGATCAGATCTTCAAAATTTGAAAAAGCTTCAAGCCCTGAACGTTTATCGATCCATCCACGGAGGACTTCATCAGATGGATCACAAACTGCGACTAACTCTATTTCCTCTTCGAGACTAGCGAGCGACCGTTCGAACGATCCGCCTCTGTTACCTCCTGCAATTCCGAGTCTTATAGTCATGTGTTCCTTATCAGCTTTTTGTTACCCATTGATCTGAGCGCTATGGAGATAGTCTACCCGTGGTAATGAATAACTAACGTTGGTGTAGTGGAGTTAGTAATTTAATTTCCAGCATTCACACAGTTTGAAAGGCCTATGAAGATGCTTTAAACAAATCCGGTATCTGTACCGTAAGTTCCCAGATGCGCCTTCTGCTGTCCAGGCGATGAAAAGATCGAGTGTAGTACAAACATTGCTGTAATAATACGATCGCAGATCTTGCTATAT
>ENA-UPTF01000925-UPTF01000925.1-marine-metagenome-genome-assembly--contig:-NODE-925-length-19497-cov-9.781411_pt1 | contig 19497 bp, 16 predicted proteins | sample MGYA00238166_ERZ767019 | MGnify/ENA primary metagenome ERZ767019 (study PRJEB28930, sample SAMN06266391) | marine metagenome | isolation source: Sea water from 250 m depth | place: Atlantic Ocean | study... | reverse complement strand
TGCACTAACTGTGGGGCAAAAAAGGCAGAGCCAAGCTCATTTTCTGCACCAAGTCAGGTACAGGCTGGAACTGGCAAGAAATCTCGCCAACAAGAGCTGGATGAATATGAAAGGCAATATCTAAGCAAATCAGGAATAAAAGCTGGAGCGGAGGGCTTTACTATTACTGAAGACGGTGAAGTTGGAGAAATCACAAAGAAGAAATCTTCCAAGCCAAGAAAGGCTACCAAGAAAACTATCAAGTCATCTTCTTGTGTAAAGTGCGGATCCAAAATTGCCGCCGATGACACGTTTTGCATTAACTGTGGGGCAAAAAAGGCAGCCAAGAAAACTAGGAAATCAGCCAAGAAAACTAGGAAACCAAGAAAAGAAAAGGAAACCAAATCATCCTCTTGTGTAAAGTGTGGATCCGAACTTGCACCCGATAACATGTTTTGCACCAACTGCGGCTCAAAGCGATAGCAAGATCAACTTTATTGGCGCGTTAATTAAACAAAAAACATCCAAAAAAAGACAATTCTCCCCATCTGTTTAGGATTTTTCCTAGTGGGTATGCTGCTTGTCCCGTCATCTATGTCATTTATGATTCCGGAAGTATCAGGACAGGTAAAAGAAACAGTCTGTTCTGCCTTTGACAGACTTTGTGATAAGGAACCAGAACACTATGTTGAGAGGTATATAACAGAGCCAGACTACAAGGCTTGGTTTGACAGAAACTTTCCAGGTTATACGATCTATGAGGGTATTGGAATAACAGAATCACAATATCAGAAAATTGTAAATGATCTTACAAAGCCACAACCGGCAGCTGTCCAGGAAACAACAACTGCTCAGGAAACAACAACCGTCAAGGAATCTGGTGGCAATGAAATTGTCTATGTTTTGGTTGCAGCTGTTGCCGTTGGCGGAGGCATTGGTGCTATTTTTTTCATAAAGAGAGGATCTAAGGCTCCAACTGCTCTGCTTTGTAGTAATTGTCGGAAGCCATTAAAGCCCAAGGCAAAGTTTTGTGGTAAATGTGGCAGCGCACAGTCATAATCACTATTATAGAGAAAAGCTAAATCGTAATTATTGGAATTAACAAAAGAAGAAGAGAAATCGCTAAGCGGAGAGCATGGCGAAGTTTTACAGACAGCATATAGGATACTGTCAGCTACTGGGGAGGCAACTGATGCAGAAAGGCTTGTGCCGATTCACTGGGCACATGTCTCCGGCGTAAACTATAACACGATTGGCGATGCCGGCGAGGAGTTCTTAGCAGGTCTTAGCAAGAAGGCAAAGTTCAGCGTAAGGACTACCGTAAACCCCATGGGATACGACAAGGACAGCGTAGAAAAGTTTGGTCTTGATGAAAATTTTATTCAAAAGCAGGAAAGCATCAGAGAATCCTACATAAAGATGGGCGTAACCCCCTCATTCTCCTGTATTCCTTACGAAGTATATGACATGCCGGCGGAGGGAACGCAGGTAGCATTTGCAGAAACCAACGCAGCAATTTATGCAAATTCCATTGGAAAGCTAAAGACAAACAAGGAGAGTGCATTTTCAGCTCTTGCAAGTGCAATTACCGGCAAAAGCCCATACTCTGATCTTCGCAAGGATGATTCCCCAACCATGTCAATCGCAATGAAGGTTTCAGATCCAAACGAGCTGACATTCGGGCTGTTGGGATACTTTGCTGGAAAGGTGGCAGACAAGTCAGTTGCAATCTCTGGCGTAAAGAGCATGGACAAAAGATGCAACAAGTCAATGTGTGCCAGTTTGGGTACATCTGGAACTTGTGGCAAGTTTGTTTTGGACGATAACAGTGACGCGTCTGAAAAGGTAGATTTTGATGAAAAGGAGATGCAAAAAGTTTACGACGAGCTAAACACTGCGGAATCAGGCGACCTAGTGACGCTTGGAAGCCCACAGCTTGGGCTGGAAGAGATGACTGACTTGGCTGAAATGCTAAGGGGCAAAGCGTTCAAGAAAAGATGCCTGATATTTTGTCCAAGAACAATTCAGGAGCAGGCACGCCACTTGGGATATGCAGGACAGCTTGAAGGTGCAGGGTGTGAGTTACTGTCAGACTGTTGTACATGTCTTACTCCGTTGGTTACGAAAAAAGACGTGGATAGCGTTACCACAAACAGCATCAAGGGAGCATATTACTACAAAAACTCAAGCGGCTTGGATGTAAACCTAAAGTCGCTATCAGAAATAGTGAGGGATGAGACAAGTTGACTGAAAAAACAATAGTAAAGGGAAATGTCAAGGGCAAGGTTCTCAAGTCAAGCCAACCAATCAACTTTCTTGGATCCATTGACAAGAAAACGGGGGCAATTACAGATCAGGAACATGATCTGTCTGGAAAGTCCATCAAGGACAGCATCTTACTATTTCCCCACGGAATTGGCAGCAGTGTAGGCGCCTATACCATTTATTCCCTAAAATCAAACAACGTGGCCCCAGTTGCAATGGCCTGCCAGAAAGTAGATCTTACCATAGCATCGGGGTGTGCACTTGCAAACATTCCGCTGTTTATACTGTCACCAGATGAGTATGACAGCATAAAAGACGGGGATGAGATATCACTTGGCTAAGAGCGTTAGGAAGAAAAAAAGATTCAAAGATCCTTACAAGAAAAGATACCGTGAAGATTAGGATCCAGAATCTATCATGTGGCTTAGACCTGAAGGTAACACTCTAACATAATCATCAACGCTAAACAATTTTCCAATTTCTTCGTTAATTGTTATGAACTGAACTCGAATCTTTTTTGCAATATCGACCATCTCCATTGATCCCGGTTCTATCATGGCATAACAAACACATCGGTCCTGAAGGCTTGGAGGACCACATGTAAGCAGATAATTTTCTTCTTGCTTGATTATAGCAACACACAATTTGAGGGTGGAAATTTTTACAAAATTACGCTGACCTTCTATTGCAAAAGAGCCTTTTCCCATAGACTGTCCGCTTGGTGCCGCTTTTTTCACCTGATCTGGGTTAACCCAGTAAGCACTTGAGCCATAAATCGATTCTTTCCACGCTCGGCTAAAACAAACTGTTGCGTGGGCAGCTTCAGTAAGGCTTGCAGATGTTGGAGAGATATCATCCTTTAACAAGAAAAATGGCGAGCCAGACATTTCAGTATGAAAGACCTTGTCATTTTTCTCAAGGCGTTTTCGTATTATGGCAGAGTTGGATGAAGAATCACGCCCACCAACCGCCAAAATTCCATCAGAGGTGTAAAACCACCTGTATCGCTCAAACCAGTTTTTCTTTCTAACTTGTGAAAAGCTAACTGCTTGTTTTGCAACCTCTCCTTTGTCAATCACTTTTTCTAATTCCTTTTCTGTTTTTTTAACCAATTTTTGGAGAGGAATAATTGCCGCTTTTTGCTTCTTTGATGCGTTGAATAAAACCGATGCAGTTGTCGGAAGAGAAGAGTCTAAATTGACTTTGATTTTTGCGTCATCAACTTTGACGTAATCTATTCCCTTTTCTTTAATAATTTCTGCATTGTTAGTTTTTAACAAATCATTTATTCTCGAATCATCCATATTTGAAATTCCTTGTGACATATATTCAGAAAATGAACTTGCCACCTTTGCAATGTTTTCAGATTTCTCTGTCACTGTTTTGATAGCCTTTGTTTGTTCTTCTAATCTTGTTTCTAACTCTGAAATTTTTTTATCAAACGTGCTGCTTTGAATTGATTTTCCCTTGCTTACAATATTTTCAGTGAAAACTGTGTCAAGACCATCCATAAAACTAGGAATTTTTTCATGACTTTCTTCTCCCAAGGAAATAGGATGAACATCTGTCTCGTCATTGCGAACAATTTCAGGATCATGTTTACCATTGGTTACGTTGTTGATAATTTGAGTTGCAACATCAAAAAGTTTCTTTACTTCATCATTTGATATTTCTTCACCCATCTTTTTTGATTCTACATTTGCCAGTCTTGTTATCTCTTCTGCATACTTTCTCGGCAGACCTAATGTACGGCCTATCCACTTTGCTACTGGGGTTGATGTAAAACGAATCTCTCCAAAATCTTTCTCAGTCATGTTTAGCACATCTAGGTTACCTTGTGGCGGTGGAACATACTGAGAACCTACGCGCAGTTGTCTATGTCTTACATTAACAGAATATAGTAACGCAAGAATCTTCATCTCACTATTGCAAAGTATGATGTTTCCATCACCAAAGAACTCTCCAATTATAACAAACTCCTTGTCAGAATAGGAGAATGTCAAATATGCAATTCTTTCAGTGCCTATCTGTTTTATCTCCTTGAGCTTGAACCTAATCAGATCATTTCTAAGGCGTCTAAGTAACTTGTTTGGCTCAATCTGCTCGATCTTTACGTTTGTTATCCAAATTCCAAATGTTGACAACATTAGCAATATGTCAGGTTTTTCAGGATGATGAAATTTGAAAAGTAGGCTATTTTTCGTTATTCCATAGATATTACTAAGATAGTAATCCTTGGTCCTCTCGCTGATATCATTAACGAGATATCTTAATTCAATTCCAGCTAGCGTCATAATACGAATAAACGGCGTCTGATTATACTCTTATCGATTTTTTTGTGTCTATTTAACAAAGGTTTTAAAAATGGGAAATCAGAGTCAACCTAGAAATTTCATTGGTTAAACACGGTAAAAAAAGAATTAGATTTGGATCAAAAGAGAAGAAGACTCTAGATTTTGTAGATCCAAACAAAGACCCTAAGAGCTACATAAAGCGGTACCTTACTGAAGAAGACTACAAAGATTGGTTCAATCGAAATTACCCCAATGACACAATATACGGAGCAGTTGGATTAAACCAATCCGATTACGCTGAAATAAAAAATAAACTGGCTAATGAGAATGATGATATTTCTATAGAAAAGACTGAACCAGAACCAGAGCCTAAATCTGATTCTGACGAATGGATCACAGGTAAGTGGACAGCTAAAGCAAACCAAAAAGACGAAACACAGCCAACAGGTAAGTGGACAGCTAAACCAAACCAAAAAGACGAAACACCGCCAACAGATTCAGAAGAAACTTTCACAACAGATGTAGAAACGAAAAATATTAAGAAAAAGGACACCAAACTTTTCTGGTTACGTATTGTATTTTCCATTATGGGCGGTGTTGCCGCAACATTCCTTTTCGAAGGAATAGAACATGACGAGGAGCACAGATGGACATCAATTGGTTTCATGATCATTCTTTTCCTTGTAACTTGTGTAATAGCAAAGGGAATGAAGATTAACTACCCAAGGTCAGATAGGAAGAAAATTGTTACGACGGGAATTGGAAGTTTCATCTTCCTGTATCTGTTTGCGTGGATCATGTCATTTACACTTTTGAATCTTCCACAAGAAAACATTTCAATCATTCCAGGATTGTAGCTGTATCATATGTGGAACGCAAAAACTCCTGGAATTCCTGATGAGCTTTTCGATCGTGACGAGAATGTCCCAATTACAAAAGAAGAAGTACGTGCAGTTCAGATTTCCAAAGCTAGACTAAAACCTGGCATGACAGTTTATGATATTGGATGCGGCTCAGGTTCTATATCAGTAGAGGCTTCGCTTCAGGTGGAAGAATCTGGTAGTGTACATGCAATAGATTATGATACAAAGGCTGTAGAGTTGACTAAAAAAAATATTACAAAATTTAATTTAGAAAATATTTCAGTTATTCTTGGGAATGCTAAAGAAAAAATTAATGACTTACCTGATGCTGATGCAATATTCATTGGTGGAACTGGTGGTGATACCAAAGAAATTGTTGAGTTGTGTGAAAATAAGCTAAAATCAGGAGGTAGAATTGTGATCGGGATAATTCTAATTGAAACATTGTATTCAGTGCTAAAAACCATTGAGAATCTGAAATTTACTTCTGTTGATATTACCCAAATTACTATTGGAAAAAGCCGAAAAACTTCTACCGGCACTATGATGCTGGCTAGAAACCCAGTAACAATCATTTCTTCCACAAAAACCTAATCTAGATTTTTAATTGGGAACAAACCATATTTTTTATGGTCCAATTGATTGGAATTGGTGTTGGTCCTGGAGATCCAGATTTACTTACAGTGAAAGCTGTAAAAGCAATACAGAATGCAGACGTCATTATGTGTCCTGCTTCAGCAGAAGATCGACCCAGTATTGCACTATCTGTTATATCTTCTTTAATAGACAAATCAAAAAATCAAGAAATTATTAAATTAATTTTTCCCATGACAAAAGACAAAGATGTACTTGAAGCTCATTGGAAAACTAATGCAAAAATAATGGCAGAAAAGGTCTTGTCTGGGAAAAATGCTGTATATCTAACGGTAGGCGATCCTTATCTTTACAGTACTTGGATTTACATGCATAGAGATATTTCAGCCAATTATCCAGATATCAAAATTAGTGTTATTCCGGGTATTGTTTCCATGTTCACGTTTGCCTCTAAAGTTGGAATTAGTATTGCAGAAGGTGCTGAAAAAGTTGCAATTATTCCATCCTGCTATGACTTGAACTCGGTAAAAGAAATTGCAAAACATTCAGAGGTACTAGTTTTCTTAAAGGATGGAAGATATTTTGATAAGGTGATCGAGTTGCTCAAAGAATCAGGGTTTCCAGAGAATTCTATTTTTGCAATTGGGCAAGACCTTGGAACAGATCATGAAATAATTAGAAAAATGACTTTAGGTGAAGTTAATGATGGAACATTAACAACAAAATATTTCTCAATTTTGGTGGTAAAACGTGTCTAAGGTTTTCTTTGTAGGTTGTGGTCCTGGTGATCCAGACCTGATTACAATCAAAGCAAAAAAATTGCTTCAAAAGGCAGATGTGGTAATTTATTCAGGCTCGTTAATTCCACCACAGATTTTGAAGATGTGTAAAAAGGCCAAAACTTACGATGCGGCTAAGCTTGTTCGTGAGGAAATTTTTGATATTCTTAAGAAAAACGCCAAAAAGGGCAAAAACGTAGTACGACTTCATGATGGTGATCCCACAATTTATGGAGCAATTCGTGAGCAAATGGATAACCTTTCCAAAGAAAAAATCGATTCTGAGATAATTCCAGGCGTTACATCATTTCTTGCCTCTGCAGCTGCACTTGGAACTCAGCTCACACTTCCTGGTGTTACGCAAACTATGATTATAACAAGAGCAGAAAAACGTACAAAGGTTCCAAAACGCGAAAAAATTTCTGAGCTTGCAAAACACGGGGCTACCATGATCTTCTATCTCAGCGTTCATCTAATCTCAAATATTGTAAAGGAAGCATTGGCTGGAGGATATCCAAAGTCAACACCGGTTGGAATTGTTTATCGTGCGAGTTGGGATGATCAAAAGATTATTACCGGAACGTTAGAAACAATTTCAAAAAAGATTAAGGAACAAAAAATTTCGCGAACTGCCATAGTCATAATTGGCGATGTTGTGAAACCAAAATCATATGAATACTCTCGTCTGTATGACAAGACGTTCAGTCACATGTTTAGAATTGGAAATAAATAAAATTTATCTGTTCGCCTGGATAAAAGAAAAAGATCAAAAGCATTATTGAAGTTAAAAATAAAATCCAATATGGTGATTTAAAATTAGATATTGTTTGTACAAGATTTCCTTTCTTATAAGATATAAAATGTAAAATAATAAAAAGTAATACAAAACTTAATGCAAATTTATGTATCATTATATAATCAAGTGCATTTGAAAGTTCAAAATCAAAAATAATATATTTTTGCATAGAATATAAAATATCATCTAAACTCTGTGCACGAAATGGTATCCAAGCTAAAAATACAAAATACTGAGTTATGATTATTGAAATTAAAAATCCAATTCTTGTTTTAAAAAAACCATGATTTTTGAGAAACGGGAATTTATCAGAAATTATTTTATGAAATGCCAAATAAGCCCCATGTAACAATCCCCAAATAACAAAATTCCATGAGGCGCCATGCCAAAGACCGCCCAGGAACATCACGGTAAAAAGATTCAAGTAGGTTTTAGAAGGAGATTTTCGGTTTCCCCCTAATGGAATATACAGATAATCTCTTAACCAAGAAGACAAAGAAATATGCCATCTTTTCCAAAAATCTGATGGAGAAGTTGCAAAGTATGGTTTGTTAAAATTTATAGGAATTTTAAATCCCAAAATAATAGCAATGCCAATTGCAATATCAGTATACCCAGAAAAATCAGCATAAATTTGAATTCCAAAAGCTATCGCTCCTAACATGATTTTGAACGATTCTAATCCAACAGGGGAATTAAACACAGAATCAACAAACGGAGCAATATGATCAGCAAAAAACATTTTTTTAAATAAACCTAATGCCATCAAAGTAATGCCAAATTTGAGATTTGGGCTTTGAAGTAAAATTTTGCGCGGTTTTGTCTGACGCAACCGATTAAAATTAAGATCCGCTGTCATCTGTGAGAAATTTTCAATTTTTTCTCGTAATTGTGGTAAAAACTGTTTAGCCCGAAGAATTGGACCAGCAATGAGTTGAGGGAAAAAAGCAACAAATAATGCAAATTCTCTTAGTGATTTAGAAGGCTCTAATTGTCCTCGATATATATCCACAGTATAACTAATCGTTTGAAATGTGTAAAATGAAATACCGATAGGTAATGCTAACCCCAGTAACGATATATCACTCCCTATTGAATAATAATTTCCAAGTATGTTAAATTGTGTAATTGCAAAATCAGCATACTTAAAAAATCCTAATATTCCAAGATTCCCAGCTAAACTTATACTAAGAAGTATTTTTTTTTGGACTTTTGTTCTAGCACGCCAGATATATCGCCCAATGTAAAAATCAAGTAAAATTGATGAAACTAATAAAATTGTTAAAATATTGCTAGAATAATAAAAAAAGAAAATACTTGCTGCTAATAAAAATAAATGAGTAAATTTTCTATTTTTTATAATTACTATTGTACTTAAAATAGCGATAAAGAAAATTACAAATTCTATTGAATTAAATAACATTATGAAGAAATCTCTTTTATTAAAATATCTGCAAAGTCATCACTGAAATAAGGATGATCAGTATTTGTTGTTACATGAATAAAATCATACCAAATATTTAGATCACGATAATAGTCATAGAACGAATAAATATGTATTTTAGAATCATCACTAACAGTTTTCAAAACATCACTAAAATATTTTTGTTGATTATCAGATAGATGTTCAATATGAAATTTGTGCACAGGGGGAACAAAAATAATTACGTCGATATTATTTTCTCTTAATTTTGTTATGATATTATTTATTGCAAGTACATTTTTGTTTTCAATTACAGGAGGTAAATCTTCAAGATAAGTTTCTACCTCCTTACCTTTTTCAATCTCTTTTTCTGGAACAACTTCCATTAAATCAGCTTTTAATGGTCCACGTAAAACGTGAATGACATTTGCCTGTGGGGCTCTTAAAAAGTCAGTATCAAAGTTCAAGACAACTTTAGCTGACGCAAATAATTCACCAAAAATACGTGATGGTTCTGGCAAAACTTGAGGTGGTTTTTCTAATCGGAAAAAATTCTCGTTTTCTTCACCAAGAACCCACTCATCCGTAATAAAATCTCTATCAGATATCCCATAAGCAACTATATCAGGTTGTGCTGAAATAATCATATCAAGGAATTTCTCAGTATTTTCAGGTTTACTTCCACCAATACCTAGATTATAGATTTTATAATCAAGTTCATTTTTTTTAAGATTTTCCTCAATTAACCCAGGATTTAAGGGCCAAACCATACTAGAGCCATAAATAAAAATTTTTTTTTCATCAGAAATAAAATCCTGTGAGTAAAATTTTGCATGTTCCCTATCACTAGGGTGAAAGAAAATAAAAACACCATCATCGCTAACTAGTGGATTCGTAATTAAAAATAATAATAAGACTGAAAAAGAAATAGAAAATGCGACTAAAACACATAAAGAAATTTTTAAATTACTTCTCAATAAGTCGTTAGTAACTATATGTATAATAAATAATTATTAAATATACATGATCATAATATGATCTAATTTTAAAACACGCATTAGAAACAACGATGATAATAAATAATTAATAAATTAGTTTAAAATAAATTGAATAATCTTTTCAAAAAAATCTCAATTATATCTGAATTAAAAAAGCAGGTGATAAATTGGAAAATCCCAATTTTACATTATTTTAGAAAGGGTAAAACTAGTTCAAAAAATTAACCTTTTTTTTGATTCCCATCTTCCAAAGATGGTTTTGAAATTTTTCTGGGTTGGATGATGTAAAAATTTTCATACTATTTCTTTTTGATGATTTTTTCCCTATAATTTTTCTAACTTTATTGGCAATTTCCTGAGCAGGATCCAAAAAAGTAACATTAGGAAAATGCTTTTTCAAAAATGGTAGCAAAAACGGTAAATGAGTACTAGATAATGTTGCCACATCAATATTGTGTTTAGAAAACTGCGCTGAGAGAACTTTTCTAACAGTTGTATTGCACAAATTCTCATTATCAATAAATTTTGCAGATTCAACCAACTGTACCAATCTTGATGCGTCTATCTTTTTGACATTAATGCGTTTTGAGAGCCTGTTCTTTTTTATGAACTCGGATAATTTTTTACTTTTTACGGCAGCAAGGGTTGCAAGTATTGCAATATTGCCTGTCACTGAAATTTTTGCCGCCATTTTGATAGGAGGCAGTACCTTAATCACATTTTTTTTGTTAATCTCAACCAGTAACGACGGGGTATTAGATCCGATCACTATCAAATCTGGTTTAAATTTTTCTTCAAGAAATTTTATTCTATTTGTTATGATCCTGGTCAATTGAGACTTTGATTTTTTTCCATATGGAAAATTTTTTTGATCAGCATAATAGATCAAGTCAGATTTTATCGCTTTCTGTATTGGCTTTATTACTGAAAGAGACCCAAATCCTGAATCAAACACTACGATTCTTGCCATGAAACGCAGTGATTTGTTCTAGTTTTTACTGTTTGTTAGCTAAATTTAGCCTAATGTTGATCTAATTCCACACCCTGCATTAAGAACAAAATTATTCAGTTGTCTCCATGACAGCTTTTGATAAGACATGGGCACGTCAAGAAACAAAGAGCATGACTGACAAGATTCGTGACACTGTAAGACCACAGGGAGCATTAAAGCCACGAATTCAGGTAGCCGTGAACAAACTTCAGGTCCAAACTTCAAAGATGGACTCCATGTTGACAAAGCTTCGTGAAAGAGATCAGCAACTTTTCGAGAGGATTGTGACTGCAACACGGGAACATGATACTTCCGCAAGCAGAGTTTTATCTTCCGAACTAGCAGAAGTCCGAAAGGTTTCAAGAATGCTAGGCAATGCAAGAATATCTCTAGAACAAGTTCAATTGCGTTTGACTACTATTCATGACCTTGGTGATGCAATGGTTTCAATTGGACCAGCAATGTCAACTATGAAAGGTTTGAAATCATCGCTAGGCAGATTTATGCCAGAAGCCGATGCTGAATTGACTTCGATGACACAAACGTTGGGTGGATTAATGACAGACTCACTATCAGGTGATTCGTTTAACACCATGCAATCTGATGTCTCAAATGAAGAGACAGATGCAATCTTACAGGAAGCATCTGCAGTTGCAGAGCAACAAACAGATGAAAACTTTCCAACAATACCAACAACAACAACTCCTACTGGACAACCATCACAAACTACATCTAATTCAATGAATTTCCTTGAATAGATAAGATAGCAAGTCCAAACTTTTTTCTATTTTTATTTTTTTAAAATCTAGCTTGGTTTGAGAATGATTTTTCCAACTAACCCTTTTCCATTTAGCATTTTTTTATGAGCCGAAACTGCATCATCAAATGTATAAACAGAATCAATAATTGCCTTTATCTTCCCTTGACCCATCCAGTAAAAGCCCTGTTCTAGCTCAGCACGAGTTCCCTGTGTGGAACCTAAAATGTTAATGCCCTTGAAAAATATATGACGCAGGTCACTGGGCACATCATATCCAGTTGTGGCTCCAGTAGTTACAAGTGTTGCACCATATTTCAGCAGAGTTAGTTCTTTGTTAAAATGTGAGCCTCCAATGTGCTCAAAGATAACATCAATTCCTGCCGTGCCAGTGATCTCTTTTGTTATTGCCCTTACTTCTTTGTGCCAATCTTCTTTTCTGTGATCCACAGCATAATCTGCGCCAAGTTCTTTGAGTTTCTCCAGTTTGTCAGGACTGGCAGTTGCAATAACTGTACAACCATACAGTTTTGCAATTTGTATTCCAAAGATTCCAACGCCAGAACTACCACCCATAATGAGAACAATTTGGCCAGGCTTAATTTTGGCTCTTCCAACCAACATGTGCCATGATGTTAAAAGAGTCATTGATGCGGCTGCAGCTTCTTCATAACTTACATTATCTGGGATTTTTAATACATTAATTTCTGGAAGATGCGTAATCTCACAATAGCCTCCCCAAAGAGGTCCAGTTTCAAATCCCCAAATTTTTCGTCGTCTGCAGTCATATTCTCTACCATCTGTACATGCAGCACAAACACGGCATGACATGTTTCCGTGAGAGACTATTCTGTCTCCAACTTTGATATTTTTTACGTTGTCACCTATTGCGGTTACTTCTCCTGCTGCATCAGTTCCAGAGATATGTGGCAATGGAACAGCAAGTGGCTTTCCTCTCATTCCCCAGATGTCATCATAGTTTAATGACGCAGCCTTTACTCGAAATATTACTTCATTAGGTTTTGGCACAGGTTCCGGAATGTTACGTAATTCTAAAATCGATTCAAAATTATCATCCTGTGCATAATTTTCATAAACTAGCGCCTTCATTATTTTACCATTTTTAAAATACTAAGGGAAGGCAGTTTCCTTAGAAAGTATCTGATCCAACTCAGAAATCTTTATTCTATTTTGTTCCATAGAATCACGCATTCTAAGAGTAACTGTATCATCTTGTAATGTCTGATGATCAATTGTGATAGCAAAAGGTGCACCAACTTCATCTAGTCTTCTATATCGTCTTCCTATTGCACCGGAATGATCCAGAAATACATCAAATTTTCGCTTAATCTTCAGGTATATTTCATCGGTTTTTTCTGCAAGACCATCTTTTTTTACAAGTGACAAAACTCCAACATGAATAGGAGACAGATATGGTTTAAGTGACAATACCATTCTATCATGTTCTTTGTCTTCCCGTAAGCTGTGTTCCAATATGGTGTACATACTACGATCTATACCCATAGAAAGTTCAAAAATATGGGGAAGAACCTTTTCATCGCCATCCATAACTTCAAACTTCTCTTTGCTCTTTTTTCCATGGCTACCCAAGTCATAGTCTGATCTATAGTTGCAGGCAACAAGCTCAAGCCATCCCGTAGTTGTCTCAACCTCGAAATCATAAGCCACTTCTGCATAGAACGCCTTTTCCTTCTCTCCTAATTTTCGGAATCGGCTTTTTTTCATGTCAATTCCAGTCTTCTCATAAAATTCAGCCAAGATTCCCAAGTAATAGGCAACAAACTTGTTAGGAATTATTTGTGAATCTACTGCTTCCTTACACGTTAAAGCCTTAACCTCATCATTAACTTGAATTCGGATTTCTGTATCCTGAATCTCTGAAAATTTGTCCAAATCATTTAGCTTTGCGGGGTTACAAAATACCTCAATCTCTGCCTGATAAAATTCTCTTAACCTTAGCAGACTTTGTCTAGGTGCAATCTCATTTCTAAAACTCTTGCCTGTTTGTGCAACTCCTAACGGAAGTTTTCCCCTCATAGTCTTGAAAAGTCTTGGAAAGTCAACGAAGATCGATTGGCATGTCTCAGGTCTTAGGTAAGCTGGTTCTCCTTCTGGTCCTATTCCAACCTGAAACATCATATTGAATTTCTTAGTATTTTCAAAATTACCATTACATTTTGGGCACTTGATATTTTTTTCAGTAATAACTTTGTCAAACTCCTCAAGGTCAGCACTTTCAGGGATTTCAACTTTGGCTAATTCAGCTATTATCCTATCGGCTCTATGGGTTGATTTACAATTTGTGCATCTTACTATAGGATCAGCAAAACTTGTCAGATGACCTGATGCTTCGAAGACGGAGCTGGACATTATTTGAGAACCATCAATCTCTATCATCTTATCACGTCTGAGCAGTTCTCTTCTCCAAAGTTCTAGGAACTTGTTCTTTAAACTTACACCAGCAGGTCCATATTCCCAAAAACCTGCTTGTGCATCAGAATAAATCTCGCAGCTGGGGAAATAAAATCCACGCTCTAAGGCGAGCTTCATAACATCATCGTACTTCATAACAGCAAGTTAATCCAGTAGAATAAATTCTTAGTCTTAGGCAAGATCTTTTGCCTTTCTAATATTCTCAAAATCAGTTCGCCTTTCATCAATTGGCGTCTCTAATATGATCGGAATTTTATTTTTGTTTGCTAGTTTGACTACTTGGCTTAGACCAGTCTCTCCAATATGGCCCAATCCTATGTGTTCATGCCTATCAAGGTGGCATCCTAATTCACCCTTCGAGTCATTCAAATGTATGATCTTTATGTGCTTTAATCCAATTTCACTATCAAACTTCTCAAATGCATCTTTGACGTTTTTTTCATTTCTCAGGTCATATCCGGCAGCAAAGGCATGACATGTATCAATGCATATTCCAAACCTAGACGCAGGTTTTAGGCTAGAGAAAATCTCCGCCAATTGTGTAAAATCAGAGCCTACTGAATTTTTTTGCCCTGCTGTGTTTTCAAGCAGTATGGTAACGTCCTTGTTTGTTTTTGCGACTTCAGTTAATGCACCTACCAGTCTCTGTATTCCTTTATCTTCTCCTGTGCCCTTATGACTGCCTAAATGGGTTACAAGATAGGGTATCCCAAGCTTGTCACAGCGTTCAACTTCTCTAATCATTGTATGTATTGACTTTTCATAAACAGAAATTTCTGGGGAAGAAAGATTTGGCAAGTATGGCATATGCGCAACCGTTGCAAACCTATCAATCTTAGACTGACTAAGATTATTCTTGTAATTTGCGACGTTATCATCTGTCAAGTCTTTGGCATGCCATCCTCTTGGATTACTTGTAAATACTTGAAATGCAGAACATTCACGCTCACTGGCATTTGTGATCGCATTAGCGATAGAACCTGATATTGAGACATGAGCTCCTATTTGCACGCCTGAAAACCTTGATTACATAATTTAAACTAGTATTGTCTTTTTGCTTTCAAAGCTTTTAAACTAAATTTTTTAGAAATTGTGTGTAGAACAATATGATTAGTCTGGGAAATGATGAGATCACAAAATATCCTTTTCTAGCGGAAGCTGGGGAGTATCTAAAGGATAAAGGATTCACACTAGAACAATTTGCTACAGATCCTGATCTTCAAATTATTGTGGATAAAGCATATGAACGGGTTGAACAGGGAAAAAATTTCAATCTAACACCAGATGGCTCAAAGGAACACACCTCGTTACCGTTAGAGGTATTTTCATTTCTAATAGCAATAATTCTGCTAAAACTCAGTGGCGCTAACATACTAATCAGTAGATTCTCTCTAGCTGAAGCTCAACGTGCTGAAAAATTTCTAGAAAAAGATCTTGTTGGCAACATGAATAAAACAAGCGAGGAACTGGCAATCAAAATTTTCAAAGATCTTTTTTCCGTAAGTATTAAAAAAAGTGGAAATTATTTTGTGATTCCAATTTCTGATTACTTACGTCATGCAGTAAATTTTCATGAGCTTGAGTGGAGGCTAATCAACCGTCATGTTGAGAAAGGAATGGTTTTTTTAAATTCCCATGAAACTGTAAGATTAATTCGAAAAGAGCTAGACGCTTATATCAAATCTAGGATTAGAACGGTTCAAACGCCGTCGTTATCTCAAGGATTCGAAGAAAAAGTTAACAAATTAGTAGAGATGGCGAAAAAATTTACTGTTACCACGACTATATCAACAGAATATCCACCATGTATTAAACATGCAATTCAGGCGCTTAATGACGGAGAGAACTTATCCCACTCGGGCAGATTCATGCTTGGAACGTTTCTTTTTGGAAGAGGGCAAACGATAGATGATATTGCACCATTATTCAAGAACGCACCTGATTATAATGAAAAAGTTACACGGTATCAACTCAATCAAATTTCTGGCGAAACAGGCAGTAATACAAAATATTCTTGTCCTTCATGTGAAAAGATCAAAAGTAATGATCTCTGTTTTGCTACTCCCGATTGTGATTATATCATAAATCCGATGCAATTTGGGAAAAAAAGATCATAAATGCTTGAACGTGATACAAAGTTTTTAGAAGAAGCTTTCAAACAATATTATTTTGACCATTTTGATTTGATTCATGTTCCAGACAGACCAAACCAAAGAGAATTTGGTTATAAAAAATTCAATTCTGGAATGAACCGACATATTTCGTTAAAGAATGATAAAGATTTGCATTTTTTACTAATGACAAATATTCCTTCTGATGTTTTTTGTTCAAACGCATGTTATTCTTTTCCAAATATGGCAATGGCAGAAAAGGACTGGAAGGAAGCAGACCTTATTTTTGATATAGATGCAAAGGATCTAAACCTGCCGTGCAGAAAAGGACACACATGCATAAAATGTGCTTCTTGCGGCGAGGTATCTTTGGTACAGGCTAGTTGTCCTAATTGTAATTCAACCAAGTTAGATCTTGTATCACTGTCTTGTCAGGACTGTATCTCCGGTGTCAAAAAAGAAGTTTTGAAATTGATTAGTATCCTAACTGACGATTTGCATATTCCAAGCGATAACATAACTACTTCTTTTTCAGGAAATGAAGGTTTTCATCTTTATGTAAAAGGATCACAGTATAACCAGCTAGGTTCAAAAGAAAGAGGCAATTTGATTGATTACATTATGTTTCGAAATGCCACGCCCGAAACATTTGGTTTTAACAAGTTTAAGCCTTCAAGGTCTTCATTTCCTGAATTTGATGAACCTGGATGGAGAGGTCGCGTTGCAAAAGAACTATTTGGTTCCAAATCCAAAAGGTCAAAGATAATAAGCAAAATTATTTCTGATGGCTATTCTATATACAGACAAAAACTCGATGAGATTGGTAAAAATTCCATTGGAACTAAGATAGATCCTAATGTAACGGTTGACATACATAGGATCTTCCGGCTTGAGGGGTCACTTAATAGCAAAAGTGGACTAGCCAAACTAAACTGCGAAAACATTGAAAAATTCAACCCATATTCAGAAGCATGCCTAATTGAGGATGATCAGGTTGAAATTGTTGGAAAATGTCCTATTGAATTTAGGTTAAAAAATAGAAAATTTGGACCATATACAAATGAAAGAATTTCCGTTCCAAAATATGCCGCTGTATATATGATTTGTAAGGGTATTGCTAATTTAGCGTAATTTTATCAAAACTAGGCAATTTTATCGCTAAGGAATTAATAGATGGTAAGTGGAGTTTTGTAAGTTTGTATAGCTCAGCAAAAGAAGGCAATAGTAACGCTCCTCCACCGGACGCAGGCAAATTCATCAGACTTGGTGTTATAGCTTTGATTGCAATTGCGGCCTTTGCCATAGTAGGCAGCCAAGCAGTAACGTTATTTATGAATCATGAAGAATTTGGAGATCTTTTTACAACACCACTTTACTTTTCGTTGGTATCTGGCATACTTTTATCAGCTATAGCATTAGTTCGTGTTAACATCGTACAACGCTCTTCGCTTTCTTGGTTTGTTTTGCGTACTTTCATAGGATTCATTAATCGAAATCCATCTGGTGCATCTTCGGAACTAATCACACGTTATACCGATTATAAATTATCTGTACCACATTTTGCAATTTGGCAGATTACCAAAGTTTTGCTCTTTGGAACATTTTTTGTAAACATCATGTTCGGATTTGCGACCATGTATCTAGTAGATGGAAATGATCTCGGTATTGAAAGTATAACTAACATATTTTCACTTCCATTTGTAGAACCACCAACTGATCATTCTTATTCAACTGAAAAAGTAATCCCTATGGTTCCTTCTCTGTTGATTTTGGTTCCACCTCTGCTTGGAGTTATTGGTCTGCGGCTTTTACTATTCATTGGTCTTCATTATATTTTCAAAGTCATTACGTCATATATCCATGATACAACTGAAGGAAAACCAAAGTATCTGAGTTACACTTCAACACTTGAAGCTATTATAGGAATTGGTGTAATCTGGGCTGCCTTCAACATGTTCTTTGTTGATAATATTGATTATAACTCAAAATATGCCATAGGCGGAACTTTTGTTGTTGGATTTGCGTTAATTGCATTTTCAATATTTGACAGATTGAAATCTAGAGTATTAACGCACATGTTAAAAAGAGATGTATACATCAGAATTATTACTATACTTGCAATTGCAGTAATTGTTGGTATTGCAATGTCAGTTAATACTAGTGTTGCTGATGCAAAAAAGATAGAATATCTTGGTCCTTACAACGCACAACAAATTGGTGTAAATCGTTATCTTGGGGAATCACATCAAATTGAAGAACACATTCATGACGTTACACTAAAATCAATCTCCCCAAACCAAATTGGGCAGTATATTGATGATAATGAAGATGTTCTAAGTGGTATACGTGTGTGGGATTGGGAGGCTGCGTTTGCAAAATTAAAGCCGGAGATTGGTCTTATACCGTATGTAAATTTTGTAGATAACGATATTTTGAGATTTGATAATAAACTATATTGGACTGCATCGATGGCTCCAATCTTGCCTACGTCTGTAAGCCTGGAAAACAGGTGGTATAACGAGCACCTAGTTTATACTCACGTTCCAGAAGGTTTTCTAACTTTAGAGGCAACTGACGGCCAAATAGTTGACAGCTCTGAGTTATTTGAGCAGAGAAAAATCTACTATGGTGAAGGCGGTTTGCTTGAACAAACCTGGTCAGGCTACCCCACAAATCGTGGCTCATCTACTGCAGAACTAAACAATGAATCTTATACTGGCCTGGGTGGCTTGGAAATTGGACCACCCATTAGCTGGCTGTTTGAGCCAAACTTTATGATTTCATATCCTGGAACGTCTATTCACGTCATGAGATTCAAAGATGTAAATGATAGAATGGAAACACTGTATCCATATTTCTTGTACAGCTTGTTTGGTAAGAAGCTTGATTCACTTCCGGTAACAGATGGTGAAAACACATATTGGCTTGTTCCACTTATAGCTGGATTTGATGCAAGCAGCGTACCATGGTCAGCAGGCAATCCTTATCTTAGACTCGTAGGCTACGGATTAGTTGATACCTATGACGGTAGTATACAGCTGATAAAACATGGAGACGACTTCTTTTCTGATATGTTCATGCAGCAATATCAGGATAAAATAATACCTATGCCTGATTGGCTTAAAGAGCAAATTAGATATCCTCAAGAACTTTTCGAGTGGAGGACTGAAATGTATAACATCTATCATGTTAC
>ENA-UPTF01000924-UPTF01000924.1-marine-metagenome-genome-assembly--contig:-NODE-924-length-19524-cov-3.935157_pt1 | contig 19524 bp, 18 predicted proteins | sample MGYA00238166_ERZ767019 | MGnify/ENA primary metagenome ERZ767019 (study PRJEB28930, sample SAMN06266391) | marine metagenome | isolation source: Sea water from 250 m depth | place: Atlantic Ocean | study... | reverse complement strand
TCAATATGACCCATCGTTCCCACATTCACATGCGGCTTCGTCCGCTCAAACTTCTCCTTGGACATGATCCTTTTCTCTCCTATATTTCGCCCAGCAATGCCTGGGGCCGGGAATTAGCAGCACCTTTGTGATACCGCGCCTCGACCGGTTGACCGAGGGTTGTAGCGGGACCGGGACTCGAACCCGGGACCTCACGATTATGAGCCGTGCGCTCTGACCAACTGAGCTATCCCGCCATGCTCTTTCGAGCGAGCCCCGTGCCGGAATCGAACCGGCGACACCAGCCTTACCATGGCTGTGCTCTACCGACTGAGCTAACGGGGCAACCATGAGCGGGCAAGCCCGCACAAACGTGAAAGCATACGGATCATCTCTAATGTTCCACAACCCCTTGAGCACTACGATTGTAGATATGCGGATCCGCTTGGCCGAGCTTTCCGACGCTGCGGCAATTGCTGAGATCTACAACTACGAGGTGCTCTCGGGAGTTGCGACCTTTGATTTGGTGCCTAAATCTCTTGAGGAGCAGCGTGATTGGCTGCGAGATCGTTTGGGCGTACTCCCTTGCATTGTTGCGGTTGACGACGAAGTAGTAGTGGGATGGGCTTGTCTTTCTAAGTATCGGGACCGGCCGGCATATCGAACGAGCGTGGAGAACTCTGTCTATGTCCATCCCGATCACCAAGGAAGGGGCGTGGGCAATTTGTTGATGAGTGAATTGGTGAAGCTGGCAGACGAACACGGATTCCACGCGACGTTTGCTCGAATCGCCGGTGATAATCCGGCCTCAGTCGCTCTTCACGCTAAATATGATTTTCAACTCGTAGGGGTCGAAAAGGAAGTAGGACGGAAATTCGGTCGGTGGCTAGACATCACCGTGATGCAGCGATTGACTCCCAAGGACTGATCTCGGGTCTCGACACTTCAGAAGTGCCACGGAAAACGTTTGAAGTTCTGTTTCCGTTTTTCGAGGAACGCGTCGCGACCCTCCTCGGCTTCTTCAGTTCCATAAGCCAACCGAGTCGCTTCGCCAGCAAACACCTGTTGGCCAATCAGACCGTCATCGGTCAGATTCAGCGCAAACTTAGCCATCCGCTGAGCGGTTGGTGACTTCGAATTGATTTCCGCAGCCCATTCCAACGCCACGTTTTCCAAATCCGCGTGATCAGCCACGGCATTTACGTCTCCCATTAAGAACCGTTCTTCGGCGTCATAGGTTCGTCCGAGGAAAAATATTTCTCGTGCCTTCTTTTGCCCTATTTGTTTAGCGAGGTAGGCCGATCCGAAGCCGCCATCGAAGCTGGCTACGTCCGTGTCCGTTTGCTTGAACTGTGCATGTTCGCGGCTGGCAATGGTTAAATCGGCCGTGACGTGAAGGCTGTGTCCTCCCCCTACGGCCCATCCGGGGACAACGCAGATCACAACCTTCGGCATCATTCGGATCAATCGTTGACATTCAAGAATGTGCAGTCGCCCGACTTGCGCTGGGTCGATGGTGTCGCTTGTTTCTCCATCGGCGTACTTGTAACCGTCTTTTCCGCGAATGCGTTGATCGCCACCTGAGCAAAAGGACCATTCGCCGTCTTTAGTCGATGGGCCGTTGCCAGTGAGAAGCACCACACCAACGTCTGTACTCATTCTGGCGTGGTCAAGCGCCATATACAGTTCGTCGACGGTGTTGGGGCGAAAGGCGTTGCGAATGTCGGGTCGGTCGAATGCTATGCGCACGGTGCCTTGGTCGGTTGCGCGATGGTAGGTGATGTCTTGAAACTGGAACGCGTCAAGCTCACTCCATTGCGACGGGTCAAAGATGTCAGAGACGTTCTGCAGATATGACATTGGGCTCCTGAACCATTAGACGCCAACGGAACGTAGATTAGGGGCGGACGTTCCAGGGGGCATCATGAAGTTTGGTCTTAGGTATTGCAACACAGATAAGTATGCGGTTGATACAGCGCTAGCGGTTGAGTTGATTCAAGCCGGTGAAGAGGCAGGGTTCGAATCGGCTTGGACCGTGGAACATACGGTCATTCCGTCTGGTTATGAGTCTGTTTATCCCTACAGCGAATCTGGGAAAATTGCAGGTGGCGCTGAAGATCTCATCCTCCCAGACCCCTTGATTTGGATGGCTCATATGGCAGGAGTTACGACCAAAATTAAGTTAGGTACAGCGATTCTGATTCTGCCGCAACACTCACCCGTGGTGTGCGCTGCGCAAGTCGCGAGCTTGGATTACATGTCTGGGGGTCGGATTCTCTTGGGTATAGGTGTCGGTTGGCTCAAGGAAGAATTTGAGGCTATTGGGGCACCGTTCGAAAGGAGAGGCCCCCGAACTGATGAGTATGTCGCCGCAATGCGTGAATTGTGGGCGAATGACTGCGCCACCTTCCATGGAGAATTTGTTCATTTCACTGACACGTACTGTTTGCCTAGGCCAGTCAGTGGTGCCGTTCCTATCATTGTGGGAGGAGATACTGACTACGCGGCCCGACGCGCCGGTCGTTTGGGAGATGGTTATTTCCCGGCTCGAGACACTCCTCAAGAGCGGATCGATCTGGCTCGTAGAACCGCGGAGGAGTGCGGGCGAGATCCCGCGGCTCTCGAGATCACGATGCCGATGCCAGAAGATCCTGACGATGTTCCGAAGATGAAAGCCCGGGGCGTGGACCGACTGGTGGTCCCAGTCACGGCTATGGCGGGTATGCCCACATTGATTGATTCGCCAGAGACAGCTTTGCGGTTCGGCGACATCATCGCGAAATATGCAGACCTTTAGTTTTACGCCCAACCGCTGGACGTGAATCGAGCTAGATCGTCGCGGTCGTACTGATCGACTAGTCCGACCTCCCAATGGAGGTAGTCCTGCATGGCTTGTCGTGTTGCCGGCATTCCCGCACGAACGAGCGATTCCGTGCCGAGAATGCTGTCGGCGTCGCCAGAGTTAGGCGGAACGACGACTGGTGGGATATCAGGAGGCAGTTCGGGGATACCAACTTCGAGCGGTCCTTCGTTGACGCCTTCATCTAGGACATAGGTTTCCCATCCCATTTCCAGCAGCCATGATGCGGTCATTGTTGATCGGGTGAGGTCGTCATCGGCTAGGACTATGCGGGCTCCTCGGGTAATTGCGTATTCATCGGTGTTTTGGACTAGTTGGCCTCCCGGAGCGGTGCGGAAACCACGAGGGTGACCTTTTTGGTATTCATGCGGGGTGCGTACATCGAAGAGATAAAGCGTGCGTGCTTCATCAGTTCTCCATTGGTTGACGGTCGCGCGGTTTACGCGTGTGACGTTGAACCGTTCCGCTACTTGGCGTGCGGCTAATGACGCCTGCTTCCGACCTGACGGGGTGGGGGTGGGGGCAGCGTTGGATTCACCGTGATCGAGAGTCAGGTCTGCAAGTTCCCATCCCATCGTTCCGTTCTCTAGCGCGACTACTCGACTGGGAATTCCCGCACGAACGAGCGATTCCGTGCCGAGAATGCTTCGGGTGCGCCCCGCGCAATTCACGACGATAGTGGCGTCCGCATCTACGAGATCAAACGCTCGATGCACGAGTTCTCCACCTGGGCATGATCTTGCGGTGGGAATGCTCATCCGTTGGAATTCGCGTTCGGTACGCGAGTCGAGGATGGTTAGAGGACGTTCTTGTTCCATCCATTGGCGGAGTTCTGTCGCCGACACATGGGGGGTGCCATAGTGTCGTTCGACTAGTTCACCAAAAAGTTTTGATGGGACGCTCACTCCCGAGTAAAGCTCGTAACCTGCGTCGCTCCAAGATTTAATTCCACCGTCTAGGACCGACACGTTTGTCCAACCCTCGGCAGTCAAAATTCTTCGTAGATGGTCGGCTTCATCTCCGCCGTTATCCATAACTACCACCCGGGTAGACCGCCGAGGAACCAGAATTGGTGCTGTGCTGTTCGCATCGGCTGCGCGCATATTTGCAGCCCAGAGAAGATGCCCTCGGCTGTATGACTCGTGGTCGCGGGCATCAATGATTGCCAGTTCGTTTTCGTCGAGTAGAGCGGTCCCGAGTTCGCTGGCTGTAATCGTGCGAGTCACGACCTGACATCGATGATTGGGAATTGGACTTTCATGGTTCGCCACTCCTGTTCCCGCTCGTCCCAGTAGTTGCGGGCGGGAAGATCGAGGAGATCATGGCCGTAGCAATGGAAGTTCAGTGCACCGCCGCTTATATGGATTGAGTGAACATCGTCGGGGAGGAACCCAATACCCGTGCCCGGACGAACCGCGAATTCCTCGGAAACGTGTGGGGGTCCGTCGCGAGGCCCAGTGTCATACTTGCGGTTGATTTCTTCGCCCTCCAAACCCACTATGCAAGCCCATGTCAAATGATCGTGTGGTGGGGCTTCGGTTTTGTCCTTCACGGACTGGATGTAGAGAGCGAAGCGGTGGTCGTCGTCTTGGGACAAGAGATACAGGGCGTTCCCGTCTCTCGATTCGTCCGGGGGGAACTCACTCCAGGGAAAGAGGTCGCTTAGTTGTGCTAGCACCAGAAGCCGTCGTCGAATCAGTTCTACAGCGTCTCGGTTGATTCCCTCCGCGTCAATGGCTCGAATATCAGCCATCGCCTCCTCCACTGCCAACGATCGTTCGGCATTGGCGCTCATTGTTGGGTTACCACCGATATCAACTTAACGACCCTTCCATTGCGGGGGTCGTTTCTCGGCGAAAGCGACTGGTCCTTCGATGTAATCCTCGCTTTTTGCCATGGCTTTCACGGCTTCATATTGATCTTCGTGGGCGGCGCGCACCCCGGCATGGCCAAGCCCTTGCATTGAAGCCTGTTTGGTGGCTCGGATCGACATTGGTGAGCATTCGAGGATCATCTCAGCCCAACGGCGTGCCTCGTTCAAAGCTTCGCCCTCTGCGGTCACCGCCGTCACAAAGCCCAACTCATATCCCTCTTGTGCGTACACGTGTCGGCCAGTCAACATCATGCCCATGGCCTGTTTAAGACCAATTTGACGGGGAAGACGATGCACTCCGGCTGCCAGAGCGGCGAGTCCGACCTTGGGTTCGGGAAGGGCCATTCGCGCGTTCTCGCTCGCGATGATCATGTCGCAGGCGAGCGCTATTTCGAAGCCTCCACCCATAGCAACGCCGTTCACGGCCGCAATTACGGGTTTATCTAGATCCCAACGCGAGGTAAGGCCGCCGAAACCGCTGGGGGGCATCGCGGACCGGTCTCCGCCCTCAGCTTGATAGCGCAGGTCGTTACCAGCGCTAAAGGCCCGGTCACCAGCGCCGGTAACGATTGCCACCCATAACTCGGGATCATTTTGGAACTCGTCAAAAAGTTCCGCCATTTCGGCGTTGCCCGGTGGATGAAGCGCGTTCATTCGTTCGGGTCGATTGATGGTGACGGTGAATATCCGACCGTCGCGTTCTGCGTAACAGGAGTCAGCCATGGCCAGAAGTTAGCTCGCGACTCTTTGTGGGCGCCCAAAACTCGCGCACAGAGCAAAATTTCCTAGTGCGCTGAGGTCGCGCAACGTGTCGTTTTGGTTGAGGGTGGTGTCGTGAATACCTCGCGTCCTGCGACCGATCGCGGCAAACGGCGAGCCGTTAAAGACTCGCCGTTTGTGGTGGGCCGGGGAGGATTCGAACCTCCGTAGGTGTGAACCGACGGGTTTACAGCCCGTTCCCTTTGGCCGCTCGGGCACCGACCCAACGGCGGACACGTTATCGGTTCGCTTTCGTTGCCCCAATGGGTGGGTGCCGAGAATGCGACATCTAGAGGGACTCCGAGTCGGTATATTTCGCGGCATGCCTTCATTTGACGTGGTTTCTCAAATCGACATTCAGGAAGTCCGTAACGCTGTGGACCAGGCCGCTCGTGAGGTCAGGACCCGCTACGACTTTAAAGACACCGGGTCAGAGGTAGCGCTGGACGACGCTGGGATATCTCTCTCAAGCAGTAGCGAGGACCGATTAAATGCGCTTAGGCAAGTACTTGAAGAAAAGCTCGTCAAACGCAAGGTGAGTCTCAAAGCCATCAGCTACGGCGACGTCGAGGAGGCCTCGGGCGCAACGGTTCGTCAATTTGCGACACTGCAGTCAGGCATTAGCTCCGACAAAACCAAAGAGCTGAATAAATTCATCAAAACTCTCGGGATTAAAGGCGTGCAATCCCAAACTCAAGGGGACCAACTGCGCGTGACATCAAAGAAACGCGATCACCTACAGACTGTGATAAGCGAACTCAAGGAGGCGGATTTTGAGTTGGCGCTCCAGTACGAGAATTTTCGGGACTGACCTAGAGAGCTTCCTGCCAGCTCCCGTCGCGCAAGCGGGCGATGCGTTTGTCCATCGGCGGGTGAGTGGTGAAGAGGCCGCGGAACGCCATCTTCCGCCCAGCCAACGGATTTGCTATGTACATCTGCGCCTGGTTTGCGTTGGCGAGACTAGGAATCGACCGACTCGCCACGTCGAGTTTTTCAAGCGCTGCCGCTAGCGGCTCGCCGTCACCGATCATGCGTGCAGCGGTGCGGTCTGCTTGGAATTCTCGACTGCGGCTAATGGCCATTTGAATCAACGCTGCGGCGATTGGTGCGACGATAATTAGGAGAAGATCAACCAATGGGTTGCGGCCCCGGTCGCGGTTACCTCCACCAAAAATCATTGCAAATTGTGCGATATTCGCGACGAAGCTGATAGCCATCGCGATTGCTGCGGCAACCGACCCGATGAGGATATCTCGGTTCTTTATGTGGGCCATTTCGTGGGCGAGCACCCCCCGAATCTGATCCCACGGGAGGTGCTGGATGAGGCCTTCCGTAATGCAGACCGCCGCGTGTGCTGGATTGCGTCCGGTGGCAAAGGCGTTCGGCTGAGGGTCGGGGCTGACAAAGATCCGAGGCATCGGCTGACCTGAAAGCTCAGAGAGCTCGCGCATGATCGACCAGTATTCAGGTAGTCGACCTTCTTCAACTTCCACCGCGCGAGCGGACCGGATTGCGAGCTTGTCACTCATCCAATAGCTGCCACCCACCATGGCAAGCGCAAGGAGTAGGCCAATGGTCAACCCACCGGGTCCCCAGAAGCTCGAGATGAACATAATGAGGGCCCCCATTGTGGCCAACAACATTGTGGTTTTGAGGGTATTTTTCATGGGTTTTCCCCGGTCGGTGCTTCCCTTTAACGTATCGGCTTCGACCCTTGTTATCTCCGCGCGGTCGTCATCATTTAGTGCGGGTGATAGCCGCTGTCTAAGAAGACGGTTGGCACATTTTGGTTTCGGTACATCCGTACGTTGCGCATGTCATCATCGATCGCGAGAACCGGGGTATACCCGTGGAGGCGCAGCGTCTGAGTTTCGTCGCGTTTGAATCCGGGCGATGCTTGAAAGTCGCCTAACGGCCGCATGATCAGGAGGTCGTACGCGATCTGGCACTGGTCAAGCCACTCCGTTGTTGCTTTTTGAATCCATGTTGGACGGGAAGTCAATAACACGATCATCAAGTGGGCTGATAGAAGGTCGAGGAGGGTTTTGGTTTCTTCTATAACTTTGTCTCCCCCGCATTCGGCGAAAAATCCATCCCAATCGCGCCAGGGTGGGTCAAGAAAATGTTGCCGATGGCCGGCGTCCGCGAGCACACCGTCGATGTCGACAATCACGCAATCCCCTGCTTCACGTGGGGTTTCTTTCCATTCCCAGTGTCGGGAGGCGGAACTCATGTAGTGGGGAGCAGAAGTCAGTCCTCCTGCGGCGCTTCTATAGCGCGAGCACGGATTTCGTCGACGACGCTCGCGTCAGCGAGGGTCGTTGTGTCTCCAAGCTTTCGTCCCTCAGCTACGTCGCGAAGAAGCCGCCGCATGATTTTCCCCGATCGGGTTTTGGGTAAATCAGGTACCAAAACAACGGCTTTGGGTCGAGCGATCGCACCCAGCTTCGTTGAGACATGTTGTCTGATTTCTTCTCGGAGTTCGTCGCTGGGTTCGTTCCCTCCCCGCAAAATGCAGTAGCCCACGATGGCCTGTCCTGTGGTGTCATCGGTGGCACCCACCACTGCTGCTTCAGCTACCGACGAGTGATCCACAAGGGCGGATTCGACTTCGGTGGTTGAGATTCGGTGCCCCGACACATTCATCACATCGTCGACGCGGCCCAGCAGCCAGAGATACCCATCATCATCGATTTTGGCACCATCTCCGGCGAAGTAACGTCCCGGATATTCGGACCAATAGGTTTCCTTGTAGCGGTCCGGGTCGCCCCAAATTCCCCGAAGCATTGATGGCCAGGGCTCGGTGACCGTGAGGTAACCACCACCTTTTTCGATCTTATTTCCACCGTCGTCTACAACTTCGACGACTACGCCGGGAATGGCGTGGGTGGCCGAACCGGGTTTGGTCGTCGTAACCCCGGGCATGGGTGTGATCATGTGACCACCTGTTTCGGTTTGCCACCAGGTATCGACGATGGGGCATCGTTCGCCACCTATGTGCTTGTGGTACCACATCCAAGCTTCTGGGTTGATGGGTTCTCCAACTGTTCCGAGGACTCTAAGACTTGATAGATCATGTTGTTCTACCTCTTCGGCACCCCATTTCATGAAGGTTCGAATAGCGGTCGGAGCGGTGTAGAGCTGCGTCACTCCGTACCGTTGGATCATGTCCCAAAGGCGGTCCTTGGGCCAGTCTGCTCTCTCTCCTTCCCGGAATTTTGGTCGAGGTGTATCGGGCGTTCCTTCGTACATGACCGATGTCGCACCGTTAGCGAGCGGTCCATAGACGATGTAACTGTGTCCAGTCACCCAACCAATATCGGCGGCGCACCAGTAAACATCTGAGTCGGGTTGCAAGTCGAAGATGTATTTGTGGGTAAAGGCGACTTGGGTCAGGTAGCCGCCTGTGGTGTGCATGATCCCCTTCGGTTTTGCGGTTGTGCCCGAGGTGTACAGCAGGTACAGGAGGTCTTCGCTGTCGAGTTGTTCTGGTGGGCAATCTGGTGACGCCGCGTCCATCAGGTCGTGGTACCAGTGGTCGACTTTTGGGTCCCATTCAATCTCTTGGTTTGTGCGACGAACCACAACCACGTTCTCAATGGTCGATGTGGCCGAAACCGATGCGTCTGCGGTGTCTTTCAGGAGGAACGGGTCGCCGCGACGATACCCACCGTCCGCGGTGATGAGCACTTTCGCGCTTGCGTCGTCGATCCGGTCCGATAGGGAATCTGCTGAAAAGCCTCCGAAGACAATGGAGTGCGGGGCACCTATACGGGCACACGAAAGCATCGCTACTGGAAGTTCGGGGATCATGGGCATGTAAATGCAGACGCGATCCCCTTTTTCGACACCCAGACTTTTGAGAACATTCGAGAATTTCGAGACTTCTTCCAGAAGTTGGCTATAGGTGATTGTTCTGGTGTCGCCGGGTTCGCCTTCCCAATGAAACGCAACCTTCCCTCCTCGACCGGCTTCAACGTGTCGGTCAAGGCAGTTGTAGGAGACGTTGAGTTTGCCTTCTACGAACCATTTCGCGAAGGGGAGGTCCCATTCGAGGATCGTTTCAAAGTCTTCAAACCAGGTGATTAGTTCTCGCGCCTGGCGGGCCCAAAACCCCAGTCGGTCGGCTTCGGCCTCTTCATACAAACTTCGGTCGGTAGCGATCGCCGTGGCCTGAAACTGATCTGATGGCGGAAAGGTGCGATCCTCGACGTAGTAGTCCTCGATTGTTGGTTCGGACATCTCCATCCTCTTTTCAGGAAGGCAACCCGGCTTGGGTTCGACAGGTCGCGAGCCTAGCCCCTGACCGTCTCCAGTTCGGAGGTGGAAGAGTTAATCCCCGACGTGCCATTCCGCAACCAGGAACGCGCCGAGTCCTTGAGGGTCGGTGAGCGCTGAGGCCTCATCGAGTACAACTCTGGCTGCCATGGCTGACGTATCGGGGGCTTGAGCCGACTCGTACCATTTCTCGCGCGCCCATTCGGTCATGGTCTCAAGTTCTTGGGAGAGCAACCAGTCACGCTGAAGAAATATTTGCGGAGATCCCGGTAGTTGGTCGAACGCGACATCACATGTGATGTCGCGGCTGCCGGCGTCTGTGTAGGGGTCGCCGGCTCGACGATGTTGTCTATATGTCCGCAGCCATTCGCCGATCGGGCGGTCCACGAAGTCTGCGGTGTTCTTTAATCCGTAATCGAACAGGAGTATCCGGCCGCGGTCGAGGAGATTGAGGGCTCGCCGTACCCAGACTGCTGCTTTGAGCTGCAGTGGGATGCAAGTTCCTGGCGGTGCACCAGGAGCCAATGTTGATGCCATATTTTGTGCTTCTTGGGGAGCAGTTTGCCAATCTGGGCGGCCGTCAATTACGTATAGCTCTGACCAACCAGCCGCGGTTCGTTGGAGCACGCGCGGCGGAAGGTTGTCGAGAAGTTCATTGCCAAGAACGACACCTGTCAAGGGTCCAGCGGGTAGATCTTTTAGAGCCGTTATCGGTAATTCGTCGACTTCTGCGAAGCACGTTGAGACGACGTTGGTGAACGCGGTTTCGCGTTCATGCGTCGAACGTTCCACCAATGCGTACCGCAGCGCGGCCTTGCATTCCGGTTCAGAAAGGAAAATATCTCTGCATAGTGTTCCCCGTCCTGATCCCGCTTCGACTACTACGAACGGGTTAGGGCGTTGCATCGTCTGCCATATTCGGTCTAGGTAAACAGCGATACACCCGCCGAATAGGTTGCTTGTTTCTGGTGAGGTGACGAAGTCACCTGAATCCGGTCTGGCGTTGTTACCTCGCGTGTAGAAACCGTTCGGTCCGTACAAAGCCTCTTCGGTAAACCGGTCGAATCGTGCCATAAGCCGGTGCATTTCTCCGTTTGTGGCGCCTTATCCGCCTAAGGCGGACAAGACCGATACCTCGCCAAAGTGTCCGACGAGACCGGGGAGCACCCCAAAAGCCATTGTTGCCAAGAGCGTTACGGTGAGCGCGGCGCCTAGCGCGCCGGTAACAACGATTGGTCGTTCATCGCCGTCGGTGACTGGTTGGAACCACATCGGCATCAAAACTCGAGCGTAGTAAGCGAAGGCAATCACCGTGTTAATTGCGACGATAACGCCAAGGGCTGCTGCCCATCCCCCACCGGCATCTAATAACGCTCGAAAGAGGCCAAATTTGGCGAACCAGCCGCCTGCGGGGGGAATGCCTGCCAGGGCTGCGAGGAAGACCGTCATCGCCACTGCGAGACCGGGCGCGTATTGGAAGAGCCCGCTGTAGCTGTCAATTTCACCGGACCGTGTTTTGCGGGCTACTGCTAAGACAACCGTGAAAGCACCTAGGTTCATAAACGCGTAAATCGCAAGGTAGATGACGACTGCCTCGATCGCTCGTGCTGGGGCATCAGCAGCAACGGCAAATGGGACCAACATGAATCCACCTTGAGCAATGCCCGAGTATGCGAGGAGACGAACGATGTTGGTTTGGCGGAGCGCGATCAGGTTGCCAACTGTCATCGTCAGGGCTGAAATTAGCCAGAAGAACGGTTGGATGACGTCGTCTCGAACCAGGAAAGCGACAAATACGAGTTGGATGAGGGCCACCATCCCGGCGGTCTTTGACGCGACGGCTAAAAAAGCTGTGACCGGGGTGGGAGCCCCCTCGTACGTATCGGGCGCCCAGGTATGGAAGGGGACCGCAGAAACTTTGAAGGCAAACCCGATGAGAACGAAGAGGATGCCCAGAATGGCGATGGGGTTGGATGACCCTGACCCCAGTTCCTGGGCGATGACGTCGAAGGTGGTGGAGCCCGCTAGGCCGTAGACGAGAGACATGCCATAAAGCATCACGGCCGACGCGAAAACCCCCATTAGGTAGTATTTGAGGCCCGCTTCATTGGAGCGAGGGCCTCCTTTTCTCCATGCGGCGAGCATGTAGGCGGGGATGGAGAGCAACTCGAGAGCAACGAAGACGCTAACCAAGTCTCGGGAACTACTCATCATCACCATTCCCAGAAGTGATGTGAGCATGAGGGTGTAGTACTCGTTCTCGTAATAATCGCCTTCGCGTATGTAGTCGACTGACATCAGGACGACGATGTATCCCGATATGAGGAATAGGGCCTTCAGTACCAGTGAGAAATCATCGACGACGTATGCACCTCCAAACATTGAGCGTTCTGTGCCATCTACTGCCAGCGTCAAAATGGGAACCAGCGTGGCGAGCAGCCCTATGCCCGCCAGGGTTGGCATTGTTTGTTTGGACCGGTCGTCCCAGATGATGTCGACGATGGTGATGAGCGTCCCGAACGCAAGGAGGGTTAACTCGGGTGCCAAGGCATGCCAGTCGAGTGACGGCCGAGTGAAGGCGAGCAGGACGTCCATGATCAGTTGCCGGCCGCGATTGCCTCAACGCTGGCAGTTATTCCGGCGACTACGTCGTCGGTCACATTGAAGATCAGGTTGGGCCAAACACCGAATAGTGCGATGCCAACGAGGAATGGCGTCCAGGCGATCCATTCGAAGCGATTGACATCGGCGATTTCGTGGTCGGCAAATTCTTCTGGTGGTTCACCGAAAGCGGTGCGTTGGTATAACCAAAGTAAGTATCCAGCGGCGAGCACGGTGCCAATAGCGGCGATGACCATGTAGGTTCGGAAGGTTTCTTCGGGCATGCCCGCCCCGGGGTTGTACGCGGAGAGAATCGCCGGGAATTCACCCCAGAAGCCGGCGAGTCCGGGTAGGCCTAGCGAGGCCATAGACGCGAACCCGAGGATCCAACCCATCCGGGGTGCAGATTTGAGGAGACCTCCAAGGCGAGAAATCTCCAATGTGTGGTACCGCTCCTTCACCGAACCCGCAATAAAGAACAGCATTCCTGTGATCATGCCGTGTGCGACCATGCCGAAGATTGCTGCATTTATTCCGAAGTCGGTCAACGTTGCAATACCGAGCATTACGAAACCCATGTGGGCCACCGAGGAGAACGCTATGAGGCGTTTCATGTCGCTTTGCGCGAGACAGCCAAGTGCGCCGTAGATGATGCCAATCACCGCAAGTAGCCCAATCCATGGTGCCCACGAGACCGCAGCATCGGGCAGGAACGGGATGGCGATACGAACAAACCCGTAGGTACCTAATTTAAGGAGTACTGCCGCAAGGATGACTGATCCGACGGTGGGGGCCTGTGTGTGGGCGTCTGGTAGCCAGGTGTGGAACGGAAACATCGGTACTTTGATCCCGAAGCCCATGAAGAGGCCTGCGAAAATCCACACTTGCGTACTTTTGATAATTCCTACACCCGCTACGTCGGTCAGAACCCTCATGTCGAAGGTGTGTAGAAGTTCACCTGCCGAGTCCTTCGACAGAAAGAACAGGGCCAGGAAACTGATGATCATTAACGCCGACCCGAACAGCGTGTATAGGAAGAACTTCAATGAGGCGTAGCGGCGATCTTCTCCTCCCCACACACCGATGAGGAAATACATGGGCAGTAAGACGATTTCGAAGAAGACGAAGAAAAGGATCATGTCTTGCGCGACGAACGTGCCATTCATGCCCGTTGACAAAATGAGCAACAGTATGAAAAATGCTTTCGTGTTGCCTGGTTCAGGAACGTGATTCCAGCTGTAGATGAGACATAGCGGCACTGTCACCAATGACAGCATCAGTAAGGGCAGCGACAGTCCGTCTAGCCCAACGATGTATCGACTGTTGATGACATCGATCCAACCTTTGTCGACAACGAATTGGAGATCTCCGGCGGCGCCATAATTGAATTGGATTGTTATGTAGAGGCCGATGATGAGCGCTAGTAGCGATGATCCCAGCGCGACGAGCTTGACTTCTGCTTCGTAGGCTTTGGGGATCATCATTATGACCACTGCCCCTACTAACGGCAGGAACACGGTCAGGCTCAACACCCAGCTATCAAATCCCGTGGCTTCCACTTTGTTGCTCCTATACGACGATCACGAAGACTATGGCCAGCACCGCTGCTGATCCGAAAAGCAGCTGGCCGTAGTTTTGGACTTTTCCGGACTGGATGGCGCGCAGACCCTCTCCGGAGGAATCGGCGCCGCGCGCTGCAGCGTGGACAGAGCCGTCAATTGCACCTTGGTCGATCCACTTGTAGATCCAACGTCCGGTGTCTCGGGCAGTTTCACCCGCGGCGTTGACGGCGCCGTCTAGAACATTTTGATTGAAACGGTTCGCCCAGTTGGCGATGGGGCGCTTGACGGTTTCGACGACCACGTCGTTGTAGAGGTGGTCGAGGTAATACTTATTTTCTAAGAAGGTATAGCCGTTCTTGGCATACCGGTTGCGTTGCGTCATGCCGTGGGGGCCCATGCCGCGCCAGTAGTACAGGTATGTCACAAGAATGCCCGATATTGCGAGTGCTGACCCGACCAATGCCATGGCGAGAGAGGGGTCGGGGTGGGATAGTCCTAGACCACTCAGATAGACCGAGGGTTCGGCGTAGGTTTGGATTCGGTGAGCAAGTCCTTCTAATCCAAAAGGTTCGAGTACCGGGCTCGGCAAATTGAATGCTCCCGCGACGACGGCCATCCCTGCGAGAATCCACAGAGGTACGGTCATGACTTTCGGTGATTCGTGGGGGTGACCTTCACCTCTGAACTCTCCGTGGAATGTGTACCAAATCACTCGGGTCATATATGCGGCTGTCATGAGGGCGACGGCGCATCCAAAGATGAGCATTAGTGGATAGCTGTTCTCTTGTCCGACGAGGGACCCGAGCAGGATTTCGTCTTTCGACCAGAACCCTGCGAAGGGGAAGATTCCCGCTAAGGCCAGGGCTGAGATGACGAAGGTTCGGTACGTGTGGGGCATGTCTTTCTTGAGCCCACCCATTTTTCGCATGTCGAATGTGTGGTGAGCTGCATGGCTCACTGAGCCTGCCCCTAAGAACAAGCAAGCTTTGAAGAAGGCGTGTGTGAATAAATGAAATATCGCTGCGGTCCACGCCCCAACCCCTAGGGCCATGACCATGTAGCCGAGTTGAGAAACTGTCGAGTAGGCCAGCACTTTCTTGATATCCCATTGGGCGAAAGCCAATGCCGCGCCGATGAGCGCGGTAAATCCTCCGATGAAAGCCATCAGGTTGATTGAACTACTGCCGATCGAAAAGCCTTCGTAAAAGACTGGGTAGAGCCGAGCAATCATGTAAACGCCCGCTACCACCATCGTGGCGGCATGGATGAGTGCGGACACTGGAGTGGGACCCGCCATCGCGTCAGGAAGCCATGTGTGAAGCGGGAACTGGCCTGACTTGGAAGCGACCGCTGCCATTAAACAGCACGCAGCGACCAGGAGGGCGAAGTGATGTGCTGCAGGATCTGCGGATATCAAGGTGTTGATGGCGTCGATATCGAAGGTTCGGAAGGTGCCCCAAAGGACGATCATGCCGACGATGAGGCCTATATCCCCAACACGGTTGGTGAGGAATGCTTTTAAGGCTGCATCGGTGTTCGGCTTTTCCTCCCACCAATGTCCGATGAGGACAAATGAGCACACGCCGACGAGTTCCCAACCAACAATTAGTTGAATGATGTTCTGCGCCATGACGAAGAACAACATGGCGGCGGTGAAGAGACTGAGGAACGCGTAGTAGTGGACGTAGCGGCGGTCACCCTTTACGTATTCACTTGAGTAGATGTGGACCAAAAGGGAGATGGAAGCAACGACGATAAGTAACAAAACAGTTTGGCCATCGACAAGGGTTCCAACGGCAAATTCAACTCCCCCGTTTGACCACCATTGAGAAAAAGTTGAAATAACAGGCCGAATTAGGGGACTGGAATGGCCACCCCCGTGTCCGTCCTTCGAATGGTCTTGCGAAAGAGCAGCGTGGTCGTTGGCATGATCGTCGCCGTGTTCATCTGCGCGTTGATCGCCGTGTTCATCCACATGGGCTTCGAGTTGAACAATTGCACCCGGCGGGGGGTCCTCAACGCGCTGTGTCCATTGAAAAGCGGCTACCGCCGATAAGACCCATACGAGCCCAAGGGCTGTTATTCCTACGACGTGAACCCGTCCTGCTCCAATAAATCGTTTCCCGAAGAAAAGTATTACGACAAAGGAGATAGCCGGTATTAGGGGAATAATGAAGGCGTTTTCTAACATCCACATAGCGCTCCCCTATCCCCGCATCAAATCGAAGTCTTCGACGTCGATGCTGGTTCGGTTGCGATACAGGAGTAGAACGATGGCGAGCCCCACGCCAACTTCTGCGGCCGCGACTGCTATGACAAACAGTGCAAAAACTTGGCCGGATACGACGCCATGTTGCACGCCGAAGACCACCAAATTGATGTTGACCGCGTTGAGCATCAACTCAATTGACATCAACACCATTACGCCGTTGCGCCGCGCGAGGACTCCGTAGACGCCTACGGCAAATAAGAATGCGCCGAGGATGAGGAACTGGTTTAGCAGCACGTCAGTCCTTCCTCGCCAGGACAATGGCTCCAATGAGAGCGGCCAATAAGAGAACGGACACGGCCTCGAAAGGAACGATGTAGGTGGAGAAAACTTCGTCTGAAACGTGTGCTGTCCGAAAGACTGGGCCGTCGTTTGCAAGACGATCTGATCCGAATTGATCGATTAGCGAATAGACGGTTATTCCTGCTAGTAGGACGGACACCGCCGCCGCTATCGGCCATTGAGGTCCTGTCATTTTCATGACATTGCCTAAAGGCGCCTTAGTGAGCATGATGCCGAACAAGAACAGGACCATCACAGCACCGATGTACACCAAGACTTGGGTAGTCGCTATAAATTCGGCGGTTAACAGGATATATAGGGCTCCGAGTCCAGCGAGAACCGCTACGAGGTAGAGAGCGGCGTGAACGATGTTGCGCGTTGTGACCATCCGCAACGCGGATACGACGACTACCGCCGCGATGATCCCAAAGAAGATGTTCTGCGCAACCATGCAGCGCTACCTCGGAACCTTTCTGACTTTTTCCTCCGAGCCTGGCTCGTAGTCAAGGAAGTCAGGGACTGTGTCCATCCATTCACCTAAACGATCTTTGTCGTGAAGTAAGTCAGCTATCCGTGGTTCGCTGTATTCATACTCCGGGGTCCAAAACAGCGCGTCAAAGGGACACACCTCCACACAAATCCCGCAGTACATGCAGAGCGCGTAGTCGATGTCGAAACGGTCAAGCATGTTGACAGTCCGCGGTTTGCCGCCAGCACGCCGCGGCGGGGCTTTGACTTTGTGCCCTTCGATGTAAATACACCAATCAGGGCACTGTCGCGCGCACAGCATGCAGGCTGTGCAATTTTCCTCATGGAGCGCGATAACGCCCCGAGCGCGGTCTGGGGGCGCTTCTTTCTCGTGTGGGTATTGGACTGTGACGGCCCCCTTTTGGGGCGCTGGAATCAAAGTTTTCCAGCCACGTCTGGGGAATAAGGTCCTCCCTGCTGTGCGGGCAGTGACACCCAAACCCTTTATGAGACCGGGGATGCGGGGCATTAGAAGACCACCTTAAATATTCCAGTAAGCACGATGTTCGCGAGGGCTAAGGGAATTAGAATTTTCCACGCAAATTTCTGCAGTTGATCCTCCCGAAGCCGCGGGTAGGTGAAGCGGACCCAGAAGATAAAGAAAGCGACCAGGAGAATTTTCGCGAGCATGACGCCGGGTCCGAGGATATTTAAAATGTTGTCGTCCACGTCGAATCCTGGGATCCACCAGCCTCCTAGGAACATGACGGCGGCAAGGGCCGAGAATGCGAAAGCTGTCCCGAACTCCGCCATGAAGAACAACAAAAATCTGAACCCGGTGTATTCGACATGAAATCCACCTACAAGTTCAGTTTCGGCGACAGGCATGTCAAACGGTGTTTGGGTGAGTTCTGCTTGTGCCGCAATCATAAAAATTAGAAACGCCAGGAATTGTGTGAGGATAAACGGATTACCAATTGCACCGAATCCAAAGATTTCGCCGGTGGCTTGCGCGTGGACGATGCCTTGGAGGTTGAGGGTTTCCGCCTGGACTACGACACCCATGACGGCGAGAATGAGCGGCAGTTCGTAGGCAATCAACTGTCCCGCAGCACGGAGTCCACCTAATAACGCGTATTTATTTGCTGATGCCCAACCTGCCATCAAAATGCCCAGCACTGACAGCGAAGACACTGCCATTGCATAGAAAACGCCGGTATCGAGATTTTGGACAACGGCGTCGGGGCCGGCTGGGAGGACCACATAAAGCAAGAACGTCGAGGCCAGCACCACCACCGGCGCCATTCGGAACACGCGCCGGTCGGCTTGCGCTGGGTGAATGTCTTCTTTTTGGAGGAACTTAATTGCTTCGGCTATGAGCTGGAGTGACCCGTAGGGGCCGGTGTCGTTTGGTCCTAGACGGCTCTGCATGAAGGCCATCATTTTGAACAGGAAGAGGTACACAAGAATTAGTGATGTGGTCGGGATCACTGCGAGGGCCACACCAAGTTTGATGGCGGGTTCTTGCCAATACGGGAGGGCGAGCAGCGTCGTCACCGGTCAATGTCTCCCAAAATGAAGTACAGCGACCCCAATATGGTGATGACGTCGGGTACGTACACGCCCTTCATTACCCACGGAACAACAGAGATGTTGTTGAAACTGGGAGTACGGATCTTCACTCGGAAAGGTCCTAAATCGCCTTTACTAACGATGTAGTAGCCCATTTCTCCAAGCGGGTTTTCTGTCGAAACGTAGGCTTCGCCCGCAGGCACCTTGATGATCCTGGGGACCTTGGCCATGATGGGCCCAGTCGGAATTCCATCGAGAAGTTGGTCAACAATTCGCGTAGCTTCGCGGGTTTCTTGCAACCGAACCCAGTAGCGGGCGAAGGAGTCACCATCGGGATGGGTCCACACCCGCCAATCAATTTGATCCCAAGCGAGCCCCGGATTGGCATCTCGTCGGAGGTCCCAGTCGATTCCGCTAGCGCGAAGGTTTGCGCCCGAGAGTCCGTGTCCGAGGGCCACGTCAGCGGGAATAACTCCGACACCGCGGCATCGCGCTTGGAAGATTTCGTTACCGACTAAAAGGTCTTCCATCTCGTCACAGAAAGTCCGCATTTTTGTCATAACGGAGCGAGTCTCATCGACCCAACCCTTGGGGATGTCGTCTTTGAGGCCGCCGATTCGATCGAAATTAGGGTGGAAGCGGCCGCCAGTTACTTCCTCGATTTGGTTTAGAACTCGCTCACGGTCTCGAAACGCGAAGAAAACAGGGGTAAGTGCCCCAATTTGGACTCCCATGTCGCCCAAGAAAAGCGAAAGATTGGCGATGCGGCTCAGTTCAAAAAGGATGGTCCGAATCCACTGGGCGCGCGGCGGGGCTTCTACTTCCATTAGGCGCTCCGCCGCAAGAATGAAGGGGACTTCGTTGGCGAAACTACCAAGCCAATCAATTCGATTAACGAGGGTGGTGCACTGGGGATAGGTGCGAACTTCGCACAGCTTTTCGTAGCCACGGTGCATGTAACCCATGATTGGTTCAGCGACAACCACTTGTTCGCCATCAAGCTTGCAGGCGATGCGCAGCG
>ENA-UPTF01000922-UPTF01000922.1-marine-metagenome-genome-assembly--contig:-NODE-922-length-19537-cov-3.817420_pt1 | contig 19537 bp, 16 predicted proteins | sample MGYA00238166_ERZ767019 | MGnify/ENA primary metagenome ERZ767019 (study PRJEB28930, sample SAMN06266391) | marine metagenome | isolation source: Sea water from 250 m depth | place: Atlantic Ocean | study... | reverse complement strand
CCAGACCTAGTGAACGAGCAAGAGGTTGCCGCCTTTCTGGGTCGTCATCCTGATTTTTTCGAGCACCATCCGGAGATTCTGACCGAACTTTCCATACCTTACTCGGACAATGCCACGTGGCACAGAGTGATGCCCTTCTCCGAGGGTGCTAAGTGATTACCCAAGTGAAGGATCCTATCGACGTATTCCTTGGGCACTTACAAGATGAACGGCAGATGTCTTGGCATACGGTGGCAGGATACCGGCGCGACCTCAGCAAATTAAAGGTTTTTGTCGCCAGTTTGAACGGAAATGACTTACTGCGTCTCAAGCTGGCCGAGGCCCGATTGTTTCCAGCGCAACTTCATCGACACGGACTTACGGGTCGCTCCATACAGCGAGCGTTGTCGGCTGCCCGCAGTCTATATCGATATTTGGTGCGGGAAAAATTGGTCCGCAGCAACCCGTTTGATGGCATTCGGGCACCGCGTGGTGAGCGCAAGTTGCCAGAGACCCTGAGTGCTGATCAGGCTGCTAAATTGGTCGCGATCAAGCCGAAAAGTAGCCTCGATTATCGGGATTGGGCCATATTAGAACTGTTTTATTCCTCGGGGATGCGCCTGTCTGAATTGTCAGGGCTCGACGTAAAGCATATGGCGACTCGTAACTCTTCAGGGTGGGTAGACCTTAAGGAGCGGGTAGCCTCTGTGACCGGCAAAGGAGGCAAAGAAAGATTGCTGCCGATCGGGCGGTACGCACACGATGCCCTGCAAGTGTGGTGCAAGCATCGTGGTGGAGTTGCCGCTCAAGATGAACCGGCGTTTTTTGTTGGACGCAGCGGGCGTCGGCTTGGCGTGAGAGCGATTCAGCAAAGGGTGCAGGTTTGGGCCAAGCGGCAAGGTCTTGGGCACGGCGTGCATCCACACATGCTGCGCCACTCTTTTGCCAGTCATTTGCTGGAATCGAGCGGTGATCTTCGTGCTGTCCAGGAACTCTTGGGCCACGCCGACATTTCAACGACCCAGGTCTACACCCACCTTGATTTTCAGCACCTCGCTAAGATCTACGACAAGGCCCACCCCCGGGCCCAAAAACGAGATTCCAGTTAAGAGCCTAGTACGAGCCTAAAGCAGTCGCCACTGTTCGCTCGAACGCCGGGTAAATTAGCAAAGAACAGGGCAATTTCCAGGCAAAACACTCGGAATCAACGCGCCAGAATAGCGCGAGCCTTGTGATAGAATCCGCGCCTTCTTTTGTGTCCCGGACACCGGGGACGGGCACTATCCACCCACGTTCTACGAGGAACCCCAATGTCTTCTGTCGCATATATTCCTATTGTTCTCGGGCTAATTGGCCTGTTGGCAGCACTTGGCTTTTACCGGTCTGTACTGTCCTACTCGGAAGGGACCGGAAAAGTTGTGGAAATAGCGAGCCAGATTCACCGGGGCGCACTGGTTTTCATGCGGCGCGAGTACCTTTATCTGGCCATTTTTGTCATCGTTGTGGGTGCGGGCATATTGGTTTCAGATCTCGGCTGGCGCACGACGGTTGCGTTTCTCGTGGGTGCGCTGAGTTCTGCTACCGCTGGTTTTATCGGTATGTACGCGGCCACCAAGGCCAATGTCCGAACGACGACGGCAGCGAAAGAAAAAGGGGCGGCGGAGGCGCTGACCATTTCTTTTTACGGCGGCTCGATCATGGGACTTACGGTCGCTGCTATGGGCCTTTTGGGGCTTGGCGTGTTGTACCTTTTCTTTGGCGGTGATCCGGAGACTTCCCACGTAATCCACGGATTTGGTATGGGCGCATCGTCGGTGGCTCTGTTTTCCCGGGTGGGCGGTGGAATCTTCACCAAGAGCGCGGACGTCGGGGCGGATCTCGTTGGCAAGATCGAGGCCGGTATTCCCGAGGACGACCCGCGTAATCCTGGGGTCATTGCTGACAACGTGGGTGACAACGTAGGCGATGTCGCGGGTATGGGGTCGGATATCTTTGAGTCTTATTGTGGCGCCATGATTGCCACCATCGCGATCGCATCGACGTTGCCCGTGGACTTAATCGGGTCGCTTGCGGGCGGCGACCAGAGCAAACTGATGTTTCTTCCGCTGGCGCTTGCATCGGTTGGAATTCTCTGCTCTTTGGCTGGAATCCTGCTGGTGAAGGGCGCGTCTCGCAAAAAACCCGAAGTTGCTTTGCGCACCGGCACGATGGGTGCCTCAGTGATCTTTATTGTGGCTGCGTTGGCCCTGATTTGGTTCACTGATCTCAGCATGCATATTTGGATCTCAGTTTTGGTCGGTGCGCTGGGTGGAATCGTGATCGGCCTTGTAACTGAGTACTACACGGCCGGCGCCCCGGTGCGAAAGATCGCGGCCAGCGGCGAAACAGGGCCAGCGACAGTCATGATCAACGGTCTTGCTATCGGTATGCAGTCGGTGGTCATACCGGTATTGATGCTCTGCGTGATTATTCTGGTATCGAGCTGGCTGGCTGGCCTTTATGGGGTCGGCATCGCTGCAGTCGGCATGCTGGCGACCGTTGGGATCACCATGGCGATCGATGCTTACGGTCCAGTGGCAGACAACGCTGGTGGGATTGCCGAGATGGCCGGTTTGGGAGAAGAGGTACGGGAAATCACCGATTCACTGGATGAACTCGGCAATACCACAGCCGCTATCGGCAAGGGATTTGCTATCGGCGCGGCGGCGTTGGCGGCACTCGCAATCATTTCTGCTTATATCGAGACTGTCGCGCACCATGTCCCCGGCTTTGCGCTCGAAATCAGTGACCCCGTGGTGCTCGCTGGTATGTTTTTGGGCGCGATTTTTCCGTTTTTGGTGTCGAGTATTACCATGAATGCTGTGGGTGACGCGGCGTTTGAGATGATCCAGGAAATCCGGCGCCAGTTCAAAGAAATTCCAGGGCTCCTCGAAGGCAAAGCCGAGCCCGATACAGCGCGTTGTGTTGATATCGCGACGACCGCAGCCCTACGGCGGATGATTTTACCGGGCGTTCTGGCCGTTGCCGCACCGGTCCTGGTCGGTCTTATCCTGGGCCCGGCGGCTCTTGGGGGCATGCTGGGTGGCGCCCTGCTTGGTTGTGTGCTGTTGGCGCTGACCATGGCAAACGCGGGTGGCGCTTGGGATAATGCCAAGAAATATGTTGAAAAAGGCAATCTTGGGGGCAAGGGATCCGATGTTCACAAGGCCACGGTTGTGGGGGACACCGTAGGTGACCCATTTAAGGACACCTCCGGCCCATCTATGAACATTCTGATCAATGTTATGGCGATCGTCAGTTTGGTTATTGCCCCGTTGCTCGGATGAGGTGACCACCGATTTAGGAGGAGGGGGAGACTGAGGCCGGCGTTACGCCGGCCTATTTTTTGCGTCGTGATAACCTGAAGACTCCCCACTTTGCAGACCTAATCTGGGGGCATATGCCACCAAGTTTGATCCGATCTGTGCGCGAGGCCGACCTCGAAGAGGTTCGCGCGATTTACGCGAAAGAAGTCCTGGAAGGGATAGCTTCGTTCGAAATTGAGCCACCTCACATTGAAGAGATGAGGGCCAGGCTGCACCGGGTACAGGAATCAAACCTGCCTTACCTGGTCTCGGAACTCGACGGCAGGATCGCCGGTTTCGCCTATGCCGTCCCGTATCGCCCCCGACCTGCCTACCGCTATACGGTCGAGAATTCGGTCTATGTGGCGCGCTGGGCACAGCGCCAAGGAATCGGCAGCCAACTACTGGACGCGCTGGTGAGTGCTTGTGAGCGTGCCGGCGCTCGGCAAATGGTCGCAATTATCGGGGGAGTCGAGCACACGGCTTCCATTCGAGCCCACGAAAAAGCCGGTTTTCGTCAGGTTGGCACGCTCGAGAATGTGGGCTGGAAGCACGGTAGGTGGCTTGATACGGTGATAATGCAGCGCGCTTTGAACCCAGACGCCGACGACCCACCGGTGTCGTAGGGACACGCAGAGCGCATCTTCGAGGTGTTTACTAAGAGGTCTTATGTCTGCGTTTCGTACTGAAGGAGGGTCGGGAACGAGATGGCGCAGGTGGGTCGTGGTTCTCCGGCTCCTTTGGCACTTTCAGCGCGACGTATCGCGCCGCAAGACTTTTCGAGGCACGCTTCGGCGCTCGAACCTCGTTTTAGATCACTATGAACGCGGTGGCACAGTGGTCGGTACCTTGATCTTTATCCACGGCATGTCAGCACTCGGGCGGGAGGATCCGCGAGTCGTCCAGCTGGCCGGAGCCCTGGCGGACGCAGGCTACAGGGTGTTGATTCCAGATTTTCCCAGTATTCGTGCCCTGGAGATTCGAAGGCAACAACCGGACGAAGTACTTGCGCAGCTGGAAACGCTGGCTGCAGACCGGCAACTCGTTCCCGGTGTTTTCTCACTCATGGCTGTGTCATTTTCCGGCGTGTTTGCTTTGCGCGCAGCTTGCAGCAAGCGTTTGGCACCCCGAATTTGTGGGCTTTGTTTGATCGGCGGCTACTATGATGTGGGCGCGGTGTGTTCGTTTCTAATTCGGGCTAACCGGTCAGATCCGTACGGACGGTTGCTGGTTCTACGCAGTTATTATCGGGAAGTGGAGCCCCAAAGTGAGGCGTTTCATCGGGTGTTAGATCGCTGCATTTCAGAGAATATCGAGCAAAAAAACGCTTGGAGTGCGGATCAAGCGCTTGACCGATCCGATCCAATAGAGGCCTCGGTGCACCGAATGCTAACGGACCCGGTTGAACGCGAGGGCTTAGAAGAGAAGGTAACCCGAGCTTTTGGTGAAGCGTGGCGCGGATATCGGTCGAAGCTCGATTTTGTCTACCGAGACACCCCGGTTTTTCTGATTCACGGCCGGAATGATCGCCTCATTCCTTCGGGCGAATCCAAACGGCTTGCCCGGCGACTGGCAGACCAAAACATCCCGGCCTATCTGTGTATCACCCGGTTCTTAAGCCATGGTGACAGCGCCATTCGTCTTGGGCAGTGGCAAGAACTGGTTCGACTGCTCCGGGGGTTTGCCTGGTTTTTTCAATCTGGGGCGCGAGTCAAGAGGAAAGCGCCCGGCGCTGGTGGCGGTTGATCCTCAGGTTTTATTCGGGCAGTTTTTCGCTTTTTCTAGTTGAGTCGAACACTGTGCAGTCTCTCGATTAAACCCATTGGAGTGGAATCGTGCGGGCGAAAAAAGGGGCGCCCGAAAGCGCCCCTTTTCTAACAGAAGAATTGTCGTTACAAAGCGCTGGTTACGATCGCCATGATCACGGTCAGCACAATGCTTGATGTAATGACCGCGTTAACAGATTGGATTGCGCCATTCATCTTGCCCCATAGGGCATTCGCCTCGATGGCCAAGATAATTATCAATCCGACTATGAATCCTGTCATGCTGACTGCTAGGTCGCCTTCTCCGCTCCAAAGGCCACCGTTGGTTGCTGGGGTTGCGTGGGCCGATGCAACCATGAAGTACAGCATTGGCAGAGACATCAGTGTGTTGGTCCGTGATGCAAGCCCAGCTTTAGGTGCAGCTTTGGCTTTATCACCGCTTGAAAGACCAATGACAATTTTCTGATTTGGCCAGATGATGCCCCACACGTTCAGCATCATGATCGTACCCATCAAAACACCAAAACTAATGCCGAGTGAGAATCTCGGGGCTTCGCTGGTGATAAACCAGATCAATATTAGTCCGGTCAGGAATGTAAAAAGGGCAGCCCAGCGGAACCACCAGAGTGCGCGCGGAGCGAGTTTTTGCATCACGTCAGCTTTTGCCGAGTCTTCAGCCTCCTTTACGTATTCGGTCTGCACAAAATTGAAGTAGTACAGTAGTCCGATCCAGGCAACTCCGAACACGATATGGCCCCAGCGAAACAGCACATCCATCACGTATTGCATCATTCCCCTCCGAGAGTTTGTTTAAGATAGACGAGAGGCCGAATTTCGATTATTTCGCCAAAAAGCCCTAGTAAAAACAGGCAAATACCTCTGTACGTCTTGAGATAGTCTAATAGAGCGGTTATCCAGCCAGCAAGGCGGCCAAGATTAACGCAACTATTCGTTTTGGTTGTTTACATCACGCCTTGATTGTCAGAAAGCTATCCCTGCGGCCTCGTGTTGGTCCGGTTGTATTGAGGTACCGGACCGTGGAGTTCTGCCCAGATTGCATCACAAAGCTTCAATTCCTCTGCACTAAGCGGTGAGGATGTGAATGCAGCCAAGTTTTGTTCAACCTGATCCCGTCGGGTTGCCCCAAAGAGGGTGACGTCCACGTCGGGGTGGTCGAGCATGTAGCGCAAGGCGAGCTCTGCCGAGGTACGACTGCTTTGGGCAGCAATTCGGGAAAATTGGTCCGCCGCGGCTCGTTGCGGGTCGTTCCAGTATCTTTTGCGATACATTTCATTGGCGGCGAACCGAGTATCAGAATCCGCCTCCTTTCCCGCTTTGTATTTCCCTGTCAGGAGTCCCCCAGCCAGGGGGTTGTACATGCAAGTGCCGATGTCGTATGACCGGGTCATGGGTAGCAACTCGGTTTCTACGGCTCTTGAAATGGCGTTGTGCAGCGCTTGGGTGACGGTTGGTGGGGTCCAGCCACGATTGCGGGCAAGATTTACGCTTTCTACTATTTGCCAAGCTGCAAAATTGGAAACCCCGATGTAGCGGACCTTCCCAGAGCTGACGAGGCTTTCCAGGGCGCGCCAGGTGATCTCGATGGGCGTATCGTCATCTGGTTGATGAAGGTAGTAGATATCGATGTAATCCGTATTGAGACGGCGCAAAGAGTTTTCAACTTCACGCATGATCACTTTTGGCGTACTGCCAGCTGTATCAGGATCGCCGCCGACGGCGTAACGTACTTTAGTTGCCAGCACAATGCGTTCTCGATTGCCTCTCGCTTTCATCCACTTGCCAATGATTTCTTCCGACAGGCCTGCGTTATAGCCGTTGGCGGTATCAATGAAGTTGATGCCTTGGTCGACGACAAAATCCAGCAGCTCGAGCGATGTGTCCTCGGCCACTGGATTGCCCAACGTCATGGTTCCAAAAGCCAACGGCGACACTTTAAGACCGGTTCCACCTAATCGAATTCGCTCCATCCGGGTTCTCCTATGTAACTAGAACGGCTGGACATCGCAGCTAGTAGGCCACCTGGTAGCGGCTGATGGTGCTGCCGACACTCCTTGAGTCTTGAGGATACCGTATCGCGCAGTCGCTAGTCGAAAGCAAGTGGACCGTGGGTCATCAACATTTAGGTGCTTAAAGATCTTTGCAGAAGCTTTTATATGTTCCAGCCCAGCTATGCCTTAACCACCGGTCTCAGGGTCACTGAACTGGTTACAGTTCAATGTCGAATACCGTGACCCCGGCCGAGAAAATACAAGTTAATCGCGAACAGGACGAGAATAAAAATCCCGATGATCAAGTAGGAAAGCCACAGGGAGATGTCAGAAATACCGAGAAATCCGAAGCGAAACGCATTGATCATGTAGAGAATCGGATTTCCGAGTGATACGCCCTGCCAGAAATCTGGCAATAAATGAATCGAATAAAAAATTCCGCCAAGATAGGTTAGTGGGGTCAATATGAATGTTGGCACAATGGAGACGTCATCAAAACTTCGTGCGAATACACCATTGGTAAAGCCACCCAGGGAGAATAGGACCGCTGTGAGTACGACGACGCTGACAAGGACTCCGATATTGTGGATTCTGAGATCGCTAAAAAAAAGAGACACGATGGTGACGATCAATCCGACTATGATCCCGCGAGCAACGCCACCGGTGATGTAACCGAGAAGAATCACGTAGTTGGGAGTCGGTGACACCAGCATCTCCTCAAGAGAGCGCTGAAACTTAGCGCCGAAAAAAGAAGTAACGACGTTGGAGTAGGAGTTTGTAATGACTGACATCAGGATCAACCCTGGGACGATGAAGTCGATGTAATTGAAACCATCCATCTGTCCGATCCGGGGGCCGATCAAATTGCCAAAGATAATGAAGTAAAGACAGGTAGTGATTACAGGCGGCAACAACGTTTGTTGCCAGATCCGCATAAACCGTGTGAATTCCTTGATTACAATGGTGATAAAAGTGATCAGTTGTTCCCGGGCGTTCATGCGGCCCGCTCACCGTTATTGTTTTGTCCGACCAGGTGAACAAACAGTTGCTCGAGGCGGTTCGCTTTGTTTCGCATGCTGCGGATACGGATATCTTCTCGCGCGAGTTGTTGATAGAGGTCGTTCAGGTTTTGATCCTTGATGATTTCAACTTCCAGTGTGTACTCATCAAGGAGCTTCGCTTTTATGGTAAGACCCGATGGCAATTGGTTGAGCGGTTGTTCGAGGTCGAGAACAAACGTCTCTATATGGACCTTCCGCAAAAGCAAACGCATTGACGTATTCTCAATCAGGCGCCCTTCATCGATGATTGCAATATTTCGGCAAAGGCTTTCCGCCTCTTCTAGGTTATGTGTAGTCAGGATAATTGTCGTGCCTTCTCGGTTAATTTCACGCAAAAAAGCCCACATTGCGCGCCGAATTTCGATGTCTAATCCGGCGGTGGGTTCATCCAGAATCAGCAAACGTGGTTGATGCACTAAGGATCGTGCGATCATCAATCGTCGTTTCAGTCCCCCCGAGAGATCTCGGGCTCGACTATTACGCTTGTCCCACAGCCCCATCTGGGAGAGATATTTTTCAGCTCGTTGGCGGGCGAGCCCTCGGGGAATCCCATAATATCCAGCCTGGTTCAAGAGAATCTGCCACGGTGTTTCAAAGACATTGAAATTGAACTCCTGTGGAACAACTCCCAGAAAGGACTTAGCTCTTGGAAAATTCTCGTTGATGTCGACATCAAAAATACGAACCGTGCCGCTTGTCTTGTTGATAAGAGAACTAATGATTCCAATAACAGTTGATTTGCCCGCGCCATTGGGTCCAAGCAAAGCAAAAAAATCCCCCTCGAGCACTTGAAGGTCGATCCCCCGCAAGGCAGTGACCCCATTTTGATAGGTTTTGTGTAGGGAAAGAATTTCGAGTGCGTAGGTCACGATCGTTAAGAAGAAGATGAAGCGAGAATTAGGAGAGCAGGTGGTTAATGTTGTTTGCAGCTTTAGACTACTGGCGCAGGACAGACTTTTGATAGAGATCATTCAAACGCATTTCGGGGTCGTATCGTTGTTTTAATTTTCGGTAGGCCTCACCGCCATAGAGCGACCAAAATTCGTCCTCAGGATAATAAGAACTTGAGTAAAGGGACTTGATCCCTCCGAGGTTGGTAACCGCTTCTTCCACTTTTCGATTGTAGTAACCGGTGGGCCGCTCCTTTCGTCCGCGGATTACGTCCCAGAATCCAAAATTGATGTATGGGGTATCTGCGGTCATGGGGAACAAGGGATAGATGTTGTCGGTTGATGGGTGTCCGACCGGGCAAATCCACAGTGGCCGAATACCAATCTCCCTGTGAAAAAAATCAAGAAAATTAGAAGCATTTTGAATTGGAATATCGATATCCTGTATGACTGATTCAGAGTGGTACCCGAACCATTCGCTCAACGTGCGGGTAAAGCCAACCCGACCGTTCCACCGCATTACTTTTTGATAGGTGACCGAGTTCAATCGTTTGCGACCCAGAAGACGGCGCATCAAAGGGTTCTGAACATACAGGTTTTTTGAACACCAGAACCAGTCGGTGTCCCACCGCCAAAGGTAGTCGTGGGTAGTGAGATAGTCTTCGCTACGCGCGGATATGGAACGGAAATACATGTTGAGGTGGGTGTAGTCGCTGGTGTATGGGGCTTCGTCGACAAACTGGCCCACCGTCAAATAGTGATCGTTGCGTCGAAATACGGTGCCGTCTACAAAGTCGATTTCTTCTGTGCACCAATCCTGCAGAGTGGCAAAAAATTCATCGGTGTCCGGAATACGAATATGGGTCAATCTCACATAAGGCTTCACTGGCAGTGCGAGCGCTTTGAGTTTCAGGATATAGCCTAAGGTCCCGTAAGAATTTGGGAGACCGAAGAACAGATCGCGGTGCTCATTGTCTGCTGTACAGGTGACAATCTCACCATTCGCCAGCAATACGTCCATCTCGCTCACCGTCTCATGCACCAGGCCATAGCGGAATGATGACGACTCAATTCCAACTCCAGAAACCGCGCCGCCGATCGTTATGGATTTTAGTTCCGGTACCACTGCGGGCATCAGACCGTGTGCCAGTGTCGCGTCGACCAATTCTGCATAGGTGGTCATTCCCTCTACTTCGACCATGCCTTCGGCCGGGTCGACGTTGAGCACATGGTGAAAGTCGCTCACATCCAACATCTGTCGCGGCCCCGAGCCCCGGTCGCGAAAGAGATTGGAGGTCGATTTAGCAAGACGGACAGGTCCCGAGCCACGCTGGCGCAGTTCCATCGCCAATCGGTTGCGCCGGTCTTGGTGGGTTTCTACTGCCATCGCAAAAAGTTCGGTAATTTAAAAGCCAGCCGCGTGTCCATCTTTTCGCGGATCTGATCCGGCTATGTAGCCATCGGTGTTTCTTAGAATGATTTGACCACCACCAAAAAGCCCACTCGATGATGGCGTCATGAATTGGTGCCCGCGAGCCGACAGTTCTGAGTTGAGATGATCCAAATCGGGTTCTAGGCAGATAGAAAAATCTTCTGCAACGTACCATCGGGGCGCATCGAGGGCTTGCTGCGGTGACCGTGCCTGGCAAAACATTCGGATCAGCACTTGCACGTGTCCCTGTGGTTGCATGTGTTTTCCCATCACCCCAAAAGCCAATAATGGCTGACCGGCGCGGGTCGCAAAAGCGGGAATAATGGTATGAAACGGGCGCTTGCGACCGTCTACTCGGTTGGGGTGGTTATTATCAAGCGTAAAACCGTTACCGCGACTTTGCATACTGATCCCGGTTTCTGGGATCACGATGCCGGACCCAAAATTGTCGTAACCGGATTGGATAAAGGACACCATCATTCCCGACTGGTCGGCTGCACAAAGATATACCGTGCCACGGTCTGCGGACACTTGAGAGACTGGAAAATCAGCTTGATTGACTTTGATCGCTGCAGCGCGACTTGCCAGTTGATCTGGGTCTAGGAGTGTTTTAACTTTAGCTTCCATCGCTGCGGGATCTGCGACATGCCGGTGCGCTTCTGCAAATCCGACTTTCATCGCTTCGATCTGCAGATGCACACTGTCAGCTGAATCGGGTGGGTATTGATCAATCTGCAGTCGATCCAGTATGCCGAGTGCGATCAGGGCGGCAAGTCCCTGGCCGTTGGGCGGGATTTCATGAATACAAAGGTCGCCAAAATCCTGCGAGATACAGTCCACCCAAAGGCTTTCATGTGTTGCGAGGTCATCCTGTGTCATTGCGCCGCCGTCCAGTTCAGATGCAGTAGCGATGCATCCGGCCAACCGGCCCCGGTAGAAACTCTCTCCTCGGCTTTCTGCAATTTCAGCAAGAGTCTCAGCTTGCGCGGGACAGCGGAAGCGATCTCCGGCGTTTGGCGACTGGCCACCCGGTAAAAAAGTTCGGCAGAATTCCGGATTGTCGCGGTAAGTCTCAGATGCTGACGACCAGGTGTCCGCAATGATTGGGGTCACTGCAAAACCGGATGACGCATACTGGATTGCTGGTTCAAAAAGTTGTTTGAATGGCAGTTTTCCATAACGCTCTGAAAGTTTGACCCAGGCGTCAACCGCCCCAGGTACAGTGACACAATCCCATCCCCGTTCTGGCATGGCTTTCTGGCCATGAAAGCGATCCGGTGTCCAGGCCGCAGGGGATCGGCCGGAACCGTTTAGACCTTGTAACTGTTCGCCGTCCCAGACGATGGCAAACGCGTCACTGCCCATGCCGTTTGACATCGGCTCTACGACCGTCAATGCGATCGCGCTTGCCAATATCGCGTCGACTGCGTTTCCGCCCGTTCGCAACATCTGAATTCCGGCTTGGGTTGCGAGTGGCTGCGATGTTGCGACAACGTTTGGCGCGTAAACATCGGAACGTCTGGATGGGTAGAGGTGTCGCGGGTCAAGCAGTTGAAACATTTTGAAGTCTCAAACGTTTTCAGGCTGGCAGAAAGCGCCGCAGTGTAGCACTGCCGTGTGTGGGTCTATTACTAGATTGCAGCTGCTGTCGCCTGAGGCGATAAGAAATCACTGGGCCACAGTCGAATCTTCGCTCACTTCAAGATTGTAGGCGGCCGAAATCAAGGCTTGGGTGTAGGGATCTTGTGGGTGATCGAAAATCTTTTCTGTGTTGCCTTGCTCTACGACTCGCCCCTTATGCAGCACGATGATTTCGTCGCTCAATGCGCGGACCACCTTGAGGTCATGGCTGATGAAAAGATAGGCAAGATTTTTCTGGCGCTGCAATTGCCGTAGCAGATCAATGATCTGTGCTTGGACAGTTCGGTCCAGTGCCGAAGTGGGTTCGTCGAGGATGATGAGACGTGGTTTGAGAATCATGGCTCTAGCAAGGGCTATGCGCTGACGCTGACCACCCGAGAACTCGTGCGGATATCGATGGCGGCTGTCAGGGTCGAGTCCCACCTCGGTCAGGGCATCAATTAATAACTGGGTACGCTCCTCCTCCGTCCCGATACCGTGAGCGACGAGCCCCTCTTCGATGATCTGACCCACCGAGAGACGCGGGCTCAAGCTTCCGTAGGGATCCTGGAACACAAATTGCAGGTTGCGCCGCAGAGGTTTCAGTTCACGACTTTTGAGCCCCTGGATCGAGGCATTGTCAAAAACAATCGCCCCGCGGCTTGATACCAGCCTGGCAAGCGCCAGCGCAAGTGTTGTTTTGCCCGATCCGCTTTCGCCGACAATTCCTATCGTCTGTCCAGCGCGAATGGTGAGTGTTACATCATCGACCGCCTTGATTTGGTCCACCGTTCGACGCAAAACACCCTTCTGCACAGGGAACCAAACCCGCAGCTGCTCGCCCCGCAACACTGTAGGTGCTGAGGGTTCAACCGGGTTCGGTGTACCCGAAGGTTCCGACTCGATTAACTGGCGAGTATATGAATTTGTGGGGGCTAGAAATAATTGTTCTGTCCCGCCGTGTTCGACGATTGCTCCGCTTTGCATCACGTATGAACGATTGCTGGTTTTCTGAACGACATCCAAGTCGTGCGTAATCAACAGGATCGACATGCTTAATTGCTGTTGAAGTTCTGCTAGTAGGTTGAGAATCTGGGCTTGGATGGTCACGTCCACTGCAGTCGTTGGCTCGTCCGCTATCAGGAGGTCGGGCTCGTTAGCAAGGGCCATCGCGATCATGACTCGCTGGCGCTGCCCGCCCGATAACTGATGAGGATAGGCCAGGAGTTTTTGTTCAGGTTCCTGCATGCGCACCAGTTGCAGCAGTTCGAGGGTGCGATCGCCCGCCTGTTTCGGTGTCATTCCTTTGTGCAGGGTGAGCGTTTCGGTTACCTGTTTCAACACGGTATGCAGTGGGTTGAGTGCAAGCATCGGCTCCTGAAAAATCATGCTGATGCGGTTGCCCCGCACCTGGCGAAGCGCAACATCACCGGCACCGAGAAGCTCCTTGTCGTGAAATTGAATGCTGCCGCTCGGGTGCCGCGCGCGCGGGTAGGGCAATAGACCCAGTACAGACAAGGCGGTAACTGATTTCCCAGAACCGCTTTCGCCCACCAACGCGACGGTCTCGCCTCGACCCACTTCGAGTGATGCGTGCCTTACCGCCTCCAGATCGCCCTGCGGTGTGGAGAACGTGACCGAAAGATCGTTGATTGAAAGCACGGGCTAAGTCACGTTCTTGCGCGAGTCGAAGGCGTCCCGTACGGCTTCGCCGATGAAAATTAACAGGGTCAAAATCAATCCGATAACGAAAAATCCGGTGAGCCCGAGCCACGGCGCTTGCAGATTGGCTTTGCCTTGCGCCAGCAGTTCACCAAGCGATGCCGAACCCGGTGGCAGGCCAAAACCAAGATAGTCGAGACCTGCCAGGATGGTGACCGAACCGGCCAAAGTAAACGGCATGAAGGTCAGTGTGGCCACCATAGCGTTTGGCAAGATATGGCGAAACATAATGGTTGGATTGCCGACGCCGAGGGCTCGAGCGGCCCGGACAAATTCCAGGTTCCGGGCCCGGAGAAACTCAGCCCGAACCACGCCGACAAATCCCATCCAGGAAAAGAGCAGCAGCAGGCCGAGCAGCCACCAGAAGTTCGGTTGGATCACGCTGGAGAGAATAATCAGGAGATACAAAAGTGGCACACTCGACCAGGCTTCGATGAAGCGCTGGAACAGGAGGTCTATCCAGCCGCCGAAGTAGCCCTGCACTGCTGCCGCAGACACGCCAACTACGGCACTTAAAATGGTCAAAGTAAAGCCAAAAAGTACCGAGATCCGGAAGCCATAAATCACCCGCGCAAGGACATCGCGTGCCTGGTCGTCGGTGCCAAGTAGATTACGAGAGTCGGGTGGTGATGGTGCTGGCCCCTGCAGGTCCCAGGTGACAGTTTTGTGGTGATAGCGGATCGGCGGCCACAACATCCAGCCGTCCTTTTCGATCAGCCCTTTAACGTATGGCTCTCCGTAGTCGGTCTCGGTCTGGAAATCACCGCCGAACGTCTTCTCGGGATAGGCCTTGAAAATGGGCAAGTAGACGGACTGCTTGTAATAGATCAGCAACGGTTTGTCGTTGGCCACGAATTCGGCGAACAGTGAAACGACAAAAAGCACCATGAAAATCCACATCGACCACCAGCCGCGACGGTTGGAGCGGAAAATCTGGAGACGGCGCGCAGTGAGTGGCGAGAGCTGCATTTCCAAGGCCCCTACTGCCTAGACCTCGCGGGTTTCAAAGTCGATCCGTGGATCGATAACCATGTACATCAGGTCACCTACGAGACTCATCAGCAGTCCAAGCAGTGAAAAAAAGTACAGTGAGCCGAACATCACTGGGTAATCCCGGTTGAGCGCCGCTTCGAAGCCGAGCAATCCAAGGCCATCGAGTGAGAAGATGATCTCGATAAAAAGTGACCCGGTGAACAAGATACTGATAAACGCACCCGGGAAGCCTGCAATGACAATCAACATGGCGTTTCGGAACACGTGTCCGTAAAGCACCCGCCGCTCGGTTAATCCTTTGGCCCGCGCTGTCAAAACATATTGCTGGTTGATCTGATCGAGAAAAGAGTTTTTGGTGAGCATGGCCAATCCGGCAAAGCCGCCGATGGTCATCGCGATCACTGGTAGTGTGATATGCCAGAAGTAGTCGGCGATTCGTCCCGCCCAACTCAGTTCATTCCAGTTCTCTGAAGTCAGTCGGGCAAGTGGAAACCAGTCGAAAGGATTGCCGCTGGCGAACAAGATGAGGAGAAAAATCGCGAACAGAAAGCCCGGTATAGCGTAAGCAACGAACACCACAACGCTGGTCCACACATCAAAACGAGTGCCATCCCGAGCGGCTTTGGCCACACCGAGCGGGATGGAGATCAAATAGACCAGCAACGTGGTCCAGAGGCCGAGGGAAATTGACACCGGTAACTTGTCCAGCACCAGGTCGACCACCTTGCGGTCCCGGTAGTAACTCTCGCCGAAGTCAAACACCAGGTACTGTTTCATCATCAGCACAAAGCGCACGTGTAGCGGTTTGTCAAAGCCGAACTGTTGCTCCAGTTCTTGAATAAACGCGGGATCGAGACCTTGGGCGCCGCGGTACTTGCTGGTGTGATCACCGCCGCTGTCTTGCACGATGATCTCGCCACCATCGGTACGGGTGACCCGCTCGGTCATCGCGTCCCCGATACCAGCCAGGTTGGCGAGAACTTGTTCGACCGGACCCCCGGGGGCCACCTGAATGATGAAAAAGTTGATGACCATGATTGTCAACAGCGTGGGAATCATCAACAGCAGGCGTCGAACAATGTACGCGGTCATTTCAGTGGCTGACGACTAGGGCTATGGTGTAACCGTCGGAGTTCATCCGTCGGCGCGGTCGTAGCAGGTCTTTGCGACCGCTTAATGCAAGAACGTCTACTGGCGCGCGTTCTCGAGCGCCGCGGCTTTGGTCTCGTCGTACCACCAACGACCGGTCATAACGCCGGTCCGGACAGGGCTGTCCGGACGGGAGAACTTGTCCCAGTAAAGTACGCGGTCGGCCCGGATGTGCCATTGCGGAATCACGTAGAAGCCCCATAGCAAGACCCGATCGAGAGCGCGGGTTCTCACATTCAGTTGTTCGCGGGACTCCGACATGACCAGGAGCTCGATCAACTCATCGACCACCGGATCCTTAATGCCCGCGAGGTTGCGACTGCCGGTAGCATCAGCCGCATCGGTACCCCAATACCCGCGCTGTTCGTTGCCTGGCGTTTCGCTTTCACCCCAGGTCCAGACCAGCATATCAAAGTCTTTTTCACGAAACCGGTTGATGTACTGGGTCTGATCGACCAGGCGAATACTGGCTTCAATGCCCAATTGTTCAAGATTCTTGGTGAACGGTAGAACGATTCGCTCGAATGCGGGGCTGTAGAGCAAAATTTCAAAGACCATCGGCGCCGCGGTTTCCGCGTTCACCAATTTGAGGTCACGTATTTCCCATCCAGCGGCCTCCAATAAGGCTGCAGCCGTACGCAGGTTTTCTCTTGGGCGGCCACTGCCGTCCGTAACCGGGGGCTGAAATTCGTCGGTGAAGACTCGTTCGGGAACCCGGCCGCGGTATTGCTCGAGAAGTTCGAGTTCTTCACCTTCGGGAAGGCCCGAGGAGGCCAGGTCAGAATTCGAAAAATAACTCGCGGTACGGGTGTACTGTCCATTAAACAATGTGCGGTTCGACCACTCGAAGTCGAACGCATAACCGAGAGCTTCACGGACTTGTGGGTCTTTGAAAATGCCCCGCCGTGTGTTGAACACGAATCCTTGCATACCGGTGGGCATCTGGTGGGGGACCATTTCTTTTTTCAGCAAACCTTTTTCCACCGCTTCCACGTTGTAGTCTTCGGCCCAGGCTTTTGACTGGTTCTCCGAGCGCAAATCGATATCACCTGCTTTGAGGGCCAATCGAATCGAAGTCGCATCGAGATAATAATCAGTGCGAATCGTGTCAAGGTTATTCATGCCGCGGTTCACCGCGAGATTCTTGCCCCAGTAATCGGGCACCCGCTCCTGAACGATATACCGACCCGCCTCGAACTCCTTGATACGGTACGGTCCGCTGCCAAGCGGGGGTTCAAGGGTGGTTTCCGTAAAGTCACGATCAGCCCAGTAGTGCTTTGGCAGTACGGGGAGCTGTCCCATGATCAGGGGTAGCTCGCGGTTTCCGGCTTCCTTAAAATTGAAGCGAACCCGATGCTCACCCAATTTTTCGGCACTCTCAACCGCGCTGTAATAGTAGCGATATCCAGGGGCGCCCTTTTCCATCAGCGTATCGAAAGACCAAACCACGTCGTCAGCTGTGACCGTAGTACCGTCATGCCATCGCGCTTCCGGACGCAAGTTGAAAATTACCCACGAGCGGTCGTCCGGCCATTCGAAGCTTGCTGCAATAAGGCCATAGACAGTGAACGGTTCGTCGGCACTGCTGGTAATCAGGGTTTCTACCGATCCGGTACCGGCTGTGTTGCCTTTGGCGATAAAGGTATTAAAGCTGTCGAAGGTGCCCCGGGCGCCCAGTCGGATTTGCCCCCCTTTGGGTGCATTCGGATTCACGTAGTCGAAGTGCGTGAAATCAGCGCCGTACTTCACCGGTTCGGTGTCGTACATGGTCATCGCGTGGCTCGAATAAGTCTCACCGGCTTGGGATAGGGGTGAGACCACGAGGGCACAAATAGCGATAAAAAGAGACAGTCGGCGCATGGCTTCATTATATGTCACGCCAGAAGGCCGTCTACCCCCACAGGGACGTCGGTTGTATGCTCGTATAGTGATGCCAAAAGCCAGCCAACCCAAGCGTCAATCTAGAACCAAGAAGGCGAAAGCCCGGCGGCCTTTGACAAAGAAAGCTATGGCGTTAGAGGCGCCGACATTTTCCACATCTGTAGTTGCTTGGTATCGGCAGCATGGTCGCCAGGATTTGCCGTGGCAGCATTCCAACGATCCTTATCATCGTTGGGTTTCTGAGATCATGTTACAGCAGACCCAGGTGGCGACAGTGATTCCCTATTATTGTCGGTTTATCGACCGGTTCCCCGATATGCAATCGTTGGCAACGGCCCGAGTTGACGATGTGTTGGACTATTGGACCGGACTCGGCTATTACGCGCGGGCGCGGAATCTACACCGTGCGACCCAGGTGATTTTGCGCGACCACGACGGGGTTTTCCCTGGAGCATTCGAGGATGTCGCCGCACTCCCTGGTATCGGACGTTCAACAGCAGGAGCGATTCTCGCTTTTTCGTTTCACCAATCGTATCCGATTCTCGACGGCAACGTGCGCCGAGTGTTAGCCCGTTACCATGCCATTGATGGGTGGCCGGGAAGGGCGGATGTTGCGCGACGTCTGTGGGCCGCCGCTGAGAGACATACACCGGGAGAGGATATTGGAGACTACACCCAGGCTATGATGGATATCGGCGCCGAAGTCTGTTTGCGGCGGAGGCCACGTTGCACCGAGTGCCCACTCTCAAGCGGTTGCAAATCTCACAATCAGGGGAATCCAGAACAATACCCGGCGTCACGGCCGAGGCGAACACGGCATTGGCGCGCTACCACTATGGTGATGGCGCGCGACCACCTCGGACGAGTGTTGCTTGAGCGTCGTCCCGCAACTGGGATATGGGGGGGGCTTTGGAGTTTCCCAGAATGCCCCCCCGAGCAGTCGCCGGAGAGGTGGTTCCAGGAACAGTTCGGGCTCGACATCAAAAGCGGTGCGCCGTGGGATGTAGTGCCACACGGATTCACTCATTTGAAGCTCGAGATTCGACCAGTGCCGGCAAAACTGGTCGGGACGGCAACAATCGTAGAGAGTCTGGATCGTGTCTGGTATAAACCAGGGTCGTCGCTTGGGCGCGGTGTGGCCGCTCCGATTCGGCGTTTGCTTGAACGACTACAGGAGTACCCGTTTTGAGTCGAAAAGTTCACTGCGTCATCCTTAAACGAGAGGCTGAGGGCCTTGAATTTGTGCCTTGGGCGGGAGATCTTGGGCAGCGAATCTTTGAGCAGGTCTCTAAAGAAGCATGGCAACAATGGCTTGCTCACCAGACCATGTTGATTAACGAGAAGCACCTGCGTTTGGTGGATCCCGAACACAAAGCCTACTTAGCAGCACAAATGGAAGCATTTTTCTTTGGCGAGGGCGCGGATCAGCCCGATGGTTGGGTGGCGCCGAATGCGGACTGAACCACCATCGGTGCGGTTCAGGGCAGGGTTCACCCAAAACCTTATAATCATCGGCAAAAGGGACCGCCGGGGCAAGAACACGAAGTAATGGTTCGCTCTTCCTCGATAATTTAGTGTGTTACCTGGATCTACTATGACTGCAAATAACGGCCGCGTTGGCCTCGATACCTATGGCCTTCGCAATATGGGCGAAGTTTTTTGGAATCTTTCAACGGCACAGTTATACGAGC
>ENA-UPTF01000921-UPTF01000921.1-marine-metagenome-genome-assembly--contig:-NODE-921-length-19542-cov-6.239507_pt1 | contig 19542 bp, 16 predicted proteins | sample MGYA00238166_ERZ767019 | MGnify/ENA primary metagenome ERZ767019 (study PRJEB28930, sample SAMN06266391) | marine metagenome | isolation source: Sea water from 250 m depth | place: Atlantic Ocean | study... | reverse complement strand
TTAAATGGATCATCCATTTCCTCATATTGAATATTTAATAAAGTTTCTCTTAAAGTTTTTGTGATAGTACCAAAATCGCCATTCCCAATAACATGTTCCTGCCCATCTTTTGTTACTTTACCAATTGGAGTTACCACAACAGCTGTCCCTGTACAGAATACTTCATCTGCAGTTAAAAGTTCATCTATACTTAGATCACCCTCTTCCACTTGGAGCCCTAATATTTCACTCGCAATTTTAATGACTGAGTCACGTGTTACTCCTGGAAGAATTGATCCTCCTAATTTTGGAGTTTTTAATGTTTTACCGGATAAGGCGAATAAATTTGCTGAGCCCATTTCTTCAACACAATCTTCATTAGCGGCTCGAAGGTAGATCACCTCATTATATCCTTGAGATTTTGCTTTACTTCCAGGCAATAAAGAAGCAGAATAATTCCCGATAGCTTTCGCATTTCCAATCCCTTTGGGAGCAGCTCTATGATATTCATTTGACATTAATAAATGTAATGGCTTCACTCCACTTTTAAAGTAAGATCCTACAGGAGAACAAAAAACAATAAATACATAATCTAAAGCAGGCCCCACACTTATTGATGGAGTTATTCCAAAGGTAATTGGCCTTACATACATACTACCTTTCCCATAAGGTGGCACATAGTCCACATTATCTCTAACTGTTTCTGTAACTGCTTTAAGAAAATAAGCTTCAGTCATTTCAGGAATACATAGACGTTGAGTGGATTGTGACATTCGTTTCGCATTTCTTTCAGGTCTGAACAATACAATGCGATCTTTTGCAGAATGATATGCTTTCATTCCTTCAAAGACTCCTTGACCATAATTTATAACAGTAGATGCAGGCGACATCTCAACATCACCATAAGACTCCAGCTTTCCGGAAGACCATTCCTCACTACTCTTGCACTCTCCTTTCCACATACTGCGTGTAGGATAAGCTTTAAATTCTAAATTTTCCCAATTAATTTTTTGTTTTTCTTTTTTCATATACTATCTCATATAAACGAAAACTCAATAAAAAGTTAGTTTATAATTTATTCCTTCCTTTCAATCAATAATGCTGAAGCTTCACCCCCTCCAATACATAGCGATGCGACTCCTGTTTTGGCATTTTTGTTTTTCATTGCATAAATAAGAGTGGTTAGTATCCTCGCTCCACTTGCTCCAATGGGATGCCCCATAGCTATAGCACCTCCATTAACATTAACTATATTATGGTTTAAACTAAATTTATCTATTGCAGCCATAGGGACAACGGCAAATGCTTCATTAATTTCCCAAAGATCAATAGAATTCGGTTCTAAAGAAACTTTATTAAGAATATTAGATATTGCTCCAATCGGTGCAGTAGTAAACCATTCAGGATCATGAGCTGAAGAGGATTGAGAAATAATAGTAGCCATAACTTCCAATCCAATTTCTTTTGCTTTCCCTCTAGTCATCAATAATAATGCTGCTGCACCATCATTTATTTTAGAAGCGTTAGCTGCAGTAATTGTTCCATTTTTCTTAAATACGGGCTTTAATAATTTCATCTTTTCAAAATCAGCTTTACCTGGCTCTTCATCTTTTTCTATAATTATTGAATCACCTTTTTTCTGATCAATTATTACGGGGACAATTTCATTTTCAAATGATCCATTTGATTGGGCAGCTTGAGCTCTAGCATAAGACTCTTGAGCAAATAAATCCTGTAACTCCCTAGTATATTTTTTTTCAGTCGCACATGTTTCTGCACAGTCTCCCATATGTTTATCATTGTAAACATCCCATAAACCATCAATTATCATAGAGTCAAGAATCTGATCATGGCCTAACCTTGATCCTTTCCTACTATTTGGTAATAGGTATGGAGCTTTCGACATATTTTCCATCCCACCCGCTATAATTATTTCTGCATCACCAGCTTGAATAGCATGTGAAGCTAACATAACTGACTTTAGGCCTGAACCACACATTTTATTTACTGTAAAACATTCTACTGAGCTAGGAAGTCCAGCACTAATTGCAGCTTGCCTAGCTGGTGCTTGTCCCTGTCCTGCAGATAAAACATTACCCATTATAACTTCATGTATTGCATTTGGATCAACTCCTGTTTCATCAAGTATTGATTTTATAACTATACCTCCTAACTCTGGAGCAGAAATTGAAGATAGATTGCCTAGGAAAGAACCGATTGGAGTTCTTTTGGCGGAGACAATGACAATATCTTTTTGATTAGACATGGTTTTATTTGATCGAATGAAAATTAAATGGATACATACGGGAAGAACCCCACAGAGAGCAATGCATTATATGTGCTAAATCAATGAACAATTTATAAAATTTTTTTTAGTTATTTTTGGTGCGCACACACCAAAAAAAGTGTTTTTATACTTGAGAAGTTAAAACAATTGAATAATCAAAATTATAGATTTCGGACAACCTATATATTATTTCTTATCGTAAGCCTTAATAATATCTTTAACAAGCTTGTGCCGTACTACATCAGAGGTTCCTAACCTACAAAATTCAATTCCATCCACCTTTTTTAGTAGATCAATTACTTGAATTAATCCAGAACCTGATTTATCTGGTAAATCAATCTGGGTTATGTCACCAGTAATTATCGTTTTAGAATTAACACCCAATCGCGTTAGGAACATTTTCATTTGGGTAGTTGTTGCATTTTGCGCCTCATCAAAAATCATGAAAGCATTATTCAAAGTCCTCCCTCTCATATAGGCAAGTGGAATAATTTCAATAGTATTATCACTCAATAGTGGTTTTAACCTATTTGAAGGCATCATGCTTCTTAGTGCATCATAAAGTGGAGTCAAATAGGGGTCAACCTTTTCTTTTAGATCCCCAGGTAAAAAACCCAAATTCTCACCCGCTTCTACGGCTGGTCGGCAAAGAACAATCCGTTCAACTTGTCCATTCTCGAGGGCGCTTACTGCAAAAGCTACTGCTAAGAATGTTTTACCTGTGCCGGCAGGACCAACAGAAAAAACAATATCATTATTTCTTACTTTGTCTATATAATCTTTTTGTCCTTTACTCCGTGCACTTATTGCTCCATTTTTTCCATAATGTATAGTTTTATCTAATGATTTAGTTTCTTGACCATTTTGTGATTTAACAATAGTAACCAATGTTTTAACATCTTTTTGATCCAAAGATCCTTTTCGATTTAAGGTAACTCCCATCTCGTGGAAAACTTCATCAATAAATGGAATCTCAGTTTTTTCACCAATGATTTTTACTTGATTTCCGCGAACAATAATTCGACTTGAAAAGTTTTCTTCTACAATTTTTAGGTTCGTATCAGCTGGTCCAAAGAATACACCCAGATCTACCCCTTTAAGCTCGATTGTCTTTTCCATCTAGCAATATAAAATGATTAGATTCATATATGAATTTAATCATTTAAAAGGATTTCATTAAATTTGCTGATACTTTAGTTAATTATGTGTAAAAAGTTATTTATAATATTAAATATTATTTTATTTTTATCAGGTTGTGGCTATAATTCAAAAACATATAGTCCCTACTTATCAAAAACAAAAAATATTCAATTCTTAGTTGATCAGGGAAAAATTAATTGGGAAAAGCGTGTAAATATTGATGAAGCAAATAAGTCAAAATTATTTTTATCTAAGGCCTATACTTTGGACCCAAATAATGATGAAGTAGCTATATTATATTCGAGAGCATGTCATTTCATCGGTCATTATATTGAAAAAGATCCTATTAAGGCAGATTCTATATTTAGCGAAGGAATGGATATAGCTTGGGATTATATTATTTCCACAGATAGTTATCAGGAAGGATCAGCATTTAGCGAAGGAGACAATAAAGAAAAAATTATTGCGGGAATTGAAAATATATCTGATGAATTACTTCCTGTATTATATTGGTGGGTAGAAAATTACTCCAGCTATTTGATGACTAAACCTGTAATGAACAGGTTAGAAAACAGAGACAAGGTTGAAACCGCTCTTCACCAAATATTATCTATAAAACCCGATTTTTATTATCACGGTGTAAATCGAATTTTTGGCGAACTCTACTCCCGATTACCTGGTGTTGATTTGATCCATTCTGAAAATAATTTTCAAAAGTCGGTTGCGGGAAGTCCAAACTACTTTGCCAACTATGTCTCACGTGCTCAATATTTTCATACCAAAAATGGGGATCGAGAAAAATTTATTCAAGATTTGCAGAAAGTATTAAATATGGATCCAACTATATTACCTGAAGTTTCACCGGAAAATCTTTTTGAGCAAGAAAAGGCAAAAATTCTTCTTTCAAAAGAAAGTTCACTATTTAAATAAATTCATAGGTTTTCCTAGTAGTTAAAAACATTTATATTCAAATTAAACGATGATTACAAGAGTAGTCTACAATACTTTTTTATTATTTTTGCTTAGAAAACAGGAGGAGTTGTTTTGAGAAAAATATTTTATAATACATTGATTTTTAGTTTTTGCGTCTTATCAGCTGACTCTCTAGATGTATTCTTTAAAGATGCTATGATGTGGAGAAATATTGGGCCATTCCGCGGTGGTCGTTCTTTGACAGCAGTGGGAGTCCCCTCTAAACCTTTAACTTATTATTTTGGTTCGGTTGGCGGTGGTGTATGGAAAACTGAAGATGGTGGACTTGAGTGGAAAAATATTTCAGATGGATACCTTAAAACTGGATCAGTTGGTGCTTTAGCAGTATCTGAATCAGATCCTAACGTTGTTTACGCTGGAATGGGCGAAGCGTGTATTCGTCCAGTTATGACTTCCCATGGAGATGGTGTTTATCGATCTAATAATGGAGGTGAAACCTGGACCCATATCGGGTTGGATAATTCTCGAACAATATCTTCTCTAGTTATCCATCCTAAAGACCATAATTTAGTTTATGTAGGTGTTCAGGGTGATCAATATAAAGCAAGTAAAGATCGAGGTGTTTATAGATCATTTGATGGGGGTAATAATTGGGAAAAAGTACTATATATAAATGAGTTTTCAGGAGTAAGTGGTATAAGCATGGACCGAAATAATCCTCGAATTTTATATGCGTCATTTTGGGATCATCAAAGAAAACCATGGCAAATGAGAAGTGGTGGTGAAGGCAGTGGCATCTATAAATCTACAGATAGTGGAACTACTTGGGAAAAACTTTCAAAAGGGCTCCCATCCAAGATGGGTAAAACTGATGTATCAGTATCGGGAGCTAATTCTAAACGCGTTTATGTTATAGCAGAAGCAGAAAAAGGTGGGTTGTTTCGCTCTGATAATGGAGGTAAAAGTTTTAAGCGAGTAAATAGCGATCGTACTCTAATTGCTCGAAGCTGGTATTATATACATGTTTTTGCTGACCCCCAAGATGAGAATACTGTATATGTTTTAAATGCTCCATTTATGAAATCAACAGATGGTGGAAAGTCTTTTACTAGAATTAGTGTACCTCATGGAGATAACCATGGTCTATGGATAAACCCAGAAAACAATAAGAATATGATTAATGCAAATGATGGCGGAGCGAACATTTCATTCAATAGTGGTCAATCGTGGTCTACTCAAAAAAACCAACCTACTGCACAGTTTTATAGAGTCATAACCGATAATCGTTTCCCATATTATGTTTATGCAGGTCAACAAGATAATTCAAGTGTAGCTGTTCCAAACCAAACAACTGGCCGAGGGATTGACTGGTCTGACTGGTATTCTGCGGCAGGATGTGAAAGTGCATACTTAGCTTTTGACCCAGATAACCCAGTGGAAGTTTATGGTGGTTGCTATCAAGGACTCATTGAAAAACTGAATGTAATGACACGTAAAAGTAGAAGTATTATGGCTTATGAATTTTTAGGATTGGGCTCTGTACCAAAAGAACAAAAGTTTCGATTTAATTGGAATGCGCCAATCGTTGCTTCTCCCCATGATCCAAGTACCATTTATCATGCCGGTAATGTTTTATTTAAAACGAACGATGGCGGTGATTCATGGAATATCATTAGTCCTGACTTGACAAAAAATGATATAAAAAAACATGATTTAGGAAGTGTTCCATTTACTAATGAGGCTGCTGGTGGTGAAGTATATAATACTATAATGTATGTTGTAGAATCAAAAAATGAAAAAGGAGTTATTTGGACAGGCTCAGATGATGGGTTAGTGTTTTTAACTAAAGACGGCGGTGATAATTGGAATAATATAACACCAAAAGGAATGGGTGAAGGTATCGTAAATACAATTGAACTTTCACCTCATGATGAAGGAACTGCTTATGTAGCATTTACAAGATATAAATTTGGTGACCTTTCTCCATCAATATATAAAACAACGAATTATGGTAAAAGTTGGACAAAACGTGTAAGTGGAATTGAAAAAGACGCATTCGTTAGAGCTGTTAGAGAAGATCCAAACAAAAAAGATTTACTATATGCAGGAACAGAGACAGGATTATACTTATCATTAAATGGAGGAAAGTCGTGGGAAAAATTTCAGTTAAATTTGCCAGTAGTTCCTATAACTGACCTAACAATTCGGAATAATGATCTCGTTGCCTCAACACAAGGACGTTCATTTTGGATTTTGGATGATCTTACTCAAATTCACCAATATAATTCAAAAATAAAAAATGAAGATTTTCATTTATTTAAACCTACCATAACATATCGTACTAGGGGAGGAAGTAGTAAATCAAATACAATAGGACAAAACCCTCCTAATGGTGCTGTAATTTTATACTATTTGCAGGACGAGTTAAATAAGGATACGAATGTTAAATTAGAGTTTTTAAACGACGACAAGATCATTAGAACTATAACGAATAAACCAGGTGAATCTGCTATTACATTTGACAATGGAAGATATTCATCACCAACACTTACCACAAAAAAAGGGGTTAACCGATTTATTTGGAATCTCAGAGTTGATGATATTACAATGGTAAAAGATGTTTCATTTTATGGAAGTTACTCTGGATACCGTATAGGGCCTGGCAATTATTCAGTACGACTTACAGTTGGTGATAACTCAATGGATCAAAATCTATTATTAAAACGTGACCCAAGAATAGATATAAAGGATAGAGATAATAGAGCGCATCAACAAATGATGACTGATCTATATAATCAAATTAATGATCTCCATGACTCAATTGTAAAAGCAAGGAATGTTAGAAGTCAGATTCAAAAAATGAATAATGAACTTGAAGATATGGATAATATGGAGGAAATATTAGAAGCTGGAGAAAAAGCAATAAATGCTTTGGATAAATGGGAGGGAAAGGTTTTACAAACTAAAATGGAAACCTTTCAAGATGTCGTTAATTTTTTGAATCGATTAAATAGTCATATGATAAACTTATTAGGGACTATTGATGCATCCGATCCACCTTTAACTCAAGGACAAGTTGACAGATACAGTGATTTATCAGAAGAATGGAATAATTATAAGAAAAAGCTAGATGATATTATTAATAACCAAATTAGCTCATACAATGAGCTTTATCGTTTAGCAGGTTTACCCGCAATTATCATTAAGAACTAAATAGTGCTCTTAGCTCGATATTAATTCCAATAATGAATTCTATTCTCATTGAAATGATCAGAAAAATATTTTGATACTAACTGATTAATGGCTTTTTGCTTATCAGAGGATATTATTTTATTGCCCTCAAGACTAATATAATTTTCATAAAACAAATCAGAGTTGGGTTTAGATTTTCTAATTCGATTAAAATAATCATTACTCATCCTAAATGTTCCAACAGTTATATCTAATACTTGATCAAGATTAAGACTCGATTTTACTTTATTAAATAATTCTAAATAATCATTTTCCCAATTATTGTAGTACAATATAGGATCAAAGCATAGCCTCACTTTCCAACCATCTTTTAAAGCTGATTTAATTGCAGAAATTCTTTTTGATAATGGAGGAGTATTAAGTTCATATTTTCTCACTACTTTATCTGGTGAAAGTGTCCATGCGAGCACTATTTGATCTGAGGATTCTATATCTTTAATTGAATGATAAAGACCACTTTTAGTTCTAATCTCTAAATTTAAATCTAAATTAAGTTTAGCAAACTGAATCCAGTTTTTTGTTATGGGTAATATATTTTCAAACGCCATCAAATCTGTATTGTATGAAATAGATAACATTAATGGCTGGTCTTTGTGAACTCTCTTAACTATTTCATTTTTAACTGCAGCTTGCATATCTATTTCATTAACAAAAACAACAATATTTGCTGAAGAATACATGCCCTGTAAAAAACAATAACTACAATTATATAAACAATTCAACATTGGCGTATTGTAATAGAAGTTTTTATAACCACCATCCTGAAGTATATCTGTACCCTTATATATATATGGAGGTTTTTTTATAGCCAAGATTAACTTCATTGATTGTTTTTGTGTTTGGAAGTCTTGTCGAGGTCGATTGAAAATAGATTTATAATCTGATATTTCAATTATTTTTGCTTTAGGGAAATTTCTAATACATTTTTTTGTTAGATTAAAACCCTGGGCTTTTGACTCAATATAGATATGAGAAAAATCAGGAAGAAATTTGCTCTCTGATTGCATTAAACAATTCATTCCTTTCTTTTTTACTTATGGGTTTATCACTTAAAAAAACTTTTAAAGCATTTAAATTTTTAAACAATTTTTTGTGATTTTCTGATAATTCTAATAATTGATGTTTTTGAGTTTCTGTGAGTTGAAGATTATTGGTTATTTTTTGAATAATTTGTTTTTCTTTCTGATCTAATATATTCCGATCTAGTAATTGCGGATTATTTATTTCATTGATAAACAACAAAACTTTGTTCATTTGATTTTTTATCAAACTATTTACATTAATATTATTAATATGAGAAGTATCCATATGGTCAGATACTATTTTTAAAAAACATAATCTATGTGGGGGTAAATAATTAGACATGAATTCGAAAACTATACTGGCTTCCATATCTACTAGTCCTCTTTGCTCATCTGGTTTATCACTTATAGGTTTTAAAACTGTTGTCAATTCAATTTCATTAAAATTTGATTTTATAAGCATATCTGGGAAGTACATTTTGCCTGATTGTTTATCTACAATTGAATTAACTCTATATATCTCACCCAATTTTGTTTGAGATTGATTGCCACCGGCAATTCCAATATTAATAATTATCGTTTTATACCATTGATCATAATTCAAAACAAATGAATTAAGTCTTTCTAAAACTTTTTTATTACCTACACCTATGATAAAAAGAAAAATATTTTCATTAGAATAAATATTAGAGGCATCATCTTTAATTAGATTAAAATTGGAAATAATGGGTTTAGCTTCAGCTTTTAATGCTGTTAGGAATAAAATATTCAATGAAACTAATTGTTTAACAAAATTTAATTACTTTAATCTGATGATTTATCAGACTTTGTTATATCTCTATTTAAATAATAATATAATTTGTTTACCATATCTTCGCTATGGGTTTGAGCATTTGTTTCCATATCAATAATTTCGCAATTCTTTAATTGCTGTGAGATTTTAAGTGTTTGATCATAGCCATGCATTATATCTTTTGACCCAGTAAAGATTAATACTTTATTATTAATTTTATCTAGTTTGTCCCAAACTTTGTATTTTGAAAAATTAAGTGCAGAACGTCGTAATCTAGAAGGATTTGCAGCATCTAATGATCGACAATATTTATCATATTGCAGTGGATCCGATTGCATATCCAAATATTTCTTCTTCATATACCATTTAACTAATGGTTTTATTAAATAAAAAAAGAACGGTGGAGTTATCCATGTAAGCCAAACCCAATACTTTGGTGCATTGAATTCTGCATTGGGTCCAACTAAAATTGCTGCACAAGGATTTACTTTATTTTTACTAATAGAATCTAAAATGACTGTCGCTCCCAAGGAGCTCCCAAAAAGAAGATATTCCCTTTCTGATAAATTATAATGCTTCAATATATAAGGAAGATCATCACCAAGTGAATCAATAGTCAAAGGTTTTTCTTTTGGTTGCTGGGATGAAGATTTCTCTCGCGTTTCTACATAATATACTTCAAAATTTTCTGTCATTTTTTTTAATACAACCTGCCAACTATCAATAAGAGAACCCCATCCTGGAAGAAAAATAACCGGCGGGAAAGCTGATTGATTTTTTGGCTGAAATCGTATCGTTAATAAAGAAACACCATCTGATGCTGATACATAATCAGACGAAACTTTGGTGTCATTTGCTGCATAATCTGAAAACTCCATACCTACACTACCACATTAACTGCTTTATTTAGAACTGTGTATTTTATTGGAGGTGTACCAATGATCTCACCATCAGCTTCAATGACTAAATTATTATTTGTTTCTAATTCTATTTCTTTACATTCCGCATAATCAACACCCTTCCTGCCTAAAGCTTTACCTGTATATAAAGAAGGTATAAGTTTAAGTAATTGAAATCGAGAGCTTGATTCAACCATAGCAACACTAAGTTTTCCATCGTCTCTTTCAACGCACTTGCTATAATACATATCTCCAGCTACGTATGGGTTTTTATATATTGTAATATTGCAAAGAGAATTTATTTTTTTTTCAACTTGATCTATTTTAAGGTTAACCGTTACTCCTGAGAACTTTAATATTGTTTGAATTCCTGCAATTAATGCACCAGCATTTACGCTTCCCTTTTTAATTAGTTTATTTAATCCACGGGCATTATTAAATAGATCTCCAGCCTCACTTATTATTCCAATACTTGAATTATTTATACAGTAATGAGTTGATTTTCCACCATCAAAATTCAAATAATCTAATTTAATGATATCTATAGTCTTGGTTTCAATTTCCTGAATTTTTTCTATCCATAACTTTTTATCGAACGTTTTTTCAAAATCATTACTACTTCCAGCACCAAGAACAACTAAATCTATATCATTAATAGAAAAATGGGTATCTAAGCACATCCCTTGTAGAATTTCATTTAGCGTTCCATCACCACCAAATGATACAATTCTTTTTGAACCTTTTTGCATTGCGGATATAGTAAGATCTGTAGCATGTTTAGGTCTTTCTGTAAAAAATACCTTATAAGTTAAATTCGAACCATCAAGTTCAGATTGAAACCTCTTCCATTTTTGCAATGCTTTTCCACTACCAGCTGCAGGATTACAAATTATTGTTATTTCCTTCATAAATATTTAAGGAAATCCACGATTGATTTTATTTAGGGACTGAATTCCTAATCATCTTTTGGTGAAACAATAATATTTAATTCATCTAATTGATCTTTAGATACTGGACTAGGCGCTTGATCCATAAGAGATGTTGCCGATGTTGTTTTTGGAAACGCAATTACATCTCTAATATTATTTGTTTGTGCCAAAATCATTACAAGTCTATCAAAACCAAAAGCAATACCACCATGAGGTGGGGTACCATATTTTAATGCTTCAATTAAAAATCCAAATCGATTAGTTATTTCATTTTCATCCATTCCTAATATTTGAAAAATTTTAGCCTGAAATTCTGGCTGATGATTACGAATTGATCCACCAGCAACTTCATACCCATTAATGGTAAGGTCATATCCCCGTGATTTTATTGTAGCAGGATCTAAATTAAGATCATCTATATTATCAACAGCTGGTGCAGTAAATGGATGATGTCTTGCTAAATATCGCTTTGAATCTTCATCAAATTCAAACATAGGGAAATCAGTTATCCATATAGGATTATACTTATTTTGGTCAATCAATTCCATATTTTTTGCAACTTCAACTCTTAGAGCTCCTAATACATTTAAAACAATGCTTTCTTTATCTCCAATTATAAAAATAATATCATCATCATTAATTTTTGTAGATAAAATGAGTTCTTTTTGAAGCCCATCTGAAAGAAATTTTGATATTCCACCATCTAATTTTCCTTCTTTAGCTTTCATCCATGCCAAACCCTTTGCATTATACTTTTTGACAAATTCAGTGTATTCATCAATTATTTTTCTTGAGAACGAAGCTCCATTAGGAACAACAATTGCTTTTACACTTTCAACAGACTTAAACGCATTAAATTCAGATTGATCTGTAATTGATTTTATATCTTGAAGAAAAATTTCAAATCGTGTATCAGGTTTATCTGAACCATATTGATGCATCGCTTCAGTCCATGTTAATCTTGGAAATGAATCTGGTAGATCGATATCTTTTACACTTTTAAATACATGACAAGTTAGACTTTCCATTTCTTTATAAATTATTTCCTCATCAATAAATGACATCTCGATATCAATTTGAGTAAACTCTGGCTGTCGATCTGCCCTTAAATCCTCATCGCGGAAGCATTTAACAATTTGAAAATATCTATCATATCCAGAAATCATTAAAATTTGTTTATAGATTTGAGGAGATTGAGGTAAGGCATAAAACCGACCGTGATGTATACGACTTGGAACTAGATAATCTCTTGCACCTTCTGGAGTGGACTTCATTAAGACTGGAGTTTCAACTTCAATGAATTCATTATTTGCTAAATGGTCCCGTACTGCTTGATAAGTTTGATGTCGAACCATCAAATTATTTTGTAATTCATCCATCCTAAGTTCTAAATAGCGATATTTGAGCCTTAGATCTTCTTCAGCACTATTTCGATCAGTTATAATAAATGGTAATGGATCAGCTTCATTTAGTATTTGCATTTCTGAGACAACCACTTCGATTTCACCAGTTTTCATTTCGACATTGATGGAACTCTTATCACGATTTTGAACATTACCTGAAAGTGATAAAACATCTTCCATAGATAATTTTTTAACAACTTCATAATCTCCAGAGTAATTTTCAGAATTAAAAACTATTTGAGTTTTGCCATATCGATCTCTAAGATCTATAAAAACTACCTGTCCATGAAGTCGAATAGTATTAACCCAACCATTTAATATAACAGACTTTCCAACATGGCTGGTATTTAATTCACCACAAGTATGTGTTCGAATATCCATAAATAACAATTAGGAAATTTATAAATAAAAAACTCGAAACGTTAACCGTTTCGAGTTTGACTTTTCAAAACTGAATAAATTATTTATCTTTTAGATATAGTTAATCTATTTAAAGCTCGAACTATTGCAGCTTCAGCTCTTTTAACATCAATATCATCTTTATTTTTTATGCGATCTTGTGCTCTTTTCAAAGATGCTTCAGCACGGTCTTTATCAATACCGCTTGATTCTTCAACTGTTTCAACAAGTAGTTGCACTTTTTCATTGGTAACCTCAATAAAACCGCCACTTGTAGCATAAAAGGAATCTTTACCATTTTGAGTCACTTTTATCTCTCCATAATCCAAAGCAATAATTGATTCTCGATGCCCTGACATTATGCCAAATAATCCATCTCTTCCAGGGCAGCGAACATAGGATATATTTTCCGATTCTATAATCTTAGTAGGCGTTACAATATCTAAGTTGAATGTGCTCATTGAAATAGGATGTCTATTTTTCTACTTTTGACTCTTCTTTAGCCGAAGTGTCAACTTCTTCAGTTTTAGAATCTTCTTCCACTTTAGCATCAACTTCTTCAGTGGTTTTCTCCTCATCTTTCTCTTTATCTGTGGAAGGTTTTTTACCTGAAGAAGAATCTTTTTTACCTTTATCAATTGCTTCATCGACAGAACCAACGTAAGAAAAGGAATTTTCGGGAACTTCATCTGCTTCACCGTTTAATATAGCTTCAAATCCAGAAACTGTATCTTCCAATTCAACATAACGACCCTCCATACCTGTAAACTGTTCAGCAACAAAGAAAGGTTGAGAGAAAAACTTCTGCATTTTTCTAGCTCGAGCCACTGTTAGCTTATCTTCATCTGAAAGTTCATCCATGCCAAGAATTGCAATAATATCTTGTAGATCTCTATACTTTTGGAGGACCCCCTCAACATCGCGTGCCACATTATAATGACGATCACCAATAATACGGGGATCAAGAATTCTTGAAGTTGAAGCCAGTGGATCAACTGCAGGGTAAATCCCTAATTCTGCAATCTTACGTTCCAATACTGAAGTAGCATCAAGGTGAGCAAAGGCTGTTGCAGGTGCAGGGTCAGTCAAGTCATCAGCAGGCACATAAACAGCCTGCACAGAAGTAATTGATCCTTTCTTTGTTGATGTAATTCTTTCTTGAAGTTCACCCATTTCAGTTGAAAGCGTCGGTTGATATCCTACGGCTGATGGCATACGACCCAAAAGTGCTGATACTTCAGAACCAGCTTGAGTAAATCGAAAAATATTATCAACAAACAAAAGAACATCGCGACCTTCATCGTCTCGAAAATATTCTGCCATCGCCAAACCACTTAATGCAACTCTCAAACGTGCACCAGGAGGCTCATTCATTTGGCCAAAGACCATAGTTGTTTTCTCAATGACACCAGATTCAGTCATTTCATTATAAAGGTCATTCCCCTCACGAGTTCTTTCACCTACTCCAGCAAAAACGGAATATCCACCATGTTCTGTAGCGATATTTCTTATTAATTCTTGAATCAAGACAGTTTTTCCTACACCCGCTCCACCAAACAATCCTGTTTTCCCACCTTTCGTGTATGGTTCCATTAAATCAACAACCTTAATACCTGTAACAAGAATTTCTGTAGATGTAGTTAAATCTTCGTGCTTTGGTGCAGGACGATGAATAGGATTTTTTTTATCGGTTTTTATTTCTCCTTTACCATCAATCGTGTTACCTAAAACATCAAAAAGTCGTCCTAAGGTTTCCTGCCCAACAGGAACAGTAATTGGAATACCACTATCCACTACCTCTACCCCTCGAGTTAATCCATCAGTTGAGTCCATCGCTACAGTACGCACCATATTATCTCCTAAGTGCTGAGCCACTTCAAGGACTAAATTTCCTTCTTCTCCCCTATCTACATTTAAGGCATTCATTATTTCTGGCAAATGATTATCATCAAATGAAACGTCAACTACTGCACCCATTATTTGAGAAATCTTACCTGTCATTTTAGACATATTAATTCTTCCTTATCCTTTAAGCGCTTCAGCTCCACTAACAATCTCCAACATTTCAGTTGTAATTGCAGCCTGTCGTGCTTTGTTGAATTCTAATGTTAAATTTTTGATCATATCTTCGGAATTACTGGTTGCATTTTCCATCGCTACCATTCGTGCTGCTTGCTCACTAGCATATGATTCAAGCAAATATTTCCAAACCTGTACATTCAAATGTCTAGGAATTAAAGACTTTACAATTTTTCTTTTCGACGGCTCATATAAATGATCAGTTGATTGCATATCTAATGTTTCATACTCGATGGGTAGCAATTTTTCTGTAAGGACCATTTGCGTTGCGACATTGACAAATTCATTATAGACTACTCGAATCTCATCTACAGAACCATCTAAAAAATGTTCAATAATGGCACTTCCTATTTTCATAGATTGTTCAAAATTTAAGTCTCCCCAAAAATCAAAAAATGAATCAACAATATTGTATTCTCTAACTTTAAAATAATCTCTAGCTTTCTTACCAACACAATAAATATCAACATTTTCTTTACCTAATTCGTCAATTTCATTCTGTGCTTTTCTAAGCACACTACTATTAAATGCGCCAGCTAATCCTCTATCCGATGTGACGACTACGTAGGCTACTCTCTTTACTTCTCGCAACGATAATAATGGGAGCATATTCCTATCTACATCAGGAAGAAGATGCTGAATTACCTCGGTTAAACGATGTGTGTAAGGCCTTGCCTGTTCCATATTTTCCTGAGCACGGCGCATCTTTGCAGCTGCGACCATTTTCATCGCTTTAGTTACCTTTTGAATACTTTTGACCGATTTTATTCGATCTCTAATATCTTTTAGATTAGCCATCTTTAGGCAGAAAATCCTTTAGTATAATCTTTAATAGACTTTTCTAATTTTTTACCCATCTCATCAGAAATCTCACCTTCGGTTTTTATTTTGCTTAACTCATCTTTATTATTTGCTTGGAGATAATCAAAAAGTCCAGATTCATAATCAACTATTTTATCCAAAGGTATATTATCTAGATGTCCTTTTGAAGCAGCAAAAATTATTGCGACCTGTTTTTCAACTTCCATTGGAACGTATTGGCTCTGTTTTAAAATTTCAACCATTCGTTCACCTCTAGTAAGTTGTGCTTGGGTATTTTTATCTAAATCTGATCCAAATTTTGCAAATGCTTCTAATTCACGGTACTGTGCCAAATCTAAACGGAGAGTACCGGCAACACTTTTCATTGCCTTAATCTGAGCATTCCCTCCTACTCTAGATACAGAAATGCCTACATCGATTGCAGGACGAACACCAGAATTAAATAAGTTTTTTTCTAAGTATATCTGACCATCCGTTATTGATATTACATTCGTTGGAATATATGCAGAGACATCACCTTCTTGTGTTTCAATAATTGGTAATGCAGTTAATGAACCTCCCCCTAGATCATCAGAAAGTTTAGATGCCCTTTCTAGTAAGCGGCTATGAAGATAGAAAACATCTCCTGGAAATGCTTCTCTTCCTGGCGGCCTTCGAAGGATTAAAGACATTTGGCGATAAGCAACTGCTTGTTTAGATAAATCATCATATATGATCAGGCTATGTTTTCCGTTATCACGAAAATATTCACCCATTGCACACCCTGAGTATGGTGCAATGTACTGAAGTGGCGCTTCATCAGAAGCATTGGCAGTCACTACTGTTGTGTATTCCATAGCACCATGAGATTCCAGTTCAGCTACTATTGCAGCAACTGTCGATGCTTTTTGACCAATGGCAACATAAATGCAATAAACTGGTGTTTCAGTATCATGGGTATATTTTTGATTAATTATTGCATCAACAGCCACAGCAGTTTTTCCAGTTTGGCGATCACCAATAATAAGTTCTCTTTGACCACGGCCAATCGGAATCATACTATCAACTGCTTTAAGACCTGTCTGTAAAGGCTGTTTAACTGGTGCCCTTGCCATTACGCCGAGAGCTTTACGTTCAATTGCAAGGGATTCTTTGGTCTCGATAGTTCCTTTACCATCTATGGGTTGCCCAAGAGGATTAACCACGCGTCCTAACATTGCATCTCCTACAGGTACCTCTACAACTTTACCAGTCCTTTTAGCTAAATCACCCTCTTTTACTAAGCTCGTTTCACCAAATAGAACTATTCCAACATTGTCATCTTCTAAATTTAGTGCCATTCCATATACATCATTTGGTAATTCAACAAGCTCTGAACTCATTACATTTTCAAGTCCACTAACGCGGGCTACACCATCACCAATTTCGATCACCTCACCTACTTCAGAAACATCAACAGACAAATCAAACTTTCCAATTTGTTCTTTAAGTAAGCTTGCGATATTTTCCGTTTTGATATCCATAATTTCCTTTTTATAAATTTATGCGTCTAATAATGTCTGTCGCATTTTATCCAAGTGATTTTGGATCGATGCATCCAGAAATTTGTTTCCAATACGCAGTTTAATACCTCCTAATAGATCTGGGTTAGTCTGCACATTAAGTTCCGATGTTTTACCCAAAATTGAATCTAAAGATGATTTTAATTCTGTTTGCTCCTCCTGATCTAAATCATCAGATACATGAGCGGTTACTTTAACATAATTCATCACATCAGCATATTTCATAGAATAGAGTTTTTCGATCAATTGGAAAAGTTTGATCAAATTCTCTTCACTTGCTATTCCAATCAATTCACAAACAATGGGATGGCATTTTTTCCCAAATCCCTCTTGCACTACTTTGGTCTTATCAGAAGCACTAATACGTTTAGACAATAAGAATGCACGGAATTCTGAAGATTCTTTTATAACACTATTGACAAGAACTATAGAATCTTTTACTTCTTTTTCACATTTCGATTTTTCAGCTAAGTTGAAAAGTGCATCAGTATACTGTTTTGCCTTAGACTCAAGCTTCATATTGTTTAACTTTTTTGAGCGATTCCTTAATCATCTCTCTGTTATCAGCATCGCTAAGGTTTTTGTTAATCAGCTTTTCAGCAACAGAAATGGAAAGATCAACAACTTCTTTTTTAATATCATTTAAAGCTTTATCCTTTTCCACTTGAATCTGCTCTTTAGCATCATCTCGAATTTTATTTGCTTCTTCTTTAGCTTTTGCTATTGTGTCTTCTTTGACCTTTTCTGCTGTTGATTTACTCTCTGCTAGAATTTCTTGTGCATCAACTCTAGCTTTTGCCATGATCTTCTCAGATTCTTCGTTAAGTCTTTCTAATTCTAACTTTGCTTTCTCAGCATCATTTAGAGAATTCTTAATCAAATTCTCCCTCTCTTCTAGCATTTTTAACAAAGGTTTCCAGGCAAATTTTGCAAGAATGTAAAATAAGAGTAAAAATGTGATAATTGTCCAAATGTATAACCCAGGAGTTAGGGCAACTAAGGGATTTTTATCAGAAGTAGTTTCTGCAATAATAGCTATGACTAAGAGATTCACTTTATTCTCCTATGAGTTTTATTTCTTTGTTTTAGAGAACAAGCATCAAGAAAGCGAATACTTCTGCTAAGATCGCAACACCTTCAAGCAAAAATAATGGTAAATTCACAGCGCCTGTAATTTTATCGGCCGCTTCAGGCTGTCGTGCAATACTTTCTGCTGCTGCTGCAGCGAATTTTCCAATACCGAGACCAGCTCCGATAACGATTAAGCCAAGTCCAATTGGGAGAAATGTTGTAGGTTCCATATTATTGTTTCCTTATTAGTTATTTAATGATGAACATTAATTGCCATTCCAATAAATACTGCAGTGAGCAATGTAAAAACATATGCTTGCACCAAAACGACAATTATTTCGAGTCCAGAAATTGCTGTAGCCATTGGCACTGAGATTAGAGCAACTCCAATACCTGCTACAGTTGATTGAAAAATTTCGGCAAAAATAGCCATCAATGATAAAAGTGCTAAAATAGCGATGTGACCACCTGTCATATTTGCTGCCAAACGCATAGTCAGCGCAAATGGCTTTACAATCATACCCATTAATTCAATGGGAATTAAAATTATATATACAGGCCAAGCAAGACCATGCGGCACTAGGTTTTTCCAATGGTTTATAAAACCGTGTGCTTTTGTTCCAGCAATTATAATTGCAAAAAATGTGATTGAAGCAAGCCCTGCTGTCACATGGAAATTACCAGTTGCTGTTGCACCGCCATGTAATAAACTATCTATAAAACTAGAATGAGCAAATTTATTTATAATCCCCAATAGATCAAAAATTGGGATCATTCCAATTCCATTTGCAAAAAGTATAAAAAAGAAAAAAGTAAGTACAAGAGGTGTCCAGGTATTTACCCATTTTGGACCTACATTTGGTGAAACGATAGAGTCTCTAATAAACTGCACAATGGCCTCGATAGCGCTCGATGCTTTAGAAGGATTATAGCTCGTTTGGCGAATATATCTTCGTATGGGTATAATTACAAATAAAGAAACTACAAAAGCTA
>ENA-UPTF01000920-UPTF01000920.1-marine-metagenome-genome-assembly--contig:-NODE-920-length-19572-cov-4.577943_pt1 | contig 19572 bp, 23 predicted proteins | sample MGYA00238166_ERZ767019 | MGnify/ENA primary metagenome ERZ767019 (study PRJEB28930, sample SAMN06266391) | marine metagenome | isolation source: Sea water from 250 m depth | place: Atlantic Ocean | study... | reverse complement strand
CCGGGTTCAAAGATAACGCTGATTGAGAAATTGAATTCATTGACTAAAGGTAATATAATAGCAGATTCGATAGAATAACAATGAAAACAAATTCAATAGAAAGAAAATATGTTGTTCCTGGAGACGTGGTAATTGAGGGAGATCACAATCCAATTGCCAATGTAATAAAAGAAGGTAATAAAATTATTAGTACAAAAATAGGAATGGCTGAGATTGCATATAATGGTGTGAAAGTAATCCCATTAAATGGAACTTATGTTCCTAGAACTGATGATGTCGTAATAGGAAAAGTTGTAGAAATGAACGGATTTGCATGGGAAGTAGATATAAATTCATGGTTCTTTGGAATATTAACGGGTTCTGCAGTATTTGGTAGAGGGTTCTCTTCGTCAAAAGATTCAATGCAATCACAATTTAAGAAAGGTGATTGTTTAGTTGCAAAAATACTATCGTTTGATAGAACAAGAGATCCATTAATGTCAGTCAGTGGACCGGGATTAGGTAAAATAACAGAAGGAGAAATAACACATATCACGTCCTCAAAGATACCAAGAGTCATAGGTAAAAAAGGAGCCATGATTAAGTTAATAGAAGAACACACAAATTGTCACTTGACAATTGGACAAAATGGGGCAATATTGTTAAAAGGAACAGAGGACGGAAGACTAAAAGCAAAAAGTGCAATTGAATTAATTGGAAATAATGCACATTTATCTGATCTCAACGATAGAGTTATAAGTTTAATTTCAAAGTGATTAATATTGTCAGAAAATAATATTGAAAGAATCAGTGGAAGAGCTCCTGACGAACTTAGGAATGTTTCGATTAAAGCAGGAGTAATAAAAAATGCAGACGGTTCTGCGTTAATTGAGTTTGGAAAAAACAAAATAATCGCAGCAGTATTTGGGCCAAAAGAAGTACATCCAAAACATATGATGGTATCAAACAGAGCAATAATAAAATGCAGATACCACATGATGCCATTTTCTACAGATACAAGAAAACGACCCAATTTATCAAGAAGAGAAATAGAAATATCCAAAGTAATAAGAGAAGCCGTACAACCAGCAATTCTTATGGAGAATTATCCTAGAACTGCAATTGAAATATATGTTGAAATTCTTCAGTCAGATGGAGGTTCCAGATGTGCAGCAATAAATGCAGCATCTACTGCATTAGCTGATGCAGGAATCAATATGAGAGACTTGGTAGCAGCATGTGCAGCAGGTAAAGTAAACGGTCAAGTGGTACTAGATGTAGACGATCAAGAAGATAAAACAGGAGAAGCAGATATGCCAATTGCAATGTTACCTAACAAGGATTTAATCACACTATTCCAATTGGATGGGAATTTATCAAAAGAAGAATTTGATAGAGCATTAGAATTAGCTAAGATAGGTTGTAATAAATTATACAATTTACAAAAAGATGCATTATCAGAAAAGTACTTCAATGAGAACAATAAGAAAGAGGATGAAGAATAGATGCCAGCAGTGAAAAAACATAGAATTGTAGATGCAATTACTTTAGATAGTATAATGTCAAAACTCTCAGATTCCAAAAGAACTGATGGCAGAGGATTATTAGACTATAGAGAGATAGAGATCGAGACAAATATTCTGAAAGATAAAACAAACGGTTCAGCCAAAGTAAAAATAGGCGATACTGAAGTGTGGGCAGGAATAAAAGTTGAAACCGCGCATCCATTTCCAGATACACCTGCAGAGGGAGTAATGACTTGTAATGCGGAGATGTTACCAATTAGTTCACAGTATGTTGAACCAGGTCCTCCTGACGAAGATACAATCGAATTATCAAGAGTTTCAGATAGAGGAATAAGAGAATCAGGAATGATTGATGTCTCGGAATTATGCATTAAAGAAGGAGAATTGGTATATTCAGTGTATATCGATGTAGCAGTAATTAATGAAGATGGAAATCTGTTTGATGCAGTAGCATATGCAGGAACGGCAGCATTATTAGAAGCTGATAAATCAAAATTTACTATTGAAAATGACGAGGTAAAAATGCTTGAAGAAAGAGAAAAACTACCAATAAAATCACTGCCAATATCAACAACATTTGCAAAAATTGGAGATAAAATAATAATCGATCCAAATGCAGATGAACAAGAAATTGCATCGGCAAGACTAACACTAGTAACAGATGAAAATGGAAAATACGTATCTGCCCAAAAAGGAAAGCCAGGAGGTTTTACTTTTGAGGAATTAAAAGAATTGTCTGTAATTTCAAAAGAAAAAGGTGAAGAAATAAGAAAAATGATAAAAGAGGCAGTAAACAATGGCGCGTAAAACAAAGACTACAACGCAATTTGGGGCAAAATTTGGATCTTCGGTAAGGAAAAAATATACAAAAGCAACTACAAACCTTAGGCAAAAAAGAAATTGTCCTGAATGTAACTCAATCAAGTTCAAAAGAATAGCTATAGGAATATGGGCATGTGATAAATGTGAGTACAAAGTAGCGGATTCAGCCTATGAAACAACCACCGTATAAAATTTCATCCATAATTAAAATAAAATCGAATAAAAAATCATCTAAATTAATAGAACAATCAATTAAACAAGATATACAAGAAACCGATTCAATCTTTACTAAGAATGATAGTCTAATAATGGAAATATACGCAAAGGAGATATCCGAATTACGTGCAAAAATATCTTCTCATATACGTGCAGCAAATGTTTCGTATGATATAGTATCAGAATAAAGATTTATTTACATTAAGAGTCAAACCGATTACAGTATGAGTAATCAAGATGTACCGCCATGGTTAAGAGAACAATTAGAGAGATATGAGCAACTACAGCAAAATTTACAGTCAGTTTTAGTACAGAAACAACAAATTGATTTAGAGATAATTGAAATTGGTAAAGCATTAGCGGAGTTAGAGAAATCTACAGATGATGCGAAAGTATACAAATCTGCAGGAACTGTAATGGTATCAAGTAATAAAGCAGACGTAGTAAAAGATTTAACAGAATCAAAGGATCTTTCCAATACTAAATTAACAGTATTGGGTAAACAAGAAGAGAGGCTAAAAGAAAATATCAAAGAAGTACAAGCAAAACTTGACGAATCAATGAAACGAGGGGCGGCAGGTACCAATCCACAATAATCTTATTATGTAATCAAAATTCATCAGAATTAATGTCTGTAAAAGAATTAATAAGATTCGATAATTTTTCATTTAGATACAATTCAAGAGACGCTAAGATATTAGAGAATATCAATCTAAGTATTAAGTCAAATGAGATTACAGTTCTAGCTGGTCCAACAGGCTGTGGCAAGTCCACTTTATTAAGAGCAATCGTAGGTCTCATACCAAACATGTATGAAGGAGAGTATACAGGCGATGTTACAGTAGATGGAATAAAAATTAGAGATGCAGAAATAAAGGAAATAGCAAAAAGAGTAGGATTTGTATTTCAAAATCCAGAAAATCAAATCTTTATGTTTTCTGTAGAGAGGGATATTGCTTTTGGATTAGAGAATTTAGGTCTTGAACAAGAAATAATTAAAAAAAGAATCAACAAGATAATGAGAACATTGAATATTACACATTTGGCAGAAAAAGCACCGCACGAACTATCCGACGGGCAAAAACAAAGAACTGCATTAGCAGGAGTTTTGGCAATGGAACCAAAAATATTAATTTTAGACGAACCCACATCTCTATTAGATCCAAAAACTGCGGCGGAATTCATGGAATTAATTAACAGTCTATGTAGAGAAAAAGGAATGTCGATAATAATTGTAGAGCATAGATTAGATTTAGTATTGAAGTATGCAGATAAATTAATAGTTCTATCTGAAGGAAAGATAATTTCAGATGACACGCCTGAAAATGTATTTAATTATAAAAAAGACATAATTCCGGAATTAAGTGTTCCATTTTCAACCAAGTTATACAGAAAACTTGCAAAGAATAATATGAAATTTACTAAAGCAGTTACAGGAGTAGAAGATATGATAAGAGAGGTAATGAAATAAATTTGATAAAATTTAACAATGTTAGTTACAATCATCCTGACGGAACTAATGCATTAAATAATATTAATTTAGATATTCCAGAAAAGTCAATAACAGCGATTGTGGGAAACAATGGAGCAGGAAAGACTACACTTGTCAAACACATCAATGGATTATTAAAACCGTCAACCGGTACAGTAAGTATAAAAAATGAAGATACAAGAAAGTCATCAGTGGCAGAATTATCAAGAAATGTGGGAATGGTATTTCAAAATGCCAATCATCAGTTATTTGCAGATACAGTAAAAAATGAGATATTATTTGGATTAAATAATTTTGGATTCAATGAAGAATTTGTAAAAGAGAGATACGAATTCGTCATTGAATTATTTAAATTAAGAAAATATGAAAGTATATCCCCGTTGAAGTTGAGTGGAGGTGAAAAAAAGAGGGTGTGTTTAGCTTCAGTACTAGCTTGGAATCCAGAAATATTGATTTTAGATGAACCAACAGTAGGTCAAGATGAACTACAAAAAACAGTATTGTTAAAATTCATTAATCAGCTTCACAGTAATAAAAAAACAGTAATAGTGATTTCTCATGATATAGAATTTCTATGGCGATTACAACCCAACATAGTAACAATGTCTGAAGGAAAAATTATTGAGATAGGTAATTCAGAAAGTATATTCAAGAATCAAAAATTAATGGAAAGGGTAGGAATAATCCCTCCACAGATAATTAAAATATTCGAGGGGTTAGGAATAAAGGACAAAATTCCATTAAGTTTTGAAGAATCATGTACAATTATTAAAAATCTAAGGAATTGATAATATGCAATTCATAGCCAACGGATTTATTTATAGGAAGAGTAATTCAATAATACACAAGTTAGATCCGAGAGTTAAATTATTAATCTCTATACAGTTATTTACACTAGCATTATTAGTTTCTGATTTATACAATCTTTTGATAATTTTTACCGCAATAACAATATTTTCACTATTGGGTAAGATAACCAGAAGATTGTTAAGAACAATGATATTCGCAACTGGGTTTTCAGTATTAATATTAATAATTAATTATTTTGCAGGTTATAGTTTATTATATTCAATACAAATTGCATTAAGATTCATATCAATAGTATGTTCTACCTCGTTATTTTTCTTAGTAACATCTCCCGATGAATTAGAATATGTATTAAGATGGTTCAGACTTCCAAGAGATTTAGTATTTGCATTTGTAACTTCTGTAAGATTTGTGCCAGTAATACTAATGGATACTTTACAAATAATGGATGCGCAAAAATCAAGAGGGTTAGAATTAGAGAAAGGTAATCCAATCGCAAGAATTAAAAAATTTGTGCCCATATTAGTCCCGTTAATAATAAATGAAGTAATAAGAAGTGGAGAACTTGCAGAAGCAATGGAATCAAGAGGATACGGAATAAGCAAGAATCCTACGTCATTATATTCATTAAAATTAGTAAACTTTGACATAATTGTGATATCAATCACAATGATATCATTCATCAGCGTAATTCTATTAGGATATTAATGGGGCCGGCGTGATTTGAACACGCGATCACCAGCATTCAAACATAGTCCCCAGGTTAGCCATTTGTGATTCTGGCATCTTAGACCAAGTTTTCCTAAATAGAATTAACCTAAATAACTAGACAACGGCCCCTTGAAAGAATAATGCTAGTTAAAGTATTTAATTCATATTTAGAAGTTTAAGAAGATGAACGTACGTAAGATAGTCCTTATTTAATTTGTATTTACGTAATAATAACAGGATTTTATCGAGATCAATTTCAAATAATTTACGAAGTAATTGTGAGTTAGGTCCACCAATAAAAAGGTACTGTATACAAGATGTTATGTTAGATGTTTTTCTATTATAACTTGCAGAATCAAAATCTATAATATTTACACGATGATTGATTATTACATGTTTACGTAAATCACTAAGTTCGCCGTGATCAATGCCATTAATATCTAAACGATAACATTGATCAAGAAGTGATTTGATTGTAAGGCGAATTATATCCACATTTAGAGATTCCAGATTATACCATTGGGATAGAAGTTTACCCTGTATTAGTTCCATAATGATGAAATTTTTTGAAGAATCGACAATTTTAGGGCCTATTCCAAGAGAATTAACAAATGATTGAATTTTGGCCTCTTTTAATAAATTATGTCGAGGAGAATCCAATCTACGAATTTTTAATGCATAAGCCTGATTTTGTGAGAAAGCTTTTACAACCAAGCCTCTTGTTCCTTTGCCAAGAATATGATTGCCAAAAAGAATAGTAGGTCCAGAAAGTTCAAGATATTCAATACCAAGATTTTTTAATTCTTGTAATCTTTGATTGAATAATTCATTGTTGGATACAGGATAACAAAGAATAAAATTTAAGATATCATTATTAGAGTTATTATTAATGTTAATATAATCGAGATTCTGTTCCAATAACATCACCTAGAGATTCATGTAACCAAGATTTATTTTTTGAAAACGATATTATGGATTTACCTGTATGAATTTTAGAAGTATTCTGAAATGAAGTCTTAATTCCTGGTGCAATTCCCAATATATTTGCAGAATTAATCGAGTCGCCAAGTAAATCTTTGATTTTAGGGTATTTACGGGGTTGTAGAGAGTTTATTTGGCCATTTGAATCAATCCAGAAGGTAAGCGATTGCTTCTTATTCTTCTGAATGAAGGCGACAGATTCCTTTTTCATATATGAGAAAGGACCTAAATGAAGCCTAGTATCAGGAATAGAAAGGCTATTGAGTAAGAAAATAAATGAACTTTCATCTTTATCATTACTTGATATAGTTGATCGAACAATAGTAAAGCCATTTTTAGAGACGTAATTAGAAACATGATTAAAGGAACGTCTTAGTTGTCCCCATAAAGTATCAATGGTTTTTTCGTCATGTTTGAAATGAATCATAAAAAGATTATCAGCTATAGTAACATTAAGTTTGGAATTAATTTTAGTAAAAAAACTTTTTGAAGGATTATTAATGAATTTTTGAGAGAGATAAATAAATTTATGAAGATTTTGAGATGAAACGGCAGTTCCAAGATTTCTTTCAGGATCAACAGGATCCAACATTATGATAGAAGAATCCTCGTGTAATTTAGTGAATTTAGAATGAGAATCGTCAAAATAAATACTATTTCCTGGAGTAAAATCACTTATTTGTTTCAATACATTTTGAAAAGTATTATACTTTAGAATTAATAATTCACAAAAATATCCGCTAAATCCTTGAATTTTAATTTCAGCTCCATAGATTTTATTCGAAATGAGAAATTGTTTCAATATTCGCACTTCATTCTTCATTGAAGGTGTAAAATTATTTAGAACGTAATCAGTATGGTGGGGGGATCTATCAGCAGCACTATGAGTACCTCGATTCCAATCTTTTGGATTAACATCAAAACAAGAAACAATATTAATTTTAATATCTCTTCCATGGAGATTCACTTCAGATTCTATATAGGGATGTTCTGAATAACGCAATTTCCATGAATAATTCAACGAATCAAGGGTTTTTTTTCCTATTTCAAGTGAATTTTCTAAATCTTTTCTAGTGGAATCAGACTCTAATTTAATAAATATATCAATGTCTGCAGAATCTTTCAACCAAGTTCCTTTGGCTACAGACCCACCCAATACAATGTCAGAAATTGGAAAATGAGAAGCGTTATGATCGGGGTCATTATTACACCAGAGTTCATATATCAAATCATTAGTAAATTCAATTAATTTTTTACTGTATGAAGGAGAGGGTCGATGCTTGTCCAATACTGATTTTTTAATTGAAGTTAGGTTCAAATAATCACTCAAACATATTAACAGAAACTGGCTTATTAATTATGTTTGTAATGACAAAAAGAAGAAAATTAATTTGTGTTACAGGATTACCAGGTGCAGGAAAATCAGTATTTTGTGATGTAGGAAAAGAATTGGGTTACGATATAATCATAATGGGAGATCAGATTAGAAAAGAAGCAAAGAATAGAGGATTAAAGAACAATTCAGAAATATTATCAAAATTAATGATTGAATTAAGAAAAGAAAAAGGAAAAAATGCAGTGGCAGAAATGTGTAAAGAAGAAATCAACAAATTAGAAAATAACAAAATAATAATTGATGGAATCAGAAATATTGAAGAAATTGAATTATTTATGAAAATAGGAGAGGTCAAGATAATTCTAATAAGAAATACGTCTGAAAAGAGAATGAGATTACTACAAGAAAGAAAAAGAAGTGATGCGCCAATCAATATAGAAGAATTTAAAAAAAGAGATGAAAAAGAATTAAAAATTGGTATAAAAGAAGTTATGAAAAAAGCAGACATAATCATAGACAATATTGATTTATCTAAAGAAGAATTCGAAGAAAAAACTAGACTAATTATCAATAATTTCAGTGAATGATATGATAGAATTTAAAAATAAGATTGAGATAAAAATAAAAACAACGCTAAACAAAACTGAAGATGTTAAAACTATAATTAGTGCCATTGAAAATATTGTCAAGGTAAATTGTGAAGTATCTAAGGATGGAGTTAATGGTTCAACAGATGACTTCAATAAATTGAATAATTTATATGAAATATTCAGGAATAAACAAACAACTCACATAGCAAGAAAAGTTCTGTTAAGGAATTCTAAGAATAATGTATCAAAAATTCTATTTAATAAACAGGCAGCAGCAATAAATTCAATTGTAATATGTGAAAAGGCAAATGAATCACCGCTAGGTCCTATTGTGATGGAGATAAATACAGAAAATATTGAAGAGTTTATCGATTGGTTTGTGCCAAGACATAAGATTTAGTTAATCGCTTTTCATCACTATAAGGAACGATAAAGGACATAGAATCACGCCCAGCAATGCTATTGCGATGTATTTTACATGCTTGTCTTTCGAGTAATTTAGTATCTTTATATCTAGAGCTAAAATGAGTCAAAAGAAGTATATTCGAGGATGATTCTTTGGCCATAGTTGCGGCTTCTATAGAAGTACTATGGAAGCGTTCAATTGCAAGGTTTTTTTCGTCAGATGAGAAAGTTGATTCATGAATCAATACATCGCAAGAAGAGAAAAACTTGATTAAAGATTTAGTAGGTCTAGTATCTCCAGAAATACCAATTTTTCGACCAGGTCGTGGTTTTCCCAGTACGTCAGATGGATGAATAGACCGGCCTTTATAACGAATGGATCTTCCACTCTGGAGTTTTGACCACAGGGATCCTTCAGGGATGCCAAATTTTTTTGCTTTAGAAACATAAAATTTTCCAGGACGACTCGATTCTACAAGAATATAAGAATAGTTTAAAATTGAATGATTAGCTTTTTTTGCATATATTTTATAGTCTTTTGTTTTTACGACCAATCCTGGTGAAATTTCTTTAACGATTAATTTAAAGTTTAATTTTATATTGAATATATTAATATTGGATTTTAAGAAACGTGATACTCCAGAAGGTCCATAAATAAACAAGGGTTTATCTCGTAATAATAATGACATAGTTTGGATTAATCCAAGCAAACCAAGAATATGATCCCCGTGCATATGTGAAATGAATATATGGGTAGGGCGATTCATGCCAACTTTATTTTTCATCATAGACTGTTGAATTGCCTCCCCTGTGTCAAAAATAAATAGCTCATTATCACGGATTATAGCATTAGAAATAAGATTTCTATTACTTGTTGGAACTGCGCCAGATGTCCCAAGGAGAATGATTTTTAGATCGGTCATGTTAATTATTCTAAATTATATAGAATAAATAATAAACATTCAGAGTTTCCGTATTACACGAATTACACGAGTAAGACTACTATGAATATATATTTCATGTTTATCGATAAGAGAGAAATTAGAAGGTAAATACTCAGGCCAGTCCTTAGGTGACATATATACAATATGTGAACCTGAATTCAACAATTCTGAAGAGATATCAAAGAATTTAGTCATGAATTTCACTGTATTGGAGAATTTTTTGATGCTACTTCGGCCATATGGAAAATCTGTAACAATTCCATCAGAAAAAGAAACAGGCAGGTCAAGGGAATCTGCATGAATAATGTCAAAGTCATTTAGATTAAAATGTTCAAGATTTCTTTGTGCGCCATAACATATTTTTTTAGATATATCAATTCCTGTGAATTTAATATTCATAAGACATGATTCAATGCCTATACTTGCAGTTCCGCAAAAAGGATCTAGAAGGCTTTGTCCAGAATTAAGCCGGCAGAGGTTTACCAATGCTCGAGATAATTTTGGATGAATGGCAAATGGAAGAAAAAAGGGTCTAGCACGAGGTCGTCGACTCATCCATCTTGGTTCGTCAGATAATGAATTATTAGAAAAGATCAGTAATTGGTTATCAAATTTACAGGCAAAAAGGCCAACCTCAGGAGATGTGAGATTCACTTTTAGATGGGGAAAAGTATTTTGAACAAGACCGCCAATAATGCTTTCGTATTTATTATCGAGTCGTGTTTTAATATTTATTTTTCTTACTGAGAAGGTGTTATATTTTTTTAGATAATCAGAACTAGAATTTTGCGCGTATAGATTATCCGAATCTAGATTATAGCGAAATAGCAATATTCCAAAATAATTACAATAAGCTATACGTTGGAATAGTTCATTGTAATGATTATGATAGTTTTTGAATGAAATAATAATTATTCGAGAATTTTCGTCAATTATATTGTAATCAATATTATTTGATTCTAAGATGGATATTAATTCGCTTCGGCCGATTTGGGGAAAATCACCAGATAATACAAAAACACTAATGAATGAATTAACGAAGAGATTTGTAGTGATCGACGATGATTTCAGTGACATCTATTTTACTCACATCATTTGGAATTGTATTAGTAGCAATAATCTCATCAACACCTGATTCTTTTATTGAATTAACAGCCTCATTAACCAATAATGCATGAGTGCAGAGGGTGATAATTCTTCTTGAACCGAGTTTTTTTAGATAATTGGCTGCTCGAACTATGCTTGTGCCAGTACTAATCATATCATCCACTAATAAAATATCTCGCCCTTCAACTTCGACATTGCTTTCTTCCATTATTACTTCTCCAGTAGTTCGACTACGAGATTTTTTTAAGGAAATAAACTCTACGTCAAGTAATTTAGAAAAAGCTTCTACTCGTGAAGAACCGCCAAAATCAGGAGAGACTGCAAGAGGGGAAGTGAGGTCAAGGTTATTCTTAACGTATTTAGCAAGTAATGGCATAGCAGATACACTATAAGTAGGGAATGAAAAATATCCCAAACCATGTGTGCTATGAATATCAACAGTTAAAAGTGAATTAACGCCAATTGAACGAAATAATCGAGAAACAACGGCAAGGCTAGCTACTTCTCCACGTTGAAATTCTAAATCTTGTCGTGCATATGCAAGGTATGGAACACAGGCATAAACTTTCGATCCCATCTGACTTAATTTGTATGCAGTTAAGAGAAATTGCATAAAATGAAAGTCAACTGATGGATACAAGGATTGAACAAGAATAATATTTTTATCTTGAACATCGTTATGGATACGAACTTTGTGTTCCCCGTCAGGAAATGATTTATTTTCAACTTCAAATAAGTCGATTTCAAGAGAATTAGAAATAGAAGTAGATAATTCGAGTGATGAAGGTCCGGACATAACAATCCATTCAGACAATATAATCACAATTGATTGCGAAAGTATTGGTTATAATAATTCCTTATTAAAAAATAAATTAGAATCAATCGAATGTATTATTCGATTGATTCAGGATATGATTAGTTGTATGCTTCTTCAGCATGAACAGAAATATCCATTCCTGCTTCTTCGTCTTTGCTATCAACACGCAGACCCAATGTGCTATCAAGTATTTTCAATAGGACAAATGTTACAATGCCTGCATATGCAATAGAAGCTACAGAAGCGACTATTTGAGTTGTAACAACAGAGATTGGACCTCCGCTAAAGAGACCATCTACACCTACGCCATAAGCAGCAGATGCGAATAATCCTGTGGCTATTGCGCCCCAGAGACCTCCCATTCCATGAACAGCCCAAACATCTAATGAATCATCCCATCCACGTTGATTCTTTAGCTTAATACAGAACCAAGAAACTAATCCAACTCCAGCTCCAATTAGAATTGCGGCCACAGGACCTACAAAACCAGAAGCAGGTGTAATTGCAACTAATCCAGCTACAGCACCTGTAGCAGTCATTACGGCACTTGGTTTTCCTGATTCACGCATGCTTAAGAACATCATCATTAATGCTCCTGCTGCTGCGGAAGTATTAGTTACAAGAAATGCATTAACAGCAATACCATCTGCTGCAAGTGAACTTCCTGCATTAAAACCAAACCATCCAAACCAAAGGATTCCAGTACCTAATAATACATAAGGAATATTATGTGGTTTGAAATTTTCAAGTTTTCCTGATCTCTTGCCCACAAGAATTGCTGCAACCAATGCTGAGAAACCAGAGGAGATGTGAACTACAGTGCCGCCTGCAAAGTCAAGTGCACCCATTTCAAATAACCAACCTCCAGAAGCCCATACCCAATGAGCAATTGGTGAATATACCAAAGTAGACCACAAAGCAACAAATACAATAAGTGTTGTAAATTTGAATCTATCTGCAACAGCACCAACAATTAGTGCAGGAGTAATGATGGCAAACATCATTTGGAACATTGCGAAGCTTTGTGCTTCTGCTCCAATTATTCCATTTAATCCAAGATGAGTAGTTGGATTTCCTATAAAACCGCCGATCGTTGGACCGAACGCAATTGAATATCCCCAGAGAACCCAGGTGATACTAACAAGTCCCATAACCATGAAACATTGCATCATTAAATTTAGAACGTTTTTTGCTCTTACCAAACCGCCATAAAAAAAAGCAAGTCCTGGTGTCATGAACAATACTAACGCCGAGGCCGTTAAAAGCCAAGCGATACTTCCAGCATCCATGTTAATAGTCATTCAAACATTGCTATATTAACCTTACGTTTGTTCATTTTTTATTCAATTAACTATACAAATAATCATTATTCATATAATATAATAGTAATTTGTAAAATTATGTGAAAATGCAAATAAGCAATAATTACAATAGTAGAAATATTCAACCAGAACAATCTTAAATATAAGAACGAGCAAAATTTACTTAATGGCTACAACCAAATGTCCAGAATGCGATAGATCAATGAATTTTGATTATTCTACTAGAAAAATGGCATGTAAGAGTTGTGGATTATTTCTTAGCAGAGATGAATTAGTAAATCTTAGAGATAAAATTAAGGATAAACGATATGACGAGGAGGATAACTCACAAAGAGGAAGCGATTATCTTAATTGGTGGTTATCTGATAAAAAGAAAAAGTAATATCAATATTTTACTCTAATATTATCACGAATTTTTATTGAAGATATCAACTTTTCAATAATTGAATTAATTGTAGATTCAGAAAATTTCTTGGAATGATAAGAAACAACCAGTTCGATATGATAGATTCCATTATTAATTCCTTGAGGATGAGATTTAATGTATAAATCATTAGTAGAGACAAATTCATAAATAATTGGTGCAAGTTCAGACTCAGTGATTCCATCAATATATAGTACTTTGGAAGTTACTTTGTCAACTTTATCATAATCAATAAGAGGGAAGACTTCGTGAATAAGGATATTTTCCATTTCTTTAGGAACACCTGGAAGGCAAACTATATTCTTATTTTCATATTTAATCAATACGCCCGGTGCAGTACCGACGTCGTTATTTAATGGGGTGGAATTTTTTGGAAGAATTGCCATTTTTTTTCTACTATCAGTAATAGAAAATGAATCAATAACATTCTGAGATACAAGGTCAGTATATCGTTGAATAATCATTTCAAGTGCAATTTCATTAAGTTCTAATGGAAGGTTGAGAGTCGATGCAGTACAAGAGAGAGTCATATCGTCATATGTAGGACCAAGACCTCCTGAAAGAACAATCCAGTCTGAATCAGCAGAGATTGCTTGATTTAAAGCCCAGGAAATCTCGTCGCAATTATCTCGAACAATATAAGAACGCGATACAGTACAACCTATGTCAGCAAGTTTATTACAAATAGTTTGAAGATTTGTATTCAAAGTTCTTCCAGAGAGAAGTTCATTGCCAACAGATATAATATGAAACTTCATAAATATCAAATTACATATTGTCATGCTTAACCATTTCTAAATATCTTAATAGGAACAAAGTAAATCTTAGTTCAAGATGAAAAGCATATTTTTAACTGGAACTGCAGGGTCTGGAAAAAGTAATTTGACAGGAATTTTATCAAATTGGTATCAACAAGAGGGTAAGAACGTAATTACGGTCAATCTAGATCCAGGAGTAAGCAATGTGCCTTATGGGATTGATGTAGACATAAGAAATTATATAAATTTACAAGACATAATGGACAAATACAACTTAGGTCCAAATGGTTCGTTAATTTTAGCTTCTGACCTTATCGCAACTAAATTAGAACAAATTGAGGAAGAGATTGATGAATACAATGCCGATTACGTATTTATTGACACGCCAGGACAAATTGAATTATTTGCCTACAGAAAAAGTGGACCGTATTTTGTCAAAAATATATCAAATGAAGCAAATGTAAATTTATTTTTGTTTGATGCAACACTAGTTTCTGATCCATCAAATTTTCTATCAATTGCACTATTAGCAAGTTCAATAAAATTAAGATTAGAAATACCGCAAATATCGATTTTAACTAAGAAGGATTTGATTACAGATAGCCAAGACAGAATATTAAAATGGGCAGATGATTTTTCCGAATTATTGGATGATTTAAAGGAAGGAGGAGAGATATATGATTTGACCAGTAGAATGGCCGAAACAGTTATAGAATCAAACATAATCGACGAATTAATACCTACATCAACCGTAGATAATGAAGGAATAGTAGAAGTTATAGCCTCAATTTCTAGAATAATCGACAGAGGGGAGTAATAATATTATTCAATCTGAAGTTTTTCTTTTATGAGAAGAGCAGCTTGTTCAGGGTCGATTTTCTTAGACAACACTTGATCAACTAAATTTTGAAAGTCAGGATGATTTTTGATTTTTTCACTAAGGGTTTTAGATAAATCGTCAATAACTACACTAAGAATTTCATCTTTGATATTATTTTCTTCGGTGGAAGAATGTTTTGACGAATCCTTAAGGAATTTTTCTCTTTCGGCGATAGAATGAATAAGATCGTTAATTCCTGATCCGTCTATAGATGCAGTTTTAATCACTTTTGGCATCCATTTATCATTTTTTGGTTTTGAAGCAGAAAGTAGTTTTGTATACATCTGATCAGAGCCATCAAGATCAGATTTATTCACGACAAATATATCCCCAATCTCCATAAGGCCCGCTTTATAGATTTGAATATCGTCACCTAATTCAGGCATAAGAACAATTACTACAGCATCTGTTATTTTCAATATATCAACTTCAGATTGTCCTGCACCAACGGTTTCGACAATTATTAAATCAAGACCTGATGCATCAAGGATGGAAAGGCTTCGACGAGTATACTTAGACAGTCCGCCAGATTTATTTCCAGAAGACATACTTCGAATGTAAACATTAGGGTCAAGATTATGTGTACTCATACGCAATCGATCGCCAAGTAAAGAACCTCCCGTAATTGGACTAGATGGATCAATTGCAAGAACGCCAATTTTTTTATTTAGTTTACGATAGTTTTCAATTAAACCATTAATCAACGTGCTTTTGCCAGTACCTGGCGGACCAGTTATACCTACAACAAATGCATTACCAGTTTTTGGATATAGTTGAGAGATTATATCGCCGATTTTTGAATCTTCATTTTCAATCATAGATATTGCTTTAGCGATAGCTCTTCTATCTCCTGAGAGAATAGAACTGACAAAATCATCACTCATATGGTAATAATTTATGGCGAGTGAGATATATAATTTTGATAACTTGGTCATTTGACGAATTTTTTTTACAGAATACCGAAATGAATTAAAGTATAAGATTTTAGATTCTTATATAGGTAATAATATTGCTAGAAACGGAAAATTACTGGAAACATAAAATCAACGAACTTGCTAAGTTAAAAAAAGACAGCAACAATGAAGATGTTAAACGATGGGAAAAAGAAGTATTAGAGCCATGGAATAAAAAAACTAACAATAATGAAGAATTTTCTACTACGTCGGACATTGATGTAAAGACTTCGTATTATAAGTCAGACATTCAAATGAACAAAGATAGATCCATGCCCGGAGAGTTTCCATTCACAAGGGGGCCATATCCCAACATGTATAGAGGAAAGAAATGGACAATGCGAATGTTTTCAGGATTTGGAACTCCAGAAGATACGAATAATAGATTGAAATATTTAATAAAGAATGGGCAGACGGGATTAAGTATAGCGTTCGACATGCCGACGTTGTATGGATATGACGCAGACAATGATAGGTCAAAGGGCGAAGTAGGAAAATGTGGATGTAATATATCGTCATTAAAAGATATGGAGGTATTATTGAAAGACATTCCATTGAATCAAGTAAGTACGTCAATGACAATCAATGCGCCTGCATCAATTCTCACGGCAATGTATGCGTCTGTCGCATTAAAAAATAATATTCCTTTAAATGAACTACGTGGAACAGTACAAACAGATATTCTAAAAGAGTACATAGCTCAAAAAGAGTGGGCATATCCGCCTAAAGATCATATGAGAATTGTTCGTGACATGATGGAATATTGCACAAAAGAAATGCCAAAATGGAATTATGTAAGCATAAGTGGTTATCACATAAGAGAAGCAGGCTCTAATGCAGCGCAAGAATTAGCATTCACATTAGCAAATGGATTTACATATTTAGAATTAGGGCAGAAAGCAGGGCTAAAAACTGAAGAATTTGCCCCTAGACTGTCATTCTTTTTCAATTGTACAATGAATTTCTTTGAAGAAATAGCTAAATTTAGAGCAGCGCGAAGAATATGGGCCACCGTATTAAGAGAAAAATACGGAGTTGAAAAAGGACCTGCTTTAGCATTAAGATTTCATACTCAGACTTCAGGAGCTTCTTTAACATGGCAACAACCAATGAACAACATAGTAAGAACAGCGATAGAAGCATTAGCAGGAGTATTAGGAGGCACACAATCACTTCATACTAATTCATATGATGAGGCATGGGCGCTTCCTACTGAGCAAGCAGTAAAAGTTGCACTCAGAACACAGCAAATTATTGCAGAGGAAACAGGAGTAATTCAATCTGCCGATCCATTAGGAGGATCATATTATTTAGAGCATCTAACTAACGAACTAGAAGAAAAGGCATATAGATATTTTGAGAAAATCGATTCTCTAGGAGGAGTAATTAGTGCAATAGAAAAAGGATATTTGCAAAAAGAAATTGCTGAAACAGCATATCGAAGTCAATTATCAATAGAAAAAGAAAAAGAAGTCATTGTAGGTGTAAACAAATATACTGAAGAAGAAGAAGATAAGATTGAAATATTAAAAGTGGATGACGAGGCACAAAAGATTCAAGTAAACCGATTAAAACAACTAAAGAAAGATCGAGACAATAATAAGGTTAGAGAAGCACTAGAGAGTCTAAGAAATACATATGAAAGTAATGATAAGAATTGCATGTATGATACGATAAAAGCAGTACAAGCATATGCGACATTACAGGAAATTGTAGATGTAGGCAGAGACGTATTTGGTGAATGGAAGGAACCTCAAATATTTTAAAATGGTAATTATAGAATGGCACAAAAAATCAGAATATTAGTAGCAAAACCAGGATTAGATGCACATGACAGAGGAGTCCTAGTGTTATGTAGGGCGTTTAGGGATGCAGGTATGGAAGTAATATACAGCGGGTTATTGCCAACGCCAGAACAAGTAGCCAGTATTGCAATTGATGAGGATGTAGATGCAATTGCATTAAGTTTACACAATGGAGCGCATTTAACTGCCTTTCCAGAAGTAAAGAAATTTCTGGAAAAAAAGGGAGCGAGTGAAATAGCAATAATTGGAGGAGGAATAATACCTGAAGAAGATAAAGAAGAGTTGGAAAATAATGGAATTACGGGTAATTTTGGGCCTGGAACTTCGATGGATACAATAATTGAGCATATAAAAAAAGTTACAAAAAAATAGTCGATGTTAGGGAACTGTAGTATGAGGGACAATCAACATTCTTAGATCAGAATGCAATACTCATCAGATTTTTAGGAATTATTAAATTTAGACTCGTGTTAGAATGAAAAAAGGGTGTGCAGTAGTAAGAGATTATACCTTACCTAATCTTCCAATATATCTTTCATATTCAAGATGTAAAACACTATCTTCTATAGTCACATACACAGTGTATGATCCAGGCAGATAATAGTTCTTGGTTTTAATTGAATCAAAACCATCAAGGTCGTTGAGATCTACAGAGTGTGTTCCAGAAATCAGATTTACCAAAGTGACGTATTTAACATCAATAGACTTACCATTACCTTCTATAGTAAAGATGGAAACAGGAACTTCGTGTACAAAAGAGGTATTGTAAAGTTGATCAGAAGGAATATTACGAATGTTGGATTCCAAATCGGATGTATATTCTGTGCTCAAATTAATTGCGTTAGCACGTAAAGAGAAAATAAAAATGGTAATTAAAATAAAGAGAATTACTGAGACATTTTTTTTGTTTAATTGATTTAATAAAACGTTACCTTTATTCAAAATTGAATCTATCATATTCTAACCTTCAAACAATACTCGCCACATATCAAGTATGTTTATCGGATAAGAGTAATAAGGCCAGTCGTATAATGAGTCAGAAATATCATCAAATGGAATAAAGAATTGGGCATCGCCAAATACATCATCTATCATTTCAGCGTTAGCAGACGGATAACTTCCGTAAATCGTCGCAATCTGTCGTTGTGAACTTTCGCCAAGAATCTCATCAATCATCAAGATAGATGCAGCTTTGTTTGGAGAATTAAATGGAATGGTTGCATGAACACTTGTTTTTACACTGCCTTCAATGCCGAAATATACTTCAATCTCATCGCTAATGTCTCCTTGAATTGATTCAAGTAAAATGGAGCCGTATCTAAAGTATCCGACTAGAACCTCTTCGTCGTCAAAGACTTCAAGAATGGAATTAATCTCAAGTTCTGGTTCAATTACGCCAAATAACTCATCCATTCCTTCCATTTCAGGTTCGTCCTCAATTTCAAAGTTCAATAATTCTGGCCATTCAGATTCTAATGAAGCATCATAGAAGGATTCATAATATCCCGAGCTTCCATAGTGAAGGACTGTATTTACAACTAATGCCGCACCTGCTTTATCGTCAACTGGACTAGGGAAAAAGACGCCTTCTACTTCGTCGTCGTCGTCATCGTCATCTCCACTTCCTGAACCGTCATTATCGTCATCATCATCGTCATCTCCACTTCCTGAACCGTCATCATCGTCATCATGATCTT
>ENA-UPTF01000919-UPTF01000919.1-marine-metagenome-genome-assembly--contig:-NODE-919-length-19585-cov-8.780859_pt1 | contig 19585 bp, 14 predicted proteins | sample MGYA00238166_ERZ767019 | MGnify/ENA primary metagenome ERZ767019 (study PRJEB28930, sample SAMN06266391) | marine metagenome | isolation source: Sea water from 250 m depth | place: Atlantic Ocean | study... | reverse complement strand
CAGTTATTTTATGGACCAGAGTTATACAACAAAATTTTCCAGAAAAATTCATTGTTTACTGAAAGGGGACTAATTGAAAATGATGACATAATTGTAAGTCCTAAACTAATACAAGTGTTGAAAAAAAGATTCAGTGATAAAATTGCGGTTGTTACCGGAAGGGGCTATAACGCAATTAATTCGTCTCTAAAGGAAATTTTAACTCAATTCAATGTGAAAAATTCCGTTTTTCTCGAGGATGAGCCACGAAATCTTGCCAAACCAAACCCTGAATCATTAATTAGATCAATCAAGGGATTAAACTCAAAAAACTGTCTTTATGTTGGAGATTCAATGGAGGATCTTATCATGGCAAAAAGGGCTTCAGAATTAGGCTTTCAAACTACATTTTGTGGAATATATGGCTCTGGCAAACTTCCCGAGGTGAAAAAAAAGTTTTTTGTCGAACGAGATGTCCCTTTCATTCTAGAATCAATTAATTTTATTCCGAAGGCATTAAATCTGGTTTAGGTAAAAATAGAAAACTGGTGTATCATGGCAACGAGAAAATCAAAAATCAAAAGGGAAACAAAAGAGACCAGTGTGGATGTAAGCTTAAACATAGACGGCTCTGGCAAAACTTCAGTTAGTACGGGAATTAGTTTTCTTGATCATTTGATAACGTCATTTGGAACACACGCTATGATGGATCTCACTGTGAAGGCAAAATCAAAAGATAAGATTGAACACCACTTGATTGAAGATGTTGCAATAACCATTGGTTTGTCAATTGACAAGGCTCTTGGAAAAAGAACTGGAATTACTAGGTTTAGCTATGCATCTGTTCCAATGGATGAGTCACTTGCAGAAGCAGCGCTTGATTTAGTTAAGCGACCATACAGTAAGATAACCTTGTCGATAAAAAGAAACAAGATTGAGGGTGTGTCAAAAGAAGATATCGAACACTTTTTCAAATCGCTTACTCAGAATTTAAGCAGTTGTATACACGTCACGGTAAAATATGGAGATAACGATCACCACAAAATTGAGGCTGCAATCAAATCGTTAGCTGTCGCTTTACGAAATGCATCGTCAAAAGACTCAAAACAAAAAGGAATTCCAAGCACTAAAGGTGCTATGTAATATTGAAGGTTGCAATATTTGACTATGGCGCCGGAAATATTTTCAGTCTAAAAAACTCACTGGAAAAAAACGGTGCCCAAGTAGATGTCATCACAGGTTTAGACAAATCAAGAGAATATTCAGGCTTGTTGCTACCGGGGGTTGGTAACTTTGATCCTGCGATTAGAAGCATTCGTGACTATTCTCCAACTGATTTCAAGGACTATGTTACTCAAAACATGCCAGTGCTTGGGATTTGTCTTGGAATGGAAATGTTCTTCGAAAAAAGTGAGGAAGGTAAGGAACAGGGCCTAGATGTCATGGACGGTGAGGTGGTTCTTCTACCAGATACAATGAAAATTCCGCACATGGGTTGGAACAATTTAGAAATTAAACAACAAAGTAACTTCTTGGATGGGGTTAAGGATGGCTCATGGGTTTACTTTGTACACTCGTACAGAATAAAGCCAAAAAATACTGGACTTATTGTTGCAGACACTGATTATGGAATCAAAGTACCCGCAGTAATTGAGCAGAAAAATTTCATCGGCACACAATTTCACCCTGAAAAATCAGGAGAGGTTGGCTCGTTAATGTTAAGAAACTTTCTCAGTGAGTGTAAAAAATGAAAATAATTCCCGCAATTGACCTAATGGAAGGAAAGGTTGTTAGGCTCTACAGGGGTGACCCCAGCAAAAAAACCGTTTACAGCGACGATTCACTGGATGTTGCAAAAAAATGGCAATCTGCTGGTGCAGACATGCTTCATTTGGTTGATCTTGATGCAACACTTGGAAGGGGCTCGAACTTTGAATTGTTAGAGAATATAGCAAAGTCAGTAAGCATTCCTGTGCAAGTTGCAGGAGGGCTTAGAAGCGAAAAGATTATCGAAGACGCCCTAGAATTTGCACAACGAATAGTAATCGGAACACTTGCCTTCAAAGAAAAAACAATTCTTGACAAACTTCTAACAGCATACGGGAATGAAAGAATAGTAATTTCAGTAGATCACAATGATGGTTTGATAGTTGTAAACGGCTGGCAACAAACTACAGACATATCACTACTTGATTCAGTCAATGAATTTGTTAAAATGGGCTTTACAGAATTTTTATCAACAAATGTGAACAGAGACGGTACACTACAGGGTCCAGATTTGGAATGGATGCAACAAATTAGTCAAATTGAAACTGCAAATGTGATTGCCAGCGGAGGCATATCCAATGTTGAAGATGTTGCAAAAGTAAAGGAAGCAAATCCATTTGGCGTCATACTGGGAAAAGCACTTTATGAAAATAAAATTTCGATTGAGGAGGCAAAAAAACTGCAATGACTCTAACTAAACGTGTAATACCATGCCTTGATGTCGCAAAAGGCAGAGTAGTAAAAGGATTGAATTTTAAATCAATTAAAGACGCGGGTGATCCTGTCTTACTAGCTGAAAAATACAGCAATGAAGGTGCAGACGTACTTGTGTTTCTAGATATTACAGCTTCGGAGGAAAATAGAGAAATTATAAAATCTTTAGTAAGTAAAGTTGCAAAGGTAATCAACATTCCATTTACTGTTGGTGGCGGAGTCAAAACTTTACAACATGCAAGAGACATACTGCTTAGTGGCGCTGATAAAGTTGCAATAAACACTGGTGCAGTAAAAAAACCTGGAATAATTACTGACTTAATGGAGTTATTTGGAAGACAATGCATTGTTGTTGCAGTTGATGTGAAACGCAACTACAATATTACTGACCAAAAAAATGTATTCTCAAACGATGGAAAAAAATTTTGGTTTGAAGTTTTTATTTATGGTGGAAAAAAGGAAACTGGTCTTGATGCAATTGAATGGGCAAAAAAAGTACAATCATTAGGTGCCGGAGAAATACTTCTTACAAGTATTGACATGGATGGAACCAAGAATGGCTATGATGTAAATTTAACAAAGGAAATTGTAAACTCTGTTTCTATTCCTGTTGTTGCATCTGGTGGATGTGGAAAACCTGAAGATATGATTAATGTTTTCAAAGAGACTAACGTAGAGGCAGCGTTGGCTGCTTCGATATTTCACTATGAGACACACTCGGTTGATCGTGTAAAAGAAATAATTAAAGAAAGTGGAATTCCAGTGAGGATATAGCAAAGATTAACAAACACACATTTTATGATAAATTATGGACATGGACATTAGCAATATTGATTTTTCAAAAGGAAACGGCATAGTTCCTGTAATAGTTCAGGACGCCAACACCAAGGAGATTCTAACTCTAGCATATACAAATAAGGAATCACTGGAGCGCACGTTGGCTACTGGCAATTCCTGGTTCTGGAGCAGATCCCGTAAGAAGTTATGGATGAAAGGAGAGGAATCTGGAAATACACAAAAAGTTAAAGAAATCAAGGTTGACTGTGACTCCGATTCCTTAATCTATTTTGTAGAGCCATCTGGCCCTGCGTGTCATACTGGTGAGCGTACGTGCTTTCATAACTCACTAAAAAATGGATAAAAAACACCAGGCTGTAAGAATTTTATTATTTTTCAAATTTTTGATATAATTTTCCTTTTTGTAGCTTTTTCTACGTGCTTTTTTTATGTATTTTAGATGAATAATGTATAATTTTATTTAATTTTCTGCTTAAAAAATTAAGTAATACTTAATTTGATATTAGGATTTTTTATCAACTCAATCATCTGTGATCAGACATGCAGAAGACTCACTTACAGTGCAGAGAGTGTAAAAAAGAATATGATTCTACTTTCAAGTATATCTGTGATGAGTGCTTCGGACCGTTAGATGTTCATTATGATTTTCCATCTTTGACAAAAAATACATTCGTGAACCGTGAGCAAACTTACTGGAGATATTTCGAGCTTCTTCCAATCACTGACAAATCAAACATTGTTAGCATAAACGCAGGAATGACGCCGCTTGTTAAGGCTGAAAAACTTGGAAAGGAAATAGGCTTGAACAATTTATACATAAAAAATGACTCTGTTAACCCAACATTTTCATTTAAAGACAGGCCAGCGGGCGTTGCGGTGTCAAAGGCGAAAGAATTTGGCTTGGGCTCTGTGGGATGTGCGTCCACTGGAAACCTTGCATCAGCCACGGCTGCACATGCTGCTAAGGCAGACTTTCCGTGTTACATTTTTGCTCCAAGTGACATTGAACATGCAAAGATCGCACAGGCACTTTCATACGGTTCACATTACATTGCGGTTGATGGAACGTATGACGATGCAAACAGAATAGCTGCACAAGTTGGTGACAGCAAGGGTGTTGGCGTTGTAAACATTAACATGCGATCATATTATGTTGAGGGCTCTAAGACATTAGCATACGAAGTTGCTGAACAACTGAACTGGAATGTACCCGATCAGTTAATTGTTCCAACTGGAAGTGGTGCGATGCTAAATGCAATTTGTAAGGGCTTTGAGGAACTTGAAACCGTTTCATTAGTTAACCACGTTTCGCAAATGCACATGAACTGTGCACAAGCAAACGGTTGTGCACCAATTGTTACTGCATTTAAGAAAAATAACACGGATGTTGTGCCAGTAGAAAACCCCGACACTGTAGCAAAGAGTCTAGCGATCGGTGATCCTGGTGATGGCCGTTATGTTTTGAAAAGATTAAAACAATTCAACGGAATTGCAGAAGAGTCAAACAACAAAGAAATACTTGATGCAATTTTATTACTTGCAAAAACGGAAGGGATATTTACGGAACCGGCTGGTGGTGTTTCAGTAGCTGTCCTAAAGAAAATGGTTGAAGATGGAAAGATTGACAAAAATGAAACCACAGTTTGTTATGTAACAGGAAACGGATTAAAGGCAACAGAATCACTGATGGAAGTTTTGCCTAAACCTGAGGTAATGCAGCCTGATGTTGCTAAGATTTCGGCGGTTGTGAGGTAAATTGACTACTATTACATTTACAATTCCATCAGTTCTTAACGGCGGTAGCGGAGAGAAAAAAACTGACGTCAGTGCAAGTACATTGAAAGATGCGTTTGCAAAAATTTCTGAAACAATGGGTGATGATTTCAAACGTCGTGTCTTGAATGACGATGGCACTCCAAGATCTTTGATTAACATTTACATCAATGGAAAGAACGCAAAGTTTTCTTCTGGACTTGAAACAGAACTCAATGATGGTGACGAGGTGTACATACTTCCAGCAGTAGCAGGGGGTTCCCATGATACAGGGGAAGGGGTGTCTGACCTTTCCGAAAAAGAACTGGATAGATATTCTCGACAAGTGATGTTGGAAGAGATTGGTTATCAAGGACAATTAAAATTAAAACAGTCTAAGGTTTGTGTTGTTGGTGTTGGCGGTTTGGGTAATCCAATTGTAACAAGACTTGCAACAATGGGCGTTGGAAATATTCGCATTGTTGACAGAGATGTGATAGAGCTTTCTAATTTGCACAGACAGACAATGTTCAACGAAGATGACGTTGGTCAAGTAAAAGTTGAGACAGCTGCAAAAAAATTACGCAAACTTAATCCCGACATAGTTATAGAAGAGTTGCCTGTTTCAATAAATGATTACACTGCCATTGACGTTGTTGATGGTTGTGATGTCGTTGTTGATGCACTTGACAGTGTTGATGCACGTTATGCACTTAACAAGGCTTGCATTGAAAAGAAAATTCCTTTTGTAACTGGTGCAGCCGTTGGTGTTACAGGACAGTCATTTACAATCTTACCAAACGAATCAGCTTGTTACCACTGCTTGTTTCCTGCACTTGACGAAGATTCAATGCCAACTTGCAGCATTGAGGGAGTGCATCCGTCAATACTTTCTATCATTGGCGGCATAGAAGTTTCCGAAGCTGTAAAAATAATTACGGGAAAAGAACCAAGTCTAAAGGACAAGGTGTTGCACGTTGACTTGGAAAATTTAATTTTTAATTTTACCAAGGTATCCAGGGTTGAAGAGTGTTCAGTCTGTGGCTCTGGCGCGAAGCAGGAAAAAGCAAAGGAGGAGCTCATACTTGAGGAGCTTTGTGGCCGCAACAAGGGAAAACGAACCTTTTCCATTACACCCACTTACCATGTAGAGCTAGATGTCGATGCTATCACCTCTGTTGCCGGAAAAAGTGGCTTTACTGTGGAGAATTTGGGCGATTTGGGGCTCTCTTTGAGGACAAATGACCTCTCTGTCAGCTTCATGAGGAGTGGCTCTGCCGTTCTGGTGGGACCAAAGGACGAAAGCGAGGCAACCGCCCTATATAAGGAACTTTTAGGCACAAAAGCGATCATCACAGAGAACCAAAATACTTAATAGTGATAAAGCAAATATTGCAATAATTACAAGTTCTGATCTAAGAATTATACAATTTTTTATCAAGATTTGAACGAAATATAACTTGAATTGTAATAATGAACGATTTGTCCATGAGGGTTATATACTAAATTTTCAAAATAATTTCAATAACATGAAAAACGAAATAGGACGAAAATTAACTAGTCTAACATTAATGACGATAATGTTCGCTGGTGGAATGACTCTTGCAGTACCTGGATTTTTGCCGGATTCGGCAATCCCAATCGAGGCATTTGCAGATCAGGGCACCTCGAGCGGAAGTCTCTACATCTCAAGCACACTTGTACAAGGTGCTCAAATCATACAGGTCATCGTAGATGATCCAGGTTTGAGTAAAACAGGTGACAACTCTATAGTTGAGATTGATGTAACACCAGTCGGTGGAAGTACAGAAACAGTACCAATGTTCCAAGTGTCAGACGGAACTTACCATGCATTTTTGGTTGACGATGTAACAGCAGAAGGTGCTGATGCAATCGGTACAACATCAATGAACTTTGGTAAGGACTGTGATTTGACACTAGCAGTTCCAGAAGGATTCACTATCGATGGAACTGATACATTCATTGAAGAATCTTCTTGTACTAACCCAGACGCAACAACCAAAGGCACACCATTCAATGCACTACAAACCGAACTAGAAGAGGTATCAGCAGGAGCTGCTGGACAAGACGGTCCATCAACCATTGCTAACATACCAGCTTCATACGGTGATGTAGACGCACAGACATGGCCCGTAATCTATGGCTTTGACTTCGCAATTGGTGACAACCTAGTAGAATATGGCGGCGATGCCATCATGTTCTCATGGGGTCAACAAGAATCACCAACAGCCATATACTCATCACACAACATCGTTGTTCCAGGTCAGAAAATACATCTAACCATTGAGGACAACGGATTAAACATCGACCCAACAACTATTGATACATGGACCTTCCTTGCAACATCAGGAAGTGAAGAGACAGATAGATCACACGTAAACACAACTGATCTCAACGGCAGCCTTGGTACACTTGGCTTCGGTGAGAACGGCACACTAACAATTACTGAAAATGATAACATTTCAACTGACAATTTGTCAGTTGAAGCAACCACAGCTGATACCTTTGTCTTTACGGAGACAGGTACCAACACTGGCGTATTTACTACACATAACGTTCTTGGTGACTCTGACGCATCAGTACTGAAAACATGTACTGTTGACGACGAAGTCTCATGGGCTTATGGTGGTGATTCCGTTACACTTGTTTGTGCAACTGGTAACGCTACATCTTCCTTTGATGCAGGTGCAGAATGGGAAGTTAACGAACCAGCAGCATACTCAGTAACTGACCCAGACATGAACCGAAACAGTGTTCTAGCAGAATCACTTGACATCCAGGAGAACAATGTAATCCCAACAATCAAGGTTGGTGCATTGTATAAACACCTGAGTAAAGGTGTCATGGGAGCAGCTGCTACCGGTGAATCCGGAATTAGCTTCTCAAGTGGTGATGCATTCAGCACTGCTGATATTGCAGTTACCGATATGACTGACGACAGTGGCAGAGTTATTGCAACTCTCGCAGCAGGAACCGACAACACAACAGCAGTAATGACAATTAACACAGGTTGGAACGCAAACACACTAACTGGAGCAGAAATGCTCTTCTACGATATCTGTTCAATAGCAGATCACCTAAACTCAACGGCAATTGCCCTCACATATGATGGAACAGCTGTCATTGAGCCAGGTCCAAATGCATGTAGTGGTACAGTGCAGTATTCATCCGGAACAACTGTTCTTGATGGAGATGCTGCTGTAAATCTTGTATTTACAATCACTCACGCATCTAAGACCGGAACCGCAGGTGATTATGTTGTTGTAGCAGACTTGCATCACTATGATCAAGGCGTAGACGCATCAGGCATCTATAGAATGGAAGCTGAAGAATCAGGTGTAAACACTGGAACATTCGAAGGTACAGTGTCATACATAGTAGGTAACACCGTATATGGTGAAACTGCTATGGCTGACTGGGTTACCGTCGAAGGAACTGACCTCGTTATCTTAATTGATGACGACCAGACAGGTACCAGTGCACCTCGAGTAAACTTCGGTGATACAGACGTTTTGGGCTTAACTAACGTAACAATTGGTTCCCAACTAGATGCATTAACACATACTGGAACAATATCATTTGACCTACCCAACTATGGAGTAGGTGACGAAGCAACTGTAACTGTAGTCGATGCAGATCTTAACATGGATTCATCCATAGTTGAGACCTACAGAGGCGACAGCTCTTACACTGCTGGAACAGATATGTTCTCAATAACATGTGACGATGCCGTATGTTCAACTGACATCGCAATCGTATTTGTCGAAGATGGTCCAGATTCTGATACCTTCATTTCAGTCATCACAGTACCCGATGACCTTGGTGAAGACTTAGAAGTTGGATATCACGACTCACGTAACGCTTCTGACACCGCAACAATTTACTATGCAACATCCACAATCGGCGCAGAAACTGGTACAGTTTCACTAGATAGACAAGTCTATCCTGTACCATTTGACGCAAATGAGCTGAAACAGGGTGACTTCACAGCAAATTGTGACTTTAACGGTGAAACAGCAACTTGTGATGACGGTGACGTAACTGTATGGGTATATGTAACTGATGGCGACTTTACTGATGACGAACTAAAAGTAGGTGCTAGTGAAACATCACCAGGTACTATTAACTTGATTACCAGTGGCACAACCACTGCAATCTACACCTTTGGTGGAAACACTGCATCTGGAACTGAACTAGGACCAATGACCGAGACAGAACAGGGCTCTAATGTGTATGAGATATCATTCACAGTAGATGAAACCGAAAACTCTCACCAAGTCTTAGGTGGTTCAACAGTCATTCAGGCACAGTACGCTGACGCAGCAGGAGACAATAACCAAGCAACAAACGTATTTGATTCCGCAACATTCGATCTAAGGAACGGTACACTGACAGCAGACAAGTCAGTCTACGTTATGGGACAGACAATGATTCTAACCCTAACTGATGACGACTTGAACCTTGACAGTGATTCAGCCGAAGGATACACCTTAGACATGGTAGAATGGGATTCAGATGCAAACTCTAGTATCTTATTGGGTGACAGTTGTGCAACAACTTGTAAATTTACCTCAAATCCATCTAACCTTCTAGATGAAACTGGTAGCAATACCGGCGTATTCCAGACAACGGTAGATATTCCAGATGACAGTTCTGAATTAGGTACTGCATTGGAACTTGGAGAGGTAATTACACTCACATACAGAGATGCTGGTAGAGCAGGAGAATCTTCTGTCTCACCTGTAGTAGCAAGTGATACAATATCTGAAGACGTAGAATTGACAATATCAATTTCTAACTTCGGAGCGAGCATTACATTAGACAAAACGGTATATGACTGGACTGACACTGTAAATATAGAAGTAGTAGCACCAGACCATAACAAGAACGAGAATAAGCGAGAAAACATCGGTACATCATCACTACCAATTAAGATATCAACTAGACACTCACAAATGTGTTCTACGTCATATAGCTTAACTGAGAGCGGTGAAAACACTGGTGTATTCGAAGGTTACATCGTCTTGACTGGTCTATCGGGCCAAAGTGTTAACGGAGGCGGAACAATTCCAACTCCAGGTGATACTTGTGGTACTGACGGAGCAACTGGCGGACCTGAAAATGGTAAACAGCCAACTGCTGGTCAGGACGACGGTATTACAGTAACATATGAATACGATGATGGAAGTGTTGCATTGGCATCAGCAATTATCCAATGGAATTACTCATCTATCGAATGGCTTGAGAGCAATGTAGCTGCTGATGGCGGTGCAGTCGTACGAGTAGTAGATCCTGATGAGGACCTAGACGATGAAGCAATTGATCAAGTAACTGTCGACGTATACTCTGATTCAGACTCAGGTGGTATCACAAAAACACTATCTGAAACTGATGAAGGCACAGGTGTATTCGAAGGCTTGGTAAGCTTCACATCTTCCGGTATCTCAACCGGTGATATACTACGAGTTTCAGAAGGTGACACAGTAACTGCTGAAGTAACTGATTACAACTTACCTGGACCTGATTACACAAGTTCCGATGACTTACTCTTTGCAGCCACAACCACAGTTGGCACAGCATTCCCACCACTCGAGAGAGCACCAGCAGCTAATGCACGCGTAGTCGATGCATCTGGCAACTCGGTAGCTGAAGTCTCAGTGGATCAACAGGTACAAATTGCTGCTGACGTGTCAAATGGACAAGGCAAGGATCAAGCATTCGCATACTTAGTACAAGTTCAGGACGCATCAGGCGTTACAGTATCACTATCATGGCTAACAGGCTCACTGACTAGCGGTCAATCAATGACTGCAGCTCAGTCATGGACACCTACGAGCTCCGGTTCATACACTGCAACAGTGTTTGTATGGGAGAGCGTATCTAATCCAACTGCCCTGTCACCAACCGTATCTGTCAACATAGACGTAGTATAGACTAGAAACATCTAACCCCCCCTTTTTTCTTTTTTTTTATTTTAGTTTAGAAAATATATTCAGAAACAATATCTATGGCAATGATGAACCAAAAACAGTTGAAACTATTACCGTTTGCCATAATCGCTTTGCTGGTTGCGATAAGTTCGCCTGACGTATTTGCGGAAACTCTTGAACTGAATACAAATCAAGTTGTGTATTCCCCGCAACATCCATTATTCATATATGGTGAGGGCGAACCAAGACAACCTTTGGTTATCCGACTTTTCGCACCTGACGGCACAACTGCAAATTTTGAGCAGGTAATGACAAAACAAGATGGAACATTTAGCACCACATTAATGACATGGCCGGAACCAACAGCAAAAATTCCCTACGGAACATATGTTGTTGAGTTAGTAGCCCAGTCCGGAATGACCGAAAGGACGAACATAAAGTTTGCACAAGATTTAGAACTTGTAACAATACCAATTGAACGTAGTATGGAGGTAAGCGTATTTACGCCAGAAATTGCAGCTACAGACAGACCTTTTCGTGTATTTGTGCAGGTTTCAAGTGATGGTCATCTAGTACATGAACAAGTCAGAATCTTACTGGCAGCATCACATGTTCACACCCCTTCGGACAGCGTAAGAAGCCTCACACAGCAACTTGAGAGGCTGCATGAGGGATTATACTTTGTTGAATACCAACCTACACAAGAAGGCACATACGTTTTTCACATGGTTGCTAACCATCAGGGAACAGTTTCACACGGCTCAGCTGCAACCTTGGTATTGGGTCAGGACCTAGCCGGTCTGTCACAGGAAATCGTAAGTCTTAACCGTGTATTAACATCAGCATCGTCTGAACTTGACACGCTACAGTCAGATATACACGGGTTTGGAACCACACTGGAATCAGCCAGTGATAAAATTAATTCAGGTGTGTCTGAGATTGATTCTAGTGTAAGTTCAATGTCATCGGCTGTTACAAATATTGAAGAGGCATCATTGCAAGTAAACTCGCTGCTATTTCCAATTGTTGGCTCTATTGCAGTCATAGTTGCTTTACAAATTACAATACTTGCACGAAGAAGATAGTTATAATAGTCGATTGAATAAGTTCTGAATCATGCCAAAACTGGCACTACTTGTGACAACATTTCTTTTTTTTGTTTTTTTACTACAACAAAGCTCTAGCGGTGTTTTTGAAGACTTTGAATATGTGGGCACAGACAATGACTTGAAACTAGAATCGGATATAATATCTACTGACACTTACGAAACGCAAAATGATGTTAAAAGATATCTGGTGTTTGGGTCGGGCTCACTTCATGATGCGCATCCTCAAATAGAAAATCTTGTATATGGAGTTGATTCTGGCAGTGAATTTTTCTCAGTGGGTGTTTTTAATCAGAGCCAGGCGAATAAACTAAGTGCAAGCGGTTATCATGTAATAGAGGACTTTCCGTTAGAATTCCACTCAAAATATGAAACGTACAATGCAATTTCAAAGGTTGCTCAAATGGGAAACTTTGCACAGTCCGGAGAAGCTCATAACCTGTACAATAAAACTGGCAGTGGAGTAATTGTTGCAATTGTTGACACGGGCGTTGATTTTTCAAATCCTGACATCAGAGAATCTCTGCTGAGGGATGAAGACAATAAACCTGTAATGATAGACGCAGACGGGCAGGGACTAGTTATCACAAATTCAACTTTTGCTGCAAAAATTAGCAATTTTGGATTAGTAAAAAATTACACAAAGGAAGCTCCAGAGAATGTAACATCAACGGTCTATGTAAAAAAAGATGGTGTATTTTTAGACATTTTACAAACTGGAAATGGCACGAACATTTCCGTCTACAATGGATTGTATCCGTTTGTTGATTTTCCTCCTTTTGGCTCGCCAATTTTTGACGGCACTTTACTATATGACATGAAAATTGGAGAGAACAAACGTGATTATATTGAATCAAAAAGCGGAATCTATCACTTGGGGGTAATTTATCAGGCACACATGGGACTGCTTCAGGTAGTTCCTGTCTTGGTAACCGATCCCAATGAAGCTGGTGTATATGATACCATTACGCCAGACATGTCAACTTCTTGGCAAGACTTTACAAAGAGAGCAGCGGGAGACGCCACCACCAGACCAGACTATGACTTTGACTTTACCGACGACACTCCAATTACCATAGGCGATGGAAACGAGTTTCTGCTGTATGATACAGATCATCCGCTAGAAGAGCATTTTTGGGAACGCCAAAATGATTACTCGGCTGGAACTGTTGGTGCAAAAATTGTAGACATCTGGGGAGTTTTTTCAGACAAGGCAAACATTGATGATAAACTAAATGCAATCAATGGTACTTTGCTGCCTGGCATGGATGAAGATGGCAGATTCTTTGGCGTTATGAATGACCCATTTCCACATGGAACGTCAAGTGCATCTGTAATAGCATCCAAGGGAGAGATGGAATACGACATCTATAACAACACAAAAAAATTTTCGATAAAGGGCATTGCTCCGGATGCAAAGATCCTTCCGGTTAAGGCATTGTGGTTTGGTGATACAATTTATGCATGGCTCTGGACTGCCGGATTTGATAATGAGGAGGACAGCTGGGTATACACAGGGAGTCCAAGAGCAGATATAATTTCTAACAGCTGGGGAATCTCTAGTTTTCCAAACACTGGATATGCACCTGGCTTGGATATATCATCACTCATCCTAAACGCGCTAGTAACGCCAGGATCTCTACATGAAAATTATACGGGCGTAACTGTTGTGTCAAGTGCTGGAAACTCTGGGCATGGCTATGGGACCATTGGTCCACCAGGTATTGCGTCATTTGGCTTGTCAGTTGGAGCCGTAACCAACAATCAATATGTTGGATATGGTCCATTCAAAGACGAACCAAGATTTGGCAACACCACTGACCACTCTGATCATGTTATAGATTTTTCAAGTAGGGGACCAGGAGTAGTTGGTGATCCAAAACCAGATCTGATGAGTATTGGGGCATATGGCTTTGTTCCAGCGTTAGTAACAAAATTTTCCGCGGATTCAGAAAATGAAGCTTTCAGACTTTTTGGAGGAACTAGTATGTCTGCCCCCATTGTGGCGGGTAGTGCAGCACTTGTAGCTCAGAGCTTGAATGAAAAGGAAATAGAATATGATCCGTTCAAAATAAGAAACATCCTGATGTCTACTGCAGATGATGTGAAAAATGATCCAATGACGCAGGGTACAGGCATGGTTAATGCCCTAAATGCAGTAAAGGTAGTACATGGTCATGGCGGAAAGTTTGTTGTACATAACGATGCTACGTTTTCAAACATAAAAGAGGTGATTGATACTTCACTGAACTCATTTGATTCTGATTCCATCGGAATTGACAAATTTGGAATTTCCGATAATACATTCCCAATGACAAGCTGGTTTGGCGGGCGATTACATCCTGGGGAAAATACCACCACTGAGTTTACAATAGAAAATCCAACAGCCAAGGCACTTAATGTCACAATAAGCCCAATAATTCTAAAATTGATCGAAAGATCAGAATTAGATGGAATAACTGAAGTACAGCTGCAGGATCCAATCCTGAACATGTCAGAAACATACAGACCAAATTATGTTAAACTGACTGATCTTCCAATAGAGAACCTACAACCAGACTGCTTTGTAGCAGATGGTTACTGTGTTCAGGATTCACCAAAATCAAACCTAACAGCCACAATTCCAGCCGATGCCTCACTTATGGTCTTGAATCTTCGCTTTCCATTTGACACTTTCATGAACCAAACGGACACAGCTTATGCTGACGACATGAAAATTTCATCGTTATACGTTTATGATTGGAAAGACAAAAATGATGACGCCGAAATTTCAAGCGATGAACTTTCTTTGGTAAACAGAGGCGGCTCCTGGGGAACAGTTCAGGAAATTCGTCTATCTAATCCATCGGAAAAATTTGACAATGAACCGGTTGTGGGCATATACCCGGTACCAGAGAGATACTCTTACTGGTCTGGAAACACCAACAAAAACTCTACGTCAATGGATTACACTCTTTCTGCAAGCTATTTTGGAAATAAATCATGGGATGATGTATCTGTTGATTCACAAAAAATTTTAATTCCGCCAAAAAATTCCTCAAAGGTAACCGCTGTACTTTCTGTACCCACTGATATGCAAAGTGGTGTGCATCAAGGATTCATTAACTTTGAAGGCGAACATCACAAAGTTAACGTACCAGTATCTATTGGTGTTCTTGAAACAATTGATGACAAGAATAAACTAAATGTGATTATAGGTTCTGATGGAGAAACTTTATACGGTAACGGTTACGTAAAGGGCGCCTTTGACATGACGGGTAGATACATGTCCGGTGATTGGAGGCAATATTATTTTGACATTCAAGATAATACAATAAACGCTGCTACAATAGATTTGGAATGGGAAAATGATGACACAAACTTCTCTGCCTTTATGATTGATCCTCAGGGGAAAATTGTACAAACAAATTTTCCACCAGGTGTATTTGGTCATTTTTGGGGTTGGCCAACCGGTGACTGGCTGGGAACAAGTTCATTTAGTCAGGGTGGTGGATTCTTTCCCGTAAAAAATAAGGATAACACTTCAACAGTACTGTATGCTCCAATCAACCAGACTGGAACATACACACTGCTTGTGCATTCTACACTATTTGGTGGAGAATCAATAACGGAACCTCTTTCACTTGCCGCAAAATTTACAACAATTTTGCCTGATGACAAGCCACCTGAAATAATATTTGTCATTCCAGAGTTCATAAACAAATCATTTGTCAGCTCGCCGGAAATAGTTGAAAAGAATCTTAATTTTGTAAAATACTATCTTGATGGGCAGGAGATTGAAGCTGAAACATTGGACTTTGAAATTTTGCCTGATGGGTCACACAATTTACGAATTCATGCGAGCGACATTGTTGGAAATGATATTGAAAAGACATTTTCTTTTACTGTAGATAACATTCCACCGGAAATCATAGTCAAATTACCTAAAAATGGCACTCTTGTTTCTGACTCGTTGCAAATTGACTTTAAAGTAAATGATGAAAATTTGGCTGACAGTGGGGCTATTTCAGTTTTATTCCCGGATGACCAATCGTTTGAGGATATGACTTTCTTTTCATATAACACAACCAAGATTGATGACGGAATATATGATCTGAAGATTATAGCCAAAGATCTTGCCGAAAACGAAGCAACAAAGGTGCTTTCATTCAACGTAGATCATACATTTGTTCAACCACCCCCTGTTATTTCCAAAGAAAAGAAGGAAATGCCACAAACCTCCTTATTGATTATTGTCAGTACTATTGTTATTGCGGCAATAGTTATTTCGGTAGCCGTTAAAAAAACTAGAAAAACTTCTACGGTGATCCAATCCTGAAATAAGATTTATATCCATTTTACCGATACGTGAGCTTGAATGTCTGAGCAGGAAAAAGAAGCTGGAGGAATGTCCAGGAGAGACTTTCTTAAGCTTCTAGGTGCTGCAGGAACATCCGTGGCTTTTGCACCGTTTGTACCTTGGGGCAAGTTTATGCCAAACCCGTCATCTTCAACTCTTGAAAAGGTACCTGTAATTTTGCCTGATGGTACACAAGCAAATCTTAACACTTATCCAATAAATCATGCAGAGGTTATCACTTATCCAGAAACTACTGATGAAGTTCTAAATGAGGAGGCGTTTAGGAAATGGCAATTTATTAGGTTACCAGAAAAATTTGGTGGAGGAAGAAATGATGTCTCTTCCTTTAGAGGATATAGTATGGTATGTTTACATTTATGGTGTTTGTGGAAATACTGGCCTGATGAAGGACGAATGAGAGGGGAGTGTCCCTGTCATGGAAGTATGTATGATGTTCGAACTGGTACTTCCTTTCTAGGACCTGCATCATTGCAAGCACCTCCTTCAAACTCACTTCCCAAACTTGATTTTGAAGCTGATGCTGATGGATTTATGTACATTAGTCCTCCAACGTGGGGTGTAAACACTAACGGAGTAGTAGGATATGGCCGCTTCACTTGAGAGACGGAACGGTTTACTCACGTTCATTTATTGGATTTGGGATGAGTTAGACCGAACCATATTTACTGCAATCAAGTTTTCTTTCCCAGCAAGATTTGTAAGCCCGTTTGGATTTTTGGGAATGCTTACGTTCATCATGTTCATCACTTTGGGTGTGTCTGGTGCGTTACTGATGTTCTATTACGAACCAATCATGACAAGGTCATGGGACAGTGTTGCGTTTATCAACAACGATGTACCGTTTGGATTTCATATTCGAAATATCCATTATCATGGCTCAAATGCAATGGTTATGCTTGCAATTCTTCACATGTACTACCAGTACTTTAGTGGCAGGTACAAAATAAGAAATGAGATTTTGTGGGTAACAGGTGTTATACTTGGTACTGTTACAATACTTGAAGCCTTTACTGGATATGACATTATCTTTAGTGAAAGAGCGGAGCTTGCCATCAGCATTGCGGCATCGCTTACCAACTCCATTCCAGTTGCGGGTCCCATGATTCGTGAACTGGCATTTGGTGCAGGTTTCCATGACTTTGTGCTAAGGTTCTATGCCCAACACGTCTTCATCTTGCCCATCGTCATGCTCGGATTGATGGCAGTTCATTTCCCGCGATTCTTGGTCTTCGATGTACCGATGGTAATGGCCATTTGTGGTGCAATGTGTTTGGCCGGTGGTGTATTTCCAGTTGATCTTGGTTTCAAGTTCGAGCCAACTGTTCCACCAGGGATTACGGTTCCAGAGTGGTATCTTACTGGTCTCTATGCATTTTTGAGAACACAGTATGACAAGTTTCTTACTGGTGTGTTATGGCCTGCGTTGTTTATCGGCGCATTACTGCTTACGCCATTTCTAGATAGATACAAAAAGTTTTCATGGAAAGATCGTCCCTGGGTCACTGCGTTTGGCATTACGGGAATTTCCCAGATACTGGTAACAACATACTGGGGCTTTTACATTCCACCTGACACTACAATTCCACTAGTAGAAAGGCTGGTAATTGACCCGATAAACCTCTATCTTGTAATGATATTACTTGTACCACTAAGCTTTGGGTTTACCCTAATGATGATTCATCTTGCAAAAGATGCTGAAAGAAAGGCAAAGCTTGCCAAAGCAAACGGACCAAAAAAGGTGTCAGAAATCAAGCTATCAATAAAATGGACAAACTGGATGCTTGTTGGCTTGCTTGCCTTCCAAGTGTTCTTGAATATAGCTGCGTACAATGCGTTCCTATCAGGTATGAATAACGTTAACTTGTGGCTAACAGGCGTGATTTTGATTACCTTTGGTGGATTCTTCCATCTCTACCGCTATGCAATGTCCCAATCAAAAAACATACCACAAATGCCGCCAGCTACTACTACCAAACCTTTAGTTAGTACTCAAAAACCATTGGAGCCAAAAAATGGAGGTTCTAAACCAGATAGTGGCAAACCATCAGAAGGTCAAGTTACCGAACCATCAGTACCGGAAATTAAATCAGATGTTGCAGAATTGGATAAAGATCTGAACCTTGGAACATCTGATCTTAATAAACCATAAAACCTTCATTTGCCGTAAAGAAGCTTTATAAGACTTTTAGAAATGAGTGCAAAGCGTTGAGTAGTACGGTTTCCTCTGGTCATCAATATGGAATAGGATTAATTGCTGTGTTGATTGCATCTGCTGTATCAATTGGTTACTACCAAATGTATTGGTTACCAGAACAGCTTGCAAAACCAGAAGTTGACGAACATGTTTTACATCCTGTAAAATCTACTATCATTGAGGCGATTATGGGTTCTGCAAATGCGGACCAACAGGATAACTTTGTACCAAAATTGGTCAATCTACAATTAACCATTGACAATCATGTAATATGGAAAAACGTTGATGAGACAGCACATACTGTTACACCAGACCATCGTTACACTGATAGTTATAGTGGTGACTTTGGTTCTACGGGTGTAATTTTACCAGGCGAAGAATATGAATTCCTGTTTACAGATGCTCCACCAAACACGCCTGTAACCATTGAATATCACTGTGAGCCGCATCCTTGGATGACAGGAAAGGTTGTAGTATCAAAAGCTAGATTCTAGACTGAAAAATTTGCAAACAACTGGTCACTTTCTATCTCTTTATGTTGTTCAATTATTGAAGCACGAAACTTTACATCATGGGGATGTTCAGGCTCAAATTCAATTGCAGCTGTAAACTCAACTTTGTTATGAGGCATGTCATCTTTGCTTATGAATAACCGTGACACATTCTGAGAAATTTGTTTCTCGTTGTATGATTTGTAAACTATTAGCTTGTTTGAACCTATAATCTGAGCATTAATCACAATACCATCAAACCTGCCAGGATAGTTTACTGCAACCGATCCCCTAATTTCAGAATTGGGTTTTATGCTCTTGTTGTTTAATTCAAGTTTAATGTCACTCATGATGCTGGTTACTTTATAGACATTAATAATTTTATTAAGAGAATGGTGGGCCCAAAGGGCTTCGATCCCTTGACCATTGGATTAGAAGTCCAACACTCTATCCATGCTGAGCTATGAGCCCAA
>ENA-UPTF01000918-UPTF01000918.1-marine-metagenome-genome-assembly--contig:-NODE-918-length-19590-cov-3.403782_pt1 | contig 19590 bp, 18 predicted proteins | sample MGYA00238166_ERZ767019 | MGnify/ENA primary metagenome ERZ767019 (study PRJEB28930, sample SAMN06266391) | marine metagenome | isolation source: Sea water from 250 m depth | place: Atlantic Ocean | study... | reverse complement strand
TCATGGTGGCACTGGAAAGTTTTGAACAGCCTCTTATTTTGATCCTTGGGGGTCAAAACAAAGGTGCAGATTTCCGGTTACTCCTTCCACATACCAAACGTCATGTTAAACTCATTATCTCCTATGGAGAGGCCGGAGGGGAGATCGCCGCCGCAATTGGGGATGCGGTGAGACTGAAACAAGTAACCAGTCTTATGGACGCGGTGGCGACTGCCCACAATCTGGCTATTCCCGGGGATATTGTTCTTCTTTCCCCGGGCTGTGCCAGTTTTGATCAATTCTCAGACTTTGAGGAACGAGGTCAACAATTCAAAAGTTGGGTTCATGAGTTGGGTGCTGAATGATGGGAATTGATATCACGATCCGGCATTATGACCGACAATTGCTCATTTATGTTGTGCTTCTTGCAATTATTGGAACAGTTATGCTCTATAGCGCTAGCTGGTATGAATCATTTGCAAGGTCAAATGGACGAACAGATATGTTGTTTCTCCAAGGTCATTTAAAAAGACTTTTATTGGGAATTGTTTTTTTATTTGGATTTCTTATAGTGGACTTTCGTGAATTAAAGAAGATTGCACCTCACTTAATTGTTTTTGCAATCTTACTTCTTATAACCACCAAAGGTTACTATCTGATAAACGGATGGAATCGTCCCGCAAGATGGTTATATATTGGTTCTCTATCTGTGCAGACATCAGATATTGCTCGATTTTCTGTGCTTCTTTACATTGCATATTTTATTGATAAAAAAAGAGGCGGGATAAATGAATTTAATGTGGGACTCCTTCCAGCTCTCGCAGTTCTAATTATCATAATGGGTTTAATCATTATTCAACCAGATTTCAGCACAGCCATTATGATTGGTATACTGGGGATTACCATACTTTACATTGGTGGTTCTAATTTATCGCAACTATCATTATCAACTGCTTTAGGGCTAATAATCAGTATTCCTATTTTATTAAGTGAGTCCTACAGAATGGACAGAATTACATCTTATTTAGGAAGAATATTATCTTTCTTTAACCCAACTGATATAAAGGGTGTCGGCTACCAGTTGCACCAGTCACTCATTAGTTTAGGAAATGGTGGATGGTTTGGTGTTGGACTTGGCGGTAGCATCGAAAAAAATCATATTCTTCCTACCCCACACACTGATTTTATTTTTTCCATTATCGGAGAAGAATTAGGATTCATATTAGGAACTGTACCAGTATTGACAATCTTTCTATTGATATTTCTACGTGGTATTAAAATCTCTAAAGAGTGCACTGACCCTTTTGGCGTGTTATTGGCTGTGGGTATTTCGATAAATCTTATTCTTTATGCCTACGTAAATGCCGCCGTAGTTACAGGTCTAATACCAGTTACCGGACTGCCAATGCCATTGGTAAGCTATGGAGGTTCGGGAATGGTTGTGAATTTAGCAATGATCGGCATTTTACTAAATATCAGCCAAGCACGGCGAACAGTCGGGAATCGTAATACATGGAGTCCTTTGCAATATGAACGGTAATATTAACATACTGATTGCCGGTGGAGGGACTGGTGGACATCTTTTCCCAGCAATTGCGATCGGTGAAGAAATTCAGCATCGTGAGCCTGAAGCAAATATCCATTTTGTTGGATCCACTTTTGGATTAGAGGCCAAAGTATTCCCTATTAAAGATGTTTGGCATACGCTATTGCCAATTCGTGGATTGCAGCGTGGGTTCAACTTTATAAGCATTGGCAGAAATATATTGTTGCCAGGACGAGTTATCCATTCATTGATTAAACTAAGAACACTGTTCAGAGAATTTTCACCTCAAATTGTCATTGGTACAGGCGGTTATGCGAGTGCGCTACCACTATATGTAGCCATCCACAAAAAAGAACCCGTTCCGATTATCTTACAGGAACAAAATTCTTTCCCGGGAATGACAACCCGGTGGTTTGCAGAAAAGGCCAGAAAGATATGTGTCGCTTTTATAGATGCAGAGAATGAACTAAATAACAGTACAATATTGACAGGTAATCCTGTACGTAAAGGAATTATGGTTGGCAACAAGTCTAAGGCTATCAAAGAATTCAAGCTGGATCCCAAGAAAAAAACTGTATTTTTATTTGGAGGCAGTCAGGGGTCAGCTTTTTTAAATCGAATAATGAATGAGGTGGTAAAAAATATTGCCGCAGTAGGTATCCAAGTACTCTGGCAAACCGGTGACATGGAATATGACAAATATAAAAAAAGGGATAGTGCAAATATTCGGTTGATTCCATTTATCAACAATATGGCTAATGCCTATAAACTGGCTGACCTCATTATTTGCCGAAGTGGAGCACTAACACTTGCAGAAATAACAGTTTGCGGCAAACCCAGTATTTTAATTCCTTTCGCAGCTGCTGCAGAAGACCATCAAACTAAAAATGCACAAGCACTTGTAAATGCTGGTGCAGCTCGGATTTTGTTTGAAAAGAATCTCAAACCCCAAGAGTTTTACCATACTATCATGAACTTAATTCACGGTAAAGAAGAACTTGGTCAAATGGTAATTGCTTCCAAGAAATTGGGGAAACCTAATGCCACTAAAGATATTGTAAACCATATAATGGAGTTAGCGGGATGATCTTCCGTAAGGTTCATTGGGTTCATTTTGTTGGTATTGGGGGGATTGGTATGAGCGGGATTGCTGAACTGCTATTAAACCTTGGATTCAAAGTTACTGGTTCTGACATGAACCTTTCAGATAATGTGACACGTATACGAAAATTAGGTATTGATGTAGACATTGGTCACGATCCATCCAATGTTGGGAATGCAGATGTTCTAGTTTATTCCAGTGCTGTTCCCGCAGAAAATCCGGAGATTGTCCGGGCACGTCAAAAAGGTATATCGATAATAAAACGGGCGGAAATGTTGGGCGAACTGATCAATGTGAAGCCAACCAGTATTGCCGTAGGCGGAACACATGGGAAAACATCTACATCTTCTATGATTGGAACGATTCTCTCAAGCGCGAAAAAGGATCCTACATTGGTTGTGGGAGGATTAGTTCATATGCTGAATACAAATGCCAAATTAGGGGCAGGAGAAATAATTGTAGTCGAGGCAGACGAATTCGACCGCAGTTTTTTAGCGCTAAAACCTACCATTGCCATAGTAACCAATATAGAATTAGAGCATACAGATTGCTATGAAAGTTTAGCCGATCTAAAAAATGCATTTATCCAATTCTGCCAGTCAGTACCATTCTATGGTGAAATCATTCTTTGCATAGACTCATCAACGTTACGTGAGATCATGCCAAAACTTACAAGGCCCGTAACCACCTACGGACGGTCGCGGGATGCGGACTTTCGAGCGGAAAACCTACAATTTAGCCGAAACAGATCTACATACTCTGTTTTCCGAGAGAAGGAAAAACTGGGAGATATCAAGCTCAACGTTCCAGGCGAACATAATGTAATGAACTCCCTATGCGCCGTTGTCCTCGGGTTGGATATGGGCCTTAGCTTTCAAGATATACAGACTGGAATAAATGCTTATCAAGGTGTAAGAAGGAGATTTGAAATTAAAGGCAATTATCAAAACATTATGGTTGTAGACGATTACGCACATCATCCTACCGAAATTCGCGTAACCATAGATGCTGCAAAGAATGGTTGGGACCGGCGAATCATCTCCATTTTTCAGCCTCATCTTTTTTCTAGGACACAGGCTTTTTTTCGCGAATTTGCAGATGCACTCTTTACCACAGATATATTAATCATTACTGATATCTACCCTGCTCGAGAAATACCTATACCTGGTATTACTGCAGAATTGATAGTAAATGAAGTCATTAACCAAGGACACAGAAATGTTCATTATGTTCCTGACCTGGAAGATTTAAACCCAGTTCTGGATAATATTGTAAAAGATAACGATATGGTTCTAACCATGGGTGCCGGTAGTATATGGCGCTATAGTGAAAAATATGCTAATCACCTTAAAAAAATAACAACAGGTGTTCGGAAATGAACCATATCTCAAAATTACGTCAATTAGTAAAAGGAACCCTTTTGGAGAATGAACCCATGTCTAAGCATACTTCATATGGTATTGGCGGTCCAGCATTAGCCTATATTATTCCAAAACACCGTGATGATTTGGCAAAAATTCTCAGATTTGCTAAAAAAAATGAGATACCTGTTCATTTTGTAGGATCAGGATCTAATCTTCTCGTAAATGATCAAGGAATCGATGGATTAGTAATCACACCAGCAAAAGCACTAAGAATGTTAGAATTTAAAGGAAATTGCATAGAAGCGGAGTCTGGAGTAATGCTAGGTAAAATTGTCAAAGAATCAATTAAACGTAACCTCTCCGGTCTAGAAAGCCTTATCGGTGTGCCAGGAACCTTGGGTGGAGCACTAATGATGAATGCAGGAGCATTCGGGGGCGAAATATCAAATTATTTAAAATCAATCGATATTATGAAACAGACAGGTAGAATCTACACCATTAGTCCAGAAAATTTAAATTTTGGTTATCGATACTCATCATTAAATCCAGATGAATTTATATTAATAGCTCGTTTCGAGCTGCCAAAGATCAGTTCAGAAATCATACAGGAAAAAAGAGTCAAAGCCAGTCAGGGACGTAAAAAATCTCAGCCACTTCGATTTCGATCTTCGGGGAGTATTTTTAAAAATCCAGGAGTCAATTTGGCTGCTGGATACCTGATAGATCAAGCTGGGTTAAAAGGTACTTGTATAGGAGATGCTGAGATTTCAACTAAGCATGCCAACTTTTTTGTGAACCATGGTTCAGCCAAAGCAACTGATATTGCCAAATTGATTTTTCTGGCTCGCAAAACTGTTTATGAAAAATATGGTGTCATGCTTGAGCTTGAGGTGAGCACCATTGGATTTTGTCAATCAGAATTAGACCCATATGCCGCATAAAAATAAATATAGTTTTCCAATAATCTCAGTATTTGGGACAATTGGGGTCATTAGTTCTATAATTGGAATAATCTGGTGTTCATTTTTATGGGCAAAAGCCTGCGGTACTTTTGCAATTAACGAAATTGTTATTCGTGGTGCAACAATCTTAAATGTAGACCAATATCAAAGACATATAGGTGATTTGACCAATAATGAACCTATTCAAACTAATTTATTGGATATTCAAAGAATCGTGGAAGAACATCCATATATAAAAGCAGCCCGGGTCAGTCACCAATATCCAAGTATTATTATGATCGAAATATCTGAGAGAAAACCGATTGCAATTCTTAATGGTGAGCCCATGGTAATGTTGGATTCAGATGGAGTAGTTCTTCCTGATATTGGAAATTCAATTGACTTTAGCATTCCAATATTGACTAATTATAATCCTGCTCCCGAATTATATCCAATTGGCAATCGTGCTTTATCTGTGAAAGTCATGGAATCTATTTCCTGGTTGAAAATCCTACGAAGAAACTATCAAGAACTATATCACAACTTATCAGAAATGACCATGGAAAATGGGAACGAAATCGTACTTATTCTTGCTGATTATCCTACTCGTGTCGCACTGGGTAATTCACATAGTTGGTCAAAAATAGAAATCTTGAAGAAGTTTCAACAAAAAATTAAAGGGAAAAATCTATTATCCGATTTTACTTATTTGGATATGCGATATAAAAACCAAGTGATTGCGAAAGAACGAATATGAGATCTATAAGTAATGGAAAAGACCGGCAACTAACTGTAGGTATTGATATAGGTTCTTCTAATATCTGTTGCGCTATTGGTTCCATCATACCTGATGCCAATCGCGTCAAGTTATTGGGGATTAGTTCGATACCTTCAATGGGATTCCGAAAAGGTTCTATTTCCCACCGCAATCAACTTATCGAGCAATTGGAAAAAGTATTGTTCGGAGCAGAAACCATGGCCGATGTTAAAGTGGATAATGCTACCCTATCTGTTACAGGAAATCATATCCGGTGTCTCAATACACAGGCAGCAACAGCATTAAATCGTAATAGAACCAATGGTGTTTCAGGCGATCGGGCAATTGTCGAAACAGATATTGACCAGGTCCTTAATCTATCACAGGCTATTTCTCTTCCTCCGGACCGAGATATTTTGCATACACTTCCTCAGGAATATTCGGTTGACACATTGAAGGAGATAAATAATCCAATAGGATTGACCGGCCGCCGATTAGAAGGTCGCGTCCACCTTGTTACCGCGGCCACATCCGCCATGAAAAATATAGTCGACTGTGTAGAAGAAATAGGTATCAAAGTAAATGGTCTAGTTTTTCAACCATTAGCGTCTGCTATTGCTACCCTGAAACATGATGAAATGCAACTAGGAGTTACTTTAGTAGAAATTGGGTCATCAACAACAAACATTGCAGTATATCATGGTGGTGCGGTACGACATTCAGCAGTAATTCCTATCGGTTCAGGAAGCATTACCAATGATATCGCTGTTATGCTTCAAATCAGTATTGAAGAAGCAGAAAGTATAAAAATTAAATATGCATCCGCAAAAGCATCCTTATCATCACCAAAGTTAGAATTTGACCTGCAAGCAGAAAATGGTTATGGTAAACGTAGTATCTCCGAACATGAATTATCTCGTTATGTTGAAGCCCGAATGCAGGAAATTTTTCATCTAATCATTAATGAGATATCACGTGCTGATATTAAGGAATCATTGACATATGGTTTGGTACTCTCTGGCGGAGGTGCGCAATTAAGTAACATATCAGCATTAGCAGAAGATTTAATGGGTATGCGTGTACGAATAGGTGCTCCCAAACATATTGATGGAATAACGGATATTGCTGATCTTCCAATCCATTCGACTACGATGGGACTGCTATTATGGCCAATTCTATCTAATGATTTTTCACAATCAAATCATATCAGTATGAATACAATTTTTCAAAAATTGAAAGAATCAATTAAAGAACTTTTCTAAACCACAAACCAAGGAGACGAACCATGTTATTTGAATTCGAAAGCTTATCAGAACAAAAAGCAAAACTAAAAGTTGTGGGTGTTGGAGGCGCTGGAGGAAATGCTGTCAACAGGATGATCACTTCTGGAATGCAGGGCGTGGATTTCATCGCCATCAATACTGATGCTCAAGACTTAGATAATAGTCCCGCAGAACATAAAATTCAAATCGGTAAGAATTTGACTAAAGGATTGGGTGCTGGCGCTAATGCCAGTGTAGGTAAGGATGCAGTTGAATCTGATAGTGAGGCGATAAGCTCCTTGTTGGAAGGAGCTGATATGACCTTTATCACTGGAGGGATGGGTGGTGGAACAGGTACCGGTGCAGCTCCAATCATTGCTCAAATATCGCGCGAAATGGGCATTCTTACTGTCGGTATCGTGACACTCCCTTTCAAATTTGAAGGGCCTAAAAGGTTCAATAGAGCGTTAGAAGGGATAACAGATATGAAAAAAAGCTGTGACACACTTATTGCTATACCTAATCAAAAACTGATGTCTATTGTAGATCGGTCGACCACTCTTCCTGAAGCATTTCAGTTGGCTGACAATATTTTGCACCAGGCAGCAAAGGGAATATCTGATCTTATCAATATACATGGTATGATCAATCTAGATTTCGCAGATGTTGAAACAATCATGAAAAATATGGGCGAAGCAATCATGGGAACGGGCATCGCCACAGGTGATGAACGAGCAGTTCTCGCTGCTCAACAGGCTATTTCCAGCCCACTATTGGATGAAGCATCTATTAATGGGGCTCAAGGTGTATTAGTAAACATAACTGGCGGAGAGAATTTAGCCCTGCATGAAGTGGATGAAGCAACTAATATAATCTTCGAAGAAGCTGGTAACTCGGCTAATATCATTTTCGGTGCAGTTATAGATCCGAACATGAATGATGAGATTCAGGTTACCGTTATTGCCACTGGTTTCAACATTTCAAAAATAGATGGACAATTCAATGAGACAAAATACAGCTCCGATATTATTAAACCGGTCAAAACAAAAGTGCTTCAGGATCTTGAAAATAAACCACTTCATGCTCAAAAAGGCGATTCAACAGTAAATACTTCAGATGTTTCGAACCGGAAACTTGTTTTCGATGGTACACAAGATTCTCCAATAGTATATGATCAGAACCTTGAAGTGCCAGCTTTTATCAGAAAGCAACAGGATTGAGACAAATCAAAAATGATATAAAAAAACAAATTCCTTAGTTTTATAAAGGATATTTAGAAAAAAGGAGATATAATAAACAATTAAACTTTTATTCCTTTATTCCTAAGATCATTCACAACCTTACGAATACCTTTTTTATCAATAATTCGCATACCACGGGTTGATACCCGCAAAGTTATATAACGCTTTTCATCAGGAAGCCAAAATTTCTTCTTTTGTAAATTCACATTGAACCTACGCCGGGATTTATTATGTGCATGGCTCACATTGTTCCCAAACATAGGTTTTTTACCAGTTACATCACATACTCTGCTCATGGGACTATCCTATATAAATTGCTATGAATCTATCTAAAAATTCTGGGAAATTTACATTCGCTTATTATACAGACAAATGAAAATTGGCTCCGTAAAAATAGATGTTCCTGTACTCCTCGCACCAATGGCAGGTGTAACGGATTATTCATTCCGAGTCCTATGCAGGGAAATGGGTGCTGGTGCGGTCTATTCAGAATTTGTTTCTGCCGATGGTATTATTCGCGAAAATACAAAAACATTGGACCTAATCCGATTTAATGAAATAGAACGGCCTATCGGAGTTCAAATCTTTGGTAAGGATGGTGAATCAATGAGCCAAGCATCTAGATATGTTGTTGATATGTTTCGGCCAGATATTCTTGACATCAATTATGGTTGTCCAGTCCCAAAGGTAACGAAAAAAGGAGCCGGTTCAGCCGCACTCCAGGACCTTTGTCTCATGGAGGATATTACATTAGCAGTGGTCGAATCTGTTCCAGAAGTGCCGGTCACGGTTAAAATGCGTATAGGGTGGAACAACGATAAAATCGTGATTCCAGAAGCTGGCGAGCGACTTCAAAATATTGGTGTGAAAGCCATTACTTTGCATGCTCGAACTACCAAACAACGATATACCGGAAAAGCTGATTGGGACTACATCAAAATCCTTAAAGAATCTGTTTCAATCCCAGTGGTTGGCAATGGTGATGTTCGTACGGCTGATGATATGATGCGTATGTTCGATACAACAGGTTGTGACGCTGTAATGGTAGCAAGAGCAGCGCAGGGTAACCCATGGTTCTTTAGGGAAGCTAAAGCCAGACTTGAAGGGCAGAAAGTCCCATCCCATCTTTCTGTATTTGATATTGCAAAAATGTGTTGCCGGCATTTTAATCTATTACTTGAAAATCGTGGTGAACGAACTGGAACCAACCTAATGCGGAAACATTTTTCAAATTATATCAAAGGTTTTCCCGGTGCAGCTATCTTTCGGCAAAAACTCGTTACCGCCCCTGGTCTTCCAGAAATGAGTGTTATACTAAATGAATTTCTTGATAAAGCAAGAGAGATTGATGTTGTGCAAGAATTTTGAATGAACTCTGTTTCTTGTCACTCCTATTTATCTCTGGTAATTTTTCAGGCTTTGCCTAATACAATAATGTGCAAAATCTGCAACCATCTACGAGCGCAATTAATGAGCCCGTTAGATCCTATGCTTCTGGCTCACCAGAACGGAAAAGTCTTCAGAACAAATATGATGAAATGTGTTCACAGAATATCGAGATCCCGCTAATCATTGGCGGTAAAGAAAAGAAAACAGGCAAAACGGAAAATTGTATAATGCCTCATGACCATCGGCATGTTATAGCGACATACCACAAAGCTGGTGAATCGGAAGCAAATCTGGCAATAGATACTGCTATGAAAGCATGGGAAACATGGTCAAAAACACATCTTGAAGATAGGACCGCTATTTTCAGAAAAGCAGCAGCGCTCCTAAAAGGTCCATGGCGTGACACCATTAATGCATCTACAATGCTTAATCAAAGTAAGAATGCTTTCCAGGCTGAAATTGATTCTGCCTGTGAATTGATTGATTTTTTCAATTTTAATGCACAGTATGCAGAAGAGATCTATTCCCGACAAGGTCTTATTTCACCAAAGGGTATGAATAATCGGTTGGAATATCGTCCTTTGGAAGGTTTCGTATTTGCAATTACACCATTTAATTTTACAGCAATAGCTGGGAACCTTCCTACAGCGCCAGTTCTTATGGGCAATGTTGCTTTATGGAAACCAGCATCCAGTGCAGTACTTCCATGTCATTATCTTATGAAGATGTTTAAAGAAGCAGGACTACCAGACGGCGTTATCAATTTCATTCCCGGATCAGGAAGTGAAGTCGGTAATCCCGTATTAGCCAATGAGAACCTGTCAGGTGTTCATTTTACTGGTTCTACTGAAACCTTCCAATATATCTGGAGAACGATTGGTGAAAACATAAATAAGTACAAAACTTATCCAAGAATAGTCGGTGAAACTGGCGGAAAAGATTTTTGTATCGCTCATGAATCATCGGATATTGATACACTCGTAACAGCTATGATCCGTGGTGCATTTGAATACCAGGGTCAAAAATGTTCCGCTATGTCAAGGGCCTATATTCCAACCACAATATGGGAAAAGGTGAAAAATAAATACCTATCGGAATTAAAAACTATCAAAATTGGTTCTCCGCGGGATTTTACCAATTTCATGAACGCAGTAATTGACAAAGCCGCTTTTGATTCCATTAGCGGATATATTAATCATGCAAAAGAATCATCGGATGCTGAAATAATATCTGGAGGCGATTGTAATGATACAAAAGGGTACTTTATTGAGCCTACCACTATTCTGACAACAGATCCCTATTTTAAAACAATGCGGGAAGAGATCTTTGGGCCAGTTCTAACTATTTATCTCTACGATCCGTCTGAATGGAGTAAGACAATTGACATATTGGATTCAACTTCACCTTACGGATTGACCGGATGTGTCATCGGTCAGGATAAAGATAAGGTATCAGAGGCAACAAAAAGATTAACACATTCGGCAGGAAATTTTTATATCAATGATAAACCAACGGGTGCAGTTGTCGGTCAACAGCCATTTGGCGGAAGCAGAGCGTCCGGAACCAACGACAAAGCAGGTTCGGATTTAAATCTTTTAAGATGGGTATCAATACGAACCATAAAGGAAACGTTTGAGTCACCTAAAGATTATCGATATCCTTTCCTGGAAAAGGATTAAATGCCACACCTAACAGCAATGATTGCCATTGGCGGGAATAGCATCTCGCCAAAGAACGAAAGTGGAACAATTCACCAGCAGTTCGCAAATACTAAAGAAACAATAACAGGTATTTCACATTTTTTGAATCTTAATTACCATATTTGTATTAATCACGGTAATGGTCCCCAGGTTGGAAATGAATTAATACGCATGGATTTAACTCATAGACAAGTCCCGCCATTACCGCTGGGTGTTTGTGTTGCCGGGACCCAGGGTACCATTGGCTATATGATCCAACAATCCCTTCAGAATGAACTACGAGATATGAATATTGACCGGGAAGTCGTGACGATGGTGACACAGGTGATTGTAGATGAAAATGATTCAATGATCCAGGAACCAACGAAATTTGTTGGTCCAATTTATTCTGAAGATAAGATTAGACCTTTTGTAGAAAAGTTTGGTTGGACAATAAAAGAACAGGAGACCGGAAAGTGGCGCCGTGTAGTTCCTTCTCCCATGCCGGAATACATTATGCATGGTAAATCTATCAAAGCCTTGGTGGATAGAGGCACTATCGTTATTGCCACCGGTGGTGGTGGGATTCCCGTTTATAATGACGACTCACACCATTTGGAGGGCATGGATGCGGTAATTGACAAAGATTATACCGCAGCAAAACTGGGACGAATTATTCGTGCGCAAGAGCTCTGGATCATCACAGATGTGGAATATATTTATCGTAATTTTGGTACCCCAAAACAAATACCAATCCGGGAAATGACACGATCCGAAGCAAAAGAACAACTTAAAAATGGTGAATTTCATAAAGGAAGTATCGAACCTAAGATCAGAGCAGCCATTCATTTTTTAAAATACCATGGGCAAAAAGTTATTATCACCTCTATACCCTATATCAAAGATGCTCTTGTTGGAAAAGCAGGGACTGTCATAAGGAATTAAGCATGAAAATCCATGAATATCAAGGTAAGGAAATCTTTCGCAAACATGGAATTACAACACCTCCAGGCATACCTGTTTTCAGCGTAGAAGAAGCCTTAAATGCCTATCGTACACTTGATACAAAAACTGTAGTTGTCAAAGCCCAAATCCACGCTGGTGGCCGTGGCAAAGGCGGCGGTGTTAAACTAGCTCATAGCCGAGAAGAAGTGGAAATTCTGGCAAATGAAATGTTGGGAATGACCTTGGTCACCCACCAGACCGGTCCTGCCGGAAAGGAAGTCCAACGGCTGCTGATTGAATCTGGCGCTGATATTAGCCAAGAATTCTACGCTGCTATCACTTTGGACCGAAGTAGAGAGATGGATGTGTTTATGGTCTCGATTGAAGGCGGAGTAGAGATTGAAAAGGTTGCCTCTGAGACACCTGAAAAAATAGTAAAGGTTTGGATCGACCCTCTTCTTGGCATAAAAAATTACCAAGCACGAAAACTGGCTTTTGGACTTAGTCTTACTGATGAAGCATTTAAGGAAGCAGTATCCATATTTTTAAATATGTATGTATGCTATCAGGCTACAGACGCTACCCTGATTGAAATTAATCCCCTGATCTTGACCCAAGATGGACATATTCTAGCCCTTGATTCCAAATTTAATTTCGATAGGAATGCCCTTTTTCGTCAAAAAGAAATAGCTGAAATGCGAGATATAAGCGAAGAAGACCCAACGGAAATTGAAGCAGGTAATTACCAATTGAACTATATTAAACTTGATGGGGATGTAGGTTGTATGGTGAATGGTGCAGGCCTTGCAATGGCTACCATGGATATCATAAAAATTGCCGGTGGTGAACCAGCAAACTTTTTGGACGTGGGAGGTACAGCAAGTGCAAAAACGGTAAAAAATGGTTTTCGTATTATTCTATCGGATAAGAATGTAAGAGCCGTTTTAATTAATATATTTGGTGGAATCGTACGATGTGACCGTGTAGCAAACGGTGTGGTTCAGGCCGTGAAAGAACTTGAACTTGCAGTACCGATCGTGGTGCGTCTTGAAGGAACCAACTCCAAAGAAGCCCAACAAATATTAAGTGAATCTGGCGTTTCTATTATTCCAGCAATTGGCATGCAGGATGCTGCGGAAAAAGTTGTAAAAGCTGCGCTGGGTTAGGAAAAAAAGTAATCATGTCTATTTTAGTCAATAAGGATTCAAAAGTTCTTGTACAAGGAATCACTGGTTCTGAAGGACAATTCCATGCTAAGCAAATGCTGGCATATGGTACAAATATTTTGGCTGGAGTAACACCTGGTAAAGGCGGTCAAAATACATTAAATGATCGTATTCCAGTATTTGATTCCGTGGAAGAAGCAGTTGGAGAAACCGGTGTGGACACATCCATTATTTTTGTTCCTCCACCTTTCGCTGCTGAAGCGGTTATAGAAGCAAGTTTTTCCGGAATCTCTGTTGTGGTCTGTATTACAGAAGGTGTTCCGATTCATGACATGATAAAAGTTAAACAGATAGTAAATCAAAATGGTACTCGATTGGTTGGACCGAATTGTCCAGGAATCATCACTGTGGATGAATGTAAGCTCGGTATTATGCCAGGTTTTATTTGTAAAAAAGGAAACATTGGTGTGATTTCCAAGTCCGGTACACTTACCTATGAAGCTATTGACCAGTGTGTTAACGTAGGTTTGGGTCAAACTACTGCTATTGGAATCGGAGGTGACCCTATAATCGGCACTACGATGCAGGATTGTTTGGAACTCTTTGAAGCTGACCCCGAAACAGAGGGAGTTGTAATTATCGGTGAAATTGGTGGACAAATGGAAATCGTAGCTGCAAGGTGGGCAAATGAAAATATGTCTAAACCTATTACGGGATTTATTGCTGGTCAAACAGCTCCCCCTGGTAGACGAATGGGCCATGCTGGAGCAATTGTCTCCGGTAGTGATGATACAGCTGAAGCTAAAATTCGGATTTTAAAGGAATGTGGCATAAATGTTGCTGAGTCTGTTGCAGATATTGGCACTGTTTTAAAAACATCAATGGAATAAAGATATTGAAAGAAAAAATAATGGGAAATAGAACATTTGCAATCATCAAACCAGATGCAGTAAGAAATGGAAGCACTGGAAAAATCTATGATAAAATCATAAAAGCTGATTTCAAGATCATAGCTGCAAAACTTTTAAAACTGACAAAAGCTCAGGCGGAAGAATTTTATGCTATCCATAAGCAACGTCCATTTTATGATGAATTGATTAATTTTATGTCTTCTGGAGCATGTATGATCTTAGCATTGGAAAAAGATAATGCTGTTGTTTCATGGAGGGAAACCATCGGTGCCACCAATCCTAAAGAAGCAGCAGAAGGTACCATCCGAAAAGACTTCGCAACCAATGTTCAGGAGAATGCTGTACACGGTTCAGATTCAGATGAAAATGCCGAAAAAGAGATTGGATTTTTCTTTACACAGAGTGAACTTACCGCCAATCAATAATTTCTCATATCAATGAAGAAAATTCTATTTTTTACTTTTCTATTCTTAATCATCTCATGCGGTGGGGGTGGAATAGCAGGATATGTTGGAGAATCAATCACTATTATAGCTGAGAATCCTGAAGAAACTGATGACGTTGATTTCAGTTGGATACTTATTGACCAACCTGATGGTAGCCTGTTAAGCTCAAAAGATCTAAAATATAAATTAGCAGGGCAGGAAATGACCTTTTCCCCTGATTATCCTGGAAATTATACATTTGAAGTTTCTATTTCGAAGTTTGGAGATGAATTATCTAATCAATCCTTCGTTTTCACCATTTCAGACTTGGAGGTTGAACCAGAAACAGAAAACACCGATGATTCCGAAGAAGAATGGTTGAGTGAGGATATGGAAGAAGAAGACGAATACGAAGAAGACGAATACGAAGAAGACGAATACGAAGAAGACGAATACGAAGAAGATAACAACGTTGAAGGAACTATCGATGGTGGGAATGATGATTATAAAGATATTCCTGCTATTCAAAAGAAGAATACTTTACAATCTCCGAAAAATACTAAGCCTGTAGTGCGGGCAATGCCAGTAAAAACAAAACCAGCTAAAGATGCACATATCCCGGCACAAAAAGACCGTTTCACAATTCAAATCATATCTAAAAAACAGTTAAAAGATGCCCAACAGTTTGCAAAAAAACTCATTATATCAGGCTATGATGCATATATTCAGAAAGCCTACTTCAAAGAAACAGAAGAAATCTGGTACCGTGTTCGAATAGGCAGTTATGATAATTATAACTCAGCAAAAGCAGTAGCAGATGTTGTTTCAAGTGAGCTGGGCATGTCTGCCTGGGTAGATTTCGTACGTTTAGAGAATTAAATGATTTCAAAAAGGAGTTTTTTATGGGTCCAATGAATTTATATTTTGATTTCAGAGATATATTTAGAGCACCGAGATTAGCGTTAAGCGGAAAAAAGATATGGATATTTATTGTTGGTAATCTCGCTGGATATATAGTGTATTGGGTCTTTACATATCTTTCTCTTGTTATGTCGGGTATTGAATTCGGTGATGCTTTATCTAAATATGGACTTTACCCATGTTTGTTTGGAAACGATTCTTCAATTCTTCCATGGATTCTATATGGGATTGGTATAGAAGCATGGATTATAGCAATTTTTATGTCATGCACAGCTGTATCACGAGTGACATTAAAACAGCTTAAAGGTAATGATTTCTTTTCTGCTAAAGATGCTTGGGATTATGTATATAAACATTGGCATCCGATTGTTTTTTCTCCTATATCTGTTATCTTAATTATTGTATTCTTTTTGATTTTTGCAGCAATCTTCGCTCTTTTTGGAAAAATTCCATTTCTTGGAGAATTTCTATTTTCGATTCTATACCTGTTTTATTTTTTTGGTTCCTTATTTACAGTTTATACACTATTTGTTCTACTGACTACCATTGTTTATACACCAGCCATTGTTGGAACATATGAGGAAGATACAATGGGGACAGTTTTTCAGTCCTATTCCATTGCCTGGAGTCAGCCTTGGAGAATAATACTTTATCATTTCATTCTTATTCCTATAACTCTAATCGGTGTTAAAATTCTCTCTTGGTTTTGGAAAGCGAGTTTCCAACTTATCAATTTTGTTTTCGGGTGTGATTGGTTCATGGGGGAAAAATTGGACAATGTATTGGGCTATGCAAGTTCATTAGTATATGCTGACTGGATGTCTGGAGCTTTAGACATATCTGATTTGTCAGCAGTGCCAAATACTTCATCTACAATTTTATCCACCATATCAGACCTCTCTGTCTCCGTTGTTTTTGGGATAACCAATCTATTCGAATTGATTCTCGACTGTTTACCCAATCTTTCCTATCAACAAGCAGGTGAGGTTTTGTCAGGTACCGAAACATTCTCCGGTCTCATATTGTCCTTTGTATTGTTTCTGATTCTCTTATCTGTGTTATCTTACGGACTTTCAGTTCTTTCTGTAGGTGAAACAATTATGTTTGTCATCTTCAAGAAAAATTCAGATGATGATAATCTATTGGATAGAAAAGATGAGGATGAATTAGAAGAAGAAAACGACGATACAAACTTAGATTTTAATGACAAGTCTGAACACGCTTATAGTAATGTTTCTTCTGGACACTCTGAAGAAGAATAATCCTTTTATCATTTAATATTACCCCTGTTTCCACCTTGGAATAATTCCAAAGGGTCGGTACTTTTTACGATAAGAATATGAAGATCTTTCGTTCGGAATTAGACTCCGGATTTAAGGATAGGCTCTTTGAAATAACTGTTGGAGATTTACCTAATACCGGTTCACGTTTTAATAGTGCTACAATTCAGTGTACTCTTTCATCTAAAAAAGTACGGTCAGGGTTTTATCTAACTGGTATAATATCAGCTGAACAAGTGTATGATTGTGACCGTTGCTTAGAACCTTTTTCAGTATCAGGACAGGTTAGATTAAAGCTTTGGTTGATATCTAATCATGATTTGAAAACCTTAGATGGAATTGAGAGAGTATATTTTCCAGAATCAAAGGATTCAATAGAATTAAAAGGGGTTTTATCTGAGTTACTATTACTTTCCGAACCAATGAAAAAATTGTGTGTTGATTCATGCCAAGGTCTCTGTCTCCAATGCGGAATGAACTTAAATCACGGTAATTGTATTTGTGAATATCCAGATGAGCCTGTAGAAGTTTTATGATTTAATCTATCACCATTTTTAATATAATAAATCAAAGGAGAATCAATGGCACTGCCAAAAAGACGTCAATCGAAAGCAAGAAGCCGTAAGCGTCGGACACACTATAAATCGAAAGCGATTTCTTTGGCTAAATGCGCTCAATGCAAACAATCAAAACTACCGCACCGTGCCTGTCCTAATTGTGGGTATTATAGAGGTCGTCCAGTTATATCCACATCATAAATCTTTTTCCCAATCATGAAAATGCGCCAAAATAAGCAGGGTGAATCCAACCCTGCCTTAAAGTATTGCATAGTAAGCTAGCCATGAACGCCACCATTACAGCCACAGCCCATTATGTGCCTGAAAAGGTACTAACAAATCATGATCTTGAGAAAATAATCGATACTTCCGATGAATGGATCCAATCCAGAACAGGTATTTCACAAAGATATATTGTAGGTGAAAATGAAGCAACATCAGATTTATGTACCCAAATTGCAAAACAATTACTGGAAAAACGCGAATTATCACCGGATGATATTCAGGTGATTATTATCTGTACCTGCACACCAGATTATTTTGCCCCATCAACTGCTGCCCTGGTTCAGAATAATATCGGCGCTTCAAACGCCTGGGGCTTTGATCTGAGCGGAGCCTGTACCGGCTTTCTCTATGGTTTGGAAACCGGGGTAAAATTTATCGAATCTGGTCAATATGAACGGGTCATGGTGATTGGTGTTGATACTATGAGTTCTATTATGGATTATACGGACCGTAATATCTGTGTTCTTTTTGGCGATGGCGGCGGCGGGGCAATCTTGGAACCTACTGGCTCCGAAAAAGGAATAATCGATTCTATTCTTCGCATCGATGGTTCCGGAGGAGATTACTTGATCATGCCCGGCGGCGGGAGCCGTCAACCGGCTACAGTTGAATCGGTAAAAGCTCGGCAGCATTTTTTAAAACAGGATGGCAAAACGGTGTACAAATTTGCTGTAAAAGGGATGGCAGATGTATCCAAGGATATCATTAATCGCAATAATTTAACAGGCGAAGATATCAGTTTATTTATCCCGCACCAGGCCAATAAAAGAATCATAGATGCCACCGCTGCGCGCTGCGGTTTGACGGAGGACAAAGTGTTGATTAACATTGGCAGGTACGGCAATACAACTGCCGGGACCATTCCCCTTGGACTGAGCGAAGCAGTAGATGAGAGACTTTTAAATGATGGAGATATGCTGCTATTGGCTGCCTTTGGCGCAGGATTTACCTGGGGCAGTATGCTTATTAAGTGGGACACATGTCCATGAATACAGCATGGCTTTTCCCAGGGCAGGCTTCACAGAAAGTTGGCATGGGCCATGACCTGTACCAGAACACCGAACTCGGGAAATCTTACTTTGACCTGGCCAACTCAATCATGGATTGTGATATCCAGTCCATTATCTTCGAAGGCCCGCGGAAGACATTAAAACAAACCCAATATACCCAGCCAGCGATTTATATTGTCAGCGTTATTATTGGGAAATTATTGCTGAAAAAAGGGCTTCGTCCCGCAGCTTTAGCCGGGCACAGTCTCGGTGAATATTCAGCCCTTGCAATCGGGGAAGCATTCGATTTTGCAACCGGATTAAACCTGGTGAAACTAAGGGCGGAAAATATGGCCCAGGCTGGCCGGATCCAATCAGGATCCATGGCAGCAATCATTGGACTGGATGAGTACAGAGTCAGCGATCTTTGCCAAGATTATGCAGGAGAAGGAATTGTGGTGGCTGCTAATTTCAATTCACCCGGTCAAGTGGTCATTTCCGGCACGCCGGAAGCAGTAACAACCATAATGGCAACAGCCAAGAGTAATGGCGCCCGCATGGCGACACAGCTCAATGTAAGCGGAGCATTTCATTCTACTTTAATGGCACCGGCTCGTGAAGCTCTTGCCGTTGAATTGAATTCTATCCAAATTTCAGACTCAAATTATCCCATATACGCTAATGTTAATGCGCAACCAAATACCCTTGGTTTAAAAATCAAAGATTTATTGATCCGTCAATTGGAAAACCCGGTGCTGTGGTCGCAAACCATTACAGCAATGTCCAACCAGGGCATAGCAGCCTTTATGGAAGTGGGTCCAGGAAAGGTCCTGCAGGGTTTGAACAAGCGC
>ENA-UPTF01000916-UPTF01000916.1-marine-metagenome-genome-assembly--contig:-NODE-916-length-19607-cov-2.428213_pt1 | contig 19607 bp, 22 predicted proteins | sample MGYA00238166_ERZ767019 | MGnify/ENA primary metagenome ERZ767019 (study PRJEB28930, sample SAMN06266391) | marine metagenome | isolation source: Sea water from 250 m depth | place: Atlantic Ocean | study... | reverse complement strand
CGGTGGTCTTTGCCGCCCGCAATGATGAAAAGCTCGCAAAGGATGAGGTGATTGAAATGTGTCGGGGCCGTATCGCAAACTATAAATTGCCCAAGGAAATCCATTTTATCGAATTGGATGACCTCCCCCGCAGCACCTCAGGTAAAATCCAGCGCCATATTTTGGAAGATCGGCTAAAGTTTCTTTAGCGGATTTGGCATGCCATATCGTTTCCTTTCGATTGGCCTTGGCTGCGAAGTGCGTCATGCGAATGAATTTGTTTATTCTGATACAATCGATTTGGAGCGACCCGAGCATTTTCAGGAAATAGGTGTTAGTTGCAGAACCTGCGAACGCATGGATTGCACGCAGCGTGCTTCGCCGCCTGTTAACATGCCCTATCACCTGGATGAAAACGTTCGCGCGCATTCGCCGTATGTTGCAGCGTTGGATTAAGTTCCAGCGTGTGTTCCAAGACGCATGGGAAAACCTTCTACGATCCATTGTTTCACAGCCTAATCGAATAGCAACAATCGTGCACAGACCGACCCAATACCTAAGCGCGGCGTAAACTTCCTGAATATAAAAAATAATTGTATCCATTTTATGTGGGAAAGTGTTAGTATACTTCCCTGTTAAAGGAGATCCTTTTGACAATGAATATTGAGGACGGATACCGAATGTATCGCAAACCGTGCCCCAATTTGTAAGAACAACGGGAGATTAATATGAGACGCAGTAAATCTATGTTTTTCTCAGCTTTGGTTGGATTAGCGGTTGTTATAATATCCGCTAATCCGTTTGTAGCTAAAGAGGTGAAGGGTGAAACCTTGTATGGCAATATGGCTACTGTCACACAAGACATGATGAATAGAGCTGGTGCAGACGCCAATAACTTTTTACACACTAACGGTAATTACTCTCAAACGCGTTATTATCCGGCCAGTCAAATTAACACTTCTAATGTAAAAAATTTACGACCGGCGTGGATATTTCAAACGGAAATCGTTGAATCTCAGGAAACATCACCACTGGTGATCAATGGGGTGATGTATATAACAACGTCGTTTAACCATGTTTATGCATTGGATGCTGCCACTGGTGCGCAGATATGGCACTACAAACATAAGATGGGTCCAATCACGACCTATTGCTGTGGACCCAACAACCGAGGTGTTGCGGCTTATGGTGACAAAGTATTCATGGGGACGCTAGATGCGCGTTTAATCGCCTTAAATGCCAAGACAGGAAAGTTGGTTTGGGATACGAAAATTGCAGATCCAGAACTTGGTTATTCCGAAACAATGGCTCCGACGGCTGTAAATGGCAAAATCTTGATTGGTACCAATGGTGGCGAATACGGTATTCGTGGTTTTGTAAAGGCCTATGATGCGAACTCCGGTAGGCTTCTTTGGACGTTCTATTCGATACCGGAGAAATCTCACGGCGTTTGGGCAACACACGATGCAACAGGCAGAGATATGCTCAGGGATATTGCTGCTGAGAAGGCTGCTCTGAAAAAACTGGGCGATCCCTATAAAACCCTTGGTGGTGGTGTATGGCAAAATCCAGCAGTTGACCTAGAAACCAACCGAATCTATTTTGTGGTTGGAAACCCGTCGCCTGATTTAGATGGTTCAATTCGGCCGGGTGACAACCTGTACACTAATTCGTTGGTTTCGGTTGATCTAAATACCGGCAAGTATGTTTGCCATTTTCAGTATATTGCTCACGATGTTTGGGATTTAGACGCTGTCAGTCCCCCAATTATTACACCTGTCAAAGACAAGAATGGTAAAACTGTAAAAGGCATCTTACACGGTGGTAAAACCGGCCACGTCTATGTTCACAAGGCAGATGACTGCAGTCTAATCCGTTTTTCAGAAGCGATGGTTCCACAAGAAGACATGTGGGTTCTTCCGACAAAAGACGGTAAGCGGATGTTGCCCGGTGCTAACGGCGGTGTCGAGTGGTCTCCGATGACTATAGATGCTAATCTTGGTTTGGTTTATGCCATTAATCTTCATCAACCAATGACCTACCACGTTGAGAGCACACCATACCCGGGCGGTAAGTTGTGGCTTGGTGGCGCCTTCAAGGTAATTCCAAGTGAAGAACAATGGGGTAATATCACTGCAGTTGACTACAACACTGGTAAGATTAGATGGAAAGCTAAAACCCAACAACCAATGATCGGTGGTACATTGACTACGGCAGGCGGTTTGACCTTTACGGGTGAAGGCAATGGCCTTTTCAAGGCCTATGATTCCGCGACCGGAAATGTGTTATGGCAATTCCAGGCTGGAGCTGGTGTAAATGCGCCACCTTCATCTTACACTGTCAACGGCAAACAATATATTGTTGTTGGTGCGGGTGGAAACGTCCAACTGAATTATAAGCGCGGAAATAATATTATCGCGTTTACCCTTGCCGATTAACACATAATAATCAAAATATTTTGTATGGCGGTCCCTGCGAAGGGACCGCTTTTTTTTGTTTTTTTTAGGTATTATTCTTGGTACAGAGGAATATCTCAAGTGTCGGGTACGATGGTTCCCAAAAGATCAGTGTAGGTAAAATGATTATATTTCAAAGGAAATTAATACAGGTATGAAATTCACGCTTAAAGGACAAACCTTGGCTATTTTTGGGTTTTTAGTTTGGGTCACGATCACCCTTCCATCCGTCCACGCCGATGAGTATGGGGCTATTCGCGAAACCTTGGAAACCTGTGCAACCTGTCATGGCGAAAAGGGTCTACCGACAGAAGATAATATTCCCATACTCGCTGGTCAGGAATTTTATTATATTTATGTACAACTAAAAGATATTAAGAAGGGGATGAGAAAAAGTGAGGTTATGGAGCCGTTCGTTGAAGAGCTGGATAAGACAACACTAATGGCTTTATCGAAATACTTTTCGGAACAAAAGTGGCCGCGAATACAATTTAAAGGTAAACCTGATATCGTACGTAAAGGGGAAATGGCAGCTTCGGCTGGACAATGTGTAGCGTGTCATTTGGGGTCTTATACTGGTAATAGCCGCGTTCCAAGGTTGGCTGGACAGCAACCAAAGTATCTAGAAAAAACCATGTTGGATTTCAAAAATAAAATAAGAAAAAATTCGCCTGCAAAGGGGTCTCTAATGGCTTCTTTTACTGACAAAGACATTGCGGCACTGGCAGAGTATTTGGGTAACATGTAGATAGATTAAATTTGCAATTTTCAGTTCAATTAAGGTTTGAGTAACTTGGCAATGGCCTTATGACCAGATTGTCGTGCGATGGTGTAAGCTGTTTTGCCATTTTTTGTTCGGAGATGCTGGTCAGCTCCCGCCGCTAAAAGTAATTGAACCACCCCCAAATGTCCTCGTTCAGCAGTAATTGTTAGCGCCGTCCAACCGCGGTTATCACGTTTATTAACCTGAGCACCACGTTTTAGAAAAATTCTTACGGTTTGTTCACCTTCGTTTTCGGGTACATCATTACTAAAACCTGCCGCCCACATAAGTGCGGTAAGATCATTTCCGTACTGAGTGTTGGGGTCTATTCCATTGTCAAGAAGCCTGGTTACGATTTCCGTATCACCCCTGGCTGCCGCATAAACGATTGCCGATTTACCAGTGTTATCAACTAGTTCGAAGCTCCCACCTTTTCCAATAAGGAAGTCCATCAGTTTAAGATCACCGTTGAATGCAGAAGCAATAATAGGCGTAATACCTTTCTTATTTGCAAGGTTAACTTTTGCACCATTTTGAACAAGAAATTTTGCGATCTTCGTGCGACCGGCAGTTGCCGCCCTTAAAAGGGCTGAACTACCAACTAGGTTTTGATGATTTATTTTTGACCCAAATTCCAGCAATGTTTTTACGGACTTAATTTTGTGGGCACGCGCGGCAATCAAAAGGGCCGTATTACCAAAGCGATCCCTTGCTTTCACCGAGGCGCCTGCATCCAAATATTTTTCTAGTTCCTTTACATATCCTTTTTTTGCGGATTCAAAAAGGTGCCGATTTAGTTGGCGAAACTCAGCCCCAGGAGCTTTAGGAATAGGAGGTGTGAGTTGTTCCCCGTATACTGGAACCGAAAAGATAAGAGTAAAAACAGCTAAATTTAGTTTAGCCAGATGAACGAACCTAAATTTCTTTGTTAAGTTGATGGCCATTTCAATTCTAAATAAATTTAACGTGGTAAGCTAAACAAACATTAATTCTGAATAATTAATTGACTTAGGTCTTTGAACAATCAAAAAAATTAATACCCTAAAATTGTTGAAATTACCAATTATTGAAAAGTTCGTTGTATTTCTATTAGTTCTCATTCCGACTATATAGCTAAATTTGACGTAACAATTATATTTTGTATACCCTATGAGAAACTGTAAGGGACATGTTGTGAAAATTTTAGTTTTTCTTTTGGTGCTGTCAGTTGCCTTGATAAACACTGGTTCCGTATACTCGAAAGGAACCAATCTCGTTTTTGTAAGTAATGAGAAAAGCAATACAATTACGGTGTTAGACGCAAACCACGGAGTCGTTAAAACTCTTAAGACTTGCCGGCGACCACGAGGCATGCATTTCAGTGCAGATAGAACCCAGTTCTATGTTGGATGTGCAGATGATTCGCAAATTTCCATTTATGATGTTGCAAGTCAAAAGCTTGTAGGACGTATTCGGGGGGTTGAAGAACCGGAAACCTTCGATCTTCATCCCAATGGTAGGCACCTATATATCTCGAATGAAGAAGATGCTACGGCAACTGTGTTTGACGTGAAGACTAAAAAACAGATTTCAGAATTTGAGACAGGAGAAGAACCTGAAGGTGTGCAGATTACCTCGGACGGAAACCTAGTGTTCGTAGCCTCAGAAGTTGCAGACCTTGTTCACGTTATAGATGTAAAGGCTAATAAATTGATAGCGGATATTCCTACCGATGTTCGACCGCGAAGATTTGCGTTAACGCCTGACGAGCGAGAACTTTGGGTTTCCGCTGAACTTTCAGGTATGGTTAATATAGTAGATATTAAGACACTAAAAGTTATTGCAGATATAGAGTTTCTACCTACAGGTTTTCGTCGCGAGCAAGTGACACCGGTAGATGTTCTTATTACCAAGGATGGACGAACCGCCTACGTTGCTTTAGGACGGGCCAACCATGTAGCTGTGGTGGATGTTAAATCACGTAAAGTGCTTGATTATATTCTTGTGGGAAAACGACCTTGGGGTCTGGCACTCACAAAAGATGAAGATATTCTCTATGTCGCCAATGGTCTTTCTGATGACATTACAATTATCGAAACCGGTTCCCGTAAAACCATCAAATCCGTTCCAGTGGGCATGGTGCCCTATGGTATTTTAATTGACGACGAATAACAAATTGACCCGATTTGTAAAATTTCTGGTCGGTGCATTTGCATTTTGTGTCTTGTTGTCGACAGCTGAAGCGAACCCTAAAAACTTTGTCTTTGCCTATTTAATGGTTGAGGATGATCCCCGATATCTTAAAAAACGGCGCTATACAGGTCTTGCCTTGAGGCAACAATTTCCGTCGCTTTCTGGAGCCAAGGTAGCTATCCGAGAAAGCCGTATACTAAGCCGTTCGCTTGGCATCACATTTAAACTTATAGAAAAGTCTCTACTAGTAGATGGAGATTATGTATCTGTTATTAAGTCACTAATTAACAATGATGTTAAAGTTTTTCTCCTTGATATCCCAGCCCAAACCTTGCGCGCGGTAACAAAAGAATTCAAGAAAGAACCGGTTCTATTTTTCAATATTCGTAATCGTGATAATGATCTTCGTAACAAAAATTGCTCTGTAAACCTTTACCATCCAGTTCCGAGTTATCGAATGCTCACAGACGCGTTAGCCCAGTACCTTCTCAAACGTGGTTGGAGGAACGTGTTGTTGCTACGTGGTCCCCGCAATGATGACCATGCCTATGCAGACGCATTTGTTTCCTCTGCTCGCAGACTACGAATAGATATCGTAGATGACCGAAACTTTACCCTTTCAAATGATCCCCGAGAACGTTCCAAGTCAAACGTTTCATTATTAACGGGCGGTGTTGATTACGACGTTGTTTTTATCGCAGATAGTCAAGGTGATTTTGGTCGTTACGTTGCCTACCAAACGTACCTGCCTCGACCAGTAGTCGGGGACGAAGGACTAACACCTGTAGCGTGGCACTGGACATGGGAACGTCACGGGGCACCACAATTAAACCAAAGATTTGGACGTATTGAAAAGGATCGCCACATGAGAAGTGAGGATTGGGCTGCATGGATCGGAATAAAATCTGTAGTCACCGCAATACGAAAGATGAAATCACAAGATATTAAAATTATACAAAAATTTCTCAAAGATGATCGCACTACTATCGACAACTATAAAGGGAATCCAGGCAGCTATAGGGAGTGGAACAACCAATTTCGGCAGCCAATACTGTTGCATACTCATAATGCCGTAGTAGCTAGGGCACCGATTGACGGGTTTTTACACCAGACTAATAATTTGGACACAATTGGTTATGATCAGGGAGAGTCAAAATGCCCAATTACAAAATGAATATTTGTACAAGCCGCGTCAAATTAATAGGTATCGCAATTATATCGATAATTTGTGTAACCGTTTTATTGGTACATGAAGTATCTGCAAAGGGAAATCTGGCCCGTCGCGCGGAGCGTCTTCCGGAACTTAAGATTGATGCCGCGAAAGGGTTCTCAATAAAAAAATACCTTTTAGAAACCGGGAAGTATTATCGTTGGCGGATCATATCCGACGGACGTGACGAATATAGCTTCGTCTTTCCGAAGTTATCCCGGAACATCTGGATTGGCCAGGTCGTGATAGAGGACAAGGAGGTGAAGCCATTTGGCGGAATTTATTCTCTGGAATTTGATGATGAAGGAGAGATTGACGTGTACTTTTTACCAATTCGTCCTGGGAAGTACGAATATTACGTGGAAAACTACCGGGAGAGTGGAATGCTAGGGGAAGTTATAGTGAAATAGAAAAAATTACGAATGCAGCGCGTCTTCATAAATCCTGACTTTTGATTTTCTGATTAAGTAAATATGAATTCCCAAGTTGCAAATTCATTAGATGTTAACGGTGTGAGCCATAGCTTTGGCTCAAAGAGGGTAATTGATCAAATTTCATTCACTGTCGGTACAGGGGAATTTAAGGTTCTACTAGGCCCGAACGGGGCGGGCAAAAGTACGCTGTTTTCCCTGATCACGGGTTTGTATCATACAAAAACTGGTAGTATTTCGATTCAGGGAAATAGCCTAGATAAGAGCTCCTATCTTGCCCTTCGTCATGTAGGTGTGGTTTTCCAATTACCAACTTTAGATCTAGACCTAACTGTTCGACAGAACCTTCATTATCATGCCTCGTTGCATGGATTAATGAGATCTGACGCTGGGGAACGCATGGTGATCGAGCTCGACAGACTGAATATGGCAGACCGAATTGATGAACGCGTGAGAAATCTAAATGGAGGTCACCGAAGGCGTGTGGAAATTGCCCGTGCATTATTGCATTCACCTAACTTGCTGTTGCTTGACGAACCTACCGTGGGTTTGGATGTCCCAACAAGAAGCGATATTGTTGATCATGTTCACCAACTTTCGTCAGAAGATGGTATAGCGGTACTTTGGGCTACACATCTAATTGATGAAGTTCGCGATACCGATACCGTAATTGTTTTACACGAAGGTTCCAAAATGTCTGACGGCTCTTTGAAAGAGGTGCTGGAACAAACCAGTAGTAAAGATATTGGAGAAGCTTTCGAGCGCCTAACGACGGGAATTTCCAAATGAGTTTATCCCACTACTCCTTGTGTTTGACGGGTGTATTGGTTCGCGAAACCCTTCGCTTCATACATCAACGGGAAAGGTTCATTGCCGCACTCGTTCGTCCCCTCGTCTGGTTGCTTATCTTTGCAGTGGGTTTTCGTTCAGCGCTTGGCGTGTCAATTATTCCTCCTTACGAGACTTATATTCCTTACGAAGTTTATATTGTGCCAGGACTTATAGGAATGGTTCAGCTTTTTAACGGTATGCAGAGCTCCCTCTCCATGGTTTATGATCGCGAAATGGGGAGTATGCGAACCTTACTGGTGAGCCCCCTTCCTCGTTGGTATTTACTTATTTGCAAGCTTATAGCTGGAACTCTCGTTTCTATATTGCAGGTTTATGCCTTTTTGTTGATTGCTGCAGTGTTTGGCTTCATGAACCCGCTAATGGGTTATATTTGGTTACTACCTGCCTTACTCATTTGCGGATTGATGCTTGGTGCATTTGCGATGGTGTTGTCTTCGCTCATCAAGCAATTGGAAAATTTCGCCGGCATAATGAATTTCGTAATTTTTCCGATGTTATTCCTGTCTTCGGCTCTTTACCCATTGTGGAAAATACGTGAGAGTAGTTATCTCATTTACCAGATTTGCAGTTTAAACCCGTTTAACTATGCTGTTGAACTGATCAGATTTGCGTTATACTCGCAATTTAATTGGGAGGCGTGCCTGTATACTTTGATTTCACTGATTTTCTTTTTGGGCGCCGCTATTTATGCCTATGACCCGGCACGGGGAATGGTTGGAAGAAAATTGACTACTAGTGAATAAAATACTTATTTTCAATAAGATAGAGTTTAAACTCCTGCGATTATTGTTAGTCAGTTTCATCAAATTTGGACAAATAAAGATGTGTAAAGTTAGCGATAAACCCTATACGAGAGATAAGTTTTGCTCTCAAAATAAATCCGGGGGTATTTTTTGTTTATGAAAATTATTCGGATAAGTATGTCTATAGGGATATTAACCCTAATTATCGTTTGTCTGTCAGGTCTCCAAAATTCGATTGCTAAAGAGCCTCAAGTTACGGTGGGGGTGTTGAAGTTTGGGACGGTTAACTGGGAACTTAACGTAGTTAAACATCACAAGCTTGATTTTAAAGAAGGGTATAACTTGTTAGTTAAGGGGTTTGGCGGAAAGAATGCTACGGCTGTCTCTTTGCAGGGTGGTGCGGTCGAGGCAATTGTAACCGATTGGATTTGGGTTTCCCGTCAACGCTTTGCCGGGCGCGACTATACATTTGTACCGCATTCTGTAGCCGTAGGCGGATTGGTAGTACATCCCGACGCCGGTATTAATTCTTTAAAGGATCTTCGTGGTAAAAAAGTTGGTATTGCCGGAGGACCAGTGGATAAGAGTTGGCTAATGCTAAGGGCTTTTGCAAAGAAATCGATTGGTATAGATCTTAAAGAAATTGTTGAGCCAGTATTTGCCGCGCCGCCCCTCCTTAACAAGTTTATGCTCAAAGGAGAAATTCCGGCAGTATTGAATTTTTGGCACTATGGTGCTCGATTAAAAGCGGCAGGAATGAAAGAAATTGTTCGTGTTATTGATTTGCTGCCAGGGTTAGGGGTGAACCGCCGTCCACCATTGATTGGTTGGGTGTTTAGCGAAACATGGGCTAAGAACGAACCACAAAAAATTCAGAGTTTTCTCCGCAGTCTTCGGGCGGCAAAAACGATTCTTGAAAATTCTGATGCCGAATGGGAGCGCATAAAATCCGTGACCAAGGCAAAGAACGACTCTACTTTCATAGCACTTCGTAACGCTTATCGCCTGGGCATACCTCAGTCTTTCGGTGATGAGGATGTAGCCGCTGCTGAAACTTTATTCAAGGTGCTTGCTAAGTATGGAGGCAAGGACTTAGTTGGCAACTCTACCACGTTGACACCCGGTACCTTTTGGTCTGGTTTTCGCTACTAGTGGATAGACTTTAGGGTGACGGTAACCACAAAATTGAAAAACCGTTATTCATTAAAAGTGACTTCGCTGATCCTCTTCTTATGTGTTTGGCAGATTGCCTCTATTTGGATTGACGTTGATCTTTTGCCCTCACCCACAAGGGTAGCTTCAAGTATTCATGAACATTTATTTTCTGGAGACCTCTTATCGAGCGTAGCTATTACTCTGGCCCGGGTTGGAGTTAGTTTTTTTATAGCGATGGCATTTGGTATTGCGGTGGGAGTGTTAATGGGGCGCAACCGGAATTGGGATGCCGCCCTTGATGGCTTGTTGATCCTGAGTCTAAATTTGCCGGCACTTGTCGTAATTATTTTATGTTATCTTTGGTTTGGGCTTGGTGAATTTGCGGCCGTTCTTGCTGTATCTATTAATAAATTTCCCATTGTCGTAGTGAATATGCGTGAGGGGGCAAAGGCGGTAGATATGGATTTGTTGCAGGTGACCCAGGCATTTAAAGTTCCTCCATACCGGACGTTTTTTAAAGTTTATCTCCCGCAGTTGTATCCTTACTTACTTGCATCTGCACGGTCTGGTTTGGCTCTCGTCTGGAAGATTGTACTTGTTGTCGAACTGCTTGGCCGAAGTGATGGGGTAGGATTTAAGTTGGGGGTATATTTCCAATTTTTTGATATCACCAGCATATTGGCTTACAGCTTTGCATTTATTTTGGTTGTGATGATTATTGAGTTGTTGATGATAGCCCCGCTAGATAGACGCTTGATGGAATGGCGATAATGAGCGCAGTATCGGTTGAAATTTTAAAAAAAATTTATAACAACAACGTCTCTAGTCAATCATCGGTGACGGCGTTAGAAAACTTTCGCCTAGAGATTAAAGAGGGTGAGTTCACGTGCATAGTAGGGCCGTCAGGTTGTGGTAAGACGACACTATTAAACTTAATTGGTGGGCTGGATAAAAATTTTGAAGGTGTAATCAGTGTTAACGGTGTGTCACCGCAACGAGGTTCGGCGGTGGGGTATATGTTTCAATCACCCCGTCTTATGCCGTGGCTAAATGTTGGACAAAATGTCGGATTAGTGGTCGATAAGGAGCCCAATAAGGATAAAAAAATAAAAGAATTACTCTCTGAAATGGAGTTAGATAAATTTATTCATGCCTACCCAAAAAGCCTATCCGGAGGCATGCGTCGACGGGCCGCCCTTGCCAGGGCATTCATAACCGAGCCCGAGCTTTTGCTCCTGGATGAACCTTTCTTGTCACTTGATGTGCCGGTTGCAAATCGATTACGTAAAATGCTCCTTAATCTCTGCAAACGCCGTTCGGCAACTGCAGTTTTTGTTACGCATGATTTGCGTGAGGCTATATATTTAGGTGATCGTCTGGTCTTTATGTCGGGAACTCCAGGACGTGTTGTTCTAGACTTATTAGTAGACCTACCCAGCCAACGCCTACCAGAAGATCCCGATGTAGAAAGATTTAGACATAATCTCCTGGAACAGCATCCGAGGTTACTTGCGGGTCTAATTGAAGATACTGAAAGTGTCGGGAATACGTAAAAATATTTTGATAGAAATCAAAGTGCGATTGTTTATATTTAGTCTTCAAGTTGGTCCCACTAAATTGTCATGAGATCTTCCCCGATAACAAGGGCACCAGAATAATCATGTCCGATAATTTCCGTTAGCTCAGATGGCTCGGAATGGGATACCATGTGAGTGGTGGCCAGTATCTTAGGATTTGCATCTTTTGCTATTAATCCTAATTTTTCTGGAAATGTGTGGTATCGGGCCATGGCTTCAATCCTGTGTTCAGCACTTTTCCAACCGCCACCTGGTACAAACGGTACCTTAGCTGAATGCATACACTCGTGGACTAAAAGGTCGACGTTATAGGCATTTTTAATAATATTTTCACAAGGTCGAGTATCACCCGAAATAACAATGCTTCGATCTTGGGTGTCAAAACGGTATCCAAAGGCAGGGTCCACTGGTGGATGTTCAACATGAAATGCCCTGGTTTTTAGCCCGTCTATCTCCATTTCTATCTCCTCGCCAATCTCATGGACGATTATCTCGGGAAGGGGCCTTTTTGTTCCTTGATGCTCAACACGGATTTTCAAGTCATATTCATGAACGGCCAGCATGTTTTCAATTATCTTTTTTTGACGAATTGGACCGTAGATGTGTAAAGGTTTATCGGCTCCCATAATCCAGCGTGTAATGATAAAATGGTCTAAGTCAATATAGTGATCCGAATGATGGTGGGTTATTAGTACGTTATTAATTTGAGGTGGACTGACATTTCCTTGAACGAGTTGGTTCACGGTTCCCGATCCACAGTCGACCAGGACGTTAACATTTCCTGCTTTAATTAATTGAGCAGGGCCACGCCGTTTTGGGTTGGGAGTTGGTACTCCGGTTCCTAACAGTGTTATATGCATTTTTATAATACCTCTATTCTTGAAATCGGAATGCACTTTTCCAGATAATGCTATTGTCGCACCAAACTTGGCATGCTTTTATGTATTCATTCTTATCAACTATATTCTGGATATTTAGAAGAGAATTCTGATGGCGAGCGTTGTAGATCCACATTCAGGACTTCATTTTTTTGAATTAAGCCACGTCTGGGGGCACGGCACTCCGTCAATGCCGGGACATGAAGATGTTTCATTAAAACGGGGTGTAAAACATGCTGAACACGGGGTCATGACACACAGGATACGGATGGTTATGCACTCAAGTACACACCTAAATTCGCCAATTCACTTAATTCAGAAAGGTGAAGGCGTAGGTGAACTGGATATTCAAAAGTTTTTTGGCGTTGGCGCAATTATCTCCGTTCCCAAGAAAAAATGGGAATTGGTCACTGTTTCAGATTTAAATAGTGCGACACCTAAAGTTCGATCGGGCGATATTGTAATCATTGTAACGGGGTGGCATACAAAATACTCAGACAGTTTAGAATATTTTGGTGAATCTCCAGGCCTTTGTATCGAAGCTGCGGAATGGTTGGTGGAAAAAGGGGTCAAGCTTGTTGGTGTCGATACGCCTCAAGTTGATCATCCGTTAGCAACTTCCCTAGGCCCACATCGTGGTGGGCCGCTCATGAAACGTCTCCCTAAAAAATACGAAGACGAGACTGGCCGTGATCCTAAAATTGATTTTCCGGTGTGGAATGGTGCTCACAAACTATTGTTACAGGCTGGTATCCCTACTATTGAAAATGTTGGTGGTGATGTCGCAGAACTTGCCGGAAAACAAGCGTTAATACATGCGTATCCATGGAGATGGATCGAGGGTGATGCCTCTGTTATTCGTTTAGTAGGGATACTTGATCCGGGTGGAGACTATCGAATTGAACCCGGTAACGGCTAAGATAAGGTAGCATTAATGTCCACTGATTGCCTCAAATATTATGACTTAACCCATCGCTGGGGGCATGGGATGCCGCAATGGCCTTCAAGTCCCGGCGTTAATGCCTATGTTAAAAAATTTCATGCTAAGGATGGCGTGTATGAGATGGAGTTTGAGGGGATTATGCACCGGGGTACGCACATGGATGCGCCTCTTCATGTGACTGAGAATACGCCTTCACTCACCGGGTATCCGCTTTGGCGCTTCTTTGGTACAGGTGTTGCAGTTTCCATCCCAAAGGGAAAGTGGGGTGTCATTACGGCGGAGGAATTAGAAAATGCCGAACCAAGAATTTGCGAAAATGATATAGTAATGATCAACACTGGCATGCATCATAAAATGGCGGATACTGACGAATATTATGCCTATTCTCCTGGGCTTTATAAAGAGGCTGCCGAGTGGCTGGTAGAAAGGAAAATCAAGATGATGGGGATTGATGTCCAAGCACTTGATCACCCCTTGGGTACAAAATTAGTAGACCATGGACCTGGTCCCTCGCATCCTCATTTAATGGACGAATACATGGATGAAATGGGACGTGATGTTATGGACGATTTTCCCCACTGGGAAATCTCCCATAAAACACTGATGGTCAAAGGCGGAATACCGGGAATCGAAAATGTCGGTGGTGATTTGGATGACGTAACCGGGAAAAGGTGTACCTTTATGGCGTTCCCGTGGCGCTGGCCCGAGGGTGAGGGGTGTGGTGTTAGGGTTATAGCCGTTGTAGATCCGGAACAGGAATTCAGAATTCCAGACCTCCAAGAATAGGCTACCTGATCTGGTAAAATTGTTAAAAACGAAAAAGGTTTTGAATTGTCAAAAATAATTTCCCAACAACTGAAAGATCCTCTCAGCATGTTTGATGTTTCTGGCCAAACGGCTGTTGTCACGGGTGCATCTGGAGCATTTGGGCGAGGAATATCGATAACTCTTGGTGCTCTTGGGGCAAACGTGATGCTGGCGTCAGGTAGTGAGGAAGAGCTTAACGGCGTTGCCGAAGAAATTCGCGAAGTTGGTGGACAGGCGGAGACAATTGTCCGACGACCAGATAGTCTCGATGACGCGGAGGCAATACGAGACGCTGCACTGAAAAAATTTGGTTCAATTAAAATGTTAGCGATTGGTTCGGGCTATAATAAGGCGGGTTTTATCCATGAAATGGACTACCAAGATTGGCAGGATGTGATGGATGCCAACGTTAGGGGAGCTTGGTTTATGGCCAAAGCTATTGGTTCCTATTGGATCGAAAATGACGTCCGGGGGAAGGTGGTGTTGATGTCATCTGTCAGAGGGCGGCATGGAAATATTTCTGGCTATTCCGGGTATTGTACATCGAAAGGCGCGACTGACTCCCTTACACGCGTTTTGGCAACAGAATGGGCTAAATATGGCATTACTGTAAATGCAATAGCCCCTACTGTGTTCAGATCAAAGTTGACCGCGTGGATGTATGGAGATGATGAATTGGGCCAGGCTACTAAAGCGCGTTCTCTCTCCCGTATACCACTTGGTAGGCTGGGGGAGGTCGAAGACTTAACGGGGATGGCTCTTTATTTATTGTACCCAGCCTCAGATTTCTGCACTGGCCAAGTAATGTATGTGGATGGCGGATATACTGCAGGGTAAAGTTTTTGTCTAAATCAAAAATCGCGGTGATCGGTGCCGGTCTCATGGGCCATGGTATCGCATACATTTTTGCGGCTGCCGGAAACCGTGTCTCCATTTATGACCCCGACAAATTAGCACTTTCTTCAGTTGTAGGCCGGATTTCTGAAATTTTTGAATTATTGGAACAACCGCCCGAGGAGTTAGATAATATCTATATCTTTGAAAATATGGAGAACGCTATTGAACAGGCAGAGGTAGTTATAGAAGTAATCCCTGAGCAACTGGAATTAAAAAAGGCACTTTTCGAGCAGTTAATTTTGAAAACACCTCAAGAAACAATCTTGGCTACCAACACATCTGGAATACCAATAGAACAAATAGCTAAGGATACAAAGGAGCCGCAACGAATTTTAGGCACTCATTTTTGGAATCCGCCTCACTTGGTTCCTTTGGTAGAGGTTATCCAAAGTCATTTCACCGACCCTAGGATCATCCAAAGGATGTTAGTATTATTAACGTCCGTAGGTAAAACCGCGGTTCATGTTAAAAAAGATATTCCCGGATTCATTGGTAACCGATTACAACATGCTCTAAAACGAGAGGCTATAAGTTTGGTCGAGAACGGTATTTGTGATGCAGAAACGGTCGATCTGGTTGTGAAAGAAGGGTTCGGTAAGCGATTGTCTGTGATGGGACCACTAGAAAATTCCGATCTAGTAGGATTAAACCTCACGCTTGATATACACAAATTTCTTCTTTCGGATTTAGATAGGTCAATCCGGCCTCAGAAATTACTTCAAAATAAAGTACAAGCAGGAGAATTAGGAATGTCAGTTGGACAAGGGTTTAGAAGTTGGACCCCCGAGAAAGCCAAAGAAGCCAAGGTGAGAATGTGGCAATATTTGGTAAAGGCAGAAAAAGAGAGGCGTGCCAAATAGAGAAACTTATGTCGGATCTTGTGCAAACTAAAACTATTGTCGGGTCGGTTGGTGTCCTCACCAAGAATACTAATACAAGACACATATGTTAACTAGGTAATGAATGAGTTTAGATGACTATCTTCAAACGAATTATTAGACCGGCTTTGTTTGGTTTAGAAGCCGAAAAATCTCACAATCTGGTTATACGTTTGTTAAAATCTAATTTAGTGCCGGCTGTCAAAGCAATTGATGATCCCATATTAAGTTCGGTTGTATTTGGACGTCAATTCAAGAACCCCATAGGTCTGGCTGCCGGTTTTGATAAAAACGCCGTAGCTATATCCAATTTATATCGATTAGGATTTGGTTTCATCGAGGTCGGAACTGTAACACCTAGACCCCAGTCCGGTAATCCAAAACCTCGACTATTTCGATTATCTGAAGATGACGCAATTATTAATAGTTTAGGATTTAACAGTGAAGGGTTGGAAGTATTTAGTAAACGTTTAAAAAGTTATAAGGAAAATAGCGTCAATTCAATCGTTGGTGCTAACATCGGTAAGAACAAGGACACCATTGATGCCGCCTCAGACTATGTTACAGGTGTTAGGTTGGTGGCCGAGTTTGCGGATTATATAGTGGTAAATATTTCGTCGCCAAATACTCCTGGTCTCAGGGATTTGCAAAAAAAAAGCAACTTACAGCATCTTCTGGGGGCCGTTCTTGAGGAAAGGGCTAAGGCTACACGTCAGCCTCCAATCGTTCTAAAATTTTCTCCTGATTTGGATGACCAGGAGGTAAAAGAGATTGCTGAGGCTGCGTCTCAATTCAATATCAATGGCCTAATAGCCACGAATACGACAATCGAAAGACGGGGTTCACTCAAAAGTGCAAATAAAGCGATGGAGGGCGGCCTCTCTGGGCGACCATTAATGGATTCTGCCACGGCGGTGCTTCGATTATTATATCGTTATACTGGGGGACAAATCCCGATCATTGGAGGTGGGGGTGTATTTAGTGGCGAAGATGCATATTGCAAGATACGTTCTGGGGCTAGTTTGGTGCAGATATATACGGCTTTTATCTACAAAGGACCTTATGCTGTAACCAAAATTAATTCAGCACTCAGTTCCTTACTAAAAAAAGATGGTTTCCAGAATATCAGCGACGCAGTGGGCGTTGATGTGTCCTTGTAAGGCTAAATTATGGAATAAATTGTTCCTTTAGAATTCTTTCTTCTAGATTATGCTCTGGATCAAACAATAGTGAGGAAAACATTGATGCTTCTTCTTTTATCTCAACACTGGTGACATCGCGGATTTCGGTAAAATCGGCAACGGCACTTACGGGCCGAAGTTTTAAATCTATCATTTCGAAGGTGACCACCGAATTTCGAGGTAGAAGAGCTCCCCGCCACTGCCGAGGTCGATAAGCACTGATAGGTGTGAGAGCCAAAAGTTCCGCACCCAGAGGAATGATGGGACCATGCGCCGATAAATTGTACGCCGTGCTGCCAGCAGGGGTAGATACCATCACACCATCGCAAATAAGTTCTTCCAATCTTACAATTCCATCCACCAGTATTCTTACTTTTGCTGCGTGATGGGTTTCCCGCAATAATGAGACTTCATTGATTGCCAAGGCAGTATGGGTATCCCCTTTTGATGAGTTTGCCGTCATTGTTAATGGTCTTAGTTCAATTTTTTCGGAAACTTCTAAACGTTCAGCCAATCCAATTGTCCTATACTCATTCATTAAAAAACCGACCGTACCTAAATTCATTCCATAAATGGGTACCTTCTTTTCCATAAATTTGTGCATGGTTGACAACATAAAACCGTCACCACCGAGAGCAACGACTACATCAGCCCCCCCTGGGGGGACGGTTTTGTAGTTTTCTCGTAGCAAATCAGCCGCTTCACTAGCGTTGGCGTGAGTGTCGGCTACGATAGTGACATTATTGAATCTCATTATATTTGAAACACCGATAATTTACTGAGCGGACAAATTATACACTTCTGCTATTTTACAGCCACAATTGAATGCGACGGTTATAACCAATCTACATAAATTAGGCCGATGCCTCCCGTAAGGACTTATCCTCCGGTGACACTCATATGGCGGTCAACGGCTGGGATCGTTTGTGTGCGATCAATGATGAAATCATGTCCCTTTGGTTTTCGTCCAATTGCCTCATCAATTGCATTCATTATTGTTTTATCCGTTGGATCCCGTCGGAGTGGTGTTTTTAAATCAGCCCAGTCATCTTGACCCAGGCACATGTATAGTTTTCCTGTACATGTCAATCGTACTCTGTTGCAATCTTCACAGAAATTATGACTAAGAGGAGTAATGAACCCAATTTTTTTACCAGTTTCTCTGACACTTACGTACCTGGCTGGGCCACCAGTTTTATAATCGATTTCATCTAGAGTCCACGATTTTTCCAAACTCTCACGCACCACATTTAACGGCAGGTATTGGTCCAATCGATCCTCGTCAATTTCTCCCATCGGCATCGTTTCAATAAATGTAAGATCAAAATTTTGCTCCCCACACCAGGCAATCATTTGATCTAATTCATCTTCATTAAAGCCCTTGAGAGCAACAGCATTAATCTTTATCTCAAGTCCGACTTGCCTTGCTACCTCTAGGCCTTCAAGTACATCGGAGAGTTTTCCCCATCTGGTAACAGAAGCAAACTTATCTTCTTTTAATGAGTCTAAAGAGACGTTCACCCGCCTGACACCGCAATCTATTAATTCACTAGCATATTTGCCTAACAGGCTGCCATTTGTAGTCAGTGTTAGCTCTTTCAGTTCACCAGAATTTAGGTTCTTTCCCAAATTTCTGATTAACGTCATGACATCGCGTCGAACTAAAGGTTCACCACCGGTTAATCTAAGTTTATTAACTCCGCGCTGAATGAAAGCCTTACATATGCGTTCCAATTCTTCGAGAGTTAATAAATCGTTCTTTGGGAGGAAAGTCATATTTTCTGACATACAGTATACGCAACGGTAGTTACATCGGTCAGTAACCGAAACCCGTAAATATGATACGTTCCGACCATAGGGGTCTACTAAAGCGTTCATTCTCTATCCCATTCGAAAGTCGTTAGGCAGGGATATACATAACGATTAGTTATAAGTAAGCTGAATTAGTGTGCTTGTCACGCACTCTTGCATCTCAAATAGATATGATTATAAAAGTTTATCGAGTTTATGGCGAGAGAATGTGTAGGCCACAGTAAGGAACGTAGGTATGATAAGTCATGCTTGACGCAACATTAGAAAGAAATATTACGCAAATTTTTGCTCTAGAAGGGTTAAGCAGCTTTTAATTTGTCGTCTAGTCTAACTTCTGACAAGAATAGACGCAGGGATTTGGTTAAATCATTGGTTTCCGACCGAGCGGTACTATACAAATTAACCGATTGATCTAGGTCCAGCGAATTCTCTGCTTCAAGAATTATCTTATTAAGGTACCTGCATTGCTCGACAACCGTATTGAAGTAATCTGATTTGTGCATTTTATCATGATACCTCTTTGTTAGAATTGGACATTACACCGTAATAGGTTACGACTATGTTAATAGTGTTATTATAACCGTGAGGTTGAAATTCGAGGTTAAATGAGAGGGGTGCCGCATCCAACATTCTAGGAGCTTAAATTGGTCCTTTTCATTATTGAATAGTATTTACAATGTTCAAATTAATCCATTGATCGAGTGTTTTTAATATTTAGAAGTAGAGTAAATGTTCTATGAGTAGCGAAAAAGAGTTTGAGTTAGCTCCCGACCCAGGTAATCAAAATCTAACCAAACGGGTAGAGGGGGTTGATCATGATAGGGCGACAGTGACAACTTCCGTTACAGTAGAGCGTCCTCTTACTTTATTCCT
>ENA-UPTF01000915-UPTF01000915.1-marine-metagenome-genome-assembly--contig:-NODE-915-length-19612-cov-6.572920_pt1 | contig 19612 bp, 21 predicted proteins | sample MGYA00238166_ERZ767019 | MGnify/ENA primary metagenome ERZ767019 (study PRJEB28930, sample SAMN06266391) | marine metagenome | isolation source: Sea water from 250 m depth | place: Atlantic Ocean | study... | reverse complement strand
CATTGAATAACATCTTCTTTTGAAATTGGTATTGGGTTTGGATCTAGATGTCCTTTATCAGTCATAACAACATCTGCGGCCTCACTTACATCAGCTTTTAGTTCCATCTTGTCAAATCCTAATTTTTCAATAACTTCTTTGAACCTATCATAGAATATTGATTTATTGTGTTTATGTGCTACAGTAGTACAAGATGACAATGAATATCCGTGAGGAACTCCCTCATTTGAGAATACATATGATAATGCGTGTCCTAATGTAGTAGAACAGTTACCAAATCCCATTCCTGATAACATAGAACCATATGGATAGTTTTCTGGTTTATCGTTAATTATTGCATCATAAAGTACATCAAATGCTTGTTTACATAATGTTCTTGTTAGGTTGTTTCCAAGTTTACTATCATATCCTTCTGTTGCTTGTGCACATGCATCACAAACTGAATTTTTAAGAATTTGTTCTGGTGTTCCATTCATAAAGTATGAATCAATAACTGCTCTATCTGCAAGGAATCTGTCTTCTCGTAATAATTTCTTTTTTCCATCAAACTTTAGTACACAATATGTTGTCATTTCAGCTCCTGTACCAAATGTTGTTGGAATTAAAATTTTCTCTACTCCAAATTCTGATGCAGAATATTTCACAACATCAAGTGAACTTCCACCACCAAGACCAATCAATACAGATGGTTTTTTTTCCTTGTATTCAGATATTAGAGCATTAACATCATCAATTGATGGCTCTGGTGTAACTTTATCAAATAACATATAATCTTTAATTCCCATTTTATCCAGCCATTTATCAGACAGTGCCGGAGGTGCAGTTGTTACTACCAGTGCATTTTTAGGATATTCAGCTTCTGACAGTGCATTTTCACCAAATTCAATCTTTTTTGGTAGTAATACTTTATCCATACAGTTTGGATTTTCTTTCTCTTTTTATATCTTACAACCTAGAAAGACTTTAAGTCATTTTTTCTTTCATTACATAGATGCTAAAAACTAACTATACTCAGAAAAATAATAAAAAAGTTCATGACGCAATAATGATTCTTGAGGAAGGCTTGATACATGCAAATCCCCAGATTGGGCTCCAACAATATTTTTTTAGGAACAAGTTAAAATCTAGAAAATCTATAATTAATCTTAACAAATTCGATAATGTCTATCTAATTGCAATTGGAAAGGCTGCAGATTCCATGGCAAAATTTGTATCATCAAAAATTAATTTTACAAGAGGAATTATTGTAATTCCATCAAAACATGAACCACTTTTTCATAAAAAAAACATACGTGTTTTCAGATCTGGACATCCACTACCTAATACTCAGAGTCTAAAGGCAGGTAAACACATAACGAATTTTATCGCATCGACTAAAAAAAATGATTTTATAATTTTTTTAATTTCTGGTGGTGGTTCTGCATTAGTTACATTACCTAACATGATTTCCCTTAAAGAAAAAATTCGAGTTAATCAACAATTAATTCAGTGTGGTGCAAATATCAATGAAATTTCATGTGTAAGAAAGCATCTTTCAGATATTAAAGGTGGAAAATTAGTCGAGAAAATGCCTGGCACTGGAATCTCTTTTGTATTATCAGATGTAATAGGCGATGATCTCAGTTCTATATCTTCAGGTTTAACATATGCTGATAAAACTACTTTTTCAGACGCACTGAAAATAATTAAAAAATATAAAATTGAGAAAAATATTTCAAAAAATGTAATTGCCATTTTAAAGAATGGAAAAAATGGAATCATTAAGGAAGCACCAAGAAAACCAAAGTTTCCAAACATCATAATTGGTAATAATAAAAAATCTCTTATCGCCATGAAAACTAAATCTAAGAAATTAGGATATTCATCAGATGTAATTTTTAATTTAAATTCTAATGTAAAAGTCGAAGCAAGAAAAATTGCTAGAAAATTAAAGAATTCTAGCAAATCTTGTATTATTTTTGGTGGTGAGACTACAGTTAATGTTTTAGGCAGAGGTAAAGGTGGCAGGAATCAGGAATTAGTTTTACAGTTATCAAAAGAATTAAGAGATTTTCCATGTGTAATATCATCAATTGGAACAGATGGTATTGATGGTAATACTAAATTTGCTGGAGCAATTGTTTCAACCATTAATCTTGGGCAATTTGAAAATTTTTTAAAAAATAATGACTCGTTTAACTTCTTTAAAAAATTTGGGGGGTTAATACATACCGGACCCACTCATACAAATGTCAATGATATTGGTATAATTATTAAACAAAACCTCTAGAGTTACTACCATTTGTTGTTCCACTGTCAATACCAAGTTGTTTTGTTGCCAGATTATTTTTCTGTTCAATTAGTTGGAATTTGATTTTTAGGTTTCTATGATTTACTAATTGATTAATGAAATGAAGTTTATCATTAATTATCTGGTTATCTGTTGTATTATTATTAAAGAGAATTTCATACATTTCACTAGAGTCGCACATTACATTAACTGTATCATTATCCTTAATGATGAAAACACCAAGACCCCAATAAATCCCAATATGAAGTGCGATGAATTTTGATTCTATGTCATTTTTAATATCCAATTTGCCTCCTGATAGATATGCTGGAGGGTGGGGTCTGATTTGATTTACTATCTCACTACCTGTTCGTATTGACCACGAGTATTTTTTTACTGTCCCATTAAAGAAAAGGTCATGCTCCATATGTCAATCAAAAAGTAGTGCTTTATCAATATAATTTGAATTCTGGGCTTAATGATCAATTATGAAATTAATTTTCATGATGAAATCACATAATTTCTTCAAAAAAATGGTAGACGAGCTTGTAGATTTCTCAGAATTTGATCCTGAATTGGCTGATGGTATAAAATGGCTTGATATGCAGGCACAAAAAAAAGGAATTACATTTTATGATATGGTCTTTGAAGTACTCTATACTACTGATATAAATTCAAAGGCAAAAAACTGGTTAAAGACTAGAAATTAATTTTTTTTATTTCCGTTTATCAATTGGAACATATGCAGAACCTTGTGGTCCATCATATTTTCCAACATAAACTGCTTTAGGTCTATACAACATAGGTTTTGGTGCAGCCTCAGCAAATCTTTCTTCAATAACATGTGCAGACCATCCTGCCACTCTGGAAATTGCAAATATTGGTGTATTTAGATCCATTGGAATTCCTAGCATGTAGTAAACAGATGCACTGTAGAGATCTACATTTGGAAAAATTTCTCTCTTCTTTTCCTTTTTCATGTATCTAACAGTTGAGTCTTCAACATTTTTGGTAATTTCATACCATGGCATTTGTGTTTTTTTGGCAAGTGTTTTTGATAATTCTTTAAGAACAATTGATCTTGGATCAACCGTTTTGTAAACTGCATGACCCATGCCCATAACCCTATTTCCATTTTGTAATCGATTTTTAACCCACTCTTCAACATTTTCCTCCTTTTCTATCTCTAATAGCATCTTCATAACTTCGAAATTAGCTCCACCATGTAATTCACCACTTAAGGCACCTACTGCGGCACTTACTGCAGAATACATATGTGCTCTAGTTGAAGCAACTTCTCTTGCAGCAAATGTCGATGCGTTAAATGTGTGATCAGCATGAAGAATTAGGCATACATCAAAAATCCTCTCAAGTTCTTTATCTGGTTTTTCACCTTTTAGCATATATAGAAAATTTGCAGCGTGACTTAGACTTGAATCTGGTTGAATTGGTTCTTTAGAATTTCTTATTCTTTCCCAACTTGCAACAATTGTAGGTACTTTTGCAATTAAATTAATTGCTCTTTGATAACTGATTTCTTTTGCTGAACCCACTTCATTATAATATCCTGCTAACGCTGAAACAAATGCTTGAAGAACGTCCATAGGTTCTGCTTCCTTTCTCCAATTACCCATATTTTTCTGCATTTGTGGTATAATTTGTCTAGAATCTCGTAATTTTTTTTTAAATTCCTCAAATTCTTTTCGTGTTGGTAAGTGGTCATGCAATAAAAGATAGCAAGTTTCCTCAAAGTTAGAATTTTTTGTTAGATCTAAAACATCAAATCCTCTGTAGATTAGTTTTCCTTTTTTTCCATCAATGTATGAAATTTTTGTATCAGCAACTGTGATATCTCTTAAGCCAATATTCTTAGTTTCCATACCATTTCTCTTAAAACAGCACTTTTAAATTTTCAAGAATAAACTTTGTCAATTAATTTAGTACTTAGTCTAATCTATCAAAGCGTGGGCATATATCGTGAATTTTAATTAATTGTTATGTCACAAATTGAACGTGAATTAGCAAAAGAGGCTGACACTGCAATTCTAAATGCATCACCAGAATTCTTAAAATTAATACAAAAATTTGACATTGAAAATCAATTAACTGGTGATTCATTTTATGAAATTTACTCAACTGTCCTAAAATCTAAAAAACAGAAAAACAGAATTCTACCTGAAACAAAATAATCTAACATAATTTTTTCATTCTTGGTTTAAATGAGGGAAATAGTAAAAAGGTGTATTGACTACAAAAAAAGGAATTAAATCAAAAATAATCTGTGTTTCACATGAGGAGGATGCTGATGGAATTAGTTCTGCAGCGTTAATCAAGCAAGCTTTTGGTGGTACATCAATTTTAGTTGATTATCCTGGTATGATGGATGATATGAAACCATTAGAGACTGATGAGAAGTTAACCGATCTTTTTATTTGTGATTTAGGATTAAATAAAAAAAACGAATCTGATTTTGTTCAACTTTTAACCCTACTAAGAAAGCGTCGAGTCAAAGTGACATACATTGATCATCATGATCTTGATAGAAAAATTATAAAACAATTGGAGAAAATCAAAGTTAACGTAATTCATGATATTAATGAATGTACAACTGTTCAAGTCTACAATCAATTCAAACGAAAATTAAATGATCATGCAGCATTTGTGGCTGCATGTGCTGCTATTACTGATTATATGGAGGATCGTCCAATAGGTTCCAAACTTTTACAAATGTATGATAGACAGTTTGCATTAATCAGTGCAACTGTTTTAACATATAACATAGTTGGCCATCAGAATGATCCAGATTATCTTCTATATCTTGTAGATGAATTAAGTGAATCTAAATTTCCACATGAGATTCCTAATTCCTATGAATTTGCTCAAATTCAAGTAGAAAAACTCGCAGCAATAATATCGGAAGTAAAAAAATCAATGAAAGTAACAAAAAATTTAGGTTATATGGAAATACTTGATTCTGGTGCAAGTGGTGCAGTTAATTTTGTTTTAGGTTTATCCGGAAAAGAAGTCGGTGTTGCATACAAAGAACGTGTTGATTATGGAATTTATGCAGTGTCAGTTAGAGGCTCAAAGAGCTGTAAAGTGCATCTAGGTAAACTTGTAAACAAACTTGCTACAGAATTAGGTGGTTCTGGTGGAGGGCATGATAAAGCATGTGGTGCATCCATTCCAAAATCAAAAATTAAAAAATTCATTACTAGTCTTAATTCTTCACTAGGATAGAAAGTTCACTATCATTTCATTGAGAAATCTCTACTATCATATCAATTTCAACAGTTGCATTCAATGGTAAACTTGAAACACCAACTGCGATTCTTGAATGTTTTCCTTCTTCACCAAAAATATCTACCAATAGTTCAGATGCGGCATTAATTACTTTTGGGTGTTCTGAAAAACTCTCTTCTGAATTAACAAATCCAGAGATTCGAACAATTTTTTCTACATTTTCCAATGTACCAAAGTGTGCATTAAGTTGGGATAGCGCATTAATAATACAGAGTTTAGATGCATTTTTTGCATTTTGAATTGATTGAACATCTGGAACTTTTCCTTGGTACTTCATTTGACCACTCTCCATTGGAATCTGACCTGAAACAAATACTAGGTTACCTGATGTTACTATAGGTATGTAAGAACCTGCAGGTTTTGGTGGAGTAGGCAATGATATTTCAAGTTCTTTCATCCGTTCTTCTATCATAATGAGTCACACTATGCTTCACTTTTTATTTTTTCCTCTTAGTAACTAAATCATTTTTGATTGCCCACTCTAAAAATTACACGTTTTAGCCTAATGTTTATCAAAATCAGGTTATTTTTATGGTGTTACAGAAAAATAATTCTCAAAAAAACCTAATTCAAGTTAGAGAACTAATATCAACTGTTGAGAAGAAATTATCAACTTTTGGTAATGAGAAATCTGTAGTTGAAAAATTAGATTCAGAGGAATTAGCAGATTTTTATAAAATTCTTACAAAATGTGAAATAATACTTTCTAAATATGAAAATAAAAAAACCACTTATCAGCATATGAAGAAATTTGTTGATGTTCTAAATTCTACAATTGAATCATTAGAAACCATGGATGGAAAAATCGACGAACTAACGATTTCTGCAGATTTTTCAATGAAGAAAATTAAGGAATTTGAGTCCCAATATCTCAATTCATCCACCTCTTTTCATAGTTCTTAGGCACAAAATACAGTTGAATTAATTTAACTAAATCTTTGACAGCAATTTACTCACGTGAATACCTAGTCAAATCTACAGTGGAAACATTAGTGAATTAAAATGAGTATGGCTCCACAAGAACTTGAAAATAGTGCTAGTAAATATGCTGCAGACGCAATAAAGGCTGATTCACAGGGTGCTTATGGCATGGCAATTTCTGGATATCAGAATGCATCGGCAACATTAATGAAATTAATGAGATTATATCCTGACAGTAAATTAAATCAAATCTATACCGAAAGAATTAGTGCTTACCAAAATAGAGTCAAAGAACTGCAAAACACACGTGCTGGAAACATTGAACCTGTTGTAGATCCAAATGCATCACCAGAAGAACAGAAAAAATCACTTGCTAGGTCTCAACCAAAATCAGAAAATAGTATGGAAGATTTGATTCTAAAAGAGAAACCTGATGTAAAATGGAGTGAAGTAATAGGAGTAGATGATGCAAAGAAGGCATTAAAAGAATCAATAGTTTTTCCAAGCAAGAGACCAGACTTGTTTCCACTTGGATGGCCTAAGGGAATGTTACTATATGGACCACCAGGAACTGGAAAAACAATGCTTGCGGCTGCTACTGCACATGAACTAGATGGATACTTCATTGTTGTAGATGCAGCATCCATGATGAGTAAATGGCTTGGTGAAGCAGAAAAAAATGTTTCAAAACTTTTTTCAATGGCACGTGAATATTGCCAAAAAGAGGGAAAACCTGTAATTCTTTTCATTGATGAAGTTGATTCTCTACTTGGTGAGAGAAATAGTGAAGTTGGAGGTGAAATCCGTGCAAAGAATCAATTCCTATCCGAAATGGATGGAGTTAATGGAAAAGGTAAAGAGTTGATGATGTATGTAATTGGGGCAACAAACAAACCTTGGAGTCTTGATCATCCATTTCTTAGACGATTTCAAAAGCGAATTTATGTTTCATTACCTTCTACAGAGGCTAGAGAAAAATTATTTGATCTCTACACTTCACCACTCAAAAAGAATTCACGTGTAAATTCTCTTAGTCTTGCAAAGCAATTTGACGGTTATAGTGCCAGTGATATTAGGGATGTCTGTCAAAGTGTACAAATGGAAGTTGTTAATGAATTATTTAGATCTCCAGATTATAGTGAGCCTGTAGCAGGTGAATCACCAAGTATGCCTAGAGAATTAAGTATGATGGATTTCAAGAATATTAAGATTAAAAGAAAACCTAGTGTCTCTACAGAAATGGTTAGAGCATATCACAAATGGAGTGAACAATTCCGAGCACTCTAATTTCCTGCGATCATTACACAAAATTTAAATCTAGAATCATGACGACATGTGAAGGGTTACAATTTCCGTAAAAAAATCACAACATGCTGAAAAAAATGGGAAGCTGATCCTTTCTGATGGTACAATTTTTGATGGTATGGGATTTGGATTTTCTACTACATCTGTAGGAGAAATTGTCTTTAATACTGGAATGGTTGGTTATACTGAGACATTAACTGACCCATCGTATAGTGGCCAGATTCTAACTTTGACGTATCCCTTGGTGGGAAACTATGGAGTGCCAGACCCTGATCTTCAAAATGATGATGGTGTATCAAAATACTTTGAATCTTCAAAAATCCAAGCCCGTGGATTAGTAGTACATGAATTATCACTAACTGCAAGTCATTGGAATCTTTCAATGACTCTTGATGAATGGATGAATAATGAAAAGATTCCAGGAATATCAGGAATTGATACTAGAGAATTAACTAAAAAACTTCGTCAATCTGGTGTTATGATGGCTGCTATCTGTGTGTCTGACAGTGAAGTTAATGTTGATGAAGTTATGAAACAACTAAAAGGTGCCACTAACTATAATGATGAAAATTTTATGAACACTGTATCAACCAAAACTAGTGAAACATTTGGAAATGATAAAGATAACATTGTCCTAATTGACACTGGAACAAAAAATGCCATTATCAGAAATATTCGTGAATTAGGTTACAATGCAATCAAAGTTCCTTGGAATACTTCAATTGATGAAATTCTATCACACAAGCCAAAAGGTGTGATTGTTAGTAATGGTCCAGGTGATCCTGAACATTGTCCTGACACAATTGATACTGCAAAAGAACTAATCAAAAAAGAAATTCCAACTCTTGGAATTTGTCTAGGTGCACAGATACTTGGTCTTGCAGGTGGTGCTTCAACTTACAAATTGAAATATGGTCATCGAGGTCAGAATAAACCTTGTATCAATTTAGATAATAATCAGGTGTATGTAACAAGTCAAAACCACGGATATTGCATAAATCCTGATTCGTTATCAAGTTCTGAATTTGATTTGTGGTTTTCAAATGCAGATGATAAGACTGTTGAAGGAATAAAACACAAAAATGAGAAATGTATCGCAGTTCAGTTTCATCCTGAAGCCTCACCAGGACCTTATGATTGTAAATTTGTCTTTAAAGAATTAAAAGAAATGATGGAGGGGAAAACTTCTGCCTAATGATGAATCTATTAAAAAAATTCTTGTTCTAGGAAGTGGAGCAATCAAAATTGGTGAAGCAGGTGAATTTGATTATTCTGGAAGTCAATGTCTAAAGGCAATTCATGAAGATGGTGTACAAAGTGTTTTAATTAATCCAAATATTGCAACAATTCAAACTGATACAAGATTTGCTGATAAAGTATACCTTCAACCAGTTACACCAAAGTATGTCGAGTCTGTAATTGAAAATGAACGGCCTGATTCAGTCATGCTATCTTATGGTGGTCAAACTGCCCTAAACTGTGGTGTTAAATTAGATGAGATGGGAATTTTAGAAAAATATGGAATCCGAGTTTTAGGAACACAAATTCCAGGAATAATGGCTACTGAAGACAGACAGAAATTCAAAGACAATATGCAAGAATGTGGTGTTCCTGTACTCAGAAGTAAGACTGTTCACACATTTGAAGATGCAAAAAATGCAGCCGAAGAATTGGGATATCCTGTAATTGTTCGTGTAGCATACACACTTGGGGGCAAAGGTGGTGGTGTTGCTCATAATGAGATTGAACTTCATGAAATTACTGGTCGTGGTTTGGCAGCTAGTCTTGTTGGGCAAATCTTAGTTGAAGAATATGTTGGGCATTGGAAACAGATTGAATATGAAGTAATGCAAGACTATGGAGGAAATAATGTTATTGTCTGTAATATGGAAAATGTACTTTCAATGAAGGTTCACACTGGTGATAATATTGTAGTGGCTCCTTCACAGACAATTAATAATCATGAATATCATATGCTTCGTTCTGCTGCAATAAGAGCAACAAAACATGTTGGTATTGTAGGAGAATGTAACATCCAATATGCTTTAGACGCTGATTCTGATGAGTATGTAGCAATTGAAATTAATCCTCGTCTCTCTCGCTCCTCTGCACTTGCAAGTAAAGCAACTGGATATCCACTTGCATACATGTCTGCAAAAATTGGCCTTGGTTATACACTTCCTGAACTAATAAATCGTATTACTAAAGCAACAACAGCTTGCTTTGAGCCATCATTAGACTATATTGTATGTAAACATCCTAGATGGGATTTTGAAAAATTTGAGTTAGCAAATAGGAAACTTGGTCCTACAATGAAATCTGTAGGCGAAGTTATGGCTATAGGCAGAACATTTGAGGAATCACTTCAAAAAGCAATTCGAATGTTAGATATTGGAAATGATGGTCTTGTATTAAATCGTATGAATGGTAAAAAATTTGACGAGGAATCTATTGAACAACATCTTCAAGCTCATGACGACTTTATTTTGTATTATGTGGCAGCTGCCATTAAAAAAGGAATCTCTGTTGAAAAAATTTATAATTTATCTTCAATTGATCCTTGGTTTATTGAAAAAATAAAGAATATTGTAGACACTGAAGAGAAATTAAAACAAAATGAATTAGACAAACAATTGTTACACACTGCAAAAAAACTAGGGTTTTCGGATAATCAGATTGCACGTGCAAAAGATACTACTCATCAAGAAATTCGTAAAATGAGAAAAAACTTTGGAATAGTTCCTTCTGTAAAACAAATAGACACTCTTGCTGCAGAATGGCCTGCACAAACAAACTACCTTTATCTTACTTATGGAGGTGGAACTAATGATGTAAAACTTGAGGGTTCTGATAAAGGCGTGATAGTTCTAGGTGCGGGTCCTTATAGAATTGGAAGCAGTGTAGAGTTTGATTGGGGAACGGTGAATATGGTTTGGGGCCTTCAGGAAAATGGCGAAAAAAATGTTAGTGTTGTAAACTGTAATCCTGAAACTGTATCTACTGATTATGATATTTGTAATAGATTGTATTTTGAAGAATTAACACTTGAACGAATCTTGGATATTACTGATTTTGAGACTCCAAAAGGAATTGTTACGTCTGTAGGAGGGCAAACTGCCAATAATCTTACTCCAAAACTCTCAGAAAATGGAATTAATTTGATTGGAACAAGTGCTGAAGATGTTGACAGGGCAGAAAACCGTTCCAAATTTAGTGCAATATTAGATAAGCTCCACATCAAACAACCGTTATGGCAGGCATTCTCAAGTATCACTGACGCAAAAAATTTTGCACTTGATGTTGGCTATCCTGTATTGGTTCGACCATCATATGTTCTAAGCGGTGCTGCAATGAAAGTTGTCTGGTCACAAGAAGAATTAAAAGAATTTACAACAAATGCGGCTATAGTATCTCCAGATCATCCTGTAGTAATTTCAAAATTCATGTTGAATTCACTTGAAGTTGATGTTGATGGAGTTTCTGATGGTAATAATGTGATAATTGGTGCAATTGTTGAACATATTGATAGTGCGGGTGTTCACTCTGGTGATGCAATGATGTGTATACCCCCTTGGCGTTTAAGTAATAAAATTATTGAGAATATTACAGATTCTACAATACGCATTGCAAAAGAATTCAGAATTAAGGGTCCATTTAACTTACAATTTCTTATTCACAATGATCAAGAATATGTAATAGAGTTAAACATACGTGCATCACGTTCAATGCCTTTTGTATCTAAACTTGTCAGAACTAATTTGATATCTCTTGCAGCTAAAGCAGTGCTTGGAAAACCATTACCAGAAATACCTCCTGGAGAATGGCAAAAAATTCCAATACATGGGATAAAAGTTCCACAATTTTCATTTATGCAACTAGATGGTGCAGACATTGTTCTTGGTGTGGAGATGCAATCTACTGGTGAAGCTGCATGTTTTGGAAATAGTTTTTATGATGCATTGTCAAAAGCATTGACCTCAGTTGGTTATAATCTACCAAAAAGTGGTGCTGCATTAATTACTATTGGAGGAGCAGAAAATAAAGAAAAACTACTTCCAACTATTGCATTACTGAAAAAATTAGGATTTAAACTAATGGCAACTGAACACACTGCAGAATTTTTAGAAGAAAAACTTGGTGATGTTGAAATTGTACATAAGATTAGTGAACCAGATAGGAAACCTAACATTGCTGATCTTTTACATGAACGAAAAATTGACTTTATTGTGAATATACCAAGCACATCTACTCTAGAAAAATATGTTGGAATGCTATATGATGAGTATCAAATACGAAGAAAGTCGCTGGAGTTGGGAATTCCAGTTCTAACTACACCAGAGCTGTCTGAATCATTTTGTAAAACCCTTGAATGGCTCCAAACAAATGATACTACCAAAAACCCCTTAGAACCATATGCAAATTAAATTAAATCCTCAAGTATCGATTCATTCCCAATTATAGTTCCATCTAATGTTACTATTCTTGCTTCTGAGACATCCTTTAATTTATCAATGACTGGAGAAATTGATTTTTTATAAAATCTCTTTTGCCTTGCATAAAAGTATGGATTGAATGATGGAATTATTGTAATTTCTAATTCACCAAATGATGATTTAAAAATCTGGTTTTTTTTCGCCTTCAAGGAAATCCATACACGTTCACCATTAAGTAATGAATTATTATTAAAAAACACTGGATGAATGTGGCCCATTATAATTTTTTTAATATTTGAAAAATTCTCTGTTGGTAATGTATGACCATGTGTTAGTAGTGTGTCTTCTACTACGATTCCTATAGAATTTGTAACTGTTACATAATCAGGCAGTAGTTGTTGAATATTTGCATCATGATTACCAGGTACCAAAATTAAATCAGTATATTTTTTTAACTCATCAAAAAAATATGGTACTTCTGTCCATTCAGAATTTGAAATTCTCTTTATGCTAGATTTTGTATCACCCAATAGAATTACTGATTCAGGTTTTTCCAGTTTAATCAATTTTTTTAATTTGTTAATTGTTTCATTTACTGTTGAATTTTTTCCTATCTCAATTTTATTTGGTTTGAATTCATTTTCAAATCCAATATGTAAATCTGTTACTACTAGGTATTTTTTTTCACCTTCTATTATTAATGCTGGTTCTGATTTAACAATTCTAATTTTTACCATCAAGATTATAGGTTTGTACTAGATTAAATTCTTATGAATGAAAAATCTAAAAAAATGGATGCCATTATTTCAGAAAATCGCGTTAAACTGCATGTATTTGAGCCTACACAAAGACAGATTTGGACAATTGTTGGTAGAGAAAAAGAGCATTGGCTAGATCCAGATTCAAATTTTTGTTCTTGTTCCGGATATTATTTTGGAATGCTGAAAAATAAAAAACCATGTTATCATATAGAATCAATTCATATTGCACAAAAAGAAAAAAAATTTGAAACAATCAAATTTTCTGACGAAGAATATGATAGTTTTGTTTTTGGTATATTACATGATATGTAATTACTCTAAGTTTATCTCAAAAAGATCATCTTTTGAAACACCTTTCCAAACTCCAATCATACCCTCAGGTTCGCATGGTTCAACTTTGGTAATTTTTTGGATTTTAATATGATCTGGATTTGGCGGCATCCATAGCATTGCCATATAATCACCAACTTCTCCTGCTTTTTGTGGACTTGCACTAATTATGTTATCCTTGGAAAAACCTTTTGATTCAAGAGCACTGATTGCTTTTTGCTCCAGATCCATTCTTCCATGAGTAAACAAATAGACATTTTTTGTTGTATCTACTTCTGACATACATTATCAATTATCTTGCTCCAAATAAATTTTTGATTAATTTTGTGCAAAATAGGCATTACGTTTTTAATATGGTATACATTCGTTGAAATAATGACATCAGCCGATAAATTTGGAATTGCGTTTGCAATTGGATTTACTGCTGTAATGATAGGCCTTGTTTCTGGAGGAACTTTTGAACCATCACAACCATCTCCAATACAATCAGCACCTATCGAAACATATTCACCCCCTCCACAACCTGTTATTCAAGAACCAGCACCTGCTCAGGCTCCAATGATGGCTCCTAGTGATGATGATCTTATTGATATTATGTCGTACAATATTCGTGGTGCTGTAGTTGAAAGTATAGTTGGTGATGAGGATAGTAATTCTATTAATGTTTTAATTGATGCAAGACTAGATGGTAACTTAACTATCACAATATCATCTAATGTTGTAGAACCATTTGATGATGGTACATACTTTGTTTTAGTTGACGGCGAAGAAATACATGACTTTAGCCAAACAGGCTCAATATTGAGCATTCCATTTTTGGCTGGCGCAACTGAGGTTACAATTCTAGGAATTACCGATGATTATGTAGCAATACAAGCAGCTGAAGAAGCAGCAGCTGAACATGAAGCAATGATGGCTGAGAAAGCAGCAGCTGAACATGAAGCAATGATGGCTGAGAAAGCAGCAGCTGAGAAAGCAGCAGCTGAGAAAGCAGCAGCTGAGAAAGCAGCAGCTGAGAAAGCAGCAGCACTACCTATGTCAATTGCAATTGAAAATGCTATTGGCTCGTCCACACCTGGATGTGAACCAGACTGCTTTATTCCAAACGCAGCAACAGTTGCAGTTGGTGGAACAGTATCTTTTGTAAATAGTGATACCGCACCACATACATCTACCAGTGGAACTCCAGCTGGCGGACCAGACGGGGTATGGGACAGTAGTTTAGTAATGCCTGGTTCTAGTTATGACACAACAATTTCAAGTGCTGGAACATATGATTACTTTTGTATGGTACATCCATGGATGACCGGAACAATAACTGCAAAGTAAGTCAAAAAATAATTTTTTATTCACAGTTCTTTATGCAAATAAATGCTATCTCTTGTGCTTCTTGAAGTCCAAATCTATTTGGAACAATTCCTACCTGGTATGTCATTTCTTCCTCATAAGGAATATCAAATTGTGTTGTAACAGTAACTGCGTTGTTTGGCTCTAAGTCAATCATTGATAACTCATCAGCACCATAACCTACAAACGATGCACCATATCTTGTATTTTTATCATCATACAAATGGAATTGTCCACCAGTAAGTGTAGTTGTTTCACTACCTTTGTTTTCAGCAGTAATTTGAATTTGGAAATATGTTCCTTCAGGTGTTTCACTAGTTCCTTCTGTTAGACCCTGTTCAATTTGGGTTCGTTCAAAATCTGTGAATTCCTTTGTTTTTTCAAGAATTTCATAATTTGTAACATAGTGAATATCAAATTTTACGTCACCGACCATTGTGGCTTCACCTAAGTCAGAAACTACCACTTCTCGGTATGTTTCTTGTGAATAAAAATAGAATGCAATTCCTATACTCCCAATAATTATAATCACTGCTAATACTCCACCAATTCTTATCATTTGATACTCATATCGCTGATCATTATGTAAATAAATGGTGTCATTAAGTTCTGGTGCATGCGCACTTAACATAGACCACCTTAAATTCACCATCTGATTTTATGTTATGTGAAAGTGGTCTGTGGCAGTACCTACATTCTGTAAAACCATGATACTCCTCAACTAAGATTTTTTTTGTTTTCCATACTTTGTCCATGTCATCCCATTCTACTGTTTCAATTTCTTTTGGGGAATCCATACTATTCCAATAATCTTTGATCTTTTGAATTTTTTGATAACGGTTAAATTGGCATAATTGAAAATTAGAATGTGAAAGTAATTACAGTTGGTAGCCGAGTTTTTGTTACAAGTTTTCAATTAGCAGGAGTTCAGGGTAAAATTGTAGACTCGCCTGAAAATGCATTAGAAGAAATTAAAGAAATATACAAAGATCCCGAGGCTGGTTTGGTTTTATTAAGTGATGATCTCTCTGAACCTATTAATGATCAATTAACTACTCTACGTGCACAGAAATCCACACCATTAGTTTTTGCCTTACCTGCATCTGGAAGTGAAAAATCAGATGTTGATTATAGAGTAATGTTGAAAAAGATTCTTGGCGTATAACTCTCATATAGTTATTTGATGTGAAAAATTTATGAAAGCAGCGGTAGTCAGTGAGAATTCAACCATACAAATTCAAACAATCAGTGATCCAGAACTTGGTCCAAATGATATTTTAGTTAAAATGGCAGCATGTGGAATTTGTGGGTCAGATGTGGAAAAAGTATTTGGTAGCTACGGTCAACCATCTATGAAATTAGGCCATGAACCTGCAGGCACTATTATTAAAATTGGAAGTAAAGTTAGAGACTTGATGATTGGTGATAGAGTATTTACACATCACCACGTTGCTTGTTATTCTAAGGCATGTCATGAATGTAGTCATGGAAATGAAACTATGTGTAAAGAATATTATCGTTCTAATCTAAATCCATGTGGTCTAGCAAATGAGTATGTGGTTCCTGAATGGAATGTAAATCATGGCGGTGTATTAAAAATTCCTGACAGTATGTCCTTTGAAGAAGCTGCAATGATTGAACCATTAGCATGTTGTGTTAGAGCATGGACAAAATTCAATTATCAAAAAAATGACTCTGCTGTAATTTTAGGAGTTGGACCAACTGGTATAATGCATGCATTACTTGCCAAATCAGCAGGTTTTTCTAAAATATTCTGTTTGGATCTAAATGATTTTAGATTAGAATTTGCCAAAAAATTGGGTTTTGAAATAGTCCGTTCTGATGATACATCTTTATCAGAAAAAATTATTGAGTCTACTGACACTAGTGGTGTAGATGTTGCAATTGTTGCAACTGGAAGTTTGGAGGCATTTCGCGATGCAATAAAACTTGTTAGAAAGGGTGGTACAATTGTTATGTTTGGTGTACCAAGTAAAGGTGCATCAATAGACATTGATATGAGTATTGTATATTCTAAAGAAATTACTATAACTACTACATATGCAGCATCAGACTTGGATACTAAAACTGCATTAGAATTAATTGCATCTGGAAAAATAGATGTGAAATCACTAATAACGCACAAGTATTCATTGGAAGATTCACAGAAAGCCTTTGAACATGCAAAAACTGGTGATAATGCAATGAAAATTATTATTCAAGATTCATAAGGCTTAAGAAGGGAATTTTTTTCATGTTTAACAGAGAAAAAATGGATTGGGGTTTAAAAAATAGGATTTCAAGAATAATTAATCCATTAGATAACCGTGCATTGATGTTAGCTGTGGATCATGGATATTTCCTTGGTCCTACTGAAAAACTTGAGAATCCACAAAAAACAATTAGACCAATTATGCGATACTGTGATTCTTTAATGCTTACTAGAGGTGTTCAGCGAACATCAGTAGATGCAGCATATCCAATTCCTATTGTTTTACGTGTATCTGGTGGCTCAAGTATAATTGGCGAGGATCTTTCTAACGAGCAAATTACAACAAGTGTCAAGGAAGCAATAAGGCTTAACGCAAGTGCACTTGCAATGTCAATTTTTGTAGGTTCAAAGTATGAGCATCAGACAATTGTTAATCTTGGAAGATTAGTAAACGAGGCAGAAGAATATGGAATACCTGTTTTAGCAGTAACTGCTGTTGGTAAAGACATGGGAAAAGATGCCAGATATTTGTCATTAGCATGTAGAATCGCTGCAGAACAAGGTGCACACATAGTTAAGACATACTATTGTGAAGACTTTGAAAAAGTTGTTGAGTCATGTCCAGTCCCAATAATTATTGCAGGTGGTAAAAAAATATCGGAGAAAGATGCGCTAGAATTAACATATAATTCCATAAAAGATGGTGCAGTTGGAGTTGATATGGGCCGAAACATATGGCAATCAGATAATCCAGTACCAATGATTAAAGCAGTGCGTTCAATTGTTCATGGTACAAATTCGGTTGAACAAGCTTACACACTATTCAAGAAACTTTGTAATGAAACAAATAACAACAAATCAAAAAAACCATTCAAACAAAACAATAACAACAAATCAAAAAAACCATTCAAACAAAACAATAACAACAAATCAAAAAAACCATTCAAACAAAACAAGAATAAAAAATAATTTTATAATTAATTATTAATTTTTGATAAGTGAATGTGAATTATTTTCCAGGTTGGTTTTTTCCAAAGGACAAAAGTTCCACGACCTTTAATTGTAATATGCTCACCTGTAAATGCCTTGTTATCTACAAGCATTCCTTTTTGTATTAATTCAAATGCTACTATAGCTGTATCAGAAAATATGCTAATTTTAGGACTAATTATTTCATAATCATAATCGGAAATACTTACAAATCTTAACTCTTCTAGTGCTATTGATGTTTTGTAATCTTTTAAATCATACGGTGGAACATCACTGAAACTTGAAAAAAGCGAATCGTCTAATTGAATTTCTTTTAGTATAGCTAAATCTTTTGTTTTACCTGTTTGAAAAAATAATTCTATAGTTTTGATAATTTCTTCTCTATCAGACAATGTAGTCACTTCTAATCAAAAAAGAATGTTTATTAGTGGATCCATCAGTATGACAGCACTAATGAAAAAAATTAGTTCAAATAGCACTTTAGGTATTCTTTTGCTAGTTGACCTGGTACTGTAATCCACGGCCAGAAATTTAAAACAGTTAAAATTATGGTGATTTGAAAGTTGAATGATAATATGAGTGATAATATGATTGGCGCAAGAGCATTAATGCTTGCTTTAGAAAAAGAAGGTGTTAAAGAAGTCTTTGGCTTACCTGGTGGTGCTAACCTTCCAATGTATGATGAACTATACAAAAGTAATATTCGTCATATTCTAGTAAGACATGAGCAAAGTGCTGCACATATGGCAGATGGATTTGGTAGGGTTAGCAGAAAACCTGGAGTTTGTTTTGCTACTTCTGGTCCAGGGGCAACAAACTTACTTACAGGAATTGCTACTGCCCAGGCTGATTCAGCACCAATGGTTGCAGTTACAGGTCAAGTACCAGTAAAAATGATTGGGAAAGATGCATTTCAGGAGAGTGACATAATTGGAATGGCAAATCCAGCAGTAAAATATTCTTATCAACCTCGTACACCAGAAGAAATTCCAGAAATTGTTAAGAAAGGATTTTACATTGCTGAAACAGGCAGACCTGGTCCTGTCTTACTTGATATACCAAAAGATGTACAGCAAAATGAAGGTAAATTCACATTTCCTGACGAAGTTAGAATTCCTGGATATCATCCATGGACAGATCCTGATATACCAAGTATCGAAAAGGCAATACAGTTACTTTTGACATCTGAAAAACCAATGATATTAGCAGGTGGCGGAGTAATAATCTCATCTGCATTTGCTGAATTACAATCAATTGCTGAAATGCTTATGATTCCAGTTGTAACCACTTTCAAAGGCAAAGGTGCTTTTCCTGAAAACCATCCATTATCATTAGGTCCTATTGGAATGCATGGGCATGCTGAAGCAAATAAGCTTATGACAGAAGCAGATTGTGTCTTAGCTATTGGAACAAGATTTTCAGACCGTTCTGTAGGTACATTTGAAGAATTTGAAAGGAATCTAAAGATTATTCATATGGATGTTGATCCTGCAGAAATTGGAAAAAATCAAACAACTTCAGTTGCTGTAGTTGGTGATGTTCAGGCATCATTACGAATAATGGTAAAAATGCTTATCAAAAAGGCAATGAAAAAATCTGATGATAATCCATGGTTAATGCATGTAAATGAAGTAAAAGATTACTGGCGAGAAAATTTAAAATTACATCCAGGTGAAATGGGGGCTGCAAAGATATTAAGAAAACTTAGAGAAGTTCTACCAAAACAATCTATTGTTACAAC
>ENA-UPTF01000914-UPTF01000914.1-marine-metagenome-genome-assembly--contig:-NODE-914-length-19615-cov-2.879261_pt1 | contig 19615 bp, 19 predicted proteins | sample MGYA00238166_ERZ767019 | MGnify/ENA primary metagenome ERZ767019 (study PRJEB28930, sample SAMN06266391) | marine metagenome | isolation source: Sea water from 250 m depth | place: Atlantic Ocean | study... | reverse complement strand
CAGACATTCTTGTAGATTTCTAGCGCATATGCCGGGCGGTTCCAGGTCTTGGACAGTCTTCAGGACGGACTCGATTTCACTCGGCGAGGCGTTTATCTCTGGTAGAAGGCTTGCCGCTACCTCTTTTGAACTGGTTTCTAGCATGCCATCGCTATTGATCCCGTCGATAATTGTCCGAGCTATAGCCTCTTGGGTAACCGTGAGTGATAGGACATTCATTTGCCCGATGAGGTGATCTGATAAAGAAACGGTTTGATCAGCTACGCCATTGGTATCCACGACCGACCCCTCGATGTCGTATCGTTCCTGGGCAGGTAACCGAGATCTATCAAAGTCTGGATATTCGTCGGGGTATAAAGGTTCTTGGTCTTCAACATGGCCTACGTCTGACCAATCCGAATCATTGGTTAGCGATTCGTCATATGAGTGAGCGTTGGTGTGGATGACGTCGTGGTCAAATTGTTGAGGCGACTCGCTTTCTATCTCAAGGAATGCGTTTGCTTCGACAGCCTGCTGAATCTCGAGCCGGAGTTCGTTGCTGGAGAGTTGTAGTAGCCCGATTGCGTGTCGCAACTGGGGCGTGGCTTTGAACCGTTGGCGGGTATTAAACGCTACAATTTGTTTCATAAGACAATTGGTGAGTTGATTATCACTAGTTCTCATCAAAACACTTATTGAATGGAGAACCTTTCCCCTAAATAAACTCGTTGAACCATCTGGTTCGATAGTACGTCCTGCGCTGTTCCGTCAGCAATGACGCGGCCTTCATTCACGACGTATGCTCGATCGCAGATATCCAGGGTTTCACGAACATTGTGATCGGTTATGAGTATGCCGATTTCACGAGTCGCGAGTTTTCGAATTTCAACTTTGATGTCCTCAACAGAAATTGGGTCCACGCCAGCAAACGGTTCGTCGAGTAACAAGAAACGCGGCTGGGTTGCGAGCGCGCGAGCAATCTCTAGTCGACGTCTTTCCCCGCCAGAAAGTCTTTCGCTAGTCACGTCGCGAATTTCGACTAGACCAAACTCTTCAAGAAGCCGTTCTGCTAAAGATTCTTTCTGTGACTTGTCGAGATCGCCCCTCAATTCGATGATGGCGTGTAAATTGTTCTCGACGGAGAGCTTTCGAAAAACGCTCGGTTCCTGAGGTAAATATGCTAATCCTTTGGTAGCACGTTTGTGCATGGGTGCGTTGGAGAGGATGTCGTCGTTGATTGACACGGTGCCACTGTCCAATCGGACCAGCCCCACGATCATGTGAAAACTGATGGTTTTGCCGGCACCGTTGGGTCCCAGTAAGCCCACGATTTCTCCACTTGAGACGTGGATGGATAAGTCGTTGACAACCGGTTTCCCGCGGTAACTTTTATGGAGATTGGCTGCTCTTAAGATCGACATGGAGAACTTATTCTCGCGGTTCCCAAATGAATTCGACCCCCTCCGAACGTGCGGAATCGGCTTCTATTACGCCGGTATTGATGTCATAGCGGATTTGTTCACCTCGAAAGAGACTGTCCTCTTGTCTAAGAGACGCCATCCCCTGAAGTTCAATTTGATTCAGCTTGCGGTGATATATGATGTCTCGTGCGCGCGCTTCTAATGAGAATTGGCCCTCACTAATAGTCCGCGTGAAACGAGCTTGATCCCCGTTAGCTGTAATTCTTTGCACTTTTCCTTCCAACCAATCGATCGTCATCACATCTGCCTCGACACGAATATTTCCTTGGTCCAGGGTTACTGCACCAGTTATTACCGTGCGAGTTGCCATGTCTCCACGCAAATCGTCGCCACGAATGTGGATTGGTGTTTCCTCATCAATTATGGGATGCGGCGCAGAAAACGACGTTAAACAGCAAGAAATGGCAATGATTTCAAATGCGCGTTTTCGGATGGATGACAACGTGCACGCGCTGATCGATTGAAGATCGAAGTTGCATGTGACTCTGTTCAAGGTCGCATTCAAAACTCGCGGCGCGAACGTTGCTTGATGATGTCTCGATGATAACAGGGTCGTTCGATTGAACGCGCTTTAGTCCAGGGAATATCGTCATCGAATTACTCCGAAACCGAATAAATGCTGGGTCGCCGGCGCTTCTCGAAAGTCGGACGCGACCGCTCAAATGAATGGATTGTTTAGAACTGATAACGCCTTTAGTCGCTGTGGTTTGGTTCATCTTTTGGAGACCGACTACTCCGAGCTCCGAATACATGTACCAGGGATTATTGCCTGGTTCATGGAACGTCAAAAACGGGCGTGTCAACGTCGATTGACTCGTCGCCGCGTCCTGACGTACCTCTACTGACGAAATCGTGTATTCGTTTAGCCCAAGAGAATTAAACTCGTTCATTACTGCGTTCTCGAGGTACAGACTTGGTCGTTCAGACAATTCTCGAGATATGGGGCTCTGCAATGTTTCCTTAGTCTTCATCCCGTTAAAGGCGAAAAACACGGTGACTGCCAGTCCACCGATCACGTACCAGCGGATCATTCGTTTGTGTCGAGGCGTGACGTAAGCAAAAGTTCGCACACTTCTCGTACAGCGCCCTCGCCACCTTTTGCTTTGGTGATGAGATCAGCGCTTTTTCGCACTTTGAAAAGCGCGTCGGCGACGGCGATCCCAAGGCCGACGCTTTTAAACAACTCTATGTCGGGTAAGTCATCTCCGACATGGGCCATATGTTGAGGCTCGATGCCGCTCCTTTGACGGAGTTCATGGAGGACTTCTTTTTTCTCGGCAATGTTTTGAAAAAGGAAGCGAATGCCTAATTCGTCGGCTCTTTTCTCGACAATATCGGATTCGCGTCCAGAAACGATGGCAACTGAGATGCCTTGCTGCTGGATCTTCTTTAGTCCATAACCGTCGTGTACGTGGAAAGCCTTTATCTCGATATCACCTGATCCGTAGAAAAGTCGACCGTCGGTCAAGACGCCATCGACATCGAGAATAAGCATTTCAGTGCGAGCCAGCTTCGAACGAAGATCCTGGTTCACGCGGATGCCTGCATATACAAGACAACGTTATAGCCTATCCAGATACAGAACATTAAAGTCCCCTCAAAACGTGAGATAGTTCCGCGCCAGTGTGCAAAAACGATAAGAATGACGGTCAGTAAGGTCATCACGCCGTAGTCTCGCCATAAAACGATCGAATCGATTGCGATCGGGTGCATTAGCGCGGGCACCGCAAGAACAGCGAGAATATTGAGAATGTTTGATCCAATAACGTTGCCGATCGCTATCTCAGCGTGTCCTTTCACGGCGGCAGTAACGCTCGCCGCGAGTTCTGGCAAACTGGTACCGATAGCAACGACGGTTAGACCGATAATGAGCTCGTCGATTCCTAGCTGGTTGGCTATTTCGACAGCAGCTTTTGTCACAACTTGGGCAGAAATAAGTAAGAGCAATAATCCAAGAATGAGCCAAAGTACGCCTTTATGCGTCGGCATGCTGGGTATGTCGGCGAAATCTCTGCTCGCGATGCCTTGAGATTGAGGTTTCAAACTTTGTTTGTTGAACATCAGATAGAGAATTAGCCCCAGTCCAACTAACAAGAACAGCCCATCCAGAGAGCCTAGGTACAGGTTGACGAGACAAAAGAGCGCCAGCAAAGTGGCACCGATAAGCCAACGCACCTCGTGCTTGAGTATCTCCCGGGAGAACGGGAGTTGAGCGGCTATCGCTGTTACACCGAGCACCAGGCCGATATTGGCAATGTTAGACCCAATAGCATTTCCAATGGCTAGTTTCGGTGCGGCTTCTAGTGATGCTGAGATTGCGACCAGTATTTCGGGTGCCGATGTTCCAATCGACACAATTGTCAATCCGATTACGAGATTGGAAACTCCGAGGTTCGTTGCGGTGACTGCTGCTCCAGAAACGAAACGCTCGGCGCTCCATACGAGGAGTACTAAGCCGGCGGCAAGGATGGCGATAGGTAGCAACAAAGTGTGAGTGAATTAGGCGGAAGAGTGGTTACAAAGGTTGCAATAATACTCTCGAATACACCATTAGGGCGCTGTTATAGTCCGCACGTGCAGGCTCGACGTCAGTTGGTCGATTGCATAATTATAGGCGTATGGCGATTATGGAGACTGAGCTCAGAAAGAGGCTTAAAACTGAATTTGTTGGCGCTGAGATTACCGTCAATGTGGATGGTAATCGGGTGGCTATTCAAATCGTCGCAGACGTTTTTGAAGGCCTTAGTCGAGTCAAGCGTCAGCAAAAAGTATACGGATGCATAGCGGATCTCATTGAGTCGGGAGCTTTGCATGCGGTTACAATCAAGACGCTCACCCCGAGTGGTCTTTAATCAATTGTTGTAAAGAGAATTTAGTGGATAAATTGCTGATAAGGGGTGGAAATCCCTTGACGGGCACAATCACTATTTCAGGCTCGAAGAACTCTGCTCTGCCGATTCTTGCTGCTTCAATTTTGTCGGAAGCGTCACTGAGAATAGCAAATGTCCCTCATCTCAATGACGTGACGACCATGATCGAGCTCCTTGGAACCATAGGGCTTGACGTTACGGTTGAAGAAAATATGACGCTAGACGTTAGCACGCGGGGTATCTTGAATCTAAGGGCGCCGTACGAGCTCGTCAAAACGATGCGCGCTTCTTTCTTGGTTCTTGGACCATTACTGGCCTTGCACGGCCATGCCGAAGTCTCGTTGCCTGGAGGGTGCGCTATTGGTCCTAGACCTGTTGATCAGCACCTAAAGGGGTTAGCTGCGTTGGGTGCTGACATTCAAGTAGAAGAAGGGTACGTCGTTGCAGACGCAAAAAGAGGATTGATCGGAACGAAAATAGTCCTGGACGTGAAAACGGTTGGTGGCACACAAAATTTGATGATGGCAGCAACGCTCGCACGAGGCGAAACGACCATATATAACGCAGCATGTGAACCAGAGGTGACTGAACTTGCGTCGTGTCTGAAAGCAATGGGTGCGCAAATCGAGGGCGCCGGCACAGATACGATAAGAATAGAAGGAGTAAGTTCGCTCCAAGGAGCAGAATTCCGGATCACTTCCGATCGCGTGGAAACGGCAACGTACATGATTGCCGCAGCTGCGACTCGCGGACAACTCTTGCTGAGAAATGCGTGTCCTGACCAGATAAAAGCTGTAACCACGAAACTTCAAGAGAGTGGCGTTTCGATTACAGTGGGAGAGGATTGGATAAAGCTAGACGCTGGGGTTCACGATTTGACCGCCGTCGACATTTTTACAGAGCCCTACCCGGGCTTTCCCACCGACATGCAAGCGCAGTATGTCGCTCTTAATGCCGTTAGTAAGGGCACAAGTCGTATAACCGAGACAATATTTGAAAATCGTTTCATGCACGTTCATGAGTTGGTCAGACTGGGTGCTGATATATCGTTTGAGGGCAATACGACAGCGATCGTAACGGGGGTTCCTCGACTAAAGGGAGCTCCAGTGATGGCAACTGATTTGCGAGCATCATTCAGTTTGGTCATTGGCGGTCTGGTCGCGGACGGTGAGACCCTGATCGACAGGATTTATCACATTGACAGAGGGTACGAGTGTATTGAAGAAAAATTGCAGTCAGTGGGCGCTGACGTACATCGTCTTTCGTCGCGTTGAGATCAAGGTAAGTTGTTGGTCAATATAGTAACAATCGACGCTGCCGAAGCTGATTTCGAGAAGCGTATAGAAAGCCTTCTTAATTGGGAGGTACGAGCCGATCCGACGGTTGAAACCCGCGTAAAAACGATCATCAAACAAGTCCGCTCTGAGGGCGATAGCGCGTTGAGAGTTTTGACCGCTGAATACGATGACTTTTCGGTCTCGTCGATGGAGGAACTTATTATCTCCCCGGATCAATGTCGTGAAGCATACGAATCACTTACCGATTCCGACAAAAAAGCACTCGACGAGGCTTCGGCGAGAATAAGGTTTTTTCATGAAACGCAAACTGACAAATCTTTTGAGATCGAGGACGAACATGGCAATAGTCTTGGGTACCGCGTAACCGCAATACAACATGTTGGCGTCTACATACCGGGCGGACAGGCGGCTTATCCTTCAACAGTCCTGATGACGACGATTCCGGCGCGCATCGCTGGGGTCCGCGAGATAACGGCAGTAGTCCCCACTCCCCAGGGAGAATGCAATCAGCATGTGCTCGCATCTATGCATTTGGCCGAGGTTGACCATGTCTACGCTATTGGTGGCGCACAAGCTATAGCGGCGCTCGCCTACGGTACAGAGACGATAAAGGCGGTAGATAAGATTGTCGGACCCGGTGGGGCATTCGTTGCGGCAGCTAAACGAATGGTATACGGGCCCGTGGGAATTGACGCCATCGCTGGTCCAACGGAGATTTTGATAGTTGCTGACGGGTCGGTTCCAGCTCGTTGGACGGCTTTGGATTTGTGTGCACAAGCAGAACACGACGCGACTGCTCAGGCAATTCTGATTTCCCCGTACAAACCGCATATCGAAGCGGTACGCCGAGAGATTGAGGCGTTAGTGCCTGGTCTTGAGCGTAGCGAAATAATTGAAAGATCGTTCGCGAGTCGCGGCGCATTCATAACGTGCCGTGACCTTGAAGAAGCAGTGACGCTCGTCAATCGGTTTGCCCCGGAACACTTACATCTTGCCGTTGACGAACCGCAAGAATTATTGCCGCTGGTTCAGCACGCGGGCTCGATATTTATGGGTGGGTATAGCGCAGAGGTCTTTGGTGACTACGTGGCGGGGCCGAGTCACGTGCTGCCCACGTACGGTTCTGCGCGCTACGCTTCCGGACTTAGTGTTCGCGAATTTCAGAAGCGTAGTTCGATTATCCGGTGTTCGCCGGAAGGTGCTAACAAGATAGCTGATATTGCATCGACACTAGCTAATGCGGAGGGCCTAACTGCTCACTCTGCGGCTGCTCGGGTTCGTGGCGAAAATCTCTGAACTAATGCCGGATAATTTGTTATCGAAGGTTTTACCGGTAGTTTCTTTCGGTCGCTCATTGGGTTCAGAAAACTTTAAGTTCGAAAAATATCGACCATCCAGTTCCACTTCGGATCCCTTGTTGTAACTTCGACGATTAGCTGGGGATGCCGTGTCACGCAAACTAGAAATGATAGGTCCGGATCTACGATATGAACGGAACGTTAAAGCCGGTTATGTTGATGACCTCGAACAACGAAAAATTGTCGAAATCTTCGCTGAGCTCCACCAAGAAGTGTTACGCCGTCATTCGTCGCCTTCGCTCTTATCACGCATAAAACGGGGCTTAAGTTCCGGTTCACGCGACCCGATCAAAGGTCTCTACCTATGGGGCGGGGTTGGCAGTGGTAAGACATATTTGATGGACTTATTTCACGAATCGCTGCCGCGTGGCTTATCCATGAGAATGCATTTCCACCACTTCATGCGCCGAGTTCATGACGAATTAACTTTGTCGCAAGGTAAGGTGGATCCTATTAATCAGGTCGCGGCTCGGTTCGCCGAATCGACCCGGATAATTTGCTTCGACGAGTTTTTTGTTTCCGATATTGGTGACGCGATGATACTTGGGGGTTTGTTAGATGGCCTATTTACGAAGGGTGTAACGCTTGTGGCCACCTCGAATGTTGCGCCGGTGGATTTGTATGAGAATGGCCTGCAACGAAGTCGATTTCTACCGGCGATCGAACTAATTGATCGTTACATGGCTGTAGAACAACTCGATTCAGGGACAGACTATCGACTGAATTTCCTTCGAAAGCAGGCGATATATCGAGTGGAGGGTGTCGACAATCTATTCTCGAAAACCGAGTTTAGGGCGTTGGTGGGAGGAGCTTTCGCGATAGGCGGGCACATAACGGTTAATGGCCGTGATGTCGATGTTCGTTATTGCGCGGAGGGGGTGGTGGGTTTCGAGTTTTCGGCCCTGTGTGGCGGACCTCGGAGTGCGAGTGATTACATCGAAATTGCGCGTCTTTTCCACACGGTTGTGATTTGGGAGATCCATCAGTTAGACGAGAAACATAGAGACGAAGCGCGGCGCTTCATAAGTTTGATTGACGAATTCTACGATCGAGGTGTGAAAGTTCTCTTTAATGCTTCGGTCGAAGTCGCATACTTATACATTGGCTCGAGCCTCTCCAGTGAATTCGAACGCACGCGAAGTCGCATCATTGAGATGCGTTCAGACGCATACCTATCACGACCGCATCGTGCCTAGAACTTATGATTGATCTATCAACTAGGGTGAGAGTTGTAAACGATTAGGGCCTGCACTAAGATTCGCGCTCCCTGTGGTCCGGGCCCCGAAATGAAGACGGTGAGTGTGCGTCAACAGGATGTTGCGCATGACTGGTATGTCATTGATGCTGCGGGCCAGACGCTCGGGCGCTTGGCAAGCGAGATCGCGAAATGTTTGCGGGGCAAGCACAAGTCCAATTACACGCCCCATGTCGATACCGGCGACTACATAATTGTGGTGAATGCCGAAAAGATCTTTGTCAGTGGAAGCAAGGAAACAAAAAAAATTTATTACAGGCATAGCGGATATCCGGGGGGGATAAAAAGTGCCTCAGTTAAGGAAGTACGGGAAACCAAGCCCACTGAGCTTTTGGAAAGGGCGGTGAAGGGGATGCTACCCAGGAATCCTTTGGGCCGTTCCGTTTTCCGGAAACTAAAAGTATATGCGGGCGACACCCATCCGCACGGAGCGCAACAACCCAAAGAAATGGTGATAACTTAAGAATGGGCGATTCAAACTATGGGACGGGACGCAGAAAGAGTTCCACCGCGAGAGTGTTCCTAAAGAGCGGAACAGGTCGAGTTTTAGTGAATAATCAAACACTCGACGAATATTTTGGACGCGAAACCGCTCGCATGATTGTCCGTCAACCACTAGATATTACGGAATCTGTGGATCAGTTCGACTTGCGCATAACGGTCGAGGGTGGAGGCGGTTCTGGACAAGCTGGGGCTATTCGGCTGGGGATAGCCAGAGCTTTGGTAGATTACGACGATCAATTACGGGCACCGCTCCGACAAGCAGGGTTGCTCACTCGTGATGCTCGAGAAGTCGAACGAAAGAAAGTTGGGCTTCGAAAGGCCCGAAAACGACCTCAATATTCTAAGCGCTAGGGATCTGGACTGCGCTGTTAGCGTGGGGTTACCAAATAATTGTCGTTCATGCTGAAACGCGGCATGTTCTAGGGATGAAGATGATATGAGCTTCTCCACAAAACGTGCGTCAATGATGCTTTTTTCTGACCCGGAAAATCATTACAGCCACCGCGTCCGGATGGTCTTGCGCGAAAAAGGCGTGACGGTCGATATCATAGATGTTGACGCTTCGAACAAACCCGAAGACCTATTGGAAATCAATCCGTATGGAACGCTTCCGACGCTGTTAGATAGAGACTTGGTTTTGTACGAAAGTACCGTAATTATGGAGTACTTGGATGAACGATTCCCCCATCCTCCATTGTTGCCTGTATATCCTGTCGCACGCGCTCAGTGTCGCTTATTGATGCATCGCATCGAGGTCGATTGGAGTGAGAAGGTTGATTTGCTTGTTCTGGGCAAAGGACGAGAGGCGGCGTTGGAGAAGGCTCGAAAAGAATTACGAGAAAGTCTTGTGGCGATAGCGCCGGTATTCGCTGATCGACCCTTCTTTATGAGCGACGAGTTCACATTGGTGGACTGTTTTGTTGCGCCTATTCTATGGCGACTGAACGTGCTGGATTTGAATCTGACAAATCGCCAAATTAAGCCAATCGAAAGATATATGAAGGAGGTGTTCGAGCGAGAGGCGTTTCGAGAAAGCCTTACAGAATCCGAAGAGGAGATGCAAGATTAGGGGTCTGTAAACTCTGAAAGTGCGTTTTCACGGAGTCGACAGCCGAACTTTTCGGTTGAAGATTCGATCTGATATTTGCTCTAGATCCAGCGACGAGATCGGAAGCGTATTGCTCGCTCAATGTACATACTCAAGAACCTTGACAACTTTCTGAACACCGAACACCGTTCGTATGGCCTCGGCGGCTCGATTCGCCTCATCTTTAGTTACCAGACCCATCAAAAAAATCACTCCGTTGCTGGTGACCACTTTGAATCGGTTTGAGTTCACATTTTGCGTCGCCAACAATTTTGACCGCACCTTACCAGCGACTATGGCGTCGCTAGCGCGAACTGTCAGACTTGTCGGGCCACTTACGACAATTTCGTTATGAACGTGTTTTACAATCCGGATTCGTCGAACAGCCGACTCGACCGTTGAAACTAGTGCCGAGTTTTCTACCTGACCCGTCAAGAGAACTGTCTGGTTAAAAGCATGGACAGAAATATTGCCCGTGTGAATATTTGGTTCTAGTTTTCTGATTTGGCGATGCGCGATTCTCTGAATAAATCCATCATCGATCAATTTTCCGGGAGTGCGGGACGTTGCAACGTTTTTGAAAGAGTGGCACGAATTGAGGAGAACTAATGCAACAATCAAGTTAATTGTTATCGCCTTAACAAACATCGGATGCCTCATAAACCATTTGCTGTGCCGACGGGAACTGCCTACTAATTATAGGTTGGGTTAGTCGAAACCGTTGTTACTAACGTACGCGATGAACGCTGGTAATGGTCTAGATTCGAATTTATTGGGATGAACAGATTCTTTTCAAGTAATAAGCGATTCACTCTGAATTACTAGTGGAAAGCGGGCGTGCAACTCGTGAGTTATTAGTGATCTGGCCCCAAGCGGGCACTCGGTGAATTGAACCGTCTCGACTCAATCGCAAATTTCCCGTTGTTGCAGGGATAGATACACCGCCCACAAGCCGCTCGAATTGATTTGCGAGACGATATGCGTCCAGTCCGAGTGCATAAAAAGAAGGGTGCTTTTTGGCATCCGGGAAGGCTATCTCCAACTCGGACCGAAGCGAAGAGGGAAACAGGGTCAGGGGTATTGCAACAAATTGTGTTTCGTTTTTCTGTTTTATTGGACCATCGGAGCGTAAGGCAGCAGAAGTAACGAAAAGTGGTATATCGGATCCAAAATGGAAGTCTAGAGCAGCAACCAACGAAGCGTATTCCCTGGAACCAACAAATCCAACGGCCACGTGTATATCGCTCCTACGCCTCGGAACAAACTCGATTTCTCGTCTGACTAACCTTTGGATGTCATTTTGGCGCATAAAGCTTTCTTGTATCCCTAAGGCACGGCCAACATCCATTGTCACGGTCTTTAAGTCCGTTAACGTAGTCAAGCTGATTATTTTTGCAGATTTCGGCAATGAGGCAGAAAGAGCCGCGAGAGCTCGATCAGACCATGGGGCTTCGTTTGTGAAGACCATGATCCGGGTCAGTCTCTCTCGAGTAATACGTCTAGCTAATTCCTCAACCTCGTCTTCAACGGCAAGGGAAAATTGAGGGATTTGTCGATTCGATCTATTTGTTATGGGAGCTTGTTCTACGAGGGTTGGGTCGATTCGATTAAATACAATGGTGGGGACGGCGGTATTTAATGTGGTCATCGATCGAACATTGGACTTCGATAAAGGACCCAAGATGACTTGAGCGCCATCCGCTTCAGCTCGCGAGACGACGTCTTCCATGCTATTTGCATAGGTGTCATAAATCAGAATTTTCTGTTTTTGATTTACCTCGATTTCGTTATTGAGTTGCGTCGACCAATAAGCCGTGATGAATCCATCTCTTATGGCTCTCGAGGCTTCGGCAAGCGGTCCACTTTGAGGCAAGAGAAGCGCAATAGTTGTCGGCGCATTGCGCATGAGTGAAACTTCTGGAGGCGGATGTTTGTTTGCGATGTGGTTAGGATTTTTCGCTCGCCAAATATTCCATCCACGGTGCTGAAGAGTAGGTGTTAACGGATTAAGGAGTCTTGCGGCAAGGTCCCACCACGCAAGCTCCTCTTCGTTGTTAGCTGTTCTCGCGAGAGTTTCCGCGTATCCCAACGGTAATTTTTTTACGGAAGACCAGATCCGCTCGGCAAGTTCCTTCTTGCGGACACTCTCATGGGTGCTAAGTCGTACTAGCGATCGAACGGCGCCGACATGATCTTCGAATGAGACTTGAATACGTGCGACCAAATCCAACTTCAAGACTTCTTGTACCCGGTTTTTGGGGCCAAGAGCCTCTGCCCGACGTAGCAGATCCTTTTTCCTGTGAGAACTTATGTCCAAATAATCTAACTCGAGCTCGATGAGCTCTATTTCGAAACGATCGTTATCGGTAAGACGGCCAAAGAGATTGGGGTCATTCTTGATCCTGGCAATAAACGACTTTGTTTGTTGTTTCCCATTCCGAGTCGACAAAGAGTTCGTAGCAGTAGAAAAAATGCGTGCGATCTCGGTGGAACTAGCATTCTTTTCGGCGCGTTTAATCTGAAATTCCAGGTTCGACGAAATAGGATGCTCATCCTTTTCGATAATCTCGGGCGGTGTGATTTGACAGCCCGCGACACCTAGAATGGTCAACAGGATCAGGCGGATAGGTAAAACCATGAGTGAAGGTTACGGAATCGTATATGTTGTCGCGACCCCTATCGGGAATCTCCAGGATATGAGTGAACGAGCGATATCGGTTCTCGAAACCGTTGATGTAATCGCATGTGAAGATACTCGGCGCTGCCGAAAGCTTTTGAGCGCTTTCAGCATTCGAGCAAAGAAACTAGTTTCTTTGCATGAACATAACGAGGAGAAGATGACGGCGCGTGTTCTCGAAGTATTAAGTGATGGAAACGATGTCGCTCTCGTCTCGGATGCGGGCACACCACTCATTTGTGATCCGGGGTTTGATCTAATTCGGGCTCTGTGGAAACGAAAGATTCGCGTCATACCTATCCCAGGTCCGTCTGCGATTACCGCAACTTTGTCCTTGTCGCCTCTTTCGGCCCACGATGTCAGATTCGTGGGATTCATACCTGCTCGAGCGCGCGCGCGAGAGAGTCGGCTCCGAAACCTCTTAATTGATGGTAGTCCGGTTCTCTTTTTTGAGACCGCTCGGCGGCTTTCGGCAACATTGGGCGCGCTCTGCAAACTCGAGGCGAATCGGCGGCAGATTTTTATAGCGCGTGAACTTACGAAAGTTCATGAAAGCCTATACTTCGGTAGAGTGGGAGAGCTTGTTGATGAGATTGCAAACAACAAACCGATTCGTGGAGAGATAGTTTGTCTTCTAGGTGGTACGGCCAAGACGAACCGGATGGATGTTGACTCGACGCTCCAAATTCTATTGGGTGAGCTACCTCCGACTCAGGCAGCTAGATTGGCCTCAAGAATAACGGGCGAGACTCGAGCGCGTGTTTATAACCGAGCCCTGGTCCTCACGAATCAGGGGTAGTACGCTCGTTCGTGAGTCAGCTAGGCAATCGCTGGCAGAATGATTTGTCAGAGGAAAGTCCGGGCTCCACAGGACAAGGTGCCAGGTAACGCCTGGGGGGCGCGAGCCCATGGAAAGTGCAACAGAGAGTATACCGCCATACATTTTTTGTGTGGTAAGGGTGAAAGGGTGCGGTAAGAGCGCACCGCAGGCTTCTGGTAACAGACCTGGCTAGGGAAACCCCGCCTGGAGCAAAGCTAAATAGGAGTCCAGTCGCGTGGTCCGCGCGGGATTCGGGTAGGCTGCTAGAGACGTTCGGTGACGGATGTCGTAGAGGAATGATTGCCCCAGACAGAACCCGGCTTATCGGCTGACTCATCTTTTCGGATTCGGAGCAAGGACCCTCAGTGCCATTCGATGGGGGTAAGAAGTTAAAGTACTTTCTAGGAAAAGACTTCTACCCCCTATTTGTAATAGATATACACACGCTAATGGTCGGATTAGATCGTCCCAAGGCCCAATTTTTTCCTTAGTTATCTAGGGGTTAGGTGCTATTGATCCTTGACAAACTTAACGTCCAAACCTAGGGTCGGGGTTTTCATGGGAATTAATGGGGAAATCAGGTTAAAGATGGGTTAATTGCCAGGGCAATTAAGGGCTTTTGTCTGAGATCTCAACTCTATGTTTCGAGGTGTTGCAAGCGTAACAATGGACTCGCGCGGTCGGATGGCACTGGCTACACGGTTTCGAGATGAAGCCGTACAGCGCGCAGGAAACCTACTGGTCGCAACGATCGATCCTAACGAGACATGCTTGCTCTTGTATTCGCTTGGAGATTGGGAGGAAGTGCAACGACGATTCGAGGCACTGTCAAATATCGGAACATCTGCAAGACTTTTGCAACGCTTACTCATTGGTCATGCGACCGACGTGGAAATGGATTCGCAGGGACGGGTTCTCATTCCCGCGATGCTCAGAGAATACGGAGCACTGGAAAAGCGAATCGTCTTGATGGGCCAAACCAATAAACTCGAGATATGGGATGAACAGATCTGGAGAACCCGAAGAGAGGAGTGGCTGACGGTCACGCGAGAGAGCACCTTCGGCAATTTAAGTGATTTGGATGGTTTGTCGGTATAGAGACGAAACGAAAGTAAATCAACACATACCTGTGTTGCGAGATGACTTGGTCGACGCAGTTGTTACTAACCCCGATGGGATCTACCTCGACGCCACCTTTGGACGCGGGGGCCACGCACGCGCTCTTTTGAAAAAGCTCTCACCAAAGGCTTCACTTATGGCACTTGATCGCGACCCCGACGCTTATCAAGCCGCTGTTACTTTATCGAGAGAAGATTCTCGTGTGCAGGCGGAGCATGGGATTTTCGGCGAGTTAGATTCGATATTGTCTGGTAATCAGTGCGAGCAGTTGAGCGGTCTAATGATGGACCTAGGAGTGTCGTCTCCTCAGCTGGACGACCCTGCTCGGGGATTCAGCTTTATGCGCGACGGTCCGCTCGACATGCGGATGGATCCAGGGAGTGGCGAGAGTGCCGCTTCCTGGCTTAACAGAGTGGGGTTTCCCGAGCTCGTAAAAGTATTGCGTGAATTGGGTAACGAAAAAAACGCTCGGTCGATTGCGATATCCATACTAAACAGAAGGCCGTTGCATACGACCGGAGAATTAGTTGCCGCTGTTAACAACGCTCGATCGCGCTCTGATCCGAGAAAACATCCGGCCACCCGCGTATTTCAAGCCGTGCGAATGCATATCAATAATGAACTTATCGAACTAAGTCGAGGCATTGACGCAGCGTTCCATCATTTAGTATCTGGCGGGCGGATAGGGGTATTGTCATTTCACAGCTTAGAACATGCGGCTGTGAGAAAAAAATTCCGAGCGCTTGTGCGGCCAGTAGCACCCCGACGATTGCCTGTGCGCGGGACGACTTCCGGGCGCGCCGTCTATGTGATCAAAGCAAAACGACCTGAACCTTCAGAAACGAACGTGAATCCGAGGTCTCGAAGCGCTTTGTTACAGGTCGTAGAACGAATTGAATAATTCGTCAAGAAAGCGCTTCAGTGAACTCTCGTGGTTCTGTATCGGGACTGTTGCTCTGCTCGGAGTAGCACTGAGCGGAATCCAGGTTGTTATTGTGACAGATGATCGTCGAGCGCTCTTTCACGAACTTACCAGCAACCAAAAAGTCCAAGATAGGTTGTTGCAAGAATACAGCCGTTTATTGCTGGAGCGTGGCACCTTGCTTTCCTACCAAAATGTAGATCGCATTGCGCAAAGACGCCTGAACATGCTTTTTCCCGAACAGGTGACGCCGGTTGTACGAGGATGGGAAGGGGAATCGTTGTCACTAAACCGGAAAGAACCTTGAGTCCTCATCGTCATTTCGTTCTGGTAGGAGTCTTTGCGCTCGTGCTGTTGGCTTTGATGGGTCGTTCTAGTTTTTTAGCGGTGACCGAACGTAAGTTTCTTCAGAATGAAGGGGAAGCGCGAGCTACCCGAATAGCTGAGATTCGGGCTCACCGAGGAATCATTTCCGATCGCAATGGCCACCCGCTTGCGGTCAGCACGCCGATGGTATCTGTGTGGATGGACCCGAGCGTGGACAGACTTGACGATCGAGACTTGGAGGTGGTCGCGGAGCTCCTCGAGCGGCCCGCCGATCGACTGAAAAAGCGATTGGAGGAAAGTAATCAGCGCCGGTTCGTATACTTGGCGCGGGGCGTCGCTCCAGCAGTCGCAAGCTCTTTAGGTTCTCTTGCTATTCCTGGAATCCGGTTTAAGAACGAGTACCGCCGTTTTTACCCTTCGGGAGAAATATCGGCCCACATCGTGGGTCGGACAGATATAGATGATGTGGGGCAAGAAGGTATTGAGCTTTCGATGGACCATGTTCTGCGAGGAGAGCCAGGGTCGAAACGCATCCTTAAAGATCGAAAGGGACAGCGGATTAGAGATCTGGATTTCTTCGATGCCCCGGACTTTGGGGACGATGTTGAACTCAGCATTGATCTTCGCCTTCAATTCCTAGCGTATCGCGAACTTAAAGCGGCTGTTGAACATAGTGGGGCACGATCGGGGTCTGTTGTGGTACTGGATGTTCAAACGGGGGATGTACTCGCGCTCGCAAATCAGCCGTCTTATAACCCGAACAGGGTCGGCGATCTTGATTTCGATAACATGCGCAATCGTGCGATCACCGATCTTTTTGAACCAGGATCCACGGTCAAACCTTTCGCCGTCTTGGCGGCTTTAGAAACCGGTAGTTATAGGCCCGACACCGTAATTGATACGTCGCCGGGCTACTTGATGGTAGGTCGAAAAATGGTTGAAGATCCGCTCAATCGCGGTCGACTCACCGTATCGGAAATTCTCGCTAGGTCTAGCCAGGTAGGCATCGCAAAAATAGCGTTGGGGCTTGAGGGATCTCATCTATACGATGTTATTCATAGATCGGGTCTGGCGGCTATTCCGGCGACAGGATTGCCAGGAGAGGTCTCGGGCGTGCTAACGGATAGGGAAATCGGCAGTCCGATCGTCCGAGCGTCGCTGGCATACGGATATGGTGTTACGGCCTCGGCGATGCAGCTCGCGCAAAGTTATCTAACGATCGCTTCCGGGGGTGTTCGGCGCCAGGTGAACTTAGTAAGAGGATTACCGCACACTTCAGACGAGAGGGTCTTCGATGAAACGGACGTCGAGTCCCTCATTCGAATGATGGAGGGCGTTGCTACGACAAAGGGAACTGCGCCGAAGGCGCGAGTTCCTGGTTTCGAGATTGCTGGTAAAACCGGAACGTCGCGGAAGATCAAATCCGGGAAATATGACGACACGCGCCACGTTGCGTTGTTTGCTGGCATGGCACCATCCCATGATCCGAAGGCGGTTGTCGTCGTGATAATTAATGAACCGCTCGGCGAAGTAGTAGGGGGTGGAGACGTTGCCGCTCCCGTCTTTTCCCGAATTTTGGCGAGGTCATTGCGGATATTAGGTGTCGCTCCCGAAAAGTTTATAGGTAGTAGCGACGAACGCTCGGATGGGGTGTTTAACCGTGCGGCTTAATGAAATGCTAGATCGCGCGGATGTTGATCCTATGCAGATAGACGGAATTTGCGTCGATTCACGGGAAGTAACGCCGGGAGATCTATTCATCGCTATCAAGGGTACCCATCTTGATGGCCATGACTTTGTAGATCAGGCCCTTCGACGCGGGGCGGTGGCAGTGTGTGCTGAACACGAAATCGCCGGTTTGTACGATATTCCGATTGTCGTCGATCCAAGTCTGTCTACGCGGTTGAGCGCAATTGCAGGTCGTTTTTACGATGGACCGAGCGCAAACATTTTCTGTATTGGAGTTACGGGAACAAACGGTAAGACATCGATTGCGCATCACTGTGCTGCGCTGATGAAGCAAACCGGATTTATGGGAACAATCGGTTGGGGAGTTGTTGGGAATCTTCGTCCAACGCTTCTTACGACCGAGAATGCGGTGAAGGTGCAGCAACGTTTACGATGCCTTTGTTCGATGAAACAACAGTCCGTTGCCATTGAAGTAAGTTCGCATGCGCTTGATCAAGGTCGAGTAGCTGACGTCATGTTCGATGTGGCTGTTTTTTCGAATCTCAGCCGAGATCATATTGATTACCACGGCGGCATGAACCAGTACGCTGAGGCGAAGGCTAAGTTGTTTCAATACGGCAGCTTGCAAGCTGCCGTCATAAATGTGGATGAATCTTTTGGTCGAGAACTTGCGTCTCGTGTGCGAGCTCGCGGTTTGACGTGTATTACCTACGGTATTGCCGAAGACGCGGAAGTTAGATGGATTGTTGATAAATATACGAGGCGAGGTATACGTGGAAAGTGGTATACGAAATGGGGTGAGGCAGACCTGGATTTACCGCTGTTCGGAGAGTTTTCTGTTGCAAATGTCGCGGCTGCTATGGGGGTTGCTCTCTATCGGGGTTACACCCTAACTGAAATCGCTGATGTGCTAGGACATCTTCCCAGTATTCCGGGTCGTATGGAGACCTATCGAGTCGATGGCAGACCAACCGTAGTAATTGATTACGCGCACACGCCTGACGCATTGAGAATGGCCCTGTCTGCTGTTCGAGTGCATATGGGCGGACGATTGATATGTGTATTTGGTTGCGGCGGCGAACGCGATCAAGGTAAGCGACCCATGATGGGAGCGGCCGTGGCGAGCGAATCGGATATGGCGATCGTCACCGCCGATAATCCTCGTACAGAAAAAGTCGACTTCATCAATGAGCAAATAGTTGAGGGATTTGGAAACTGGGATGCATATCGCTTAATACCGGACCGAGGGGCTGCAGTTCTCGAAGCCCTGAATTCTGCGTCGCCCGATGATGTCGTGCTAATCGCTGGTAAGGGACACGAGAATACCCAGGAAATTAATGGGCATAAGAACGTCTTTGACGATCGAGTTTTCGTCAAGAATCTCCTGGGATTAACAGACTGATGTTGCTCTGGCTAACTGACTATTTGGCTCAGTATGTAGCTGCTTTCCAGGTATTTCAGTACTTGACCTTTAGGACGATGGTTAGCGCAGGTACGGCTATGTTCTTGTCGCTAATCTTTGGCCCGATCCTTATTAGAAAACTATCGACCCATCAGATTGGTGAAGTGGTTCGTGAAGACGGACCGAGCTCCCATCAAATTAAAGCCGGCACGCCGACCATGGGTGGAGCTTTGATTTTGATAGTCATGCTGGCAACTACGATATTGTGGGGAGATCTAAGCAGCCGATATGTGCGTATCGCGCTGTGCGTCACGCTTGCTTTCGGTGCAATTGGATGGATTGACGATTACATAAAGGTTTCGCGATCAGGTGCCGGCCATGGGTTATCGGCGAAGTGGAAGTATTTGTTCCAATCCGTGTTTGGTATTGCCGCCGCCGTGGTCCTCTATAGTACCGCCACGTCTGATACAGATACCGCCCTGATCATACCCTTCGTTAAAGCAGTATCCATCCCTCTTGGGGCTTTTGGATTCATTTTGTTGGGCTACCTAATGATCGTGGGTATGAGTAACGCCGTAAACCTGACCGATGGGTTGGACGGCTTGGCAATTTTGCCAACTGTCATCGTTGGAGCAGCTTTGGGGCTTATCGCTTACCTAGTGGGCAACATTCAATTTGCGACTTATCTACAGATTCCTTATGTCCCGGGCGCTGGCGAACTATCCGTGTTCTGCGGCGCGTTAATCGGCGCAGGGTTGGGTTTTCTGTGGTTCAACGCATACCCAGCTCAGGTATTCATGGGAGACACGGGGTCGCTGGCCATCGGT
>ENA-UPTF01000913-UPTF01000913.1-marine-metagenome-genome-assembly--contig:-NODE-913-length-19638-cov-2.977711_pt1 | contig 19638 bp, 12 predicted proteins | sample MGYA00238166_ERZ767019 | MGnify/ENA primary metagenome ERZ767019 (study PRJEB28930, sample SAMN06266391) | marine metagenome | isolation source: Sea water from 250 m depth | place: Atlantic Ocean | study... | reverse complement strand
GTCTGCGCGGTTCTGTTTGCGCTTGGTTTCTCGCAGGCTAAGCGGGTGGAGGTCGGCGACCTGCATCAGGGCGTGCCGGAGTTGCGGCCGGACTCACGCTACAATCTCGACAGCGCGATGATCACCGGCAACTTCAACCTTGGCGTCGATATTTTTATCGCATTCACCGAGACGGTGAAAGACGGCTCGGTGGACTACGCGGTGATGGAGTTGCTCGACCGTTTCGAGTGGCACTTGGCCAACGTCGAGGGGGTGAAAAATGTCATGGGCCTGGCCGGTATCGCGCGCACGATCAATTCCGGCTACAGCGAGGGCAGCCTCAAGTGGCGTGTGGTGCCGCACAATCGCGACATGCTGGCGCAAGCGGTCGGGCGCGTGGAGACATCGACTGGCCTCACAAATCTCGACGGTAGCGTGTTGCCGGTGATGGTGTTCCTCGAGGATCATAAGGCCGACACGCTGCGCCGCATTGTCGCCGCCGTGAAGGCGTTCGACGAAAAAAACGGCACCGAAAAAGCGCGCTTCCGCCTGGCCGGTGGTAATGCCGGCGTGATGGCGGCGACCAACGAGGTTGTCGAGGCGGCGCAGTTTCCGATCCTGATCTACGTGTACGTCGCCGTGGCGCTGCTGTGCCTTGCCAGCTACCGCTCAATCAAGGCGGTCGTGTGCATCGTGCTGCCGTTGGCGCTGGTGTCGGTGTTGGCGCACAGTCTGATGCACGCGCTGGGGATAGGCCTGAAAACTTCGACGCTGCCGGTGGTGGCACTGGGTGTCGGCGAGGGCGTGGACTACGGGATTTATCTGTTCAGCTGTTTCGTGGCGCAGCGGCGTAAAGGGCTTTCGTTTGCCGAGTCGATGGACGCCGCGATGACGCAGGTCGGCAGCGCGGTGGTATTCACTGGGTTGACACTGTCGGTCGGTGTCGGTACGTGGGCCTTTTCGGCGCTTCAGTTTCAGGCTGACATGGGCATCCTACTGATGTTCATGTTCCTGATGAACATGGTTTTCGCCATCTTACTACTCCCGGCGATTGCCCGGTTACTTTTCCGTTCATAGCGATTTGATGTATTGGAAAAGGTCGGCGAGATCTCCCTCCCCGAGTCCCTCTAGCAATCCTTCTGGCATGATCGAGCGCTCGCTTGGCCTTGTGGATTGAATATCCGCTTGGTCGAGTCGAACGATTCCCGCGCCAGTTCGCAAAACAACCCCTTCCGCCGCATAGAATGCAGTTTGGCCGGTGTGTATTTCTCCGTTTCGCATTCGGTACTCGGTAAAGCGATACAGTGGCGAAATATCGCGGTTGGGAAAGAGGATTGCGCGATACAAATCTTTCGGCGAAAACCGGTTGGCAGATCCCTTCAAGTCGGGGCCAAGTGCTCCGGCACCGGAGTGGCAGCCTTGGCAGGCGCGATTGGCAAAAAGTCTGCTGCCGCGCTTCGGATCACCGGTCGACCAATCGACTTTGGCCAGAGTCTGCTCCCACTTGGAGGCATTCACCAGGCCGGAGCCAGTCGCTTCGGCGGCTTGGTTTGGGTGTGCGGTTGCAAACCAATCGAAGAGCGGCTGCCAGGCGGCGAGTAGTTCGTCCGGCTTGGTACTTTTCTCAGTGGGTATGGCAAGCGGTTGGCCGGACCACTTGGCCAAGAGGTTGACTATTTGTTTGCGAGTCACAGCTTTGCCATCGGGACCGCATTCACGTCGCAGTTTTCGGATCAGTTTGGCCAAATCATTCGGCTGGTTGCTTGGCGACAATTGTCTCAAGGCAGTCAGGGAGGTGGCGGAAACTTTACTGTCGCGCGAGAGCAGGGCGTCGAGGAAGCGGTGTCGATCCCCGGACGTTGGGCGCTTGGCCAAGTGCTTGAGAATGGCTGGGCGCAAACCATGATTCGACCACTGCGAGCGCAGAACCGGAAGCACTGTTTTAGCCGGAAGCGTATCGAGCAGGTTGATCAAGTCGTTGGACCAAGTGAATGATTTGTCTGACTGCGTCTTGGCAAGATAGCGCTTAGCTGCGACTTGGCGGACTTCACCCTTCAATGTCAGAGCAAAAGTCAGATGGCTACCGGTGGGAAAATTTTTGTGAGAGACCAAGCGCTTGGCCAAGCCGGGTTGTTTCTCGCCGTGCGCCTGGGCAATATCTATGAAACGCATGGTCCAGTTCAGCTTTGGTCGTGTGCTTCGGCTTTGCAGCTTGGCGTCGAGTCCCATCAGTGAATCGGCGAGCTTGCCCAAGTCGGTATCGGGAATCGTTGACGGCAGCTTGGCCATGACAATGAGTTTATGGAAATCATCAACCGGATCGGAGTCAGCGGTGATCGTGCGCAGCAAATCGCTGGCAAGTTGAGGCTGCCCAGCGCCAACCATGGCCAGGAGCCGCCCGGCTTCTCGATGTAGATCTTCGTGAATGGTATCCATAAGCGGCGTAACCTGAGTGGCGATCGCCTTGGTCAAGCTGGCGTGTGCCTCGAGTGAATGTGGGGATTCATAGCCGGTGAACGACTCACGGCTTGGCCGATCCAAGTTGTAGTCGCCGAGTGCTAGGATGATCGTGCGTACAATGTCGGTGTTGAGGCTGTCGGTTTGGTCGATGTCGATGAGTGGCAACATACGTTGCACGACTTCCGTGTGGATACCGGTTTCCGGTTTACGCCAGATCATTGCGGTGGCGGCCGTGACTTTTCCCTGTATGGTCAGCCGGTCGAAAGGTATTTGTTGCCAAGCATTATCGGGCAGGCGGCTGGCCAATCGGGCGGAGATGAGTCGGATGCGGATGCTCGGACGGTTGAAATTGGCCTCGATAGCCTCGAGCCATTTACCGGATTGACTGGGATCGTCCGGGAGCCGTCGCAGCATCGCCTCGAGTGCTCGGGCGCGGACGAAATCTTCGGGATCGACCGCGAGTTTTGCAAGGAGCCTGATCGCGTTAGCTCGTGGAAAACGGCCAATCGACCAAGCAGTGCGGGCGCGGATGTCGAGGATGGAGTCGTTGGTCAGTTGCTCGGCAGTTTCGGCTTTAAGCCCGCCGAACATCTCGGTAATCACCTCGATGGCGCGGACGCGTTGCTTGGCGACACGTTTAGTATTCATTGCCGCTTCGACAAAATGAGCGGCTCCGACGATTTTAGCCTTCGGCTGCCACTGAGTACGTGACCATTGGACAAGCGGTTGCGGCGCATTGAGCACGTCATCGAGAATGGTTTCTTGAGGGATCAGTTTTTGTTTGTCGTTTGCCAGCGTTCCTTTAGTGGGAACGATGCGAAAGACTGCACCCTTGGTGTTGCGTCCTCCAATAGAGACGAACAGTTCGCCGTTTATCCCAACCTCGATGTCGCTTGGTGCGAAGCCGTCGGTGCCGATTGGCGAGAGGAACAATTGTGGGAGTGCCTGGTAGGAGGCATTGGAGGGTTTGAGTGGGTAAAACCAAATGTTGCCGAATGTCCAGTCGAGAATGAAAACGCCGTCATGATATTCATTCGGGAACAGTCGATGGCGATAAACGACGACGCCGGTGGGAGAGCCGCGGCCGACTTTGTGGAGCGCGGGTACGGTGTCGGAGTAGTAGCCGGGGCGCGCCCAGCTGCGCTTGTGCCCGGGCATGCGCCAGCCGTGATGCCCGCCGATAGCAACGTGGTACAGGCGTGTCGGTGTGTACCAAGGCAGGAAGAATGTCCGCTCGGTGTCACTGTCATAGGCAAACATGTCACCACGCCAGTTGAAGTCAAAATCGTACGGATTACGAAAGCCGCATGCCAGCGCCTCAAATATTTCACCGTCCGGCGAAAAGCGAATGATTGCACCACCCTCTGTTTCATTCAGCGGCGATTGATTGGAGTTGAATTGGCTCGCCCTGAAACCGGTGTTGTTGCCGCCGACAAGGTAAAGCCAGCCATCGGGACCCTTCCGTATGGCGTGCGAGCCGTGCTCGCCGTTGGCCAAGCGGAGGTACTGTCGGGGCGGCCCGTCCGCGCGCCCATCGTTGTTGGCGTCCTCGTAGCGGAGCAGGGCGCGGTTGGCCACGGCCCAAAGATACGGCCCGTCGAACATCATGCCCATGGTACCGTGATCGAGCTTGGCGAAGAGGATGGCTTTGTCAGCGCGATTGTCGCCGTCGGTGTCGTGCAGTGTGCGGATGTAGCCGCGGCTCGAGACAACGACTCGGCTCTTGGCGTCGAGCGTCATTGAGTATATGTCGTCGGCCAAGTCCGGCCCGGAATAGAGCGTCGCCTCAAAGCCATCTTGGAGTTTGATGGCCGAACCTAGGTCCACTTGGCCAAGCACGTTAAGTGTCGCAGCCAAGCCAAGGCAAAGCGGTGCCAGAAAAGTGAATCGTCCGAACATGCACCGAAACTCTACGGGCGCACGGTGAACCGGTCAACCTACGGCGGTTTTGGCGATACGCTCATCGACGAACGTTCGGATCACCGCTACTTCAGCTTCGCCCTGGATGGTGTGCTCCTTCTCGAACACTTCCCACTGCATGCGGATGCCGGAGGCACGGAGTTGCTCCATCTGCGCCTTGGTCTGGGCTAGTGGCAGCAGCGGATCGGCTGTGCCGTGCGTGATGAGAAATGACTGCTCCTTAGCCATTAGCGACTGCTCTGCGACGAGTTTGTCCGGCTCGTGCACATAACCGCTGATACCGATCAGGCCGGCGAACCGATGCGAGTAACGCATTCCCACCTCGAGTGTCATTAGGCAACCCTGCGAAAAGCCGAACAGGAATGTGTTCTCTGTGGCAAAGCCATCGGCGCGTTGCCGGTCGAGCAGGTCAAACAACAAGCCGCGGCTGCGCTCCACACCGGGCGCCGTGTTATTGTAAATATCATACCACGAAAAGCCGCCATTATAGTCGTCCGGCGCGTTGACGAGCAGGGTGTTGAGAGCAGGGGTGCGCAGCGCCCCGGGCAGCCAGCGGTAACCCTCCATGCTGTCGCCCAGCCCGTGCAGCACCATCATCAGCCATTTGGAATCCGCCTCGGCGGCGGGAATCAGTTCCGTGTCCAGCACGGCGGCAGTGTAGCGGTTGGTCGACGCGAGCCAAGGCGAGAAAAAAACTAAAGTGTTCCAGCTCAAGTCGGCAACTGTGGTGATTATGTATGTAACTGCTATCCAGTATCACATGCAGAAGTTGTTCCAATCGAATTGGGGCTATCTGAGGCAATCTTTGACAGCTGCCCCGGCGGAGTCGTTGACGTTGCGAATGAAATTCCAGGAACAGTCAGCCGTTGCTGCCAAGCTGCTTCATGTGGCTGAAGAGAACGACAAGCATGTTCTCGCCATGGTGGCTTGAGTCGGTTTCGGCTTAACCTAGACCATTTTCGTAGTCTGAGTTCGCCAGGGCCGCTTGGCCAAGCGCTTGGCCAAGCGGATCGATCTCCACGGCGCTGAAGCCAAGGTGCGAGTGGCGCCGCCAACCCTCGGCATGCTGAAACTCGCCCGACATCCGGCCAAGCGCCAGCGACATCTCCTCCATTGTCTGCAGGTACGAGTTTAATCCCTGGCTGACATCGAGCCATTCCTTTTGGCTGCGATGGGCGGCGAGCGCCTGCCGCTTGGTTTCGAGCACACTTGCCGTGTCGATGAACAGTCCGGGTACGACCCGCCGCCGCATGGCATCCCGCAGGCCGTGAGGCATCCCGTGGTACACGGCCACCTCCCCGTCCACCGACGGACGCGCAGGCGAAACCTCAAAGTTGGGCATGCCTCGCGAGAAGGCGGCCGTCACCGCCAGGCGCGAGGTGTTGGTGTGATCCTCCATGTAATCCTCCGGCGAATGCGTGAGCACGATAGTCGGGTTGACCTCACGGATGATCGAGGCCAAGTGCCGCAGATGCTGGAGGTCGTAAAAAATCTCAAGATCGCGCGAGAAGGGCGGGTGGAATGTTGCGCCGAGAAAATCGGCGGCTTCCTGCGCCTCGGCCAGGCGCTCGGCTTCGGTTCCTGACGCACTCAAGCTGTTGCTGCCGCAGTTGCCGCTCGAGACATTGAGATAATGAATTACCCAACCGGCGTTCCGTAGCAACAGCAGCGTGCCGGCCATCATGAACTCGATATCGTCCGGATGCGCGGCGATGGCAATGGCGACTCGCCGGGGCTGGTCGGTCGGGTCAGGCACGCAATTCGGAAAGTTTCACAGGCCGGTTTTTCTTCGCGGACAAGTCGGCGGCGAAGATGATCTCATGCGATTTGGCCGCCGTGGCGAAGTCAGTCAACGGCATCTCTTTGCCTTTGGCCAAGGTGGCAAAAAACGCCTCGAACTGGGTCTGGAACGGGTGATCGCTCACATCGCCCGAGTCGACCAGTTTCATCGACAACTCGCTCCACTTGTTTTTGTCGAGACCGCTTGCTCCGCCGAGTTTATTCGAGTGAAACTTATTGTCCAGCAGGCTGCCCTCGCTCCCAACGAGATGCGTGTGAAAATAGTATGGCTGGATGCAGTCGATGATCGACGCAGTCTTGCCGACGCGGCCGTCCTTGAACTTGAGAATCGTTACGCTGCTCGTGTCGTATTCGTATTTTTTGAAATCCTTGTTTGCCGAGCCGGTGGAGTAGCTGCTGACACTCTCTACCTCGTCGCCCATACAGAGCAGCAGCGCGTCAAGCGCGTGGCAACCGGCTGAGAGCAAACTGCTGCCGCCGGCGTTACGCTTTGTGTTCCAGCGGAACTGTCCGTACCACGGGCCGATGCCATGGTAGTAGTCCACCTCACCGTAGTGAATCTGTCCCAATAATCCGCGATCAATCACCGCCTTGGTGGCAAGGAACTGGCTTGAGAAACGGCACTCGAAACAGACGCAAGTTTGCACGCCAGCCTTGGCCACCGCCTTCTGCATGGCGCGGAGATCTTTCAGGTTCAGCGTGAGAGGCTTCTCGATGATCAGGTGTTTACCTGCCTCGGCTGCCGCGATGACTTGGCGGGTATGCTGATAGGGGTAGCTGCACACCGAAATCACATCGATTGAAGGGTCAGATAGCATCGTTTTAAGGCTGGTGTGGCACTGGATCTCGCCGCCGTGCCTGGCGCTGAGCTCCGCGGGGTCGAGTTTGCGTGAGGAGCAAACTGCCGTGATCTGTCCCTGGTCGGTGGCGTTGATCGAGTCGATGTGTGCGCCGGCAACCCACCCGTAGCCAACCACGCCGACATTGAATTTTTTCATGTGTTCGGAAATTCGCGGATGCCCGATGCCACAACGAACCCGCTCAATTGTCAACTGTTGCGTATCGGGGCAAATCGTGGGATGTTTCGCGCTCGTCAGGTTTTGCGGTGTAACCGATTATCCATTTGCGCCGTCTTGGCCTGTTTGCGCGGAAACACGAATCAAGCTCATGTCAAAACAGGAAAAGAACTCCACTCCCGACTGCGGCTGCTCCACCGGCGACTGCCAGCCCACACGCCGCCAGTTTTTCAGTCGTGGCGCCCAGTCCATTGCTGCCATCGGCGTGGCGGTGCAATCCGGCGCGGCCGTCCGGGCGGCTCGCCACAAGCCAAGCGGCTGGCTGCCGACCGGTCTAGAGCAGACGCGCGACATGACCGTGGCCGGTGGCTTGGTTTACGTCGCCGGCGACTCGGCAGTGGCCGTGCTAAAGCCGGGTGGCGAGCCGGTGCGGCGAATGGAATTTGCCAAGGCGCCGTGTTGCCTCGCGGTGGCCAAGCGGCGGCTAATCGTCGGCCTTCGCGACCGGGTGTTGCTCTGCGATCTCGACGGCAAGACTCAAGCCGAGACCAAGCGCTTGGCCGAGGGCGCCGCTTTGACTAGTTTGGCAGTGGCGGTGGACGGGACGATCTTTGCGGCGGACGGTGGTAGCAGTTCCATTTGGCAAATCAGCCCCGATGGCAAGGTGCTCGACCGCCTGGCCGGCGGCAAGGGAGGCCGGTTCTCCGTACCCAAGTCGTTCTTCCCGATCACATGGGCTGACGGCGGTCTCGTCGTGGCGCATCCGGGGCGACACCGTGTCGAGCGTTACGATGCCGACGGCGAGTTGAAGTCGCGCTGGGGCAAACGCTCCCGCGGGCTTGAAGGTTTTTCCGGCTGCTGCAACCCGGTGAGCGTGGCGGTGACCGGCAGTGGCGAATTCGTGACTGCCGAACGCGGACAGCCGCGTATCAAGGTGTTCGACAAGGACGGTAAGTTCCGTGCGGTCGTCGCCGGCCCGGAGGCGTTCGATGCCGAGGAACACGAGCAGGTTGATACAGACGCGGAGTTGGTTGGCTGCCAAAACGGCGGTATCGAGGTGGGGCTGCTCGGCGACCAGGTTGTGGCGCTCGACCACACCATCGCGTCATTTCGGCTGTTTGACCTGGCGTAAATAGCCCTGATTCCCGGCGTGAAATTCAACACGAAACTTTCCGTGTGGCTCATCGCGCTTGGTCTTGGTGCCGTGCTTGGTTTCGCTGCGGAGGAGGAAGGCAGGCCGGAGGGTACGCACGCCGAGATCGAGCCGATTCAGTTCGGTACACACTCCAGTGGAAAGCCGATCACCATCAAGACAATCGCGATGAATCGCGATGAAGATTTGCTCGTCGGCATTTCGTGGGGAGAAGGAGAGATGGAGTTCGCCCAACCTCGGGGAGATGATGATGGCGGAAGTCGTGATCGACGCTTCCGGGGTTCGGCTGGCGAGCGGCGTCCCGGCGGTCTAATGCAGATGCTGCCCGTGTTGTTGGCATTGGATGAAGACGGAGATGGGGAGATTTCGAATGACGAAATTGAGAAAGCTGAAGAGGTCTTGGTCAAGCTCGACAAAAACGGCGACGGCAAGTTGACGGGTGACGAACTACGGCCAAACCGGGGCCAAAGAGGCCGGGCGTTCGGTGGTGGTCAAGCGGATCGCCTGCCAGTTGACCGTTTGGGAAGTCAAGCGCAGGACTCCGATAAATCTAGCGATGAGATTGAGAACATCCTTGAGTTTGGGACCGAGGAGGAGATTGTCGAGTTGGCGCGAGAAATCGATCCTCGTAGTTTTTTTGAGGCACTGCGCGGGATGGATTCGGATGACCGTCGCAAGGTAATGGGCGCTTTGCCGGAGGAGATTCGCAGCCGTTTTGGCGGTCGGCGTTCTGGCGGTCGCGGCGGCGATCGCGGCCAGAGCCGCGGCCGTGCCGGTCGTGGCGCAAGAGACGGTGACCAGCCGGAGCGACGGGGCAACCGTGGGCCGCTCGCGATCGATGATCTATTCAAGCACCAGTATGGTATCCGCGTCATCAGCCTGGACGGCAGCGTCAAGGCCGAGTGGCCGATGCCGGATGACGGCCCGCACCCGAAAATGATCCACGCCTGCGACGACGGCACCGTGTACGTCGCCGGCCACGGCAAAATGGCCTCCTACGACAAAAATGGCAAACGCCTTGCTATGGCCGACATCGACAAGCTTAGCGGCGACAAGTCGCTCGCGGCCGGGATGTTCGTCAGCGACAAACACGTGTTCCTCGCCGTTGGCACGGGCAACAGCATGCGGGCGACGGAGGACATTTACCGTTTCAACCGTGACCTCACCGACGCGAAAAAGATCATCGAGCAGCAGTACGGTTGCTGTAGCCATATCGACATGCAGGTGATGAACGGCGAGTTGTTGATTGCCGAGAACTCGCGTCATCGCGTCAACCGGTTCGACCTCGATGGCAAATCTCTCGGACGCTGGGGCAAGCGTGACCGCACCGGCATTGAGGGTTTCGCCGCATGCTGCAACCCGGTCAATATTGACATCGGCCCGGGCAACATCCTCTACACCGCGGAATCCGGCATCGGCCGCATCAAAAAATACACACCCGAAGGCGAGTTCCTCGGCGTGGTGGGTTACGTGGACACGACCGAGTTCGATCGCGGTAGCCGGCTTGCCGCGCAGACCTGCTATATCCCGATTGAGGTCAACAAGGATGCCAGCCGTGTTTACGTGATGGATGTCCGTGCCAACCTCATCCGCGTGCTCGCCCCAAGGAAAAAGTGATTCGGCTCACAGGTCTTTTATTCGCGCTGGCACTCCCGCTTAGCCAAGCGGAAGATCCGCCGGTGCAGGTGGTGGTGATGGATCCGTTGGCGCTGCCGTTGTCCTGCTCCTGCGTCGATGGCGTCGGCCAACGCCGTTACGACCAACTTGCCGCCCACCTCGAACGGATGACTGGCCGTAGTTTCAAGCTGACTTTCGAAGAAAGCCTCGATCTTGCACTGCGCCGCATTCGATCGGAGCCGGACTTCATCATCGGCAAGGATGCGATGGTGCGTTTCGATGCTCACCGGCTAAAGTTGTCGGTCTCGCCACTCGCAGACCTCACCGACCGTGACGGCCGCACGACCCAGCAAGGCGTGTTTCTCGTACGCACCGCTGATCCCGCCAGGCGGCTCGGTGATCTCTCCGGCCGCGCTGTCATGCTTGGCCCGGTGGAGGAGGCCGAGACGCATCAAGCCGCCAAGGATATGTTGCAAAAGGTGCGCCTGGCAAAGCCACCGAGGCTCGACTCGGCCGGGGCGATCGATTCCGGGGCGCTGGCGTTGAGCGACGGTGAGGTGGATGCCGCGGTGGTGCCGGACTACCTGCCACCGTTACTTGTCGGCTGCGGCAAGGTTGAGCCCGGTGCGGTGCGCGTGCTGGCCACGACACCGTCCGTGCCCGGCGTTCGGTTGTTCCGCACCAGCACGACCGATGAAGCCCTGGCCAGGCGCGTGGCGGCGGAGGTTACTGCCTTGACTAAGCGGAGGGATTTACTCATCGCGCTCGAGTCGGCCAGGGGCTTTATCAAGCCGCTTGGTCAAACGGCGGCATGGGCGGACTGGCGCGGGCCGAGCCGACTTGCCCTGACGCAGAGTTTGCCGAAAAAACTGCCCAAGTCGCTGCGTAAAATTTGGTCAGCCAAGCTCACCGGCCCGGCCGTCGCCGGCCCGGCGGCTACGGAGTCGCGCGTCATCACCCCCGACAAAAACAGTGAGGCCACCCGCGACCTGTTCCGTTGCCTCGACGCCGCCGACGGCAGCGAAATGTGGCGGCTGGACTACGCCGCCGCCGGCGACATAGATTACAGCAACTCGTCTCGCGCGACGCCGGTCGTTCACGACGGCCTGGTTTATCTGCACGGTGCGCTGGGCGATCTGCACTGCGTCCGGCTTGACACCGGTGCGGTCGTTTGGCGGACGAACTATTACCGGGACTACGGGGCCAAGCTGCTGACGTGGGGGTCGAGTTCGCCGCCACTGATCGTGGACGACAAGCTGATCATTAACCCTGGCGCGCCCGATGCCTCGTTGGCCGCGCTCGATCGAAAAACCGGCAGGCTGATTTGGAAAACATCCGGCCACGCCGCCGCCTACTCGGCATTCGTCGTGGGGAAACTCGGCGGCCGCCGGCAGGTTATCGGCTACGACTCGGCGAGCCTCGGTGGTTGGGATCCAGCCACCGGCGATCGGTTGTGGGAGCACGTGCCGCGCGAGGGGGCGGATTTCAACGTCACCACGCCGCTCATCCACGCCGACCAACTGCTGCTCGCCACCGAGAACAACGGGACGCGGCTGCACGGTTTTTCGCCCGATGGAAAAATCAATCCCAAGCCGGCATTGGCTAACGGCAGTCTCGCGCCGGACACCTGCTCGCCGGTCATTGTCGGCGATCGCGTGTTTGCCACCGCCTACGGCGAAATGTACTGCCTCGACTTGAAAGACGGCATGAAAACCGTTTGGGTGGCGGAGGACGACATGTTTTACGATCACACGAACGTGATCGGAGGCAACGGCCGGGTGCTGGTCTGGACGAACAGCGGCGACCTGCTGCTGCTTGACGCCGCTGCAAACGAGTTCAAGCCGCTCAGCCGCCTGCGCCCCTTCGGCGATGGCAAGGTCGACTCCATGTCCCACCCCGCTATCGTCGGTAACCGCCTCTATCTTCGCGGCCCTAACGAACTCGCCTGTTTTGAGTTTGAGCGGGATTAATCAGCCCAGCGACCCGAGTACTTCGGGGTCGCGGACGTCGATCCAGCGGCCCTCGATTTTTGCGCCGGCGATCGGTTCACCCAGGTCGATCATCGTTCCGATGGCGTCGGTCAGCTCGTACTCGCCGCGTTGGGATTTTTGCAGCCTGGCCGTGTGCTCGAATACGACAGGGCGGAAGATGTAAATGCCGGCGTTGTACCACATCGGGTCGCCTTCCTTTAGCCAGCCGTCGGCGCGGAGTTGGTCGAGTTGCTCCGTGCTGGGTTTCTCGACGATTTTCCGGAGGCAAAACTGGTCGTCGAAAAAATTGATCGCGCCCTTGGTCACATCCTCGCCTGGTGTCACGGTGATGAGGCCGGAAAACTCTCTTTGGCCAAAGCGCTCGACCATGGTTGCGTACGTCTTCGGGCGCACAAGGATGTCGCCGTAGGTCAGTAGGAACGGGTCGTCGCCGACGAAGCGCTTGGCCAATTCCGGCGCCTTGCCGGTGCCATCCTGCACCTCCTGCCGCGCGTAAGTGATCGAGAGGTCAAGGGCCGAGCCGTCGCCAAAATGTTGCTCGATGACCTCGGCCTTCCAGCCGGTTATAAGGCAGAATTCACGCACGCCCTGAGCGGCGATTCCGCTGATGATGTGCTCGAGGATCGGCCTGCCTTCGACCGGCAACATCGGCTTGGGCAGTTCGTCGGTTAGCGAGCCCATGCGGGTGCCTTTTCCGGCGGCAAGGATGACGGCTTTCATGCGCCGAACTTGTCGAACATCAACGCGTTGGCCTGCATGAGGCGAATAAGGTGCTTGGCCTCGATGATGCCGAGCGAGCCGCGGTTGGCGTGGGTCTCGGTGAAACGGTCTAGTTTGTCTGAGCCGCTGGTGAGAGAGTGCATCAATACCGGCTGTGGGTGCCACGAGTGTCCCTTGAGCGCGCACGGCGTCGAGTGGTCGCCGGTAATGGCGATGACGTCCGGTTTTTTGTCGAGAAGGATCGGCAGTGCCTTGTCGAAATCCTCGATCGCTCTGGTCTTGGCTTCGAAGTTTCCATCCTCGCCGTACATGTCAGTGTACTTGTAGTGGATGAAGAAATATTCGTAGTCGTCGTACAACTCAGTATACCGCTTAAACTGCTCCTCGATTGTTTGCGGACCCTCATGCTTGGTCATGCCAACGAGTTGGGCGAGCCCTTTGTACATCGGATAAACCGCGATGCAGGCAGGGCGCATGGCGTAGCGCATGGCGAAAAGCGGGATATCTGGCTGATGCGCGATGCCGCGCATGAGGAAGCCGTTGGCTGGCTCCAAGCCGGCGAGCAGCGGCAGGGCGGCCTTGTAAAATTCGCCAACGAGCTTCGCGGCTTTTTGTGCCTTGGCGCAGTTCGGATCGTCCGGCTGCGACTCGGCGATCGGCAGGCCTTCGCGGTGAGGGTCAGTGTCGCTCAATGGCCCAGCCAGGCCGACCCCGCGGAAGATGATGACGAAGCGATGGCCCTTGCCTGGCGTGATAATGACCTCGGCATCGCTGATCTGTCTGATGTTTTCGGAGAGCTTGGCACAGCGTTCCTCGCAAAGTTCGGTCTGGATTCGGCCGGCACGGCGATCGGTGACGAGGCCATCAGCGTCGAGCGTGCAGAAATTGGCGCGAGCGGCGACATCGCCCGGCTGTAGTTCCAAGCCAAGGCCAAGTGCCTCGATCACGCCTCGGCCAACCTCGTATTCCAGTGGATCATAGCCAAACAGCCCAAGATGGCCGGGGCCGCTCCCGGGCGTGATGCCGTGCGCAGCCGGGATCAATCTGCCTTGCGCGGAGTCCTTAGCCAATGCGTCGAGGTTGGTGGTGGTGGCTGCCTCGAGCGGGGTTTTGTAATCCGTGGCGGCAGTGGCGATATCGCCGAGGCCGTCCATTACCAGCAGGGCCATTTTGGCTCCATTTTTTAAGGTCAAGTTCGAGTAAACCGAATCAATGCTCATAAATTGCAACGCTTAGCCAAGCGCGGGGCGGATTGTGCTGGCCCTGTGGCTATGGGTCAACCAGTTCGGGGCCTGTGGCTTAGCGAAACGATGGATAACTTGAGCCAGAATGGCCCATAGAAAGCACAACCTATTGTGGTTCAGAGAATAAGATGCTGTCTTATCTTGTGTTTTAGACTTTACTCCATTCGCCGAATTGGCTCTGATTTGCCGCGACGTGTATTTAAAGAACCTCACGGCTCTTGGCTTCAAGTCGTTTGCGGACAAAACGTCGCTCGACTTTCAACCGGGTATGACAGCGATTGTTGGCCCCAATGGTTGTGGTAAGTCCAATGTTTCCGATGCTGTTCGATGGGTTTTAGGGGAGCAATCGGCCAAGGCGCTCCGGGGCTCAGGGATGGCGGATGTGATTTTTAACGGCACCGACAATCGCAAGGCGCTTGGCATGGCGGAGGTGTCGCTGACACTTGGTGGTATTGATACCGATCAACTCAAGGCTGCGGGAGTCGATTTGCCGTATAACGAGGTTACGGTGACGCGCCGGATTTTCCGTGACGGTGCCAGCGAGTTTTTTATCAACAAGGTTGCGTGCCGGCTCAAGGATATCCAGCAACTTTTCATGGGCACCGGCATGGGGCGGGCCAGTTACGGCATCATGGCCCAGGGCAACATCACCCAGATCATCTCCAGCAAGCCGGATGACCGGCGGATGGTGTTTGAGGAGGCAGCCGGAATCACACGGTTCAAGACGCAGAAAAAAGAGGCTCTGCGAAAGCTCGACTACACTGAGCAAAACCTGCTGCGCGTGTCCGACACCATCCGTGAAGTCAAGCGGCAGATTGGCTCGCTCCAGCGTCAGGCCGGCAAGGCCAGGCGCTACAAGGAGTTCATGGACGAACTTCAGAGACTGGAAAGCCAATTTGCCCGGCATCAGCTCGGGGAGTTTCAGGAAACCATTCGACAATGCGAGCAGGCCATCAGTGAGTTCAAGGGTCGGGCGGATAATTTCACCGGTACGATCGAGAGTGAAGAGGCGTTGATCGACCAGGCGAGGCAGCAGCGCGGCGTGATCGAGAAACAAGTGAACGAGGCTCAGGAAAAAGGCGCCAACTTGCAAGCCGAGCTCGAGCGGCTCGAGAGTCGAATTCAGTTTAGCCACGAGCGGATCCAGGAATTGGACGAGCAGGAGGCCAAGGCGCACGAAGACATCGCCCAGGCCGAACAGCGTCGTAGCGAGGCCGAGCAGGAGTTGGCCGAGTTGGATGGTAAGCTTGGCAACGCGGACAACACCGTCGGCGACAAACGACGTGCTGTTGATGAAAAGCAGGCCACCTGCGATGCCCTCGAGGAGGAGCTTGGCCAACGGCAGGAGGCGCTGCGTCAGGCGCAGTCCGAGTCATTTAGCGTTGCTCAGGAACTGACCCGTGTCCGCAACGAGATCAACTCGATCGATTTGCAGAAGCGCGGCAACACCGTTCGGCTCGAGAAACTTTCATCGGAGAAAACCCAGCTCGAGGAGGAGGAGGCGAGATTGCGCGAGCGGCTTGGCCAATTTTCCAGTGATGTCGAGAGCCGCAGAACCAGCGCCCAAAGCCACCGTGGCACCGTCGAGGAGCGCCAGCAGCGCCTGGCTGAGTTGCAGGGACTCTTAGCCAAGCTCACAGGCGAATTGGATGAATTGCTAAGGGTTCAGGCCGGGAAACGGTCGCGACTGAATGTGCTCCAGCAGTTGCAGGCCTCCAACGAGGGCGTCAGCGCTGGGGCGCAGGCAGCCATTAGCGAGTCCGAGTCCGTACTGGGTTTGTTGGCAGACCAGATTCGCGTGCCAGAGGAATACGTCGCTGCCGTCGAGGCGGCGCTGGGACGCCATCTACAGTTGGTGATCACCCGGCAGGCAGCCGATGCCAAGTCGATCTTGACGTCGCTGAGCGAAGGCAAAAAAGGGCGTGCAGACATCGTTGCGCTCGATCTGGTTTCCGGCGGTACGCCGCCGGCGATCGACGTGTCCAAGCTGGAAGTATTTGGCGGCGTGGCAGCGCTTGGCCAAGTGGGATGCGACGATGCCTTCCGGCCACTGCTCGACCGATTGCTTGGCCGATTGGTCATCGTGCCCGATCTCGACGTCGCCATACGCGGCCGTGAGCAACATCGCGATCTTGATTTTGTGACGTGTGCCGGCGAGCTGCTCTCGCGGCACGGTGTATTCAGTGGAGGACGCGGAAACGGCAATGCGTCCGCCTCGCTGCTTGCTCGGAAAAACGAAATTGCCGGGCTTGAAAAGGAACTTGAGGGACTTGACAAAAACGTTGACGAACTCAGCCACGAAAAAGGGGATCTGCAGGGTGAGCAAACCGCATTACAGGCTGGCTTGCAGCAGGAACAGGCCGAGCTGCGGCAGCAGGAGGTTTCCATCGCGTCGAGTGAGGGCGAGCTGAAGGTGCTGGAGAATTCGCAGAGGGTGCTCTCACAAAAGATCGAGGCCGTCAAGTTTGAGCTGGAGAGCCTCGCCGGGCAGGAATCAGAGGGCAGCGATAAGCGAGATCAGATGGCTGCCGAGTTGGTTTCATTAGAGGAAAGGGAGAAGACCAGTAACGCACTCGTGGGCGAAGTGGGCGGAGTCGTCGAGGGGCTGCGCGGCAGACGAGATGTCGCCAATGCGGAGCTGACCGAGGTTAAGGTCGGGCTGGCGTCTGAGGAGCAGTTACTGGCGTCGTTCAGGCGGCAGCTCGAGCCGCTCAACGTCCGCATTGGGGAACTCAAGCAACTTGTCGCCCAGCGCCGTAGTGACATCGAGGCGACTGGGAGCAAAAAGACTCAGACCGAAAAAGACATCGCCGACTCCACACAACGTATTGTGGCCGTTCGTAGCGAACGTGAACAGTCCAGCGAAATCATTACCGGGCTTTTGTCCAAAAAGGCTGAGGCCGACCAAAAAGTGGAGAAGCGCGAGGTGTCACTGCGTTCCGTGCGCGAGGAGTTGGGCGCCTCGCAGGAACGTCGCTCGAAGCTCGAGGTGGAACTGGCGCAGAACAACATGATGGCTGAGAATCTCTGCGAGCGGATTCAAGAGAAGTACCAGATTGTTTTGCAGGAAGTGGAGGCCGAGTGCCTCAAGGTGATCGAGGACGATTCCGGTAGCCTCAATGTGGAGGTTGCCACTGAGAGTGAGGCCGATGGATCTGAGCCGGATTGGGAGCGGGTTGGGGAAAAGGTCGCCGAGTTGCAGGACCGAATCGACCGAATGGGGCCGGTGAACCTGGTCGCCATCGAGGAATACAAGGAAATCGAGGAGCGCTACGCGCACTTGACCCGCCAACACGACGACCTCATCAAGGCCAAGGAACGGTTGCTTGAGATCATTGAGCAGATCAACACCGAGACCACGGAGATGTTCCGCGCGACCTTCGAGAAGATTCGTGCCAACTTCCGTGAACTATTCTCCGAGGTTTTTGAGGGAGGCAAGGCGGACCTGGTACTGGTGGACGAGGAGGACGTGCTTAACAGCGGCATCGAGATCGTGGCACGGCCCCCGGGAAAGAAACTTCAGAGTATCACTCTGCTCTCCGGTGGCGAGCAGACCATGACCGCAGTGTCGCTGCTGTTTTCAATTTATCAGGTCAGCCCGAGCCCGTTTTGCCTGCTGGACGAACTGGACGCGCCGCTGGACGAGTCGAACATCAACCGTTTCATCCGTGTGCTCAAGCGGTTCCTCGATCAGTCTCAGTTTCTCATCATCACGCACAACAAGCGCACCATCAGCATGGCTGACACGTTGTACGGGGTGACGATGCAGGAGCACGGCATCAGCAAGATTGTCTCGGTGAAATTCCAGGAGACCGAGCGGGAAGAAGACGCCGCCCGGGGGCATACGGCCAAGCCGGTCGACTCCCGTAGGCGTGTGACCAAGTCGAAAGCGGCCTTGAAGCCCGGCGACGAGAGCGACGTCATCTCGATGGGCAAGTAACCAGGCATTTGGCCAAGCGCTTGGCTAGGGAGGTTTAGACTGTGCCGAAGATGGTCTTGCCGGTGCTCTCGAGGTCGTTGCATGCCTCGATGAGGCGATCAGCTGTGGCTTGCTCGGCTTTCTTGAGGTAAGAGCGCGGATCGTAAACCTTCTTGTTACCGACCTCGCCGTCGATCTTCAATACGCCCTCGTAGTTGGCCATCATGTGATCCGCAATCGGGCGAGTGAAGGCGTATTGTGTGTCAGTGTCGATGTTCATTTTCACCACGCCGTACTCGAGTGTCTCTTTGATCTCGTGCTTGGCGGAGCCGCTGCCGCCATGGAAGACGAGGTCGAACTTCGCCGCTTTGCCGTGTTTGCCGATGACAGCGTCTTGGCCCTGCTTGAGGATGTCTGGCCGCAGCTTGACAGCGCCGGGTTTGTAAGCGCCGTGCACGTTGCCAAACGTCGCGGCGAACATGTATCGGCCAATGCCGTTGAGGCTCTCGTACACGGTTAGCATGTCTTCTGGAGTGGTGTAAAGTTTCTCCGCTGGAGTGTCCTCAGTGCCGGCAGAACCGTCTTCCTCGCCGCCTACGACGCCGGCCTCGACCTCGAGGATGATTTCGTTGGCGGCGCACAACTCGAGGTACTCTTTCGAGATGGCCATGTTCTCCTCAAGCGGCAGGATGGAGGCGTCGAGCATGTGGCTCTGGAACAGGTTGCCTTGTCCTTTGTCGCGGCGCCTAGCCGTCTCTTCGATGAGCGGCTTGAGGAAGCCGGCCGCCTTCTCCGGTTGGCAATGGTCTGTGTGCAGGCCGATTAGAATGTCATACCGATCAGCCAATCGGTGGGCTGCCTCGGCGAGCACAATGCAGCCGAGCACGGGGTCGTTGTTGTTCAGGCCGGATGCAAACTGCCCGCCGCCGGTGGACATCTGGATGATGCCGTCGGACTTTGCATCAGCGAACGCCTTGAGCGCGGCATTGATTGTGGTGATGGAGGTGATATTGATCGCCGGGTAGGCGTAGTCGCCCTGTTGGGCGGCGTCCAGCATCGCGGCATACTGCTTCGGTGTTGCAATGGGCATGACTAACTTTTGGTGCGGTTTCTACAGTAAACCGAAAAAGGCCGAATGGGCCAAGGGGCAACGAATCGTAGCGGAATTTCCCTCTTTTGCAAGGTCACAGAAAAACGTGTTTCCTGCCGGTTTTCCGGTCATGCCAAGCCGTAAAAAACAAGCCGGCCTTGACAGGCCAAGCCAACCTCCGCAAAAACGGGGTTCATGAAAGCACACTTATCTTGCCTGAATCTGCTGCTGGTACTTGGCTTTGCTGGCTGTGGCTCTCAAGCCCCGGAACAGGACACCACCTCCGGGCTCCCCGCCGAGGACGGGAAGTCATCATCGGTTGTGCTGGCTCCTCCACCCAAGCCGGTGGCGCCGGTGACGCTCAAGCCGGAGCCGGCCGTAGATCCAGCTCCCAAGCCGCTGGCTGCTGTGACTCTCGAGCCGGAGCCGGAAGATACGACACCCAAAAAAGATATCTTCCGCAGTGCCGGTGGCGGCGACGTCGATGCCGTGAAATACCACCTAGCCAACGACATCAAGGTCAACTCACAGGACAAGACCGGCAAGACGCCGCTGCTGTGGGCCGTGCGCAGCCAGAAACACGCTGTCGTGTCCCACCTGCTCGCCCGTGGCGCGAACCCGAATCTTGCCGACAACTCGAATGTGACGCCTCTCTTTTGGGCGGTGCGAATGCGGCGCCCCGAACTGGTGAGCCAGCTTCTCAGCAAGGGCGCGGACATCGGGCACAAG
>ENA-UPTF01000912-UPTF01000912.1-marine-metagenome-genome-assembly--contig:-NODE-912-length-19639-cov-11.259483_pt1 | contig 19639 bp, 19 predicted proteins | sample MGYA00238166_ERZ767019 | MGnify/ENA primary metagenome ERZ767019 (study PRJEB28930, sample SAMN06266391) | marine metagenome | isolation source: Sea water from 250 m depth | place: Atlantic Ocean... | reverse complement strand
ATTACCATGATTACATTCATGACAATCATTTGAATAGCACGCTACATGATGATGTGTAAACACACGATCACCGACACTAAAATTGGAAATCTCTGAACCTACTTCTTTTATTATTCCTGCTGGTTCATGTCCAAGTCTCATTGATGTCTGTCCATATTTCCCAAATACTTTTTCAACATCAGAACCACAAATTCCACAAGCATGCATTTGAACAAGTATGTCACCCGGACCAAGAGATTTATTTTCTATATTCTTAATTTCTATATTGGAATTACCTTTTACTATTGCAGCCTTCATTGGAATCTTTCATCAATAATTCTATGTAAAGTATGGCATTTCCATACCAGAAAATCTATCTAGTTAGATTCAAAAGATAGTATGTTCTCATATCAATATGGCGGAACCATCATTCTGGCCTTATGGTTTAGGAATTGCTGCGGTCATCGCATTAGCTGTTGTTACTCAACTTCTTCGTAAAAGGAGAAAAACTGGATCTAACTAGCATGTTTGATACAAATGGAGACCCTATTGGTATGGTATTGCTAATAGCATGTATGGCTGGTATAATAGCCTCTGTTGTAGGGGTAAGAATGTACATACTCTTCAAGAAATAACTTTAAAGAATCGCAATTAATCAGAATTAGAAGATGGCTGGTATAGGAACATTCGTCATGCTAGGAATCGTTGTTGGTTCCATTTGTGTTTCAATGTATTTATTTTTAGATACTCAAACTGCCACAATAACTGGCGAACCTGGAAATCAAATAACAGTTGGTAATGTTGAATTTGATATAACCCACGTTGGAAACTATGAAAGTCTAGAAAAAACGGAAGAGTATAAAGAATTTGCAGAAACGCAAGAAGTAAAGGGACTGGCAACAAGTGAAACAGCGGAGGGAGTTTATTTCCAAATACAAATTACCGCACATAATATTGGTACTGAAACTGTAAGGATTACTGGCGGACAATTTTACCTATATGACATTGATGAAGAAAAATATGATGCGATATTTGTTGGATATGCTGGTTCAGATATAATAGAAGAATTATCAGTGATAGATCTTTTGCCAGGAAGTTCTACTACTGTGACAACACAATTTGACATTCCATATGATGATGAAATGCAATACAAAATTGGAATTCTTCCAGATAAATTTGGTCTCCAAGATTCGAAAGAAAGAGGTTTCATTTGCATAAAAAATTGTTATTAAAATAACACTTACGTGAATTATAATTCAGAAATCAGACTGCTGATAAAAGACTCGTATTCATCATCTGAAAACGTGGTTAATTCTATTTGATTCTTAGTCTCAGCAAGTGAAAAGAATTCTAAATGATAGCATTTGTTATTGAAATAATATCCAGGACAAGAACAGAAATCTAAATCTGGATCAAACCAATATTCCTTATCTATTCCCACAACGGTCCAAATCTTCCTATTACTTGGCTCAAAAGTATGTAATTTAATACGCTTTTCAGATAACAATGAATCAATTTTCTTAAGTTGTGAATCCACAAGAATTTAATTAAATTGGATAATTATATTGTTAATGGCTCAGACTAAAATCGTCTCTGGATATCCAGCACTAATAATTGACGATGATAAAAAAAGTTTGGTGATCACAGATTTGCATTTAGGTTTTGAGAGTAAACTAGCATTAAACAACGTATTTTTAGGAAAAAGCAAGATTGTGAATGAAATTACTAATGAGGTTGAACATCTAATAACTAAAACTAAACCTGACTCATTAATTCTACTAGGTGATGTAAAATCTGGAATCAAATCTATAACAAAAACAGAATGGGATACAGTACCAGTCTTTTTTGAAAATATGAGTAAATTGATTGATACTATTCTAGTTCCAGGAAATCATGATGCGAATATAGAAAAGCTAATACCAAATGGAATAACACTTGCTAGTTCAAAAGGAATTATTATTGATAACATACTTTTAACCCACGGGCATACGATGCCGACAGAAAATTTTTCACAGGTTGATACAATTGTCATGGGTCATGTTCATCCAGTTTTTTTTCAAGAAGAATCACTCATTAATGGTGAACGAGTTTGGGCATCAATCAAGTGTGAAAAACAAAAAATATTCATTTCTAAATCAGGACAATTAGAACTGATCATACTACCATCATTTAACAAATACCTTTACACAACACAAAAAAAATTCTATAAAAAATCAATTTCACCTATAATTGAGAAAATGGATGTGATAAAGGCAAAAATTGTAACGCTCGATGGCACAATAATTGGTGATGAACAGCTATTATCTTCTGTGATTTAGATTATGTCTTTGTATGGTTCTAATGGTTTTTTTGATGTTTCATTTTTTTGTAACCACTCCAATGTTTTAACAAACGATTCGGCTAATTCTATAGTTGAAAGAACTGGAATGCCTAATTCCAGTGACTTTCTTCGTATTTGATATTCATCATAAAGCATACCAACATATTTTTCTAGAGTTGATGTACTTGGAATATTTATAATAAAATCAATTTTTTTCTCATGCAGTAAATCAGAAATGTTTGGTTTTCTTTCTGGCTCGCTAATTTTATGAACAACTGTGACATCTCCAAGTTTTTCTGCAAAGAATTCTGCTGTTGTTTCAGTGGCAAGGATTTTGAAGCCCAGATTTTTTAACAGTGCAGATGTACGAAGTAATTTTTCCCGGTTTTCTACACCACCTATTGTAACCAAGGCTGAACCAGTTTTTGGGAGATTATAACCCACTGATGTCAATCCCTTTGATAATGCATCATAGAAACTATTTCCAAAACATGCAGCCTCACCGGTTGACTGCATTTCAACACCCAATACAATATCTGCTCCTTCAAGCTGCATGAAAGAAAATTGTGGGACCTTTATTCCATGCATGCCAGTATTTGCCCACATGCTTTGAGGTATATTGGAAATCTTTTTTCCTAGTATTGCTTGTGCGGCTAGACCAATTATATTCACTTTAACAAACTTAGAAACAAATGGCATAGAACGAGATGCTCGTATGTTTAATTCTATAACATATGCCTGCTCATTTTTGACTAAAAATTGTAAGTTAAATGGTCCCCTAACATTGAACTCTTTAGCAATTCTTGTTGTAGAATCAGTAATGTTTTCGATAATCTTATTGCTTAGCCTCCAAGGTGGTATGCACATCATTGCATCGCCAGAATGGACACCAGCACTATCAATATGCTCAACTATCGCACCAATTACCACGTTTTCTCCATCACAAACACCATCCACATCAACTTCTAATGCATCAAGCATGAACTTTGTAATTACAACTGGATGATCAGGTGATACTATCGTTGCCTCATTAACAAATTTTTTCAGTTCAGTCTGTGACCATACTACCTTCATTGCTGCGCCACTGAGCACATATGATGGCCTTACTAATACAGGATAACCAACTTCCAATGCAAAATTCTTAGCGTCAGTGATACTCGTAAATGCCTGCCAAGATGGTTGACCTATATGAAGCCCATCCAAAACTTGACTAAACTTTGAACGGTTTTCAGCCTTATCTACATTTTCAGCACTTGTCCCAATAAGTGTAATTCCATTGTCAACTAATTTGGGAGTTAGATTGTTTGCTGTTTGACCACCAACAGATGTAACAACACCATTTGGCTGCTCAAATTCTGATATATCTAAAATTCGTTCAAGTGTAAGTTCTTCAAAGTAAAGTCTATTGCATATATCATAATCAGTTGATACGGTTTCAGGATTACAATTTACCACCACCACATTTTTTTCACCACCATCCTGAAGACCCCAAACCATATTCACCGTTCCCCAATCAAATTCTACACTGCTACCTATTCTGTAAGGACCAGCGCCAAGAACGATAATCCCACTATCCTTTTTTGTAATTGAGATATCATTTTCTGTCCCGCCATAGGTAAGATAAAGATAGTTAGTTTGCGCTGGCCATTCTGCTGCTAATGTGTCAATCTGCTTAATCACTGGTGTAATGCCAAGATCTTTTCTAATTTTTCTTACTTCTAGTCCATCTTTCTTAACAGCTCTACCGATCTGGTTATCAGAGAATCCAAATTTTTTTGCATCTGATAAAAGTTTATGATCCAGTGTTGATGATTTTAATCTTCTTTCTACTTCAACAATATTATTAATTTTGTTTAAGAACCATGGATCAATGGCTGATAATTGGTAAATTTTTTCAATTGATATGCCCTTATGAAGTGCAGCCACAACATAGTACAATATATTATCATCAGGTGTTTGGAGGTGTTCCTCAATTTGTTCATCATCGAATGATTCACCGTTTTGACGGTTTAAGACAAGTCCATCCTTTCCGATGTCAAGCATTCTAATTGCTTTCTGTAATACCTCTTCGAATTTTCTGCCTATTGCCATTACTTCACCCACAGATTTCATAGTGGGTCCTAGACTCCTATTTGCAAGTTCAAATTTTGTAAAATCCCATCTTGGATGTTTGCACACTATGTAATCTAAGGCTGGTTCAAAACACGCAGTGGTCTTTTTTGTGATAGTGTTAACTAATTCTGGTAATGAGTAACCAAGTCCTATCTTTGCAGACATGTATGCCAATGGATATCCAGTAGCTTTACTTGCCAGGGCTGAAGAACGTGAAAGCCTAGGATTAATCTCAATAGCCGCATATGTATCGGAAGCCTGGTCTAACGCAAACTGAATATTACATTCTCCTACAATTCCAACGTGCTTTGTTGCTCGCAATGCTGCAGATCTTAACATATGATATTCGTGATTATCTATTGTCTGAGATGGTGCAACAACTATGTTATCACCAGTATGAACCCTCATTGAAAGTACATTTTCCATATTACACACTATTACATTATTTTTTGAATAATCTTGCATGACTTCATATTCGATTTGTTTCCAATCACCAACATATTCTTCAACTAGTATTTGCCCAACAAGACTTGCTGCTAGACCACGACCAGCAATTTCATGTAATTCTATCTCATTAGATGCAACACCACCACCCTTTCCTCCAAGTGTATATGCAACCCTAACGATTACAGGATAGCCTAAATCTTTTGCAACTTTTTTTGCTTCGTCAAATGTGTGAACTGTTTTACTTTTTAAAACCGGTACGTTACATTTAACCATCGAATCTTTGAACCTTTGCCTATCTTCTGTTGCCATAATTCCTGGAACCTGTGTTCCTAAAACTGATATACCATATTTTTTCAATATTCCAGCTTCATCAACTTTTACACCACAGTTTAGTGCAGTCTGACCTCCATAGCTTAACATAATGCCATCAGGTCTTTCTTTTTCAATAATTGATTCCACATATTGTGGAGTGATTGGCAAAAGGTATACTTGATCAGCAAACCTAGTGTCAGTTTGAATTGTCGCAATGTTTGGATTGATTAGAATACTCTTAAGTCCATCTTCGTGGATTGCTTTGAGACATTGGCTTCCAGAGTAGTCAAATTCACCCGCTTCTCCGATTTTAATAGCCCCACTACCAAGAACAAGAATTTTTCCTAACCTCTCATGTTTTGCCAGTCGTTCCCTCCTCCATGATATTTTTCAGCTCATCAAAAACGAATTTACAATCATAAGGTCCAGGTGATGCCTCTGGATGAAATTGAACTGCAATGCATTTTTTGTTTTTATGTTTAACTCCTTCCACAGTTTTATCGTCAACATTTGAAAACCATAAATCAAACTCAGTGTTACCCAACGAATCTGGATTTATACAGTAACCATGGTTTTGGCTAGTAACATAAACTTGATTGTTGTCTAGGTTCACACAAGGTTTGTTTTGCCCTCTATGTCCATATTTCAGTTTGTATGTTTGAGCACCGCCTGCCGCTGCCAAAATCTGTGCACCAAGACAAATCCCTAATGTTGGAATATTTTTTTGAATTAATGACTTAGCAGTAGAAATAGTCTCTGGACAATTCGCAGGATCGCCTGGACCATTACTTATTACAACACCCTTTGGTTTATGTTTTAGAATTTCTTCAATACTTGTATCCCACGGAACCCTCACAGTGTTGTATCCTATATCATGAATATTTCGTATAATGGCATTTTTTGTACCAGCATCAATTAGAACAATATTTTCTAATTCATTGCCAAATTTCTCTACTTTTTTAGTTGAAACAGAATTCATGAATTTTTCATCATTGTAATTGGGTGCAGATTTTAACTTATTTTTAACATCATTTTCGTCTATTTCATTATCAGAAACAGCTAGTGCACCCATCATAACTCCTGATTCCCTTAATTTTTTAGTCAATTCTCGTGTATCAATACCTGAAATTCCCTGGATTTTTTCTTTATACATCCACTCATCAAGTGTCATGGCAAGATTCCAATGACTGGCAGACAGAGATAGTTCATGAACCACTAGACCACGAACCTGAATTTTATCCGATTCAAAAAACTTGGGTAATCCATCAGTTTTTAATTCAGGATCAGGGACCCCATAATTTCCCACCAGTGGATAAGTTAGGGTGACAATTTGACCAGCGTAGGAAGGATCCGTGAGTGTTTCAGTGTATCCAACCATGCCTGTATTAAACACAATTTCACCAAAAGTTAGTCCAGAATAGCCAAATCCCATTCCATCAAAAACAGAGCCATCACTCAAGATCAGTTTTCCAAACTTGTTTGCATGTTTGGATTCTTTTGTAGTTATTGTGACCCTCGAAAAGTGGTTCAGAAAAGGAATTTAAGTTTTTGTAAAAATGATTTGTATAGATTTTTGGTGAATATTCTGGTTATAATGCCTTGAATTGTTCACTCCATTTGTAATATGCTCTTATCATATCCATAGAAACACTAGGTTTTCTTCTTGCCATGGTCTCTCTGAAATCCTTCATTGTTATGCCACGTGGTCCGGATTGATTTTCACCCTCTACTGGTTCTTTGTATGAAGACGTACTAAACATTTCATTTACGACCCTCAGCTGAACAGCCTGACATATATCCTTGATATCGCTTGCGCTATATCCATCAAAAATTGATGCCAATGTATGCTGGCGTACTCTACTGTCAAGGTTTAGTTTATTCGTATAAAGTACGAAAAGTCTTTCTCGTGCCTCTTGAGATGGTAATGAAACATAGATTCTTTTCTGAAATCTACGTAAAAATGGGTGATCTAGACTCCAAGGTTTGTTTGTCGCACCAATAACATACAATTGCATATCCTTGCCTTTGCCGTTGATTCCGTCTATTTCTGTTAGAAATTGGTTTCTGGATCTTACCTCACCACCAATTTCATTTGTGCGTTCGCCTAAAAGTGAATCAAGTTCGTCAATGAATAAAATTACAGGTTTACCTTCTCTTTCAGCATAGCTACGAGCCATTTTGAATAATTTTGAGACATTTTTTTCCGCTTCACCTAACCACTTACTCATCATTGATGAACCATCAACGTTAATGAAATAACCGTCTAGTTCATTAGCAGTTGCGGCAGCAAGAATTGTTTTACCACAGCCAGGTGGACCATACAACAAAATTCCTCTTGGCCATCCTAATGGAAATAAATCTGGTCTTTTGCTTGGATAAACTATCGATTCACGTAATGCATTTTTTGCATCATCTACACCAACCACATCTTCCCATTTGACATCTGGCTTTTCTTTCATGACCATGTCATCAAAACTATTTTTCGTATTATTCGCAAGGTTTGCTTTCTGTTCCTCTGGTGATGCTGATGGATCAACTACCGGTTCAACATCATTCGATGATGTGCTTTGGAGTGCTTTTATTCTATTTTGATATGACCTCATCCGCTCTGCATAAATTTTATTCAGTTGACTATCTGGATAAAGTCGCTGTAATTTCAATAATGATTCTGTAGCCTTTTGATAATTAGTTATAGCCATGCCACGTGCGCCCTGCGAATCATGCTTTATTGCATCAGAAGCATATCTACTAGCTGATTTTTCTAGTTCTTGTGGAGCCATATTCATCTAAATTACCAATTATCTAGTTTCGGTTTAGTAAGGTACTATCAATTGTAAATATCTGTACAAAATCTAGTGAAATTATTTACACTAGCCTCAATTCCTGCCTGATATTGTATGTTGTTAATGAGAAAATCCTGATTATTTGCTAACGGATGACATTGTATAATTTACCTTTTGTTTAATTACGTCCAAGCTTAGAATCCATTTCCCTTAGAAATTTTTTCATATTGTCTTTTGGAATTACAGCTCCGCATGCCTTATCATGTCCACCACCAGAACCATCAAACTTGGCAGCAACAGAAGATACTAATCTACCAAGATGAGTTTTACATGACGGTGAACCTCTTACAGATACAGCAAATATTCCTTTGTCAACACGCTCCTTGTATGCAATGCCAACGTCTTTGCCTGAAAATCCAAGTACAAAATTAACGGCTCCACTTGCACCAGAGTCAAGTACTTCCATGTGTGCAAGATTTTTTGAAACTTTCATAGACTTTCTTACTTTAGACATTATCTCGGCAAGTTTTCCTACTTGAAGTTGAGCAAACTCATATGTATTAGGAATTTCATGCGGAAATTTTGAGTTTGATAATTCGTCTACTAAATAAAGAAGATAGTCAGGATCTTTTTGGTGTCCTACTATGTTGTATGTTAAGACAGTAGCATTGATCAAGGCAAATTGCCTATCATACATTTGTAGAAGTTTTGATGCAATTGGTTTGTTTTCCAAATAATCTGTTATTGCAGCACATGCAGCAATAAATGTAGAATTATCTGATAATTTTTTCTTTAACATGTCATAAACAAGTACTGAAGTACATTCAGAGGTATCATGAACTAATTTTACTTTAATTTTTTTAAGTTTCGTAATGACTTTTGGTTCCATGTCATGATGATCAACATATGTTACTGAAACTCGTTTTTTCCTTAATTCAGTTAATATGTCCACAAAACTATCATTGGTTTGTTTGTTTAATCCTAGATCACAAATAAATAATCTTTTTAATTTTTCATTATTTCGTAATGACTCTAGCACATCCATCATGCTAGGATAGTCTACAAGTGTTGTATCGCCCCCAAATACTTGTTTAATCAACGCGGCAGATGAAATTCCATCAGCATCCTCCTTATGTGAAATACAAAGCGTTTTAGTTCTTTTTGATGTCATAATTTTAGATGAAGTCTTTCTTATCTTTGATTTTTTAGGTTTGGTTGTCATATGCTCAAATCACTGAAACCCTCATTTAAATTTAGAACGATAAATATTACTTTGAAAAAACTTTGTTGGTTGTAATATCATGTTTTTTCTTTATTTGATTTGAGTGATTGTAAGTATCATAAAACCAAGTTCCATCAAGCTGTGTATCAACATCATCTTGCTGTATTTTTATCAATTCCTCTTTTGTTGCATTTAAAATATGCTCATCCATTAATTTCATCAATTTTCGTTCCTGATGTGACATATCAATTAATTAAAAATAATCTTATAATTCCAAGAATTAATGGATTAGACAAAATACTAAACTTTCAAAACCTAATTTGGATTGAAAATTTAAAAGTGCTATTTTCACAAGGAGAATATGGATACAAAAAACATAGGATTAAGAAATATCGAAGTCGCTGACACAAAAATCTCGTATATTGATGGAGAAAAGGGCAAGTTGATCTATCGTGGATATGATATTTTAGATCTAACAAAAAACTCCAATTTTGAAGAAACCTGCTATCTTCTGTTACATGATGAATTACCAACCAAAAGTGAGTATGAGGATTTTAAAACTGAATTAATTGGTGCGAGAGCCATTCCTAAACAAATGCAAACCAATATGGGTAACTGGAGAAAAGATGCCGACCCTATGGATGTACTTCAAGCATTCGTTGCAGCATTTGGTGGTTATTACGATGAAGAATTTTCAACAAAGGAAGCAAGTTACCATAGGGCTATAAATCTGATAGCGAAGGTTCCTACAATTGTATCTAGTTGGCAAAGAATTCGTAATGATAAAAAAACTGTAGACCCTGATCCAGAATTGGGTCATGCTGCTAATTTCTTATACATGCTTAATGGTGAAAAACCTGACACGGAACTAGAAAAAATCTTTGATGTATGCTTGATTTTACATGCGGACCATACTTTGAATGCTTCAACATTTGCTGCAAGGGAAGTAGCATCCACACGTGCACATATGTATTCTGCCGCTAGCGCCGCAGTTGGTGCACTAAGTGGTGAGTTACACGGAGGAGCAAATTATGAGGTGATGAGAATGCTTCTGGATATAAAAACTGTAGACAATGTTGAGCCATACATCAAAGAAAAATTTGCAAAAAATGAAAGAGTTATGGGAATGGGTCATGCAGTTTACAAAACTGTTGACCCAAGATCTCAGGTATTGAAGGAGTTATCCAAAAGATTATCAGAGAAAACTGAACAGCCATGGTATGAAATAACAAGCAAGGTTGAACATATTACTGCCGAATTAATGAAAAAAACTAAGGGTGTTGAAATTTTTCCGAATGTGGATCTTTACAGCGCGTCAGTTTACTATATGCTAGGTATTCCTATGGATCTTAATACACCAATATTTGCAATATCAAGAGCTGCTGGTTGGGCTGCACATATTATTGAAGAAAAATTTGCAGAAGCGGCACCAAAACCTATGCTGTACAGACCAAAGGCTGTCTATGTTGGAAAATATGCTGGACCGCAAGGTTGCAAATATGTTGCAATCGAAAAAAGAAATTAAAATTAGTTCCTAGAATTCAGCCACTCTTTTGCTTTAGAATTTACATCGTGTTTATACAACACTTGGTAAACCATATCATAAAATGACAATCCCTTTTTTTGTGCCTCACCATCAAGCCACTTTAAGCCGTCTGATAACTCAGGATCATGTTCCGAGAATTCTACTAATTCATCTACCATTTTTGTGAAGAATGTTTGGGATTCTAACATTATACACGCTGATTCAAATGTTGATCATTAAGCGAGAAAGACACAATATATAGACAAAAAACACCCATTTGGTTGACAGTTGGACCACAAATTGTTCCTAGATGGAAACAAAACTAAATTTTCATGGATAATTCAAACAGGTGACCAGATCAAAAAGGAGTTTAGGGTACATCCACCAGCCTATTATTCAGGATACAAGCTTGATGTAAAAAATGATAACCAATCAAAATTCATCGCTTTACACGTTGGGCTCTATTGGGGAATTGGTGTATTTGTCATACATGATGGCGATATAGTAGATGTTATGTGTGACTCGAAAGAAATGTATGATATTCTTAATTCAAAGCAGGAAACAACTGATCAAATAATTAGTGACAAAATTAATTTCATCAATCTTTTCATTGAACAAAGAAAACTAATTGTAAAGTATCATCTAATTAATGAAGATAGTAATCCTGCATCAGAACTTATACGTTAATTTTAATAACAATCTTTTAAGCTAATCAGAATTAAGATCTAACTTAATATAAAAACAAACAATAGTTTTTAAATAAGATTTTTACAAATTGTATCATGACTGACATCAATAAGGTTATGCCAAAAATTCCACATATGAGATGGGGTGCTTTAATGAATAAAGCACCAACAAACAACAAGGTTGAGGAATTAAATAAAATTTTTCCGCATAATGGAAAATGGCATACAGTCTTTGAAGAAAAAGATCACACATACATTGATGGCAAGGTTGTTTGGAAAAAAGATAAAGAATCTTGGACATAAACTTAGTACTTTATGATCAGACCAACATCAATTAAATTAGTGTGAGTTGGACCTGTTTTTATCAATCCACCATATTTTCTGAAAAATGAATTGGAATTATTGTTCTTCAAATAAGAAGCAACCTTTTCTATGCTAGATGAATGGTTTTCAATTAAAGCACCAGAATATGTTGTATTGCCATCAATGCCATCTGTTGCGACCGACGAAATTAACAGATTGTCATTGGAGTTATGGGTCAGTTTTAAGATCTGTAGGACTAGTTCTTGATTACGTCCACCCTTACCACTTCCTATTACTTTCACTGTTGGTTCACCACCAAATATTAGACACGAGTTTTTCATTTTTGATATATTTTTTACAATCTTTTTTGCTGATATCCTAACATCATCTTCTACTGATGAATGAATTTTTGTAGTAAAACCAAGCATTCTAGATTTTACTGCCATGGTCTTTAGGCAATCCTGGTTAGTTGCTATTATTTTATTTTGTATTAGTGATCTACTTTGTTTTTTTCTTTTTGGTTGATGCTTTAGATGTGTAATGATTTTCTTAGGTACCTTTGTTTCTAAGGAATGCTTTTTGATTATATCAAGTGCATCAATAGAGGTTGTATTATCATAGTATGTGCAGCCTGACGAAATAACGGATAAATTGTTACTAACAACATCTGACATCACCAATGCACAACCATGGCAATTCATGTTTTCAACAAGCTTGCCTCCTTTGATTAGGGACAAGTGTTTTCTAACGCAGTTAAATTCATCAATTGTAGCACCACATTCTAGTAACAATTTTGTGATGTATTTTTTTTCAGTCAATGTTATTTTGTCTGGAAGTGCCAATAATGATGAACCACCACCTGATACTAAAAATAATACAAAATCCTGCCTTGAACGATTATTGATGAATTCTAATACAGTTTTTCCTGCTCTTACGCTATCTCTGTCTGGTAATGGGTGCCCCGAGTAAAACGTCCTGAATTTTTTATTACGGAATAATGATTTTGTATTTTTTGGAATAACGATTACTCCTTGTGAAACATTAATTCTCTTTGACACATATTCTGCCATAGAGTCTGCAGCCTTCCCATAAGCAACCACAAAAATTTTCTTATAATCAGACAAAAATATTCGATTTTTTTCCATCTGAATGTAATTTTTCTTGATAAATTCTTTCAAGAAATTTTTTGGCTGAGCCGCAGTTAATCCAGCATCTAATATTTTTAATGCTTTTTTCTTTACTCCCGTATTTGCTAACGAATTAAAATTCTTAATCATGATTTTATATTTTTATTTTAAATAAATAAACCAAGTCTATAGTGATTGTAAGGTATAATAATAATTAGAAACTCGATAAACTATGAATACAGTAAGGATACCAAAAATAATTCAATTTGGTGAAAATGCACTTTCTGAGGCAGAATACCCAAAAAACGCTTTAGTTGTAACTACCGCTCCTCCAGCATTATCTGGAAAGTGGCTAGATAGAATGGGCATACAGGATTACATGTTGTATGATAAAATTAAACCAGAACCATCTATTGACGATGTCAATGCTGTTGTAGCTGAATACAAAGGAAAAAACCCATCTGCATTAATTGGTCTTGGTGGTGGAAGTTCCATGGACGTTGTAAAATATGCATCTGCAGAATTTGGCGTGGAAAAAATTTTAATTCCTACAACTTTTGGTACAGGAGCTGAGATGACAACTTATTGTGTTCTAAAATTTGATGGTAAGAAAAAACTTCTTGGTCCTGAAGAAAGATTCCTTGCTGATCGTGCTATAGTTGATTCATATTTTATGGATGGTACACCAGAACAAATAATCAATAACTCGGTCTGTGATGCTTGTGCACAAGCCACAGAAGGATATGATAGTAAGTTAGGAAATGATTTAACAAAAACATTATGCAAACAAGCATTTGATGTGTTATATGATGCAATTATGAATGATAAACCAGAAAACTACCCTTATGGTTCAATGCTTTCAGGTATGGGATTTGGAAATTGTTCAACAACATTAGGACATGCATTATCATATGTATTTTCTAATGAGGGTGTTGCTCATGGATACTCATTATCATCATGTACCACCGTAGCCCACAAACATAACAATTCAATTTTCTATGAAAAGTTCAAACAAGTTATTGAAAAACTTGGTTTTGATAAAATGGAATTAAAAGCACCTGTTGATGAAGCAGCTGATGTTGTAATGACTGATAAAGGTCATCTTGACCCAAACCCAATTCCAATTTCAAAAGAAGATGTTATCAAATGTTTGAATGCTATCAATGATGGTAATCTTTGAATCTAAAATTTAATTATCAGATAGTATTAGCTACGACTTATCTGTGCGAAACTTATTAAGATTGAAATTCAAGAGTTTGTAAAGGTGTAATATCAAATGCTAAAATTTGGAATTCAAAATGGATTAAACGTTGCTAGAGCAGGTTATTCTGAAGACCAGATTCTAACTGCATGTATGCTAGCTGATAGAACTGGCTATGATTCTATTTTCTATATGGACCACACAAATGTTCCACAATGGAAAAATGCAATTGTGTTAGACCCATGGGTCATGTTATCGGCAATAGCTGCGGTTACTAATCATGTAGAATTGGGAACCTGTGTTACTGATGCAATAAGAAGACACCCATCAAATATTGCATTAGCAGCAATAACATTAGACAGAGTTTCGAAGGGAAGGGCAATTTTAGGAATTGGTGCTGGCGAAGCTCAAAACCTAAAAGAATTTTGCATACCATTTGAAAAACCAGTTTCAAAATGGGAAGAACAAATTCAAGTAATCAAAAAACTGTATGGCTCAACTCCGGATAATACTGTAGATTATGAGGGTAAATATTACAAATTAGAATCTGCTTGCCTTCAAGCTCCTCCTATAAGAAAACCACACCCACCAACATACATGGCGTCTGGTGGAAAAAGAACGTTAGCTCTTACGGGAAAACATGGTGATGGTTGGTTGCCAATAGGATACACTCCAGAATTATTTGAGGATCATAAAAAACAGATAGAGGTATCAATGGATGAGAACAATAGAACGCAAGAAGAGAAGGATGATTTCCAGATGGCTTTAGACATAGATGTTTATTTTTCTGATGATGCAGAAGAATCTTGGGCTAAAATGAAGGAGGCTGTTAAAGTTAGTCTGTTTAAACCTGAAATACTTAGGGTGCATGGACTTAAAGAAATTGAAGGGTTTGATTTTAGGAAATACTTTACGGAATATTCTATGTCTAACCAAGATTGGATTGTGAAAATGCGTGAGGCTGCAACGAAAATACCAGATGCTATAGCAAGATCATCAACTGGTGTTGGTACACCTGATGATGTAATCCCGATATTTGAGAGGTTCGTCAAAGCTGGAGTAAATCATTTTGTGATCAGGTTTTGGGGTAAAAACTACTTTGGTTCTATAGATAAATTTGCTACTCATGTAATTCCTTATTTTAAGGAACAAAACAAGTAAAACATAATTCAGTTACTTAGATTAAAAATAGCATGACAGACTTTTTGATACGACGAGACCATCGAAAATTACAAATAAAATCAAAAGAAAAAATCACTGAATTCTTAAGCTCCCAGCAAACTGGTAGGGTAGCAAGTCTTGATAAGAATGGATTCCCACAAATTATACCGATGAATTTTGTATTCATCAATGATGCAATTTACATGCATTCTCACATAAGAGGTGAAAAACTTGATAACATTAGACGTAATCAAAAAGTAGGATTTGAAGTGGATAAAAGTCTAGAATTTCTACCATCGTATTTTTCAGATCCTATGGATGCATCTCTTGCCGACACATTATACATAAGTGTCGTAATAAAAGGAAATGGTAGTATTGTTTCAGATAAGAATGAAAAAACTATTGCGCTAAATGGATTGATGAAAAAATACCAACCCGAGGGTGGATATGAACCAATTAAACCAGATATGGATGTTCTAAAAGGAGTTGAGGTTATCAAAATTATCCCAGAATCATTCACAGGAAAATACAAAATTGGCCAGGATATGGATATAAAATCACGTATCGAACTTGCGAAACTGATTTTAGAAAGAAATTCTCCTACTTCAAAAGAGACGTTGGATATTATGGGATTTAAAATAATAAATAATGAGCTGACATTAGTTGATGATTCCCTCTGGTAATTATCATGGAAAATCTACTTGACTATCGTCAGATAATAACTAAAAAGGTATTTCTTGAGCACCTATCTGTAGTTTTTATTTTTTCTGTTCTGACTGTTATTGTCACATTTCCAATCATACTTGATTTTGCAAGTGAAGCAGCAGGATTCGAGTGTTATGATAAATGTCATATGATGTGGAGAATATGGTGGACCGATTTTTCTTTTGAGAATGGTCTGGATTTCTATCACTCTAATTACATCTTCTATCCAGATGGTACTGCCATTGGTGGAAATCTGGCTTACTTTACCACATTTATTGGATTTTTGGCGGTACAATTCGTAGATTATGTTACTGCCTGGAATATTATCTGGTTTTTTGGTCTAGTTTTTGGTGGCTATGGATGCTATTTACTTGCAAATAATTTCAATAAAAATTATTTATCATCAATTATCGCCGGCATAATTTTCACGTTCACTACATACCATATGGCTCATTCAAATGGACATTTTGGATTATCAATGATAGTATGGATTCCAATTTTTGTCCTGTTTCTTTTCAAATTACTTGAAAAACAATCAAAGTTTTATCCAATTATAGGCGGAATAGTATTTTTCCTAGTTTCGTTTACACATCTATATTATTTTGTATTCGTTGCTATGTTTTCAATCGTATTTTTTGCAGTTTACATTTTTAAGCAGAAAAAAATTTCAAATAAAACATTCGTTGTAAATTTTTCCATATTACTTCTAATTGGTTTAACTAGTTCGACTATTCTACTGCTACCAACAATTGGAGACTCTGATTTACCAAGTAGACCATTATATGAACACAATTTGTTTTCAATTAATCTAGAAAATCTTATACTTCCTACACCAGAACATACAACTCAAATTATCTCGGATGGTGGAGCAATCAGATCATTCTATACATTTTTTGATAAACCATTTGATACGTACCAATTACAGGTTGAAAACCTTGTCTTCCTAGGCTATTCGGTTATTTTCCTATCTGCACTTGCTGTTATCAAATATAGGCAAAAACATATGTGGTTCTGGTTACTCATCGCTGGAGTTTTTATCGTGATGAGTCTTGGACCTGAATTGAAAATTTTCTATGAACCTACTGGAATAATTTTACCAGAACGAATACTCTATGATACAATACCTGAATGGAACGAATTAAGAGCGCCTGCGAGATTTATTGTGATGGCTAATTTAGCACTAGCAGTATTAGCGTCTTATACTGTATATGGGCTAATAAAAAACAAATTTTCTTCGTTTAAACAACAGTTGATATTAACAGGAATTATAGGATTTGTTATTCTTTTTGAGTTTTCTATGATTCCATTTTCTTCGCAAACAGAATTAGTTCCTAGTATTTATGAAGAAATTAAAAATGATGAATCAAAGTTTGCTGTATTAGCTGCACCAATAGGTGGAACTGGAGATGGATTTTTGATGTCAGATCCTAGAATTTTATATCACCAGATATATCATGAAAAACCAATTTATGGTGGTTATGAATCCAGGACTTCTCTTGAGACAATGGATCAAACGCGAACATATTTTCTCAACATGTTTCATAAATTTGGTAGTGGAAATGATGTTATAAAACAAGATCTGGCAACTCATGGATTATCACTTTTTGAATACTTTGATATCAAATATTTGACAGTACATAAGGAATTAGCAAGTTCAGAAAAAACTTCACACATTAAACAACTCATGGCAGAAATTTTAAATGGAAATAGGCCAATTTATGAAGATACTAAAATAATTGTTTACAAAATTCCAAAACCTAATTCTTCGGAACCATTTTTGCTTCTAGGATCTGGATGGCATAATTATAAATCATGTACTGATACTGAAGCAAAAAAAATATTTGATTGTAATGCACGTTCTACGATGAAAAATTCAGAAATATTGATAGTGAATCCAACAAACTCTGATAGGGAGATCATGTTGAATATAGTTTTGAGTTCAGCAGAAAATGAAAGAACAGTTGTGGTTTCCATAAATAATAAAGAACTGGATACATTGGATATTCCTACTATACCAACAGGTATGAAAATTAAAGAATTAATTATTAAACCTGGTGTTAATGTTGTAACACTTGATACAGATCAATTTTCCATGGCATACTATGGTTTGATGGGGACAGCAATTGATGAGAGAATCCCAAGAACGTTAAGCTTCCATGTGCAATCTATTTCTATCATGAATTAACCATAGCTTTATTTTAACGAATTTGCTGAACAGATTGTTGCTTAAACTTGCAATTTTAATCTCCGGAAGAGGGAGCAACATGAAGTCAATCCTCGAGGCAATTGAAAAACAAAACATTCCAATTAAACCAACAGTAGTTATCTCCAATAAAGATACAGCGAAGGGATTAAAAATTGCAAAAAAACTTGGTGTGCAAACAGAAATTGTAGAGAGCAAAGGATTTCGGGGAAGCAGAACAGAATATGATCAAAAAATCATAAACATACTAAGCAAATATGACATTACACCAAAAAATTCTCTGATTTGTCTTGCAGGATTTATGCGAATATTAAGCCCAAAATTCATTAAAGAATTTAAAAATCGAATACTAAACATTCACCCTTCCATTTTGCCAGAATTTCCTGGACTAAATGCACAAAAGCAGGCAATTGAAGCAGGTGTAAGTCACTCGGGTTGTACAGTTCATTTTGTGGATGAGGGTGTAGATACTGGGCCAATTATTGTTCAGGAAACAGTGAAAATCAAAGATAACGATACTGAAGAAACATTATCAAAAAGAATATTGGTGAAAGAGCATAAAGCATACATTAAAGCTGTGAAACTCATATCAGAAAAAAAAATTAGAGTGATAGGAAGAAAAGTAAAAATTCTTTCCTAGGAATCAGAACCACCAAAAAAATATAAAACTGAAAGATTTTTTGTGTTACCATAAAAATGATGTGGAACATCTTTTGCTACAAAATAGACATGTCCTTTTTTTATACGATAAGATTCACTGTTAATTTCCAGAAACCCATTTCCATCTAGAATATAATAAATTTCATCAGAATCATGCGGATCTTGTGTATCATTCTCGCCAGGTTTTAAAAATATGACACCCACTGCCAAGGATTCCCTATTGACAAAAGTATGAAAATATGAATTACTTGTTTTTAATTTATTCAGATACTCTGCTGCATCGAATTTTATTTTCATTAAAAAAATAAACTTTTTGAACTCTTTAAGGGTTAACTTGTACTAATTCTAAATATTTACAAAACTCATTGCTTATTTAGGGGATAATCACAGTATTTTTCAAATGGCAAAGTGGGCTGATTATCTAATTTCTCAAGTATCATATGATCAAGATCATATCATTACTAAAGTAATGCAACATCGTGACATTGGAAATAAAATAAGCGGTGGAGAAATTGTAGACCGTAATGTTATTGCAACCAATTTAGGACATGGTGCTAAATACATGACAGTGTTTGGCGACCTTGGTAAGATTAGAATGGGAAAGAATGTTAAATACTATAGAGCATATGAAGGACATTACATTAGAATTGATGACAATAAAGTTATGTCTGATAATTTAGGTCAAATCCCTCAGATTGATGGAACTAATCAAGAAGAAAAACCTGCATTAACAGAAACCAAACCAAAACCGGTTGCTGAAACAAAACCACTATCTGCACTGAGCTCAGCATTTTTCGCTGAACAGGTTGAGGAACCAGAACCAGCTAAAGTTGAAGCTGAGGTTGCACCAGAACCAGTTGAAGCTGAGGTTGCACCAGAACCAGTTGAAGTTG